>Ga0335076_10000415_pt1 | contig 39142 bp, 41 predicted proteins | sample Lox_Sample_25_FD_206717 | JGI IMG/M metagenome (GOLD analysis project Ga0335076, IMG submission 206717) | Soil microbial communities from Loxahatchee National Wildlife Refuge, Florida, United States - Lox_Sample_2.5 | ecosystem: Environmental > Terrestrial > Soil > Wetlands | place: USA...
GATCCCGAATACGGGCACGACCCGCATTGCGTGCGGTTGCACCCCGCACAGCCCGACCGGCTCTATCAGCAGAATCACTGTGGCATCTTTCGCATCGACCGTCCCGCGCAACGTTGGGAGGAAATCGGAGCAGCGATGCCAAAGAGCGTCGGGTCGATCGGCTTTCCGATGGTCCTTCATCCTCGCGATCCCGACACGCTGTGGGTTTTTCCGATGGATGGCTCTAAGGTTTGGCCGCGCGTCTCGCCCGGCGGTAAGCCAGCAGTCTATCGTTCGGTCAACGGCGGCCGGAGCTGGCAGCGGCATGCGACCGGACTGCCCAAGAGCCAGGCCTGGTTGACCGTGAAACGGCAGGCGATGACCGCCGACGCTGGAGATCCGGTCGGGGTCTACTTCGGCACGACCAGCGGCGAGCTGTGGGCGAGCCGCGACGAAGGCCGGAGCTGGAAGTGCATCGCCGCTCACCTTCCGCACGTCTACGCGGTCGAGACGATGTAGAGTCGGAAACGCAAGGGGCGACGGCGTGCGCGTGCTCATTCCCAACCCGCTCCGCTCGTACACGGAGGAGGCGGCCGTGGTCGCCGGCCGCGGACGGACCCTCGACGAACTCGCAACGAATCTGGACCAGCATTATCCCGGGCTGCGGTTCCGGATCATCGATGAGCAAGGCTCGATCCGGCCGCATATCAAGTTCTTCGTGAACAGGGTTCAGGTTCGCGAGCTCGCGGGCCGGGTGTCCGACGATGACGAGGTGATGATCGTCTGCGCGCTGTCGGGCGGGTGACGAAAGCGGTTGACGGAAGTCAACGAAGTTGCTTGGTGCGACGCGGCATTCGTTGACGCCATCAGCAGGACAACCTCATAATTCAACAGTTTGTTTGGCTTCCGGTGCTTCGCCCGGCTGCGCCCGAATCCCCGCCGCGCTACCCCGCCTATCGCATCGCAGGTTGGCAGTTGCTTGCAACGGCGGTAGTTGCGGTGATTGCGGGCTTGCTAGCAGGTTGGCAGGGCTTGCTGTCGGGCATTCTCGGGGGAATCGTCAACGTCTCGGCCGGCATCGTCTTCGCAGTGCTGGCGGAGGTGGGCCGCCCGGGCACGGCGGCGGGGACGGTTCGCGCGATGATCCGGGCCGAAGCCGCCAAGATCACGCTGATCGTGGTCCAGCTGTGGTTTCTGCTCTCGCTATACAAGGATATGGTGCATGTTGCTTTTTTCTCCGCGTTCGTCGTGACCGTCCTCGTGACGCAGGCGGCGATATTGATTCGGGATTGAGCGATCCTAGGAACGCAGATGGCTGAGGCACACCCGCTCGACGCGACTTCCTACATCCAGCATCACCTGACGTTCCTTGCGCGCCCGCTCACGGAGTCGGGCGGGTTCTGGACGATTCACCGCGACACCATCGTCACATCGGTCGTGCTGGGTGTGCTCGCCCTCGGTTTGCTCTGGCTGGTGACGCGCAAAGCCACCTCCGGGGTGCCGACGAAGAGACAGGCCTTCGTCGAGCTCGCCGTGGAGTTCGTGAACGACCAGGTGAAGAGCCTCTTCCACCACGACTACCGCTTCGTTGCGCCGCTGGCGCTCACGGTCTTCGTGTGGGTCCTGCTCATGAACGCCATGGACTTCCTGCCCGTGGACATCGTCGCCTGGATCTTCCAGAACGTCTTCCACCAGGAAGAATGGCGCAGCGTGCCCACGGCCGACGTGAACACGACGTTCGCGCTGTCGCTGTCCGTATTCGGCCTGATGATCTTCTACAGCATCAAGAACAAGGGCCTGGGAGGCTGGATTCGCGAGCTGTTCTGCTCGCCCTTCGGATCGAACCCGCTGCTGTGGCTGCCCAACCTGCTGTTCAATCTGATCGAGTACGTGTCGAAGCCGCTATCGCATTCGCTGCGGCTCTACGGAAACATGTACGCGGGGGAGATCATCTTTCTTCTGCTGGGATTGTGGGCGGCGACCGGCGTGGTCGGGGCGGTGATCGGCGGCATCCTCAACCTGGGCTGGGCAATCTTTCACATCCTCATCGTGGTCTTGCAGGCGTACATCTTCATGATGCTCACCATCGTCTACATCTCGATGGCCTACGAGAGTCACTGAGGGCGCCGCCACCGAAGCCAACCCAACCGTCCTACGTTCAGAAAGGAAACCAAATGGACAAGCTGCAACTGGTCGCGCAGATACAGGCCTTCACCGGTATCGGCATCGGCCTCATCATCGGCCTCGGCGCGCTCGGCGCCTGCGTCGGCGTGGGTATCATGTGCTCGCGCTTCCTCGAAGGTGCGGCACGGCAGCCGGAAATGATCCCCGCGCTGCAGGCGAAAGTGTTCCTGCTGCTCGGGCTGATCGACGCGTCGTTCATCATCGGCGTGGGTCTTGCGATGCTGTTCGCGTTCGGCAATCCGCTGATCCCGACCGGACTGAAGTGAGGCAGCTCGCGCGGCAGCGCGACTCTGGAGGGCGGAAATGAACATCAATTTCACGCTGCTGATGCAGGCGGTCGCGTTCGGGGCGTTCATATGGTTCTGCGCCAGATTCATCTGGCCCCCGTTGATGCGGGCGATCGAGAACCGCCAGAAGCAGATCGCCGACGGCCTCGCTGCGGGCGAGCAGGGACGGCAGAACCTTTCACGCGCGGAGAAGGAAATCGCCCAGATGTTGCGCGACGCCAAGACGCGCGCGGCCGAGATCATCGCCCAGGGAGAAAAGCTCCGGACCGAAACGGTCGAGCAGGCAAAAGATGAGGCGAAGACCGAAGCCACTCGCATTCTCGTCGCTGCGAAGGCGGAGATCGCGCAGGAAGCCACACGAGCGAAGGAGACGCTGCGCAACCAGGTGGCGGAGCTCGCGGTCGCGGGCGCGGCGAAGATCCTCAGGCGCGAGGTCGACGCGAAAAGACACGCCGAGATGCTTGCGTCGATCCAGAAGCAGCTCTAGACCTCGACCATGGCCGAACCGGTCACCGTCGCCCGACCCTACGCTGAAGCCGCGTTCGAGCTCGCTCGCGAGGAGAACGCGCTGCCGGTATGGGGGGAGATGCTGCGGCTCGCCAGCGGCGTGAGCGCCGACCCGAAGGTCAGCGCCGCACTGGACAGTCCGAAGCTCTCTGTCGGCGACAAGGAATCGCTGTTCCTGTCAATCTGCGGCGACGCATTGAATGCCCAAGGGCGGAATTTCATCCGCGTTCTCGTTGGTGCGGAGCGCATTTCGTTGCTGCCCGAAATTCGCTCGCTCTTCGAGTCGCTCAAGGACGACGCGGAAAGCGTTGCACGCGCGCAGATCGTCAGCGCCTTCCCGCTGGCTGACGAGGAGCTGGCATCGCTGACAGCGGTGCTGGAGAAGCGCTTCGGGAAGAAGATCGAAGCTGTCGTCAACGTTGATCAGGAGCTGATCGGCGGGGTCAGGATCATGGTAGGCGACACGATGATCGACGCCTCGGTGCAAGGCGAGCTGCAGGCGATGGCGAACTATTTGCGAAGCTAATGTGAACTGACGCGGCTTCGCGGCGATAAGCCGTCGGAGCCAGAGCGAAGGAAAACCATGCAGTTGAACCCATCCGAAATCAGCGAACTGATCAAGAGCAAGATTCAAAGTCTTGATACCGGCGCCGAGGTACGCACGCAGGGCACCGTCATCTCGCTGTCCGACGGTATCGCGCGCATCCACGGCCTGTCGGATGCGATGCAAGGCGAAATGCTCGAATTTCCGAACAGTACCTTCGGACTTGCGCTCAACCTCGAGCGCGACTCTGTTGGCGCGGTGATCCTGGGCGAGTACGAGCACATCTCGGAGGGCGATACCGTCAAGTGCACCGGTCGCATCCTGGAGGTTCCGGTCGGCCCGGCGCTGATCGGCCGGGTCGTCAACGCGCTCGGCAAGCCCATCGACGGCAAGGGCCCGGTTACGTCCGGCGAAAGTGACGTCATCGAAAAAGTGGCACCCGGCGTGATCTGGCGCAAGAGCGTGAGCCAGCCGGTCCAGACGGGGCTCAAGGCGATCGACGCCATGGTCCCGATCGGACGCGGGCAGCGCGAATTGATCATCGGCGACCGTCAAACGGGCAAGACCGCGGTGGCGATCGACACGATCATCAACCAGAAGGGCAAGGAGCTCATCTGCATCTACGTCGCGATCGGGCAGAAGGCTTCGTCGATCATGAACGTAGTGAAAAAGCTCGAGGAGACCGGGGCGATGGAATACACCATCGTCATCGCGGCCGCGGCGGCAGAATCGGCGGCGATGCAGTACATCGCGCCGTATTCCGGGTGCACGATGGGCGAATATTTCCGCGACCGCGGCCAGGATGCGCTCATCATCTACGACGACCTGACCAAGCAGGCGTGGGCGTACCGACAAATCTCGCTGCTGCTGCGCCGGCCACCGGGGCGCGAGGCGTACCCGGGCGATGTGTTCTATCTGCACTCGCGTCTGCTCGAGCGCGCCGCTAGGGTCAACGAAGATTACGTCGACCATTTCACCAAGGGGAAGGTGAAGGGCAAGACCGGTTCGCTGACGGCACTGCCAATCATCGAGACACAGGCCGGCGACGTGACCGCCTTCGTGCCGACGAACGTGATCTCGATCACGGACGGCCAGATCTTCCTCGAAACGGACCTCTTCAACGCTGGCATCCGGCCTGCCATCAATGCCGGCATCTCGGTGTCGCGGGTAGGCGGCGCCGCCCAGAGCAAGATCATCAAGAAGCTCGGCGGCGGGGTCAGGCTCGCGCTTGCGCAGTATCGCGAGCTGGCCGCGTTCGCGCAGTTCGCGTCGGATCTCGACGAGGCAACCCGCAAGCAGCTCGACCGCGGACGGCTGGTCACCGAATTGATGAAGCAGCCGCAATATTCGCCGCTGTCGGTCGCCGACCAGGCCCTCACGCTGTTTGCTGTGAACAACGGCTACTACGACGGCGTGCCGGTCGAGAAGGCTCTGGCGTTCGAAACGGCGCTGCGCGCATTTATGAAGAGCAAGTACGCCTCGCTGCTCGAGAAGATCGAATCAGCCAAGGACCTGGATGCCGAGGGGGAAAAGCAACTCGGGGCCGCGATCGAGGAGTTCAAGAAGACCACAGCGCTGCTGGAGGGCGTCGAGCCTGGCAAGGACCCGAAAAAGGCCGCGGCGCCGAGCGAGAAGCAGGGCGCAGCGCCGGGCGAGCAGCAACCGCAGGGACCTGGCGCGAAGTCGGCGGCGAAGAAGGCGTCCGTCTAGAGACCCGCTGCGATGGCCGGCTCCAAAGAGATCCGCAACAAGATCAAGAGCGTGCAGGGCACGCGCAAGATCACCAAGGCGATGGAGATGGTCGCCGCCTCGAAGATGAAGAGGGCGCAGGACCGCATGCGCGCCTCGCGCCCTTACGTCGGACGCATGGTGGCGATCGCGCGGCACCTGGCGCACGCGAATCCGGAATACCGCCATCCGTTCCTGATGAAGCGAGCGGAGGTGAAGAATGTCGGGCTGATCATAGTGACAGCCGACAAAGGGCTGTGCGGCGGGTTGAACACGAACGCGCTGCGGCTCGCACTCGCGACGATCAAGGAGTGGCAGGGCAAGGGGATCGGCGTGCAGCTAACCGCGATCGGCAACAAGGGCGCGGCCTTCATGCGCCGGCTGAAGGTGACCATCGTATCGGAGGCGGTCAATCTCGGCGACCGGCCACACCTCGAGAAGCTGATCGGCCCGGTGAAAGTCCAGCTCGACGCCTACATGGGAGGCAGCATCGACGAGCTTCACGTCATCGCGAGCCGCTTCGAGAACACGATGAAGCAGACGCCGGTCGAGCTGAAGATCTTGCCGATCGCGGACCTCGGTCTCGAAGAGGACAAGCGCGACTACCCATGGGACTACATCTATGAGCCGGACGCGAAGACGGTGCTCGACGGGCTGCTCATGCGCTACATCGAGGCGGTGATCTACCAAGCGGTCACCGAGAACCTTGCCTCGGAGCAAAGCGCGCGCATGGTGGCCATGAAGGCGGCGTCGGACAACGCGTCGACGATCATCGAGGAGCTGCAGCTCATCTACAACAAGACCCGCCAGGCTGCAATCACGAAGGAGCTGTCCGAGATCGTCGGCGGCGCGGCAGCGGTTTAGGCATTCAAGGAACGTTCATGAACGACGCGACAGCAGGAAAGCAGGGTCACGAGGGAACCATCGTCCAGTGCATCGGAGCGGTCATCGACGTCGAGTTTGCTCGCAACGAGCTGCCTGCGATCTATGATGCGCTCATCCTCGAGGGTACCGAGCTCACCCTCGAGGTGCAGCAGCAGCTCGGCGATGGCGTGGTGCGCACGATCTGCCTCGGCTCCGCCGAAGGCCTGCGGCGCGGAATGAAGGTCAAGAACACCGGTACTGGAATTATGGTCCCGGTGGGACCGAAGACGCTTGGGCGAATCATGGACGTGCTGGGCCGGCCTATCGACGAGCAGGGGCCGATCGGCTCCGACAAGTCGATGCCGATCCATCGTGACGCGCCGACCTTCGAGGAGCTCTCGCCGTCGACCGAGCTGCTCGAGACGGGCATCAAGGTGATCGACCTCATCTGCCCGTTCGCCAAGGGCGGCAAGGTCGGGTTGTTCGGTGGCGCGGGCGTGGGCAAGACGGTGGCCATGATGGAGCTCATCCGCAACATCGCCATCGAGCACGAGGGCTCGTCGGTGTTCACCGGCGTAGGCGAGCGTACGCGCGAGGGAAACGACTTCTACCACGAGATGAAGGATTCGAACGTGCTGGACAAGGTGGCGCTCGTGTACGGGCAGATGAACGAGCCGCCGGGCAACCGCCTGCGCGTGGCGCTCACCGGGCTCACCATGGCCGAGTTCTTCCGCGACGAAGGCCGCGATGTGCTGCTGTTCATCGACAACATCTACCGTTACACGCTCGCCGGGGTGGAAGTCTCCGCGCTGCTCGGTCGGATGCCCTCCGCGGTCGGCTACCAGCCGACCTTGGCGGCGGAGATGGGCGAGCTGCAGGAGCGCATCACGTCGACCAAGACCGGCTCGATCACCTCGATCCAAGCCGTGTACGTGCCCGCCGACGACCTGACCGATCCGTCGCCGGCGACGACCTTCGGCCACCTCGACTCGACCATCGTGCTCTCGCGCGACATCGCCTCGCTAGGAATCTACCCGGCGGTCGATCCGCTCGACTCGACCTCTCGCCAGCTCGACCCGCACGTCGTCGGCGAGGAGCACTACCTGGTGGCGCGTAGCGTGCAGCAGACGCTGCAGCGCTATAAGGAGCTGCGCGACATCATTGCGATCCTGGGGATGGACGAGCTTTCGCCCGAAGACAAGCTGGCGGTGGCCCGCGCGCGCAAGATCCAGCGCTTCCTCTCGCAGCCGTTCAATGTCGCCGAGAATTTCACCGGACAGAAGGGCAAGTATGTCTCGCTCAAGGACACAATCCGCGGCTTCAAGGCGATTGTCGCCGGCGAGCACGACGGATTGCCCGAGCAGGCGTTCTACATGATCGGCGGCATCGAGGAAGCGGTCGAGAAGGCGAAGACGCTCCAGTAGGCATGGCCAACACGATCCACGTCGACGTGGTGAGCGCCGAGGAGTTGATCTACTCCGGCGAGGCGGAATTCGTCGTTTTGCCGGGTGTCATGGGCGAGCTCGGCGTGTATCCGAAGCACACGCCGCTCATCACACAGATCCAACCCGGGCAAGTGCGCATCAAGGTGCCCGGCGAGGAGGAGCAGATCGTCTTTGTGCAGGGCGGATTTCTCGAGGTGCAGCCGGATGTCGTGACGGTGCTCTCCGATACGGCGATCCGTGCGCGCGACCTCGACGAGGCGAAGGCGCTGGAGGCCAAGCGGCGCGCCGAGGAAGCGCTGCAGAACAAGACCTCAAGTCAGGAGATCGCGACCGCCGAAGGCGAGCTCGCGAGCGCCGTGGCGCAGCTCGCCGCGATCCGGAGGCTGCGCGGGAGGCGCACGTAGCGCCGGGGGCCCGAGTCCGCCTCAGCGCCGGGGAAGCTGCTGTTCGGTCAGCGTGACCCAGTAGCTCGCGCCGATCGCGAGCACGTCGTCGTTGAAGTCGTACTGGGGGCTGTGAATGTTGGGAGTGTCCGGCCCGCGTCCGGCACCGAGCCACACGTAGCAGCCGGGCTTCGCCTGCAGCATGAAGGCGAAATCCTCGCTGCCCATTTCTGGTGTCGGGTTCGTGTCCACCCGGTCGGCACCGACAACCGCGGCGGCCGCCGCGATCGCATGCTGCGTTTCCGTCTCGGCGTTTACGGTGGCCGGATAGCGGCGTTCGTAGCGCAGCGCAGCGCTCATCTCGAAAGTCGCCGCCACCCCCGCCACGATGCCGCGCATGCGCTGCTCGATCAGGTCCTGGACCTCGCGCTTGAACGTGCGCACGGTGCCGCGCAGCACGACCTCCTGCGGAATGACGTTCCACGTGTCGCCACCGTGCACCTGCGTGACACTCACCACGCCGGCGTCGAGCGGATGCAGGTTCCGCGCGACGATGGTCTGCAGCGCATTGATGACGTGCGCTGCGAAGAGCATCGGATCCCTGGCGGTGTAAGGCATCGCGGCATGCGCGCCTTTCCCGGTCACTACGATCTCGAAGACGTCGTAAGCGCCCATCAGAGGCCCGGCGCGCATCGCGAAGCTGCCCGCCGGAAGGCGCGGCCAGTTGTGCATGCCGTAGATGGCGCGCATCGGGAAACGGTCGAACAATCCCTCCTCAACCATCACCCTCCCGCCGCCTTCGTTCTCCTCGGCGGGCTGGAAGATGAAATAGACCGTGCCGTCGAAGACTTTGCTGCGGGACAGCGCCTTTGCGGCCCCTAGCAGCATCGCGGTGTGTCCATCGTGCCCGCAGGCGTGCATTCTGCCGGCGTGGCGCGAGGCATAGGAGACGCCCGAGCGCTCGTGAACATGAAGGGCATCGAGGTCGGCGCGAAGCCCGATGGCGGAGCCGCCGTTGCCACCGCGAAGCACGCCAACGACTCCGGTCTTGGCGAGCCCCGTGTGAACTTCGAGTCCGAACCCGCGAAGCTGCTCCGCAACGAAGGCGCTGGTCCCGACTTCCTCGAACGCTGTCTCCGGATGGGCATGGATATGGTGACGCCAGTCCATCATCTCCGTTGCTATGGCGGCGATCTCGGGGCGGATGTTCATGGCGGGTTTGCTCGCGGCGGGCGGGAAGCGAAGTCGCGATGGTAGCGCACAAGCGCCCGGGCACGCTGCGCTAGAATGCGCACGCCTCCGCCCTACTCCGCATGGCCGCCCACGACGTACCGCTCTACGATCTCGCCGTCATCGGCGGAGGCATCAACGGCACAGGCATCGCGCGCGACGCCGCCGGGCGCGGCTTGAGCGTGCTGCTGGTCGAGAAGGACGACCTCGCCTCGCACACTTCCTCCTGCAGCACCAAGCTTATCCACGGCGGGCTGCGCTATCTCGAATACTATGAGTTCAGGCTGGTCGCGGAGGCGCTCGCCGAGCGCGAAATACTCCTGCGCGCGGCGCCGCACATCATCTCCCCTCTCCAGTTCGTGCTGCCGCACGAGCCGCATCTGCGCCCCGCGTGGATGATTCGCGCCGGGCTGTTTCTCTACGACCATCTGGGCGGGCGCCGGACGCTGCCTGCCTCGTTCGGCGTCAGTCTGCAGGGAACGCGCTGGGGGGCCGGGCTGCAGGAGAAATTTACGCGCGGCTTCGTCTATTCGGATGCGCGCGTCGACGACGCGCGTCTGGTCGTGCTCAACGCGCTCGGGGCAAAGGAGAACGGGGCGGAGATTCGTACGAGGACCCGACTTGTGGAGGCGCGTCGCGAGGGCGGGCTTTGGCACATCGAGCTTGCCGACGGGTCGGGCAGCTCTGCACGGGTGCGCTGCCGTGGGCTCGTCAACGCGACCGGGCCCTGGGTCAAGCAATTGCGCGATGCAGCAAGCTCCGCGCTCGGACGGGAGAACCTGCGGCACATCAAGGGGAGCCACATCGTTGTGCCACGCGTGCACGCGGAAGAGCACGCCTACATCCTGCAGAACTCCGACCAGCGCATCGTGTTCATCATTCCTTACCAGGGCGTTTTCTCGCTCATCGGCACCACGGACATTTCGCTCGAAGACTTCGAGAAGCCGGTCATCTCGCGCGAAGAAATCGACTACCTTTGCGACATCGCGAATTCCTATCTGGCTGCGCCGATCAGGCCGCGCGACGTGGTGTGGAGCTATTCCGGAGTTCGTGCCCTGTACGACGACGGTTCGGACAATCCATCGGCGATCACGAGAGACTACGTGCTCAAGCTCGATCCCGGCGAGCGCGGCGAGGCACCCATGCTGTCGCTCTTCGGGGGGAAGATCACGACGTATCGCCGAGTCGCGGAGACGGTTCTCGCCGAGCTCAAACCTTTTTTCCCGCAGATGAAGCGGGAATGGACGGCCGGCGCGCCTCTGCCGGGCGGCGACATGCCCGCGGGCGGCCTCGCGGCCTGCGAGCGCGATCTCGCGGCACGCTACCCGGGCTTGCCCGGCGAGCTGAGGAGGGCACTGCTCCATCGCCACGGGACCCGCGCCTCACGCGTGCTGGGCGAAGCAAAATCTGCGGCGGAGCTCGGCACGCATTTCGGGCACACGCTGTATGCGGCTGAGGTCGATTATCTGGTCGCGGTCGAATGGGCGCGCAGCGCCGAGGACGTGCTTTGGCGCAGGACCAAGTGCGGGTTGCACCTGTCCGCGGAACAGCGCGACAGCGTCGCGGCGTATCTGCGCGAGCAGTACGGACAGGAAGATTCGTGAGCGAGCTCGGCATGCAGCCGCTGCAGGTGCTGCCGGAGGCGCTGCGCCGCTCGATACGCGGCGTCTTCTCGGACATCGACGACACGATCTCGACCGAGGGACGGATCACCAGCGAGGCCTATGCGGCGATGGCCCGGCTGCGAGCCTCCGGCCTGCTCGTCGTCCCTGTGACCGGCCGTCCGGCCGGGTGGTGCGATCACATCGCCCGCATGTGGCCGGTCGATGCCGTGGTCGGAGAGAACGGCGCCCTTTACATGCGCCACGACGATAGGAGCCGGAAGCTCAAGAAGCGCTATGCGATTGCGGCCGGCGAGCGCGAGAGCGCTCGCGAGAGACTGGCGCGGATTGCGGAACGCATCCTGCGCGACGTGCCCGGCTGTGCGCTAGCCTCCGATCAGCCGTACCGCGAGTGCGATCTCGCGATCGACTACTGCGAAGACGTGCCGGCGCTGCCGCCGACGGCCGTCGAGCGCATCGCTGCCCTGATGCGGGAGGGCGGCCTCACGGCGAGGGTTTCCTCGATCCACGTCAACGGCTGGTTTGGCGGCTATGACAAGCTCACGATGACGCGGCTCTTGCTGCGCGAGGAGTTCGGCGTCGATCTGGACATGGATCGCGAGCGCTACATCTTCGTGGGCGACTCGCCTAACGACGCCTCGATGTTCGAGTTCTTTCCCTGCTCGGTCGGCGTAGCGAACCTGCGCCGCTTCGAGGGGCGCATCGCGACACCGCCCAGGTACATGGTTGCGCACGAGGCGGGGGCCGGGTTCGCGGAGCTCGCGGACTTTCTGCTGGCTGGGCGCTGAGGCCTCCGGCGGCACGTGCAGGACGAGGGGTTCTACTCCGCCCTGTGGCCAACAAATGACGCGGGACGGCAGTCGCGTTGACGGCGAGCACAGCGCGCACCAAGGAGCCAGTCAAGGGACGCCAGATGCGAGTGTATACTTACTATCGCAAAAAACTAGATTGGACATAGATTTCAGCGATGGAGTTAGAGCCCCCTTATGCTTAGCGCGCTGACCTCCGCCGGACAAACTTCAACCGCTTAACTCGGTACGCTATTTGCATAACTTTGACGCCGTCATCACGGGCGCCGCTGGGGACTTAGGGCGCGACGACCGTGGACCACAAACAGGGGTGACGACAAGAACGGGAGGCTTGCCCCGATGACTCGATTCGGCTTCAACATCAGAACGCGCACCGGCCAGCGTGTGGACAACATCTGCATCATGGCCGCGAACCAGGCCGACGCCGAACGGCGGCTGCGCCAGATGTACCACCAGTGCGTGATCGTTCAGTGCCAGAGCGAGACGGTCAACCTCCGCAACGAAGCCCTCGACGTCGAAGGCGTGATCGGCATGATCAGCAATGGACCGGCGACGCTGCCCGGTATCGCGCGCTCGATGCTACGCAACAAGACCGGAACTCACTAGCTCTTCGATCAGGGCCCGGTAGTCGCGCGCGCCACGGCTCTGTGGGGCATGGCGGAAGATATCCAGGTGCTGCGCCGGACTCTCCGCAAGGTTCACGTTCTCGGCGATGCGCGTCGCGCAAATCTCCTCCGGCCGGAACGCGATTGCCATCAGGTCTGCAACTTCCGAGCTCATCTTCCTTCGAGCATCGAATCGCGTGAGAACGTAGCGGCGCGGCAAGCGTCGCTTGAAGACCGGCTCGAGCGCGTGCAGCGCACGCTCGACCTGTTGCGCGCCCTGCAGCGCGAGGTAGTCCGCCGAGACCGGGATCAACAGCAGGTCGCAGGCGAAGATCGCATTGAGGGAGAGCACGCCGAGCAGGGGGCAGGTGTCGATCACGACCGGACCGGGAGCGACGTCCGCGTGCTTGAGCGCGATGCGCAGTCTCGTGACAACATTCACGCCCTTGCCGAGCAGCGTATCGAGCTTGTTCAGCTCCAAATGTGCCGGACAGACAATGACGCCGCTCGCAGTTATCTGCGCGACATCGGCGAGCGGGCGCTGGCGAACGAAGAACGAATACACCGAGTCGTCGGCGAGCCGCGGATGCGCCCCGAACACCGAAGACAAGTGGGCCTGCGGGTCGAGATCGATGCCGAGGGGCCGTTGCCCGCGCTGGGCGATGCCGGCGAGAAGGTTGAGGGTGGTTGTTGTCTTGCCGACGCCGCCCTTCTGGTTGAAGACTGCGATCACCGCCATGGGCCGAGTTTACAGGAGGCGCATCGCGTGCCAGCGCGCCCTGCGCAGCAGCGCAGGCGGTGCGCGGAAAGTGGGATAATCCACGGTCCATGACGGAACCGCTACAAATCGCGATCCTCGCCGCTGGCGAAGGCAAGCGCATGCGCTCGGCGACCCCCAAGGTCCTGCATGCGCTCGGCGGAAGGCCGCTGCTCGCTCATGTCCTCGAAACCGCGCGCCGACTCGCGCCGCGCGCGACCTGCGTCGTGTACGGCGAAGATGCGGTGAAGGAATATTTTCCCGAGGACGGCCTTCTCTGGGCGAGGCAGAGCCCGCCGCTGGGGACCGCGGACGCGTTGCGTTGCGCGCTCGGCGCGCTGCCGGCGGACGGAGTCACGCTCGTGATGTTCGGTGCAGATCCGATGGCGCGCGAGGCGACGCTGCGCAACGTGGTCGAGCGTGCGCGAAGCGGCGCGCTCTCACTGCTCACCGCGGAGCTCACCGATCCCTCGGGCTACGGGCGGATAGTGCGCGACCCGAGCGGGCGGGTCGCGGCCATCGTCGAGCAAAAGGACGCCACGGCTGCACAGCGGGCGATCCGCGAAATCAACACCGGAATGATGGCGGCGCCGACAGCACGGTTGCGCACCTGGCTCGAGCGGATAGACAGGCGCAACGCGAGCGGCGAGTATTATCTGACCAATGTCGCGTTGCTCGCGGTGCAGGACGGAGTCGCTGTCGAGACGACCCGCGCGACGAGCGAGACCGAGGCGATGGGCGTAAACAGCATGCGCGACCTGGCGGAGCTCGAGCGCCGCTATCAGAGGCAACGGGCGGACGAGCTGCTCGATGCGGGTGTTTCACTCGCCGACCCGGCGCGCATCGACCTGCGCGGATCGATCGAATGCGGCCGCGACGTGAGCATCGACGTCAACTGCATCTTCGAGGGCAAGGTGACGCTCGGCAACGGCGTGCGCATCGGTGCGCACTGCATTCTGAAGGATGCGAGCATCGGCGAGCTCACCGCAATCGCTCCGTTCTCGCAGCTCGAGAACGCGGGCGTCGGTGCGCGCTGCCGCATCGGGCCGTTCGCGCGGATCCGCCCCGGCACGGCGCTCGCCGACGAGGTGCACATCGGCAATTTCGTCGAAGTGAAGGCGAGCAGCTTTGGCGAGCGCAGCAAGGCGAATCATCTTTCGTACGTCGGCGACACGGTCGTGGGTCGCGACGTTAATATCGGCGCAGGCACGATCACCTGCAACTACGACGGTGCGGCCAAGCACCGCACGGTGATCGAGGACGACGTGCACATCGGCTCCGACACGCAGCTCGTGGCGCCGGTGACTGTCGGACGGGGGGCGACGGTTGGCGCCGGCACGACGGTATGGAAAGACGTTCCGCCCGAGGCCCTGGTGATCAACGACAAGACTCAGGTCGCCCGCAGCGGTTGGAAGCGTCCCCGGAAAGGATAGTCCGATGTGCGGCATCGTTGGCGCGGTTGCGCGGGAGAACGTGGTACCGATCCTGATCGAGGGCATCCGGCGCCTCGAGTACCGAGGGTATGACTCGACCGGGCTCGCGGTGATCAACGGCAGCCTGCAGCGGCTGGTCAGCACGGCCCGGGTTGCGGACCTTGCAGCGCAAGTGGCGCGGGTGCAGCTCCAGGGCCACACCGGAATTTCGCATACGCGCTGGGCGACCCACGGTGCGCCCACGCCGGACAACGCACACCCGCACGTTAGCCACGGCGAGATCGCGATCGTGCACAACGGGATCATCGAAAACTTCGAGGAACTGCGGGAACGGTTGCAGAAGGAAGGCTATCGGTTCATTACGCAGACCGACAGCGAGGTCATCGCCCACTTGATCCACTCGCACTACAACGGCAATCTCCTCACCGCCGTCATCAAGGCGGTGCGCGAATTTCGCGGCGCGTACGCGATCGCGGCGATCAGTACGCGCGAGCCCGATCGCATCGTCGGCGCCCGCGCCGGCAGTCCGCTGCTCGTCGGGGTGGGGGAAGGAGATCACTACCTCGCGTCGGACGCGAGCGCGCTCGCCCCGGTCACGCGGCGCGTCGTCTACCTCGAGGAGGGCGACATCGCTGACGTGACCCGGCGCTCCTACTCGATCTACGACACTACGGGCGCGCCCGTCTCCCGGCAGGTCGTCACTGCGAAAGTCTCCAGCGATGCAGTCGAACTCGGGCCCTACCAGCACTTCATGCAGAAGGAGATCTTCGAGCAGCCGCGGGCGATCGCCGATACGCTCGACGGCGTCGGGAGCATCAGCCCGGACCTCTTCGGAGCGGGCGCCGCGGATATCCTGGCGCGCGTCGAAGCGGTGCACCTCCTTGCCTGCGGGACGAGCTACTACTCGGGACTCGTGGGCAGGCTCTGGCTGGAGGCGCTGGCAAGGCTGCCCGCGCAGGCCGAAATCGCCAGCGAGTATCGATACCGGGCGAGCGTGCCGGACCCGGAGGCGCTGGTCGTCGTCATCTCGCAATCAGGTGAAACCGCGGACACGCTTGCCGCACTCAAACACGCAGGGGCGCTGGGTCACCGCCACACGCTGGCGATCTGCAACGTCGCCTCGAGCTCGATGGTGCGGCAGACTGCGCTCACTTACCTCACCCGGGCGGGTCCCGAGATCGGAGTCGCCTCTACGAAGGCGTTCACCACGCAGCTCGTCGCGTTGTTTGTGCTCAGCCTCACGCTCGCGAAGCTGCGCGGCCGGCTGCCGCCCGAGGAGGAGACTCGCTGGCTCGCCGGGCTGCGGCATCTGCCGGCAGCTGTCCAGGCGGTGCTGGCGCTCGAGCCGGCAATCATCGCATGGGCCGAGCGGTTCGCGCGCAAGCAGGATGCGCTCTTCCTCGGCCGCGGGCTCCATTACCCGATCGCCCTCGAAGGGGCACTGAAGCTCAAGGAAATCTCCTACATTCACGGCGAGGCCTATCCTGCCGGCGAGCTCAAGCACGGGCCGCTCGCGCTCGTCGACGCGAGCATGCCGGTGGTCGCCATCGCCCCCAACGACGCCTTGCTCGAAAAACTCAAGTCCAATCTGCAGGAAGTCCGTGCGCGCGGCGGTGAGCTCTACGTCATCGCCGATGCCGACAGCCACATCGAATCGAGCGAGGGAATCCACGTCCTGCGCTTGCCCGAGCACGCCGGGCTGCTGTCGCCGATCGTACACACCATTCCGCTGCAGCTGCTGGCTTACCACACCGCCGTGATGCGCGGCACCGACGTGGACAAGCCGCGAAATCTCGCGAAGTCGGTGACGGTGGAGTGACGGGAAAGCCACGCGCCCAGTTTCGTCTCCGCATAAGGCGCGGTGACGACATCGCGCTAGGCCCGGGCAAGGTGGACCTGCTCGAGGCGATCGCCAGGACAGGTTCCATCACCGCGGCGGCGCGCGCGCTGCGCATGTCGTACCGTCGCGCTTGGCTTCTCGTCGACACGATGAACCGCTCCTTCACCAAGCCCGTGGTCGAAGCCGAGAGCGGCGGCAGGCGCGGCGGCGGGACACGCCTGACGGCTACCGGCGCGGACGCGGTACGGCGATACCGGCGCATCGAGCAGCGGGCGAGCCGTGCCGGCGCGACCGAGATGCGCGCGTTGTTGAAGCTGGTGCGCCGCTAGGCGCGTCGTTTCCGTATCGGCGTATCGGCGCTCGCGTCGGGCGACTACGCGTAGCCGACGCTGCGGCGGTCGAACGAGACCGCCTTGACCAGGGCGAAGACCGTCTGCCCTTCGTGAAGGCGAAGCTGCTCGCGCGAGCGGCGCGTGATGCGGGCGACCAGCGAGACCTCTCCGACCCGCAGCTGCACGTCGACGATCGGCCCGTCGTCGCTGCCGAAGCCGACGAGCGAGCCTTCGAGCACGTTGAGGATGCTCACACCCGTCGGGCGGGTGAGAGCAAGGGAGACGTCGCGAGCCCTTATGCGAACGCGGATGCGCTCGCCGACCAGTCCTTCGACGCTGGGCACCGTCAGCACGCCTCCCGGGAAACGCAGCGTGGTGAGGCCGTAGTCGATATCGTGAGCGGCAACGACCGCATCCAGCACGGTACCAGCCTCGTAGCGCCCGGTCTGCGGGCGCAGGTCCACCCGCCCCATCACCTCTTCGACGGTGCCGCTCGCGATCGACTTGCCGTCGGAGAGCAACACGACCGTGTCGGCGAGACGCGTGATCTCGGCGACCGAGTGGCTGACGTAGACGATGGGGATGTGCAGATCGTCGCGCAGGAGCTCGATGTAGCGCAGCACCTCGTCGCGCCGCTGCACATCGAGCGAGGCGAGCGGCTCGTCCATGAGCAGCAGCCGCGGCTGCGCGAGCAGCGCGCGGCCGATGGCCACCCGCTGCTTCTCGCCGCCGGAAAGCGCATCCGGCAGGCGTTGCAGCAGGCTGCGCAGGCCGAGGAGCTCGATCACGTGCCCCTCGTCGATCACGCGCGCGTTGGCAGGCGCGCGGCGGTAGCCATAGAGGAGGTTCGCCTCGACCTTTAGATGCGGGAACAGGAGATCGTCCTGGAAGACATAGCCGAGGCGACGCCTCTCAGGTGCCAGGTCTATGCCGTGCGTACTGTCGAAAAGGGTCTCGCCGTTGACGACGATGCGGCCGCGCTGCGGACGGGCCACGCCGGCGAGCGCGTTGACGAGCGTGGTCTTGCCCGAACCGGAGCGTCCGAAGAGCCCGACGATCGGAGCCTCGGCCTGGAAGGCCACGTCGAGTTCGAATGTCCCGACGCGGCGCGTCACCTCGACATCGATCATGCGTCTCTAGTCGCGGGTCACGGTCGAATGCCGGCGGGCGATCCATTCGGCCGCAACAAGGGAAGCGAAGGACAGCGCGACCGCGATCACGCTGAGGCGCAGCGCCCGGAGATCGCCGGCGGGCGTCTGGGTATACGTGTAGATCGCGAGCGGCAGCGTCTGGGTCTCGCCGGGAATGTTGGAAACGAACGTGATCGTCGCGCCGAACTCCCCCAGGCTGCGCGCGAACGACAGCACGACCCCGGTGATGATACCCGGCAGAGCGAGCGGCACGGTGATCGAGAAGAACACGCCGATGCGCGAGGCTCCCAGCGTACGCGCAACGGTCTCGAGTCGGCGGTCGATTGCGGCAAACGAAAGGCGGATCGCGCGCACCATCAGCGGAAAGCCCATGATCGCTGCCGCCAGGGCGGCGCCGGTCCAGCGGAAGGCGAACACGATGCCGAACGTGTCGGCGAGAAAGGCACCGATCGGTCCGCGCAGGCCGAACAGCACGAGCAATGCGAACCCGACCACGACCGGCGGCAGCACGAGCGGAAGATGCACCAGCGCGTCGATGAGGGTCTTGCCGGGAAAATCGGCGCGAGCCAGCAGAAAAGCCACCGCGACCGCGAGCGGGAGGCTGAACACCACGCTCGCGAGCGCCACCTTGAGGCTGAGAAGGATGATGCCGAGTTCGTCGACGGAGAGCATCACCGTCGATCAGAAGGGCGCAAAACCGTACTTTTCCCAGATCGCCCTTGCCGCAGGCGAACGCAGGAAGCCGAGCAGCGCTTTCGCCGCCGGCGACTCACGGCCCGAAATCAGGGCGGCGGGATAGACGATCGACGGGTGCGAGCTTTGGGGGAACGTATCGACGATGCGCACTCCCTTCTCGGCGAGTGCGTCGGTTCGATAAACGATGCCGAAGGCCGCCTCGCCGCGCGCGACCAGCGCGAGCGCCGCGCGCACGTTCTCGGCCCGCACGACCTGCCCTTCCACCTGATTCCAGACGCCGAGCGACTCGAGCGCTGCCTTGCCGTACTTTCCGGCCGGTACGCTGTCGGGATTCGCCATCGCGAGCTTGTCGCCGCCGAGCGCGGGGGCGAGCGCGAACCCGGGCCCGATGGTCAATGCCTTCGAGCTCGTCGCCGGTGCGATCAGGACGAGCGTGTTGCGCAGGAGGTTCACCCGTGACCCCGGGACCAGCAGCTTGCGCTGGTCCAGGTAGTCCATCCACTCGAGATCGGCCGAGATGAACATCGCCGCAGGCGCGCCCGCCTCGATCTGCTTCGCGAGTGCGTTACTCGCTGCGTACGACACGACCACACGGCTGCCGGTGTCCGCCTCGAAGCGCTTTCCTTGCTCATCGAGCGCTTCCTTGAGGCTTGCGGCCGCAAACACCGTGAGATCGGCGGCCGGCAGCGGCGCACTGGCAGCGGCGGCGAAGAGCGCGAGCACCGCCAGGGACCGCATTCTGAGCATCGGGTCGACTTTCCCTCGATAGAGAACAGCGAAGCGGCAATATATCGCGGTATATAACGCCAGGCAAATGACGCCATCGCGGGCCGCCGTGGCTGACGGCTATTGACGGGCAGCGCCCGGGCCCGCATGCTTGCCGCTGAAGGGACGAGCCGTCGCATCGTCCGGGGGAAGAAGGCAATGAAGACCAGTGCGCGCAACCAGTTCCCGGGCACGATCCGGGAAATAATCAAGGGCCCGGTGAGCGCCGAGGTAACGATCGAGGTGGCGTCGGGCATCCGCGTAGTAGCCGTAATCAGCGCGCGTTCGGCCGACGCGCTGGGACTCGCGGTGGGCAAGCGCGCCTACGCGCTGATCAAGGCCAGCAGCGTGGTCGTCGCGGTCGACTGAGGCCCTGACGGGCGACTACCCGACGCCGGCCAATTCGCTTGGAGCGTTGGATGGTCGATCGGGTGCGGCGGCAACTTTTGGCGGCAGCCGCAGCTGCCGCGATCGCTCCGATCGTCCGTGCGCAGGCCCGCGAGCTCGTCGACGACGCCGGACGTAGAGTTACCGTACCTGCCCAAAGCGCGCGCATCTTTGCCGCCGGCCCGCCAGCGTCGGTGCTGGTGTTCGCTGTCGCGCCCGACAAGCTGCTCGGCTGGACGACGCCGTTTCGCGACGCGGAGCGGCCGTTCGTCGACGCGAAGTACGCCGACCTCCCGACGCTCGGCCGGCTGACCGGCCGCGGCAACACGGCCAACGTCGAGGTCGTGCTGGCGGCGAAACCCGATCTGGTCGTCGACTACGGGTCGGTGACGGCGACCTTCGCCTCGCTCGCGGATCGCGTGCAAAGCCAGACCGGAATTCCCTACGTGCTGCTCGACGGCTCATTTGACCGCATGGCGGCATCGATCCGCGTGGTCGGCCGGCTCGCGGGGCTCGACGCGACTGCGGAAGGTGTCGCACGCTACGCGGAAGAGACCGTGGCGGAGGTCACGCGTCGCGTCGCCGCGATCCCGGCCACGTCGCGTCCGCGCGTCTACTACGCCCGCGGACCGAACGGACTCGAGACCGGGCTCGCAGGATCGATCAACGTCGAAAGCCTCGAGCGCGTCGGCGCCGTGAACGTGGCAGCGGAGCTTGGCCGCGGCGGTCTCGTACGTGTCTCACTGGAGCAGGTTCTGGGCTGGGATCCGCAGGTGATCGTCACGACCGATCCGAACTTCGAGCTCGCGGTTCGCAGCGACCCGTTGTGGCAGGCCGTGTCTGCGGTTCGCAAGGGGCGCGTTCACCTCGCGCCCGCGGTGCCGTTCGGCTGGATCGACTTCCCGCCCTCGCTCAACCGGCTGATCGGGTTGCGATGGCTCGCGCGCGTGCTCTACCCCGACGCGTTTCCCGAGGATCTGCGGTCCGCCGTGCGCGAGTTCTACGGCCGCTTCTATCATCGCGTCCCGGACGAGGCGCAGCTCGAAATGCTGCTGGCGAGCGCGCGGGCGCGATCATGATCCGGCGCTCCGGCCTCGCCGCCGCGATTGTGCTGGTGGTATTGCTTCTGGCCGTCGCCGCGGCTTTCACCGTGGGGCGCTATCCGGTCGCACTCGGCGATCTGCTGCGCCTCGCATGGTCGTCGCTGACCGGTGGCCCCAGCGGCGTCGCGCCCACCGTCGAGACGGTCATCCTCGGTGTACGCGGCCCGCGGGTGCTTGCCGCGCTCGCCGTCGGCGGCGCGCTGGCTGCCGCGGGCGGCGCCTACCAATCATTGTTCCGCAACCCCCTCGTCTCGCCGGATCTTCTTGGCGTATCCGCGGGCGCGGCGGTGGGCGCTGTCCTGGGCATCTTTCTGTCGCAGACAGTCGTGGTCATTCAGCTCGCGGCGTTCGCCGGCGGGTTGCTGGCGGTTGGTCTGGTCTACACCGTCGCGCGCCTCGTGCGCGGGCACGATCCGCTGCTCGTGCTCGTCCTTTCTGGAGTGGTGATCGGGTCGCTCCTCGGGGCGGTGATTGCGCTCCTGAAGTATCTTGCGGACCCCTACAACCAGTTGCCGGCGATCACCTTCTGGCTGCTCGGCAGCCTTGCCTCGATCGCGCCCCCGGATCTTGCGGCGACTTTGCCTGCCTTTGCGGTCGGCCTGATCCTGCTCTGGCTCGCACGCTGGCGCATCAACGTGCTCGCTCAGGGGGACGAGGAGGCGCGTGCGCTCGGCGTCAATACGGGGCGGGTCCGAGCCGTGGTCGTTGTGGGTGCGACCCTGGTCACGGCCTCGGCGGTGTCGATCTCGGGCATCGTCGGCTGGATAGGTCTGCTGGTCCCGCACTTCGCCCGCTTTCTCGTCGGCCCCGATTTCTCGCGGCTCCTCCCCGTATCGATGGTTCTCGGCGCGGCATTCCTGCTCTGCGTCGACACGATTGCGCGCACCGTCGCGCGCATCGAGATCCCGCTGGGCGTGCTGACCGCTTTCGTCGGGACGCCGCTGTTTCTGTGGCAGCTCGCCGTGGCGCGTCGGAGCTGGCTATGAAAGCGGAGCTCGCGGCGGTCGAGCTCGACTTCGGCTACCCGGAGCACCCGGTCGGGCACTTGGTTTCGCTCGCTCTCGCCGCGGGCGAGGTGGTCTGCCTGCTCGGCCCGAATGGCGGCGGGAAGACCACGTTCTTCAAGACGCTCCTCGGACTCATTCCGCGTCGAGGCGGGCAGGTGCTGCTCGACGTGGAAGAACTGTCGCAGCTCACCCGTGCAGAGATCGCGCGCCGCGTGGCCTATGTTCCGCAGGCGAATGTCGGTTACTTCCCTTTCACCGTGCACGAGATGGCGGTGATGGGACGCACCGCGTACATCTCGCCGTTTGCGGGCCCGTCGGCGCAGGATCGAAAGATCGCGATGGATGCGCTCGGCCGCGTCGGGATCACGCACCTGGCGGATCAACCCTACACTCGTATTTCCGGCGGCGAGCGGCAACTCGCCTTGATCGCCCGCGCGCTGGCGCAGGCTGCGCCGCTTATCGTCATGGACGAGCCGACGGCGAGCCTCGACTTCGGCAATCAGAGCCGCGTGCTCGCGGTGGTGCGCGAGCTCGCCGCGCAGGGAACCGGCGTGTTATTTGCCACGCACGATCCCGACCACGCTTTCGCGATCGCCGATCGCGTCGCGATCTTCCATGACGGAAGGCTCATGGCCGACGGTCCGCCGCGACTGACGATAACCCCCGACGCGCTGCGGACCGTCTATGGCATCGAAGTCGACGTGGTCGACGTCGCGACGCCTGGCGGCATGCAGCGCGTCTGCCTTCCTCGCGGCCGGACCGCGGCGCACTGACACCGAGCGCTCCGACGGACGTCTCTCTACGGCGCGGCGACCGGCGTGAAACCGTGCTGCGCGAGGATTTCCTGACCGCGAATCGAGAGCACGAAGAGCGCGAAGCGCTCCGCGCCGGGTTGCGCCGGGTCGACGACCGTCAGCGCGTAGCTCGCTCCGACGGCGAGCGAATCCGGAATCGCCACCACGCGCGCGCCGGCGATTTCGCGCGCGGCCTGCACTGCGTTCGTGCAATAGGTGAGGAAGATATCCGCCTTGCGCTCGGCAATGAGTACAGCGTAGATGGAGCGGCCAGGCGGTGGCTGAGGTGAGGTCGGTCCACCGGTCAGCTTGAGCGCCTTCGCGTCCAGGGTCGCATAGGCGCCGGGCTTGAGCTTGTCGGCTTTCTCGAAAAGCCGCCACGCGTAGTCGCCGGAGGGATCGGCCTTCGGCGTCGACGTGCCGACCTTGATCGTCGGCTCGAGCATCCGGTCGAGCAGGGTCTCCGGCGTGACGTCGACGCCGGGCGCGGCGAGCGCGCAGAGGCGATTGCGTGCGAAGACGATCGCCGGGCCCGATCGGCCCTCGCGGGCGAGCCTTTGCGGGTGCTCGACATCGGCGGAGGCGAACACCCCCGGACGCTCGCCTTTCTCGATCCGTTCCCGTAATAGCCCTGATGGACCGAATACCGTGGCGACCGGGGGGCCGCCGGCCGACGTGAACGACGCCGCCAGGGTGGTGACGGCGGCGTTCAAGCTTCCTGCGGCATAGACACGCAACGGCTCTTCGGCATACGCGGAAGCGGCGGATGCCATCGTCGCGACTAGCAGAGGCGCACCGAGTCTACGCGCTCGGATCATTGGCGTTCGGATAGAAAAGCTGCTCGCCGTTGATCTTGTAGCCGGCAATGGCCTTCTGTCCCGTCGGAGATACCAGCCAGTCGATGAACTGTTGCCCCAGTTCCTTCTTGACGCTCGGATGCTTCGCCGGATTGACCAGCATCACGCCGTACTGATTGAACAGGCGCTTGTCCCCTTCCACCAGAATCGTAAGGTCGCCGCGGTTCTTGAACGCGAGCCACGTGCCGCGATCGGCGAGAATATAGGCATTCATCGACGACGCCGTGTTGAGCGCCGGCCCCATGCCTTGCCCCGTGTCGCGATACCAGGGTCCCTTCGCCTTGTCGAGGTCAATCCCCGCCTCTTTCCAATACGCGAGCTCGGCCATGTGCGTGCCGCTGCGATCACCGCGCGACACGAACGGTGCGTTGGCCACCTCGATCTTCTTCAACGCGGCGAGAATGTCCTTGCCGCCGCCGACCTTGGCCGGGTCGCTCTTCGGCCCGATCAGCACGAAATCGTTGTACATCACGGGATAGCGCTTCACGCCCTCGCCTTCGGCAAGAAACTTCTCCTCTGCTGCCTTGGCGTGCACGAACACCACGTCTGCATCGCCACGGCGCCCCACGTCGAGCGCTTGTCCCGTGCCGAGCGCGACAACCCGCACCTGGACGCCGGTCTGCTTTTCGTAGATCGGCAGCAGGTACCCGAAGAGCCCGGACTGCTCCGTCGACGTGGTTGACGCTACGGTGATGAATCGCTCCTGCGCGGGGGCCGCGAAGCCCAGGCAGGCCAGAACAAACCCCAGGAAGACTCGACGCGTGGTTACCATGGCAACTCTCCTTCGAGGAATTGCGCGGCCTCGGCGGATGCCGGCCGCTGGAAGAAACGATCTGCGGGCGTGCGCTCGAGAAGTCGCCCTTGATGCAGGAAGAGCACTTCGTCGCCCAATCGGCGCGCCTGTCCGAGGTTGTGAGTGACCAGCACAATCTTGGTCCCGGCGGCGTGCATGGCGCGGATGACGCCTTCGATTTCGTGCGTCGCACCCGGATCGAGATTGGCCGTCGGCTCGTCGAGAAAAAGTACTTCCGGCCGCAGCGCCCAGGCTCTCGCCAGCGCGACCCGCTGCTGCTCCCCGCCGGAGAGGACGCGTGCGGGACTGGCAGCCAGCGCCTCGAGGCCGACCTTGCGCAGCGCCTCGTGCGCCCGCGCCTCGCGCTCGGGACTGCGAACGCCGGCTACGGCCAGGGCGTACGCGACGTTGCCGAGCGCCGAGCGGCGCAGCAGCACGGGGCGCTGGAACACCATGGCTTGCCGCCGTGGCTCGCCCGGAAACTCCGGTGCGTTCCACGCAATCGCGCCGGATGTCGGGCGGAGCAGCCCATGACACAGCCGCAGCAGCACGCTCTTGCCGGCGCCATTGGCGCCGACGAGCACGCTGCGCGTGCCGACTTCGAGGGTCAACGACACGCGGTCGATGATGCGGCGGCCGCCGGCCTCGAAGACGACTGATTCGATGCGCAGCGGCAGAAGCGATCTCGGTCCGTGCATAGCGGCTTGGGCGTTCGTCATCCGTAGCGCCGCTGAGCAGCCTCCTTGACAACGAACGCCGCGGCATTGAGCGCGAGCACGATCGTGAGGAGGACGATCCCCAGGCCGAGGGCAAGCGGCAGATCGCCCTTGCTCGTCTCGAGGGCGATCGCGGTGGTCATCACGCGCGTGACTCCGTCGATGTTGCCGCCGACGATGATCACGGCGCCGACTTCCGCAGCCGCGCGGCCGAAGCCGGCGAGCACGATCGTCACCAGCGAGAAGCGCACGTCCCAGAGCAGGGTCATTGCGGCGCCGACGCGGGTTTCTCCGAGCGAGCGGAGTTGCTCGCGGTACTCGCGCCAGGCGTCCTCGACGACCTGGCGCGACAGAGCAGCAACGATGGGTGTGATGAGAATGGTTTGTGCGATCACCATCGCCGTCGGCGTGAACAGGAGGCCCAGCTCGCCGAGGGGCCCCGCGCGCGAGAGCAGCAGGTAGACCAGCAAACCGACGACCACCGGCGGGAGTCCCATCATGGCGTTCAGCAAGACCACGACACCGCGCCTGCCCGGAAAGCGGCTGACGGCGATGGCGGCCCCCAGCGGCAGGCCGAACAGGCAGGAGAGTGCGATCGAGGTAAGGCTGACCCTGAGGCTCAGCAGCACGATCTCGAGCAGCTTCGGGTCCGCGCCGGCAATCAGCTGGGCGGCGCGCACGACGGCGTCGGACAATGAGTTCATGGCGCGAGACAGAAAGTCAAAACACCAGGGTGCTCCACTGCGGATCGAGTGCGCGCTCGACGAAAGCTACTGCGCCCGCGACGCCCGTGGCCTCCGGAATCAGCGCGGTGCGGTGAATCCCGCTGGCAGCGAGCGCGTCGCTGCAGGCGTAGAAGCGAGCGCCGTGACGTGCCGCCTGCTGCATATGCTCGTACACGCTCATCGTTTCGTCCCCTCCAGCGTAAAGCTTCGCCGCGACTCCGTCGACGAGCAGCAGCACGGAACGGCTTGCGAAGTGGATTTCGACCTCGACGTCCATGGCTGCCGCCGCGGCCGCGTGAAAGAACGGCGTTGCGCAAAGCTGCGGCGCGTCAGGGCCGGCCATCCAGAGCAGCAGCGCAAGGCGCGTTCTCATGGCGGCGCCTCGCCGAAGCTTTCCGATAGGAGCGCCATGTAAGACTCGACCGCGGGCGCGATGCTCGCACCGGTCACGAGCGAGCAGATGTCGCTGTCCCACGCCGACGGGCGCATGCGCACGAGCCAGCCCGCACCGTAGGGATCGGTATTGATTAGTGTCGGCGCGCTCCTGACGCGGTCGTTGATCGCGGTGATCGTACCCGCGATCGGAGAGCGCGCCGAGCGGATGACCTTCGACATTTCGAGCATCCCGAATGCCCGCTCACGCTCAATCACTTCGCCGACGGGACGTGCCATGAACTCGATGAAATCACCTGAGATGTACGCCCCGAGCGACGTGATGCCGATCGTCGCCTCGCCGCTAGCTTCCAGGCGCGCCCAGGTGTCGTGCTCGACCAAGTAGAGCAAATCGTCGGGAAACTCGAAGCCGCGAATGCTCACCATGGCGCGCACATCGGCTGAACGCAGGACGCCCCCGTTCCACCGTTCAGGCCCTGATCTCCCGCGAACTCATCCGGTACTGGAAGTTCTGCGGATCGTAGTAGTCGAGCGGCCCTTTGGCTCCCTCTGCGTACGGGTACATGAAATGCCCGAGCGGCTTTGCAGTGTCCGGTGCGAGCCGCGTATCGCCCGCCGTGTTGAAGCCCATCCAGTTCATCTCCCAATAACCGAAAAGCGTCTGGCGCGCGAGTTTCACGCGCGGATCGTCGAGCGGAAGTATCCTGTCTTTCTCCTCCTCGAGCACGACCTTGCGCACATCGGCGGGATCGACCGGAACCCAGCCGAAGCGCTCGTCGAAAAATTCGGCCCGGCAGTGCTGCGCTTTCGTGATGTCGCCGCTCTTGCCGAGACTCTTCCAGGTCGCTGAATCGGCCACGCGTACGCCGTAAACGTCGCGCGCGGGGATGCCGACCGAGCGGGCGAGCCCAACGAAAAGCGCGTTCAAGTCGGCGCACTTTCCGCCGAGGTTGCCCGACTCCAGCATGAACTTGATGTCGCCGGTGCCGCAGCCAATGACCTTGGGATCGCGATATGTGTTCTCGACGATCCACTCGTAGAGGGCGCGCGCGCGGTCGACGGGCGTGCGGCTCGAGATTGGCAGGATGCGCGATGCCGTCGCGCGCACGATGCCGTCGGTCGGGATATGGGCCGTGGGCTGTAGGTAGAGATCGAGCTCCTCGCGCGAGGGCATCGCCGCTCTACCCGGTTGGCTCAGATCGACACTGCGATTGGTCGTGGTGATGTGCTTGACCACCTGCAGTTTCGGAGCGCTCGCCTTGTCGGTCCAATCGGCGAAGAACGCCGGCGCTCCGTAGCGCGGATCGCGATAGATGCCGGTGCGAGATGCGTTGCCGGTCCAGCTTATGTCGACCGTACGCTGGTACTCGGTGTCGCGATACAGCGGCAGTGGAAGCCAAAGCCGCAGCGGCAGGTCTTGGGGCCAGATCTCGACCTCGGTCGTCACTTCGAAGCTGCGCCAAGGGGCATTGCGCGGCGGAGCACCTGGGGTGTCCTCTGCTCTGGCGGGACTCGCGCCCGTCAGAGCCATCGCAAGTCCGGCGGAAGATGCGGTCAAGAATGCACGTCGATCCATGTCGAAACCTCTTTGCAAAGCCCGCGCCGCACGGGCGACGGGACGACTTGAGATCGCATCGTGCGCGCGTGGCGCACGCGATGCGCATCGGAAATGGCGGAAGAGAATGGGAGTCGAACCCACCCGGGAACGCATAGCGCCCCCAACCGGGTTTGAGGCCCGGCCGTCCCACCAGGGACGTTTCTCTTCCTCATGGTCGCTGTTCCTCCACCGCGCGCCGACGTGGCTCGATGCCCGCTGGCGGGCGAGGCAATTCCATCGCGAGCAGGTTGTCCGCCCGCACGATGTGCCGGTCGCGCACACGCCGCGTGAAGCCGACTCGGTCGAAGAATTCGAGAATCTGGATGGCGCGTTTCCTTCCCAGCGCGGTCTCGTCGCGAAAGACCGCGGCGCGCACCTCGCCATGCACCTTCTGCAGGCGGCTTGCGATCGCAGCGAGATCCAGAATGGCAACAGGGTGGTAGAACAGGTCGCGCACAACCTGGAACAACTCGCCTCGCTTCGCGGCGCGGACGAGCGCAGCCCGCAGTTGCGCTTCCGGCTGCCCGATGTCGCGCGCCAGATCGCGCGTCCAGGGCGGATCGAAAGCGGGATCGAGCAGCCGCGGCAGCACGCGCTCGATCAACGCGCGCTCGTGCGGGGAGGGCGCGTTCGTGTGCGTCGGCAGGTGCAGCCAGGGACCGGTCTGCCGGATGCGGGCGCCGAGAACCAGATCGGCGACGAGCGCTCGGTACAGCGCGTCGTCGAGACGGGGGAAGGCCATCCGCTTCAGGCGTCCCGCATCGGGTCCCAGCTCGTCGGGATGGCTCGCGTGGAACTCGGCGAGCGCCTCCCCGGCCCTCGTTCCCAGCGTCCGCCAGTGCCGGTGGTCGATGAGAAAATCTGCGCCGGCACTTACGATGCGGCGCGCCGGCAGTGCGGCGGCGAGCGCATCGATGTCGCGCAGGTTGCACGCGCGGGCAAAGCGAGCGAGCGAAATGCCTTGCGGCGCTTGCTCGAGCATCCGCTCGAGGCGCTGCTCGGGCGCCGACGCCTCGAGCGCCGCGAGGGTCGCCATGCGTTCGGGCGAGCGCCGATAGCGCGCCGGTGCGAAAGGATCGAGTACCCTGCCGCCGCCGATGGTACGCGTGGCGAGCGCGTCGCGCACGACGAAGCGGTCGCCGTGCCAGGCCCCGATCTCGGAACGCAGGATCAACTGCACCATGCGCTCGCGGCCGGGCTCGATCTCGTCCGCGTCTGCGCCATCGCCGCCGCCGTCGAGCACGACCACGCGCGCGGGGACGTGGGCCGCGCCGAGATGCAGCTGTACCGTCGCGCCCGAGCGCAGCGGCTTCGCCTCCTGCGCAAGGACACCGAGGCGGGCGTCGAGCCGCGCGGTCGCGACAGCCGCCTCCGGGGCGACGATCCAGTCGCCGCGACATACATCATCACGGGCGACGCCCGCCAGATTGAGCGCGCAGCGCTCGCCGGCACTGCCCCGCTTGCTCGCTCGGTTCTGCGCATGGATGCTGCGCACCCGTGCTTCGCGCTGCGTGGGGACGACCGCGACCTCCGCACCGACATGGATGCTGCCCGAGTACACCGTGCCGGTGACCACGGTCCCGATACCGGCGAGAGTGAAGGAACGGTCCACGGCGAGGCGAAAGTGACCCGAGCCAGCCGGACGCACGAAACCGCGCGCCGTCGCCTCGAGGAAGCCCTTGAGCGCGTCGACGCCGGCGCCGGTCCGCGCCGAGACGGGAAAGATGCGCGCGCCTGCGAGCGGCGTTGCGTCGAGGAGCCCGTGCAGCTCGCGCTCGACCTCGGCGCTGCGTGCGGCGTCCACGGCATCCGTCTTGGTCAACGCAACCGCGCCGCTCGCGATTCCGAGCAGGCCGAGGATGCTCAGGTGCTCCCGGGTCTGCGGCATCACGCCGTCGTCGGCCGCGACCACGAGCAGCGCGAAGTCGATGCCCGTCGCCCCGGAGAGCATCGTTTGCACGAACTTCTCATGTCCCGGAACGTCGACAAAACCGAGCGTCTCTCCGTCCGGCAGCGGCAGATAGGCGTAGCCGAGCTCGATCGAGATGCCGCGGCGCTTCTCCTCCGGCAGCCGGTCGGTGTCCACCCCCGTGAGCGCGCGCACAAGCGTGCTCTTGCCGTGATCGATGTGTCCCGCAGTGCCGACGATCATGGAGCGATGCGCCCTGGGTCGAGCTGTGTAAGCTGCGCGGTAAAGGCCGCCTCGTCCTCGAGCGTGCGCAGGTCGAGCACGAGAGCGCCGTCGGCGATGCGGCCGATCACGGGCTTGGGAAGCGCGCGCAGCGCGGCGGCGAGCGCGGCAAGGCGCGCCGCTGCACCCCTGCCTTCCTTGCGGCAGCGCACGAAGAGGCCCGCGCTCGGGACGCGATCGACCGGCAGCGACCCGCTGCCGATCTGGCTTTGCAGCGGTCCATGGCTCACTGTGAAGGCAGGGCCCAGCGCCTGCGTAATCCGGGGCGCAATCCGCGCCGCTGCCGCGGCAATATCCTCGGCGCGCCGCGTGAGCAGGCGCAGCGTGGGCAGGCGCTCGGCCAAACGCTCTGGATGGCGGTAGACCGCAAGCGTGGCCTCCAGCGCGGCGAGGGTGAGCTTAGATACGCGCAGCGCCCGCTTGAGCGGATGCCGCCGGATCTTCGCCACCCACTCAGCATTGCCGACAATGATGCCGGCCTGCGGGCCGCCCAGCAGCTTGTCGCCGCTAAAGGTCACGATGTCGGCGCCGCGTGCGAGCGCATCGCTCGCGAGCGGCTCCCGCGGCAGCCCGTGCTCGGCGAGATCCACGAGACTCCCGCTCCCCAGGTCGACCGCAAACGGCAGCTGCGCCCGATGCGCGATCGCCGCGAGATCCTCCTCGCCGACCGCGGCCGTGAATCCCTGCACGACAAAGTTGCTGGTGTGGACCTTCATGATCAGCGCCGTCTTCGGCGTGATCGCGGCGAGATAGTCGCGGGCATGCGTGCGATTGGTGGTGCCGACCTCGACCAGGCGCGCGCCGGCGCATTTCATCACGTCGGGCATGCGGAACGCGCCGCCGATCTCGACCAACTCGCCGCGCGAGACGACGACCTCGCGCCGCGCCGCCAGCGCCGCGATGGTGAGCAGTACCGCGGCTGCGTTGTTGTTGACGACGGTAGCCGCTTGCGCGCCGGTGAGCTCGCAAAGCAGCCCCTCGACCAGCGCGTCGCGCTCGCCGCGTCCGCCGTCGTGGAGATCGAACTCCAGGTTGGTCGGCGAGCGCATCGCCGTCGCCACGGCGGCGACAGCCTCTTCGGGCAGGAGCGCACGTCCAAGGTTTGTGTGCAGCACCGTGCCGGTGAGGTTGAAAACGGGCTTCAGCGCCGGAGCGATAGCGGCGCCGATGCGCCGGGCGAGCGCGGCGACGATGGCGTTTTCGTCTAGCACGAGCGATGCGCCCGCCCGTCGGGCCGCCTTGCGCCATTCGGCGAGCTGAGCGCGCACTGCCTTGGTCACGAAGGTGCGGCCGTGCTCGGCGAACAACGCCTGCACGTCGGGAAGCCTGAGGATCCGGTCGACCGAAGGGAGCTCGCTGAGCGGCGCCTTGGAGCCACGGACCGTGGACTCGAGCGGCAGGGCGCTCATGGGCTCTCCGGATCGCCGTGGATCAGCATGAAGTTGACCCCCGACGAGGTCTTGCCGGTGTCCGTCACGAGAAGATCGAGCGGCAGCGTGGCAAGGTCGTCGGCGACCGCCTCGACGCGGGGATCACGGTCCATGTGGCAGATCTTGAGGTAGGTCTCGCATTCGTCGCAGACCTCGGCTCTGACCGCCTTCTTGTCCACCGGGCCGCCGTCGTCGATCACGTGATAGCTGATGCCCTTCGTGCTCTCGCAGTTCGAGCACTTGATACGCACCATGTGCCATTCGGCGTTGCAGAGCGAGCAGTGCAGGAAGCGGTAGCCGGCCTCTTTCGCTCCGATGCGGGCCACACTCGCCGTCGGGCGGCTGCCGCAGCTGGGGCAGATCGTGGCGACGTCGATGCGTGGAAACGCGGCGTGACCGAGCGCGATCGCCATGTGCGTGAAGTAGACCTGAAGGCCGGCGCCGATCAGTGGCGCAGTCGCAGCGTCGAGGCCGAAGGTGATGCCCGCGAGCAGTTTGCTTGCCTGCGCCTCGTAGAGCTCGTCGTGGGTTTGCTCAAGGCGCACCACGACCTCCCTCGTCTTGCCCTCGGTTCGTTCTGCAAGCGCTCGCAGCAAGTAGCGCAGCGCGTTGCACCACTGCTGATCCCGCTGGTACGTCTGAAAATTTAGCGGCGGCATCGCGTGCTCGTTGCACTGTTGGATCGTCTCAGGCGACGGCAGTCTCACCGGCGGCATGTCGTCGAGAAGTTTTTGCTGCTCCTCAGCCACGAGCGCGATGAACTCGAGGTAGCCCCCCATAGCGTGCCCGGGCGCCAGCGCGTGCAGGCGAGTCGCGCGATCGGCGAAGATACTCCCGCGATCCGGCAGTCGCAGGAAAGGGATCGCGGCACCGGCTTGGCTCGCGATCTCTTCCGGGGTCAGCAGCTTATGCTGCATGGTCTCGTGCGGCACGCGCAACGATCGGAGAAGCGCCGGATCTCAACCCGGCGCCGGGTCCAGCCGCTCTAACGCTCCCGCGTAATCTCCCGATACCAGGCCGGATGGTTGAACCGCGCCCAAGCGCGCGTCACCCAGCCTTGGGTCATCGCGCGAATCGAGCCCTTGGTCCAGATCGACATGTAGATGTGGCCGATGACGAGCAAGATCAAACCCGTCGCGCAGACGGCGTGCAGCAATGTAGCCAGCCGGACGAGCCATATCGGGAACAAGGGCGCGATATACGGCCGCCAGAACACGAAGCCGGTGACGATGAGCCCGAGCATGCAAAGTGCCAGCAGCCAGAACAGGACTTTCTGGCCAGCGTTGTAACGGCCGGCCGCTGGAGTGCGATCCTCGTGCCCAGCCATCACCTCGCCTGCATGCTTCAACCATTCCTTGTCGCCGTCATCGATGATGTTGTGCCGCCACATCTTCAGACCGAGCAAGATGAAGAAGAGCGCCATGAAAAGACCAAGGAACGGATGCAGGATGCGCGTCCATGGCCCGCCTCCGAACAAGTTCGTGAGCCAGAACATGGACGGATGGAAGAAGGCGAGTCCTGAAAGCCCGGCGAGGAAGAAGCCGATCGCGAGCAGCCAATGCGAGGCACGGTCGCTATAACTGTAGCGCTCGATTGCACCAGGTGGGGTATGCATGATCGTCTCCTCAGCGCGCCGGCGGTCTGCTGCCTGGCTGATCGTCCGGCGGCGGCTCCTTCGGCCCGACCTTCAGATAGTGCAGGACGCCTGCGAGCGCCGTGACGCCCATCGCAGCCAACGCGATGGGCTTGAGCGCTCCCTTCCACAGGCTCACCATGGGGCTGATCGAAGGATCCGCCGGCAGCCCATGGTAGATCTCGGGCTTGTCGGCGTGCTTGAGCACGTACATTACGTGCGTGCCGCCGACACCCTTCGGATCGTACAGCCCGGCGCTCTGATAGCCGCGGCTCTTCAAATCGACGATCCGCTCGGCAGCGTGCAGCTTCATGTCCTCCTTGCTGCCGAAGGTGATCGCGCCGGTCGGGCAGGTCTTCACGCAGGCAGGCTCCAAGCCGACTGACACCCGGTCCGAGCACAGCGTGCACTTGTAGACTTTGTTATCCTCCTTTGACAGGCGCGGCACGTTAAACGGGCAGCCGGTGATGCACGAGCCGCACCCGATGCAGTTCTCCTCGATGAAGTCGACGATTCCGTTAGAGTACTGGACGATCGCGCCGGGCGAGGGGCAAGCCTTGAGGCAGCCCGGGTCGGCGCAGTGCATGCAACCGTCCTTGCGGATCAGCCATTCGAGGCGTCCGTCCTGCTCCTCGTACTCGGTGAAGCGCATGACGGTCCACGACTCGGACGTCAGGTCTGCCGGATTGTCGTAGACCCCGACGTTCCGCCCGACCGCGTCGCGCAGGTCGTTCCATTCGCTGCACGCGACCTGGCAGGCCTTGCAGCCAATGCATTTCGACACATCGATGAGCTTGGACACCTCCAGTGTGTCGCGGATGCCGGGCGGCGGCGTGGTGGTCGCGGAACGCTGCTTGAGATCGAGCGATTGCAACGATGACATGAGCGCCTCCTAGGCTTTCTCGAGCGTGACGATGAAAGCCTTGTATTCCGGCGTCTGGGTGTTCGCATCACCCACGAACGGCGTGAGCATGTTGGCCAAATAGCCAACCTTGGCGACGCCCGTGAACCCCCAGTGATTGGGGATGCCGACCGTGTGCACCTTGGTTCCGCCACAATCGAGCACCTTGATGCGCTTGGTGACGCAGGCCACTGCCTGGATCTCGCCACGGTTGGAGCGGATCTTCACCATGTCGCCATCCTTGACGCCCTTCTCCTTGGCGAGCTCTTCGCCGATCTCGATGAACTGCTGCGGCTGGGTGATTGCGTTGAGATCGCAGTGCTTGGTCCAGTAGTGGAAGTGCTCGGTTAGGCGATAGGTCGTCGCCGCGTAAGGGAAGTCCTTAGGTTTGCCGAACGCTTCCATGTCACCCTTGAACACGCGCGCTGCCGGATTGGCGAACGCCTTTGGGTTGTTGGGCGACATCGGATTCACCGTCAGCGGTGACTCGAAGGGCTCGTAGTGCTCCGGCAGCGGCCCGTCGACCATACCGCTCGGGACAAAGAGCTTCGCCACGCCCTCGGCCGTCATGATGAACGGGCCCACGTCCTCGTTTGGCGCCGCGTCGGGCCGCATGTCGGGCACGTCCGACCCGCCCCAGGCCTTGCCGCTCCAGAACACGAGCTTGCGCTTCGCGTTCCACGGCTTGCCCGAAGGATCGGACGACGCGCGGTTGTAGAGAATCCGGCGGTTCACCGGCCAGGCCCAAGCCCAGTTAAGTGTCTGCCCGATACCCCAGGGATCGCTGTTGTCGCGGCGCGCCATCTGGTTGCCGGCCTGCGTCCATGCCCCGGAGTAGATCCAGCAGCCGCAGGACGTCGTGCCGTCGTCGCGCAAGAAGGCAAAGCTCGCGAGCTGCTGGCCTGCAGGTACCAAGATCTTGGCCGGATCCTTGGGATCGGCGAGATCCGCGAGCGCCTTCCCGTTGTATTCCATCGCCAGCTCGTCGGGCGCGGGCGCGGCGGGAATCTTGTGCGCCCAGGTCAGGTTCAGTACGGGGTCGGGGAAGGCGCCGCCGTCCTTGGCGTAGGCCGCGCGCAACCGCAGGAAGAGTCCGGCAATGATCTCCGGATCAGGCTTCGCATCGCCGGGCGGCTCCGCGCCCTTGTAGTGCCACTGCAGCCAGCGCCCGGAGTTGGTGAGCGAGCCATCTTCCTCGGCGAAGCACGTCGACGGCAGGCGGAACACTTCGGTCTGGATCTTGGTCGGATCGACGTCGTTGTACGGACCGAAGTTCTTCCAGAACTCCGCCGTCTCGGTCGCGAGCGGATCGATGACGACCAGGAACTTGAGCTTGGAGAGGCCGCGGATGATCTTGGCCTTGTCGGGGAACGAGCCGACGGGATTGAAACCCTGGCAGATGTAGCCGTTGATCTTGCCCTGCCCCATCAGCTCAAAGGCCTGCAGCACGTCGTAGCCCTTGTCGAGTTTGGGCAAATACTCGAAGGCCCAGTTGTTCTCCTTGGTCGCCGCGTTGCCGTACCAGGCCTTCATGAGGCTGACGTGGAACTTCGGGTAGTTCTGCCAGTAGCTCATCTGATTCGGGCGCAGCGGCTTGAGCGCACGGACCTTGATGTAGTCCTCGTAGCTCTGCTCCTTGTCGCCCGGGAGCGAGAGATACCCTGGCAGCAGGTTCGACAGCAGCCCGAGATCGGTAAGGCCCTGGATGTTGCTGTGACCCCGGAGGGCGTTCATGCCCCCGCCAGGGACACCGATATTGCCAAGCAGCAACTGCATCATCGCCGCGGTCCGGATCATCTGGCTGCCCTGCGAGTGTTGCGTCCAGCCGAGTGCGTACATCACCGTCATCGTCCGGTCCGGGCCGGAGGTCGACGCGATGTACTCGCAGACCTTCAGGAACACGTCTTTCGGCGTGCCGCAGATCTTCGAGACCATCTCGGGCGTGTAGCGCGAGTAGTGCTTCTTCATGACCTGGAGAACGCAACGCGGGTCCTGCAGCGTCTCGTCGACCAGTGCGAAGCCCTGCTTGTCCTTCTGGTAGCCCCAGCTCGAGTTGTCGTAGTTGCGCTTTGCCTCGTTGTAGCCTGAGAAGATCCCGTCGGAGAACGAGTACGCGTCGGTCAGCAGGAAGGCCGCATTGGTGTAATGCTTTACGTACTCGTGCTGGATCTTGTCGTTCGCGAGCAGGTAGTTGATCACCCCGCCCAGAAAGGCGATGTCAGTCCCGACGCGGATCGGCGCGTAGTAGTCGGCCATCGCAGCCGAGCGCGTGAACCGCGGATCGACGACGACCAGCCGCGCCTTGTTGTGCGCCTTGGCTTCGGTGACCCACTTGAACCCGCACGGGTGCGCCTCGGCGGCGTTGCCACCCATGATCAGAACGATGTCGGCGTTCTTGATGTCAACCCAGTGGTTTGTCATCGCGCCGCGGCCAAACGTCGGGGCCAGACTGGCCACCGTCGGGCCGTGTCAGACACGCGCCTGATTATCGAATACGAGCATCCCGAGGCTGCGCGCGAACTTGTGCGTCACGTAGCCCGACTCGTTGGAGGAAGCTGAGGCGGCCAACATGCCGGTGGAAAGCCAGCGGTTGACCGTTAGCCCGTCCTGGTTCTGTCTGATGAAGTTGGCGTCCCGGTCGGCCTTCAGCAGCTTGGCGACCCGGTCGAACGCCTCGTCCCACGAGATGCGCTTCCATTCATTGGAGCCGGGCGCGCGGTATTCCGGATACTTGAGCCGATTCGGGCTGTGCACGAAGTCGAGCAATCCGGCGCCTTTCGGGCACAGCGTGCCTCGGTTCACCGGGTGATCCGGATCGCCCTCGATGTGGATGATCTCGGAATGCGCGTTCTTCGCCTTGTCGCCCAGACTGTACATGATGATGCCGCAGCCCACCGAGCAGTACGGGCATGTATTGCGTGTCTCGGTCGCTCGCGCGAGCTTGAAGCTGCGCGTCTCCGCGAGCACCGGTGCCGGGGAGAACCCCAGCAGCGCGAGGCTCGAACCCCCGAGCCCGGCCGCGCAGGCCTTGAAGAACTGTCTACGGTTCATGTCCATGGAACCCCCTCCAAAACATTTCCGGCGCGCCTTTGCGGCGCGCTCCCGCCTTCGACAAACGACTATAGGACCACTCTTGCCGTTTGGCAATTGTCAGGGTTACCCGCAAACGAGAGGGAAAACAACCGAAGCAGGCGCCTTATGCAGCAGCGTGCATATGCCTGCGGCGCCGCATCAGCGGCGGTTGAGCGCGCGCGCACGACGAGGCATCGCCGATGCGGGGGCGAACAACTCGCGAATACCGGTCTTGTGACCCGCAGCAGAGGTGTCGTAACCGCCGATGCGGGCGATCGTCCGCGCGAACGCACTGCTCTGCGCGGTCGCGATCATCGTGTCGACTGCGACCCGGACGGGATCGCTACGCCGGCAGGCGAGATAGTAGTGCTCGGTGACGAGATGCACGAACCGCAGACCGTGCGCGCGAGCCGCCGCTTCGATGCCGAAAGCGGCGTCGGCCATGCCGGCGCGGACCGTGGCGGCGGTCGCCATGTGCGTGAACTCTTCGTGCTCGTAGCCCTTGATTGCCGCCGGGGGCACACCGTCGCGGGCCAGGAGCGCGTCGAACAGAAGACGCGTGCCCGAGCCGCGCTCGCGGTTGACAAGTTGCACGCCGAGCCGCGGCAGATCCTTCAGCTCCCGCACGCGCTTTGCCGTGCCCTTGGACAAGATCAGCCCTTGGCGGCGGGACAGGAGCAGGGCCACGTAATGCTCCCGGGCGTCGAGCCGAGCCGAGAACTCCTCCAGCAGCGCGCCGAGCAACGCCGGCGGATCAGGCAGATGAAACCCGGCGATGTCGCAGTCGCCGCGCGCCAGGCTGTCCAGGCTGTTGAGGCTTCCTTCGAAGCGAAGATCGATCGCGAGGCGTCCGTCGAGACGCTCTTTCAGCTTGAGCAGCGCGATGTCGTGGCTCGCGTGGACTTGCACCCGCTCACGCTGGAGCTCGGCCGGCACGGCGAGATAACGGGCGAGCTCGGTGTCGAGGTCGCGGAAGCGTTGCGTAATACGCGGCTCGAGCCAGGCGCCGACGCCCGCCAGCCGCGCGCCAAAGGGCGTGAGGCCGGTTCCCTGCCCTCGGGTCAGGATGGCGAGCTTGTGTCCGGTGATCGCCTCCCAGCGCCCGAGCAGCCCCCAGGCGTGGCGATAGGAAACCCCCGCTTCCTTGATCGCGTGCAGCAGCGAGCCATGCCGCTCGATGGCACGGAGCAGGCCGAGCAGCTCCGGCGGCAAGGCATACAGAGTATCCCGACCGACGCGAAGGCTGGCGTCGAGCTTGACCTTGAGCATTCAGGCTTCGGAATGAGAAGCGGACGCGCGCCGAGTCGAGCGATGCAACACGGCGAGACTTTACCTCATGGTCGGGCGCCCCGTCGTCAGTCGCCGTACGGTTTCGGCCGGCAAGGCAGCCGGGGGTTGCCGGCACTCATTTGGTACGATGGCGCTCGGCCGCCATGGAATTCGCTTTTATCCTCGATCCGCTCCACTCGCTCAAGGCCTACAAGGACACGAGCGTGGCGATGATGCGCTCACTGCAGGCGCGCGGGCACGCTCTCTTCTCGCTCGGCCAGCCGGACATTTTCTGGGAGGGCGCTGCCACGCTGGGGCATGTGCGGCCGATCACCGTCGCGGACGACGATCACGAGTGGTACCGGGCGGGCGAAGTGCGCGAGCGCCCGCTTGCGTCCTTCGCGGCGGTGCTCATGCGCAAGGATCCCCCCTTCGACATGGAGTACGTCTACTCGACCTACCTCCTCGAAGCCGCCGAGCGCGAAGGTGCGCGCATCTTCAATCGCCCGCGCGCGATCCGGGACCACAACGAGAAGATGGCGATCGCGAAGTTCCCGGAGTACACCGTTCCCACCCTGGTAACGCGCGATGCCGAGCTGATCCGCGAGTTCGTCGACGAGCATTGCGACGTGATCCTGAAGCCGCTCGACGGGATGGGAGGTGCATCGGTGTTCCGTGTCCGCGAGGACGATCTCAACCGCAACGTCATCATCGAGACCATCGGACACCATGGCGCGCGCAGCGTGATGGCGCAGCGCTTCATCCCGGAGATCGTCGACGGTGACAAGCGCATCATCCTGATCGGCGGAGAGCCGGTGCCGCACGCGCTGGCGCGCATTCCGAAGCCGGGCGAGACGAGGGGCAATCTCGCCGCGGGCGGCCGAGGGGTGGCGCGACCGCTGTCCAGGCGCGATCGCGAGATAGCCGAAGGAGTGGGGTCAAAGCTTGCGGCAGAGGGGCTGTTCGTCATCGGCCTCGACGTCATTGGCGACTACCTTACGGAGATCAACGTGACGAGCCCTACGGGGTTCGTGGAGATCGCGAAGCAGACCGGCTTCGATGTCGCCGGCCGCTTCGCGGAGGCGCTCGAGCGCACGGTCGGCTAGCGCCCCC
>Ga0335076_10000416_pt1 | contig 39116 bp, 32 predicted proteins | sample Lox_Sample_25_FD_206717 | JGI IMG/M metagenome (GOLD analysis project Ga0335076, IMG submission 206717) | Soil microbial communities from Loxahatchee National Wildlife Refuge, Florida, United States - Lox_Sample_2.5 | ecosystem: Environmental > Terrestrial > Soil > Wetlands | place: USA...
CCGGCGCTCCGACCCGCAGGCCCGTCAGCAGCACCGTGAGGATCGTGAGACCGAACGCGCCCAAGAAACCGAAGGCCGTGAGCCGCTGCGCACGCGTCGGCGGCGGCGGCTTGGCGTCGGCGTGGCTCCTCTGATTGGACTGCTCGCTCATGTTCGGCTGCATCCTAGGCGGGCGACGGGAGGTGAAAGGATCGGTTACGATGGCACGAAAATCGCTCCGTCCATCATACCTCCGGCGATGATTGTCGGCGCTCGACGAGACGAACCCCCGCGTCGCCGGCTGCGGAATGTGGCCGCGAGCGGCGCGCGGCCGCGAACCACCGCAGATCCCACGTGTCTCAAGTAGTGAGGCTTTTCCGATGCGTAGCGCGCTCTTAAGCTCGATTCTCGCGGTGCTGCTCGCAGCCTCGGCTCCGCATCCGGCTTCGGCTCGCGCGCTGCAACAAGTGCTGCTCGGCGGCACCCTACGAGTCGGAGTCGCGCTCTACGTGCCCTGGGCCGCGCGCACCGCGAACGGCGACCTCATCGGCTTCGAGGTCGACGTCGCGAAGCGCCTCGCGGCCGACATGGGGCTCAAGGTCGAGATCCTGACCTACGACATCGGCCGGCTGATCCCGGCGCTCGAATCGGGCGAGATCGACGTGATCGCAGCGGGTCTCGCGATCAGACCGGACCGCGCGCTGCACGTGAACTTCAGCGAACCGTACGCCGAGAGCGGTCTCGCGCTCGCGGCCCAGAAGAGGAGCACGGCCGACGTGAAAAGCCTCGCGGACCTCGACAACGAGCGTTACACGATCGCCGCGATCGGCGGCTCCGTCGCCGCGGAATTCCTGAATCAGTTTCTGCCGCACGCGAAGCTGCGCGCGTTCGAGAACGCGGACGCGGCGAGCGCCGCGTTGATCGACGGCAAGGTCGACGGCTATCTCGAGGACGAGCCGGTGCCGACTTTCCTCGCGCTCGAGAATCCCGACAAGATCGACGTGCCGCTCGATCGCCCGCTGCTCGTGAGCAAAGCGGGCTTCGCCGTGAACAAAGGCGACCCCGACTTTCTCGCGTTCTTGAACGCGTGGATCGTCTCTCACGAGGCCGACACGTGGCTGCCGACGACCACCAACTATTGGTTCAAGACGTTGCGTTGGAAGGACAAGCTCGATGCGCCATCCACACCGGCTACGCCTACACCAAAGAAGCGCTGAGCTCGCAGTACGGAACGCGCGCGCGGTTCTCGGCGCAGCGGCGCTGTTGCTTGCGCCGTCCGCGTTCGCGCAGTTTTCGAAAGACGTGCCCCCGCCGCCGCGCCTCGATCCCGCGCCGCTCGTGTTCCAGATCACCCCGAAGGACATCGCCGATAAACCCGTGGACCCGAGCAAGCTGACCGCTGCACAGCTCGCGTCGACTTCCGCGCCGGCCCGGCCCCCGAACGCCGCGATCCTCGCGCCTCCGCCGGAGGGGCGCGGCACGACGACGCCGCCGATCGAAGAGATCGTGGTGATCGGCACGAGCTCGCACTTGCCGGATCTCGGCAGCCGCTGGCGCGCGCGCCAGCAGGCCGCGGACGAGGACGCGAAGGGCAACGCGCACCTCACGGTGCTGCCGCTCTACGATCCGGAGCACCCGACCACCTTCGACAGCCTGCTCGCGCCGCCCGAGATGCAGCGGATGGGCTACATCGATCTCTTCCGCGTGCGCTTCGGGCACCGCACGAAGCCCGCAGAGTAGCCGCCGCGCCATGGAGCAGGCGCCGGTCGCGCACTATCCGACTTTCAAGCAGCTGCGTTACTTCGTCGCGCTCGCGGAGCACAAGCACTTCGGCCGAGCGGCCGCGCAGTGTTTCGTATCGCAGTCCGCGTTCAGCGTCGCGATCCAGGAGCTCGAGTCCCTGCTACGCGCGAACCTCGTCGACCGCACGAACCGACGCGTGACGATCACCGCCGTCGGCCAGGAGGTCGCCGTGCTCGCCCGGCTCTGCCTGCGCGACCTCGCCGCGCTCGTCGAGGTTGCGCACGGCCGCAGCCAAGCGCTCGAAGGCCCGCTGCATCTCGGCGTCATTCCGACGATCGCGCCGTTTCTGCTGCCGCGCGTGTTGCCCGCGCTGCGCAAGCGCTATCCGAGCCTCAAGCTGTTCTTGCACGAGGACGTCACCGATCAGCTGCATCGCCGGCTCACCGAAGGCACGCTCGACGCGGTCGTCCTCGCGTTGCCGTACGAGCTCGCGGGGGTCGAAACGCTCGCGCTGTTCGACGACAAGTTCCGGCTCGCGGCGCGCGCGGGCACGTCGCTCGTCGATCCCAAGCACTACCGCTTCAACAGGCTGAACGCCGGCAGCGTACTGTTGCTTCGCGAGGGTCACTGTCTGCGCGAGCACGCGATCGAAGCGTGCAAGCTGCGCGACGCGCGCAAGGCGAGCCCGGTCTCCGCGTCGAGCCTGCTCACGCTGATCGAGATGGTCGACGCGGACCTCGGCATCACGTTTTTGCCCGAGATGGCGGTCGGCTCGGCGTTGCTGCAGGGCACGCAGGTCAAGACCTACCCTCTCGGGGACAAGAGCTATCGGACGATCGCGCTCGCGTGGCGCCGCGGCAGCGCACGCGCGCGAGAGTTCCGCGAGCTGGGCGAGTTCATCGCGAAGCACCGCGATGGCTGAGCGTGCAACGCGCGAGCCGGCCGCCCCCGCGAAGTCGCGTCTCGGCGTCCGGCACGGGGTCGCGCCCGCGGCGCTCGCGCTGCTGATCGCCGTGCCACCTTTCTATGCCGCACGCGCGCAGCCGCCGTCGGGCGCCGACCTCGAAAAGCGGCGCGCAGAGACGGTGGCCGATCATGCCGCGATGCTCGCGCGGCTCGGCATTCGCGAGCTGCGCCCCGGCCCTAGCGGGGACGAGTCCAAGCCCGACCATGCGAACTACGACGAGGCGCTCGCGAATCCCTATCCCGTGCTGCCCGATCCGCTCACGCTGAAGATCGGCGCGAAGATCACGACCGCCGACGCGTGGTGGACCCAGCGGCGGCCCGAGATCGTCGCGGACTTCGAGCGTGAGGTCGTCGGCCGCGTGCCCGCGAACGTGCCGAGCGTCTCGTGGACGATGCTCGCGACGCGCGAGTGGACGAGCGGCGGGCGCAAGGTCGTCGGCCGCCAGCTCGTCGGCACCGTCGACAACTCGTCGAGCCCCGAGATCTCGGTCGAGATCTGCATGACGCTCGTGCTGCCGGCCACATCGACCGCCCCGGCACCCGTGATGATCATGCTCGGCGGCGGCGCGCTGCCCGAGGCCGCCGGCGCCGAGCCCGCGGCAAGCGACGGCCGTGTGCCGTGCAAGCGCGGCCCCGTGTTTGCGCCCCGCGCAGCCGCGAACGCGCCGCCCGCGGATCCGCCCGCAACCGAGCAGCTGATTGCGGCCGGCTGGGGCTTCGCGTCGCTGAGCCCGACCAGCGTGCAGGCCGACAACGGCGCGGGCCTCACGCGCGGGATCATCGGGCTCGTGAACCGGGGCGCGCGACGTTCGCCCGAGGACTGGGGCGCGCTGCGCGCGTGGGCCTGGGGCGCGTCGCGCGGCCTCGACTTCCTCGCGACCCAGCCGGGCGTCGACGCGCGGCGCATCGGCGTCGAGGGCGTATCGCGCTACGGCAAAGCCGCGCTGATCGCGATGGCGTTCGATCGGCGCTTCGCGGTTGCGCTCGTCGGGTCCTCCGGAGAAGGCGGTGCGAAGCTCCATCGCCGGCGCTGGGGCGAGCAAGTCGAGAACCTCACCGCGAGCGGCGAATACCACTGGATGGCCGGCAACTTCTTGAAGTACGGCGCCGCGGCCGCCGACTTCGGCGCGATGAATCCCGGCGACCTGCCCGTCGACGCGCACGAGTTGATCGCGCTTTGCGCGCCGCGGCCCGTATTCATCAGTTATGGCGTGCCGGAGCAAGGCGATGCGAAATGGCTCGACCAGCGCGGCAGCTTCATGGCGGCCGTCGCGGCGCAGCCCGTATTCCGGCTGCTCGGCGCGCGCGACCTCGGCGTCCCGGACGACTACGCGAGCGCCGCGCTGCCCGGCGTGAACGTCGGCCTGCTCGCCGGCGAGCTCGCCTGGCGCCAGCACGACGGCGGCCATACGGACGCGCCGAACTGGAAGTACTTCATCCCCTGGGCCGACCGGATGCTCGGCCGCTGAAGCCGCGCCGACTAGGTCAACGGCGCCGTGACCGGCGCCGCGGCGAACCACCGGTGCGCGAGCACCAGCGCGATCACGAACACGACCGCGGCCGCGAAGAAGGCCGCGCCCGGCACGACCACCGGCGCCTGCTCCGAGACGAAGAACGCGAACAGCCCGGTCCAGATCGGCGGGCCTACGATCGACGTGAGATTCATCATGCTCGATAGCGCGCCCTGCAGGAGCCCCTGCTCGTTCGCTGGCACCGACCTCGACATCAACGCCTGCACGGCCGGTTGCGCGATCGTCCAACCGAACACGGCGAGGACCATGACGGGAAAGACCATCCAGCCGCGCGGCACGATTCCATAGAGCGTCACGGTCATCGCGCTGACCGTGAGCCCGAGAAGAATCGCGCGACGCTCGCCTATCCTCGGCACGACCACGCGCACGAGCCCGCCCTGCCCGACCACGAACATCACGCCGACCGCCGCGAGCGACCACCCGGTTTCGGTCGGCCCCCAGTGGAAGCGGTACGACGTGAACAGAACCCACGTCATCTCGGCGACGCGATTCGCGAACGTCGCGAGCACGAAGATCACCATGAGCCCGAGCACCGACGAATAGCGGCCGACCTCTCGCAGCGCGCCGACCGGGTTTGCGTACTTCAGATTCAATGACTTGCGATTCTCGGGCGCCAGCGACTCCGGCAGGGCGAAAAAGGCGAACGCGAAATCGACCAGGCTCAGACAGCCGGCGACGACGAACGGCAGCCGCAAGTCGACGCCGCCGAGCACTCCGCCGAGCGCCGGTCCCGTGATGAAGCCGAACCCGAACGCGGCGCCGATCAATCCGAAGCTTTGCGCGCGCTTCTCCGGCGGAGTGACGTCCGCGAGATACGCGCCGGCGGCCGTGAACGTCGCGCCGAAAGCGCCCGCGACCATGCGGCCGAGCGCGAACAGCCAGAGCGACGGCGCGAACGCGAGCAGGAAGTAATTCACGCCCATGCCGGCGAGCGCGAGCAGGATCACGGGCCGCCGGCCGTAGCGATCCGACAGCGCGCCGATCAGCGGCGCGCACAAGAACTGCATCGCCGAGTACGCGGCCGCGAGGCCTCCGTAGATATAGGAGGCGAGCGAGATGTCGCCGCCCTCGAACTGCTCGATGAGCCGCGGCAGGACGGGGAACGCGAGCCCGATACCGAGCATGTCGATGTACACGACAGACAGGACGATGACGAGCCGAACCTTCGGCGACATTGCAACGATCTCGTCCGAGCGCGAAGTCGCGAATCCTACACCAGGGAAATCTGACACCTTCTGTCGCGACCCCTCATGCGCCGCAAACCGAAAAAAGGATTCAATCGTCGCCGCGATCTGTGCGAAGATCCGCCTCGTCGTTCGGTACTACCCAACTAAGGCTGCGTCGCCTTCTTAGACGCAACCGCAGGAGCCGCCGCGCGGGGGCGCACGGCACCCAAGACAAGTACAGCGAGCGGGATGGCTCTCGAGTATCGAAATCTCAGCGGCTCGACGGGATCCCCCGTCGACGTCATGGCGCATGGGGCTCAACCGGCAGACCCCATACCGGTGCTCAGCACCGACGATACGCTGCCGCCGACGCCGATCGACGACCTCGTCGCCGCCGCCGGCCTGCAGGTCTATGCGCTTGCGACCGACCCAGCGGTGCGCGAAGCCGTGCGCCGGGCGTGCGGCGAGCGGTACAGGCTCACGGTCGTCGACGACTGGGGCGCGCTGATCGCGGCTATCGACGAGCGGCGCTGCGACATCGCGGTCATCGAAGCGTCGGTGCTCGGCGCACGGCTCGACAAGTGCATCACGGAGCTCGGGCGCGGCGCACGGCAAGTGGTGACGCTCGTCGCAGCCGACCGCAAGGAAGCGCAGAACCTGATCGGCTTCTTGTCGGAGCGCAAGGTCCATCGCCTGCTGATCAAGCCTCCGGCGCCCGGAATTACGCGCCTGCTCGTCGAGTCCGCCGCCAACCGCTGCCTGCAGCTGCGCCACAGCGCCCTCGCTTCGCCGCCCGCGCGGGCCGCACCGATCAAGGCGGCCGCGGGCGTACCGACCTGGCTGATCGGGACCGGAATCGCGGTGCTGGCGTTGGCCGCCGTCACGGTCGGCGTCGCTTCGTTCCGCAACCTGCAGTCGTCACGCGCAAGCGCAGCCGCGGACACCGAGCAGCCCGCGGCCGCGGGCGCGCCCATCGATCGTTTCGCGGACTTGCTCGCGCGCGCCGAGCTCGCCTTCAGCGAGGGCCGCCTCGCCGACCCGCCCGGCGACAACGCGCTCGACTACTACCTCGCCGTGCTCGCGGCGGAGCCCACGCACGAGAAGGCCCGCGATGGCTTGGCCGCGGTCGTGGACGCGCTGTTCGCCCGGGCGGAGAACGCGTTGCTCGGCGGCTCGCTCGACGCGGCCGCCGCGTCGCTCGACGAGATTCGCAAGGCGGCGCCGACGAGCGGCCGGCTCGCGTTCCTCGACACGCAGCTCGCGCGCGCGCGCGAGGACGCGGCGAATGCGGCGGCGCGCGGCACGGACAAAGCCGCGTCGGCCGCCCCTGCGGCGGGCGGCCTTTCGCCCGCCTCGCAGGCCGAGCTCGAGAAGGCGCTGGACACGGCCGGCTCCCGGCTGAGGCGCGGCGAGCTGCTCGACCCCGCAGCCGACAGCGCGCTGCATAACGTCGACCGAGCCACGCAGCTCGCGCCCAACGATCCGCGCGTGGTCCGAATCCGCGGCGAGCTCAGGGACGCGTTGATCTCTTCGGCCCGTGCGGTGCTAGACGCCGGCGAGCTTAACGCGGGCGTTCGTCTCGCCGACGCCGCGCGCGGGCTCGGAGCCGATGCAGCGGCCATGGCCGTGCTCGATCAAAGGATGGCGACCGCGCGCAGCGCGCAACAGGGTCAGCGGCAAACGACGCGCCTCGAAAAGGCGCGCCAGCGTATGCAGGACGGCGCTCTGACCGAGCCGGCGGACGATAACGCGCTCGCGATCCTGACCTCGATCGAGAAAGAAGCGCCGCAGACGCCGGGACTCGGCGACGCGTTCGAGGCGCTCGTCGCGGCGCTCGCAAACGGAGTGCGCTCGGCGGTCGCGCGCGGCGACTGGCCCGCGGCGCAGACAGGCGTCGCAGCGCTTCAGACCACGGGGCACGCGCCGGCGCTCGCGAGCTCGCTCGCGCGGGACCTCGCGACGGCCCAAACGCAGGAGGAATATCTCGCGACGGCGGCGCCCGCGAGCGAGCTCACTTTGCTGAGCTCCGTGTTCGCCGTCTATCCCGCCGACGCGCAGATTCACCAGATCGAAGGTTGGGTCGAGGTCGGGTACATCGTGGATCGAGCCGGGCTGCCGCGCGACCTCAGAGTGTTGCAGTCGAGCCCGCCGGGGCGCTTCGAGCAAGCCGCGCTCGCGGCCGTCGCGAAGTACCGGTACGAGCCTTTCACACGCGACGGTCAGGTCTACGAGCGGCGCGTCTGGATGCGAGTCCGGTTCAGCCTGAAGTAGACCGCCCCGCGCGTCAGGTCACGGGTCTCGTCGACGGCAAGTCGTCCGTGACCCCGGTCTGCGCCGCGGTGGCGTGCGCTACGTCGGCGTGGGCACCGCGCTGGAAAAAGTGCGCGAGCCACTGCTGGAAGTCATCGAACACCGTGAAGGTCGCGGGCACGATGAACAGACTCATCAACGTCGAGACGATGATGCCGCCGACCACCGCGACGCCCATCGGCGCCCGGAAGCTCGGGTCGCCGGCCCAGCCCAGAGCGACCGGCATCATGCCGGCGCCCATCGCGATCGTCGTCATCACGATCGGTCGAGCGCGCTTCGAGCAGGCGTCGATCAGCGCGTCGAAGCGCGACAGGCCGTGGTCGCGCTGCGCCATGATCGCGTACTCGACGAGCAAGATGGAGTTCTTGGTCACGATGCCCATCAGCATCAGGAGGCCGATCAGCGAATTGATCGCGAGCGCGTAGCCGCACGCGAGCAGCGCGACGATGGCGCCGGCCGCCGACGGCGGCAGAGCGGTCAAGATGGTGACCGGCTGAATGAACTTGTGGAACAGCATCACGAGCACCGCGTAGATGCAGCCGACGCCGATGGCCATCGCGAGCGCGAACTGGGTGAAGATCTCGGTGATCCAGCGCGCGTTGCCGGTGCGCAGCGAGCGCACGCCCTCGGGCAGCGACTTCATGGACGGCAGGTTGTCGACCGCCTTGAGCGCGTCGCCGAGCGCGAGCCCGGCCAGCGTCGCATTCAAGGTGATGTTGCGGCTGCGGTCGACGCGCGTGATCTCGGCCGGCCCCGAGCCGAGCGAGACGTCCGCGATGTTCATCAACGGCACGGGCCCCAGGCGCCCGGGCACCGCCAGGAGCTTGATGCGCTCGAGATTCGTGCGCGACTTGTCGTTGAGCCGCACGCGGATCGGGATCTGGCGATTGTCGAGATTGAACTTCGCGAGCCCCGTGTCGACGTCGCCGCTCGTCGCGATGCGCGTAACGAGCCCCAACGTCTCCGTCGTCACGCCGAGATCGGCAGCGCGGTCCGCGAGCGGTCGAATCACGATCTCGGGCTGTTGGAGCGAGGCGCTGCTCGTGATCGTGCCGAGGCCGGGCAGCTGGCGCATTTCGCGCTCGACGCTCGCGGCCGCGCGCGCGAGCGCGGCCGAATCGTCGCCCGCGAGCGTGATCCCCATCCGGTCGGCGTCGCTGCCGTCGAATTGAATCCGTGCGCCCGGAATGTCTTGCATCACTTCGGACGCACGCCGCTCGAACGCCTGCTGGGCGCCGCGCGTCCCGGTCTTGTTCTCGATCGTGATCGTGAGGTTCGCGCGCCGCACCGTGCCGGCGGATCCGCCTCCGCTCGGCCCATTGCTGCGCCCTTGTGTTCCGACCGCGGTGTAGACGCTCTTGAAGTCCGGCAGCTTCGATAGCCGCTTGCGCACGGTCTCGGCGACCGCGACGGTGTCGTCAATCGAGGCACCCGGCGCGAGCTCGACCGTGAGCCGCGTGAAGCCGTTGTCGCCGGCCGGCGAGAAGCCCGTCGGCAGCAGCGGGAACAGCGCGAGCATGCCGCCGATCGCGACCGTCGCGACGCCGAGTGTCTTCCAGCGGTTTGCGAGGCACCAGCGCACGCGCCCGAGGTACCAGTTCATGATCCAGGGCGTCGTCACAGGCTCGTCGTGCGGCTTCAGGAAGAACGCGGCCATCATCGGAGTGAGGGTCCGCGCGACGAGCAGCGAGAACAGCACCGCGACGGTCACCGTGACACCGAACGGCCGGAAGAATTCGCCCGCGATGCCTCCCATGAACGCGACCGGGATGAACACGGCGCAGATCGTGAGCGTGGTGGCGACGACCGCGAGCCCGATCTCGATCGCGGCGTCCATCGCGGCCTCGCGCGGCTTCTTGCCGGTGCGCAGGTGCCGTACGATGTTCTCGACCTCGACGATCGCGTCATCGACGAGGATGCCGACGACGAGCGTGAGCGCGAGCAGCGTGAGGATGTTCAGCGTGAAGCCGAGCGCCCAAACGGCCCAGAACGTCGGGATGATCGACAGCGGCAGCGCGAGCGCGGACACCGCGGTCGCGCGCCAATCGCGCAGGAACAGCCAGACGACGAGGATGGCGAGCGCCGCGCCCTCGATGAGCATTTCCATCGAGGAGTCGTAGGAAGTCTGTATGTAGCCGACGGTGGAGCTCGCCTCGGCGAACTTCACGTGCGGATAGTCCTTGGCGAGCTGCTCGACGACCTTGCGTGCGTCCTTCGCGACGCCGAGCGCGCTCGCGCCCCACGCGCGCACGATCTCGAAGCCGACCACGGGCTTGCCGTTCAGGAGCGCGATCGCACGCTGCTCGCTCGCCTGGTCGCGCACGTCGGCGATCGTGTCGAGCCGCACGCTGCGCCCGTCCGGCAACGAAATCGGCAGCCCTGCGAGGTCGTAGACCGAAGTGATGATGCCGGTCGTGCGCACGGTCTGCTCTTGACCGCCGAGCCGAGCCTCGCCGCCGGGGTACTCGGCCTGGATCTTGCGCAGCTGCCGCGATACGTCGGCCGCCGTCGCGCCGAGAGAGGCCATCCGGTCGGGATCGAGGTCCACGCGAATCTCGCGATCCACCCCGCCGACGCGCGTGACGCGCCCCATGCCGGCCACGGCGCTGAGCTCGCGGGACACGATGAGGTCGACGAACCACGAGAGCTCCGTGTCGCTCATCGAATCGGACGAGACGCTCCACGTGACGAGCGAGCCTCCGGCCGTCGTCGTGCGCGAGATGATCGGCTCGTTAGCGTCGGGCGGAAGGTCGCTGCGGATGCGCGTCACCGCGTCGCGCACGTCGTCGAGCGCGCGGCTCAAGTCCGTGCCGAACGCGAACTCGATGTTCGTCGTCGACGTGCCCTCGTCGACCGTGGAGGTCATCTGCTCGATGCCCGAGATCGTCGCGACCGAGTCCTCGACCTTGCGTGTGATCTCGGACTCCATCTGCGTCGGCGCGACGCCCGGATACGTGATCGTGACGATGATGGCCGGGAACTCGATGTCGGGCCGGTCCTGCACGCCGAGCTTCGGGAAGCTGATCAGGCCCGCGATCGTGAGCCCGATGAACAGGATGATGACGGGCGCCGGATTGCGAATCGACCAAGTGACGAAATTCATGAGCCGGCCTCCGAGCTCACGTTGACGAGGTCGCCGTCCTTCAAGAAGCCGGCGCCCTTCCCCACCACCATGTCTCCGCCCTCGAGGCCGCTGGACACTTCGATCTCGGAGTCGTGCACGCCGCCGGTCTCGACGCGGCGGCGCTCGACGTGGTTGTCGTGCTTGAGCACGAACACATAGCTATAGCCGTCGGCGCTCACGACGCTCTGGAGCGGAACCGTGAACGCCATCGCGTGCGAAATCTCGATGTCGCCGCGCGCGAACATGCCGGGGCGCAGCCGCTCGTTCGCCGGCAGATCGACGTAGACGAGACCGGTGCGGTTACCGGTCTGGATCGTCGGCGCCACGACCCGGATCGAGCCGTTGACCACCGCGCCGTCCGCCGTCGAGATCGTCACGAGCTGGCCGGGCTTGATCTCGGCGAGCCGCGCCTCGGGCGCTTCGCCGCGCCACTCGATGCGGCCGTTGCGCAGGAGGCGCAGCATCTCGGAGCCGGCCTGGGCGATCTGGCCGACAGTGACGGTGCGGGCCGTGATCACGCCGTCGTCGGGCGCGGTCACGTTCGTGAACTTCAGGCGCAGCGCCGAGCTCTGCAAGTCCGCGCGCGCCGATTCGACGCCCGCTCGAGAAACAAGCGCCGCCGACTTGAGCTTGTCATAGTCGGCCTGCGAGATCAGATGCATGCCCTTCAGCGACTCGCCGCGCTCGAGCGCCGCGGCATCGTTGACGAGCTGCGCTTCGCGTTGTGCAAGCGTGGCGTTCTTCGTCGCGACCTCCGCATCGAGCAGGGCTGTCGACAGCTCGACGAGCGTTTGCCCGCGCTTCACGTGATCGCCGACGTCGACCTTGACCTCGGCGACGCGATAACCGCCGACCTCCGGCGCGATGATCACTTCCTGCCAAGCGAAGATGGATCCGTTGATCGTGACGGTGCGCTGCACGTCGACGGGGCGCAGCTCGGCCGCGGTGACGGTGAGCACGGCCTCGCGCGAGCTCGCGGTCGCGGCGGCGGACGGACGGGCGCCTCGATCCGCGGGACGGCCGTTGAGCGCGACGATCACACCGCCCGCAATGAGCAACGCGCCGAGTGCGACCAACCATCTCGGCCGCAACAAACCGGACCCAAGCTTCATGGGACGTCGTCCTTGAAAAGTATCAGCTTGCTGATATGATATCAGCTATCTGATAGCTAGCAATCCTGAATGCCGAAGAAACGTGAAGCTTATGGCAGTTGGCTCAAGCTGGACAAACCCGAGCACATCGTCGGTTTCCTGCTGAAGTCGCTGCACCACACGCTGCGCCAGGCGATGGACGAGGCGATGCGCAAGAAGGGCGTAGACCTTTCGTTCGCGCACTTCGGCGCGCTGTTCGGCATCCACTGCGAGCCCGGCATCACCGGCGCGAAGCTCGCACGGCGCGTAATGGTGTCCGCTCAGACCATGAACTCCGCGCTGCGACGCCTCGAGGCGGACGGCCGGATCGAGCGCCGCCCGCACCCCGACAGCCGCCGCGCCGACAGCTGGACGGTCACCGACGAGGGCGTCGAGCTGCTCGAGCACGCGCGCTCGGTCGGCGCCGCGATCTTCGAGCGAATGCTCGCGCCCCTCGACCGCTCGGAGACCGCCGCGCTCGAGAGCGGCCTGAGACGCTGCATCGCGGCGCTCGAAGCCGACGATCCGGCAGGCGACTCCGCCACCGCGCCCGCGCAGCGCCGCGGCGGCAAGCGCGCGCCGCGGCAGCCCGAGGCGCGCTAGACCTCCGTTCGTCGCTCGCTCGCCAAGGTTTGGCGACGAGTGCTACTGTCCGCGGCCAGCACTGGCGCTTCCTGGGGGTTCGCGCGTGGACATTCGCGAGGTCATCGACAACGGGCCGTTCACTCGCTTGCAGCTGCGCGCGGTCTCGCTGTGCTTCTTCCTGAACGTGCTGGACGGCGTGGACGTCGCGTCGATCTCGTTCGCCGCACCGCTACTGTCGCGCGCCTGGGGCATCGACCCCGCAACCCTCGGCGTCGTGTTCTCCGCGGCGCTCGCCGGCATGATGGCGGGCTCGATGCTGCTCGCGCCGTTCGGCGACGCGGTCGGCCGCCGCAAGCTGCTCACGCTGTCGCTCGTTCTGATCGCGACCGGCATGCTCGGCGTCGTGCTCGCGCACTCGCTCGCGGAGCTGCTCGTGTTGCGCTTCGTCACGGGCCTCGGCCTCGGCGGAGTCGTGCCGACCATGGCGACCTTCGCGGCCGAGCTGTCGCCGCAGAGGAACCGCAACTTCGCGGTCACGGCCGTGTCGTCCGGTTATTCGCTCGGCGCGGCCCTCACGGGCCTCGCGGCACTTTGGATGGTGCCGCATTGGGGCTGGCCGTCGCTGTTCCTGCTGGGCGGCGGCCTCACGGTCGTGACGCTGCCGCTCGTGCTGCTGTTCCTGCCCGAGTCCTTAGAGTTCCTGCTGAGCAAGCAGCCGCCGCGCGCGCTCGAGCGGATCAACACGACGCTGCGCGCGCTGCGACAACCGGCGATTACCGCGCTGCCACGCAAGGCCGAAGTCGACGCGCGGCCGCGACTCCAGCAAGTCGCCGCGGGCCTCGCGGCTTTGTTCACGCCTCGGTACGCCGCGGCGACGCTGCTCCTCTGGTTAGCGTTCGTGACTTCGTTGCTCACGCTGTACTTCCTACAGAACTGGGTGCCGCAGCTCACCGCGAACGCCGGGCTGCCGACGGCGCTCGCGTTTTTGTCGGGCACGGTCCTGAACCTGGGCCTATGGGTCGGCAACGCCTCGGTCGGTTGGTTCGCAGATCGCTTCGGGCTGCGCCGCTCGATCGCGACGTATCTCGCGCTCGGCGCGATCGTGCTCCTGAGCTTCTCGTACCTGCAAGGCACCGCCGCAATCTTGATCGGGCTCGGCACGGTCGGCGTCATGCAGGGCGGGTTCCTCGGGCTCTACGCGGTCGGCGCGCGCATCTATCCCGCCGCGAACCGCGTTACGGGAATCGGCTGGGCCGCCGGCGTCGGCCGGCTCGGCGCCGTGCTCGGGCCGTGGATCGCCGGCCTGCTCGTGGCAGGCGGCATGAACATGTCGGGCAGCTTTCTCGTGTTCGCGATCCCGCTCGCGGTCGCCGCGGTCTGCGTCGCCGCGATGCGGTCGCCCGAGCTCGCCGAGGGCTCTCGAGTCGGGCTGCAGCCGGCCACGAAGGCGCGCTGACGATCCCGCGCGGCTCAGCGCCGCCAGAACGCGGGCGTGAAGAGCACGAGAAACGTGAAGATCTCGAGGCGCCCAATCAGCATCGCGAACGCGAACACGATCTTGCCGTGCGCACCGAGCGTCGCGAACGTGGTCGCGTCGCTGCCGAGCCCGAGCCCCGTGTTGTTGATCGTCGTGGCGACCGCGCCGAACGCGGTCGACTGATCCATGCCGTCCATCATCGCGATGATCATGAAGCCCGCGAACACCGCGACGTAGAGAACGAGGAAGCCGCCGACGCTCTCGACGACGGAGTCCGGCACGACCTGCCCGTCGAGCTTGATTCGCCGCACGGCCTGCGGATGGATCAACTTGTGTATGTGCACACCGGCCTGCTTGCCGAGCACGAGAAAACGCACGATCTTGAGGCCGCCAGAGGTCGACCCCGCACAGCCGCCGACGAAGCTCAGGAAAATCATCAGCGCCGGCAGCGCGAGCGGCCAAACCGAGAAATCCGCGATCGAGTAGCCGGTGGTCGTAACCACGCTCGCGACCTCGAACAGCGCATAGCGCAGCGATTCGATGACCGTGTCGTAGGTTCGCGTGCTCGCGAGCACGAACGTCGCCGCCGCCGTCGCGCAGAGCACGGTGATGACGTACGCGCGCGTCTGCGTGTCCTGGCCGTAGCGATGCAGCTGGAACGTTCGCCAGGCGACGAAATGCGCGTTGAAGCTGATACCGCCGATCAGCATGAACACGATGGCGACCGCCTCGATCGCGGGGCTATTGAAGAACGCGAGGTTCGCATCGTGCGTCGAATAGCCGCCCGTCGAGAGCGTGCTGAAGCTGTGCGCGACCGCGTCGAATACGCGCATGCCCGCGAGCCAGAACGCGAGCGCGCAAAGCGCGGTGAGCAGAACGTACAGGCCGCAGACGTTGCGCGCCGTGCGCGTGATCCGCGGCGTGAGCCGCTCGTCCTTGAACGGCCCCGGCGTCTCGGCCTTGTAGAGCTGCATGCCGCCGATGCCGAGCATCGGCAGCAACGCGATCGCGAGCACGATCACCCCGAGCCCGCCGAGCCATTGGATCTCCTGACGGTAGAAGAGGATCGAGGGCGGCAGCCGGTCGAGGCCCACGAGCACGCTCGCCGCCGTGGTCGTGTAGCCCGCGGCCGACTCGAAGAACGCGTCGGCGAAGCCCACGCCAAGGGAGAGCATGAACGGCACGGCGCCGAGCGCGCTCATCGCCGTCCACATCACACCGACGATGAGGAAGCCGTCGCGGCTGCGCACGTTGACGTGCCTGCGACGGAACGGCAGCCAGAACGCAAGCGCCGCGAGCAGAGCGGCGCTCCCCGCGGCGGCAAACCTTCCCGACTCGCCGTCCGTGTAGACGAGCGAGATGCCGATCGGCGGCAGCAGCGTCGCGCAGAACAGCACGCAGAGCACGCCGAGCGTGCGGCAAATGACGCCGAGCCGCAGCGGAGCTTGTCGAGGTGTCGGAGCCGCGACCGGTGCCCGCGCGCCGCGAGAGGGATCCGGGGAGAGCGTGCGCGGCGCGCCGGCGCCGGAGTCCGTCGCAAGCGCGCCGCTTTTCGGGCTCGCGCTCAAGACATGCAGAACGCGTTCAGCTTGTTGCCGTCGAGATCGCGGAAGTAGCCAACGTAGAAGTTGCCCCAGCGCGTGCCGGGCGGACCTTCGTCCTTCGCGCCGAGCTTGATGGCCTTGTCGTAGATCGCTTTCACCTTCTCTTGGGAATCGCACATGATCGCGACCATGATGCCGTTGCCCACCGTCGCGGCCTTGCCGTCGAAAGGCTTGATCACGCCGATCCCGGGCGAGTGCTGGCCCGCGGACCAAGAGATGAAGCGCTCCGTCTCCATTTGCCGTTTGCCGCCGACCTCGGCGAGCAACGCGTCATAGAATTTCCCGGCGCGCGCCATGTCGTTCGTGCCGAGTGTTACGTACCCGATCATTTGCTGTTCTCCTTGGCAGGCTTCTAAGGCGCGCCAATTATGCCTCGCGGTGCGAGCGAATGGAGCGGCCCGGCGCGACGCCCTCGCCCGCAGCCGCGCGGCCCATCGAACCCGCTCCGGCCTTACCGCGTGCTATGCTCCGCGCCCGGTCCGATCGGGGCGCTCCCGTCGAGCGAGCGCGACGACGGCGACAACAACGTCGGCTGACGGCCCGATCGCGCGCTCGTATTTATTCGAACCCAAACCGATGAAGGTCCTCCCGTGTCCGCGCAACTGAGTGATTTCGCCCGTTCCCTGGTGGTAGAGACCGCGTTCACCGTGCTCGGCATGGCGCGAACGCTCAAGGCGGCGGGCAAGGACGTCGTCGAGCTCGAGATCGGCGACAGCCCGTTCGACAGCACCGCGTCCGCGCGCGAGGGCGGCATGGACGCGATCAGGAACAACCAGTCGCACTATTGCCCCTCGCCCGGCATTCCGGAGTTCCGTCAGGCGGCCGCCGAGTTCGTGCGGTCCGAGTTCGACATCCCGGCGGAGGCCGCCAACATCGTCGCCGGGCCGGGCGCGAAGGTCTTCCAACAATTTTTCTGCGAGGCTTTCTTGAACGCGGGCGACGGCGTGCTCGTGTTCAGCCCCTACTTCCCGACCTACGTGCCGAACATCGAGAGGCGCGGCGCACGCGCGGTGCTCGCGCCGCTGCGTCAGGCGAACGAGTTTCGGCCGGACCTCGCCGACATCGAGCGTTTTCTCGCCGAGGACGCCTCGCCGCGCGCGATCTTTCTGAACTCGCCGCACAACCCGACCGGCGGCGTGACGACGGAGCAAGATCTGCGCGACATCGCCGATCTCGTGCGCGGCCGCGACATCGCGGTCTTCAGCGACGAGCCCTACTGCCACATGGTCTGGAAGGGAACGCACCGCTCTCTGCTGAGCCAGCCCGGGATGCTCGCGCAATCGGTCGCGGCGTTCACGTTCAGCAAGTCCTACAGCATGAGCGGCTGGCGGCTCGGCTTCGCCGTCGCGTCCGCCGAGATCGCGGAAGTGATCGGCAAGATGATCAACACGACACTGTCGTGCACTCCGCCCATCGTGCAGCTCGCGGGCACCGCCGCACTCAGGCGCGATCGCAAGGAGCGCGACGACGCGATGCTGAAGTTCCGCGAGAAGGTCGTGCTGCTGACGCAGGGCTTGAATCAAATCGACGGCTTTCGCACGCTGGACCCGACCGCGACGTTTTACGTGTTTCCTAACGTCGCGCCGCTCTGCAACGACCTCGGCGTCACGAGCCACGGCCTCGCGCTCTACATGCTGCAAGGCGCCGACGATCGCTTCGGGATCGCATGCCTCGGCGGCGAATGCTTCGGCCAAGCCGGCGCCGGCTTCCTGCGCTTCAGCTGTGCGGAGCCGAACGACCGGCTCGAGAAGGCGCTGGCATTCATTCCGACGGCGCTTGCACGCCGCGACCGTCTCGAGTCTTGGCTGGCCAAGAATCCGCAGTACCGCCTCGCGCAGCCGTATCCCACCGACTGACGGCGCGCGGCGCTCGTCGCGTTCTTCAACTTCCGTCACGCGCGCGGCCGCGTCCCTGTGACGGGTGTCACGGGAAAGTGCCGAAACTGAGTAGATACTGTACATAAGTTTCGGAGCTTCCTCCTGACGGTTTCTAGCTTGGAAAGCGCCCGGCCGAACGGCCCGGCGCTTCTTTTTCCCGCAACGTCGTCGAGCGATACTGCGCCACCCGGCGGCGGAGTGATTGCCTAGAGCTCAGCTCGCGATCGCGGGACGACGCGAGCCGAACCGCGTAAGCTCCTCCAGCGCGTGGCCGAGCTCGAGCACGTCGCGGTCCCGCCCCCGGCGACCGACCAATTGCAAGCCGACCGGCAAGCCGTCCGGCGTAAAGCCCGCGGGCAGCGACATCGCGGGCAGGCCGGTGCACGTGATCGCGTAGCACGTCGCCATCCAGTCGATATAGGTCTTCATCGGCTCGCCGTCGATCTCACGCACCCATTCGATCTCGACCGGGAAAGGCGCGACTTGCGATACCGGTAAGGCTAGAAATTCGTAGCGCTCGAAAAAGCGATCGACTCGCCGCTCGAGCGCGGCCTTTTCGGTCAGCGCACGCTCGACGTCGCCCGAAGTGAGCTCGAGCCCGCGCTCGATGTTCCAAATCACGGTGTCCTTCAGCAGAGCGCGATGGCGCTCGAGCTCGCCCCCGAGCGCGGACGCGTAGGACGCGGCGCGCAATGTCTGAAAGATCTCGTCCGCGCCGGCCAGATCCGGCTCCGCGTCCGCGACCTCACAACCCAGCCCGGCGAGCGTTGGCCGCATGCCGTTGCAGACCTCGGTGATCACGCGCTCGACGGGATAGCGGCCAAGCCGCTCGCTCCAGGCGACGCGGGCGCCCCGAAACGAACGCTCGAGCGGTGGCGCGAAGACCGAGCCGGGAACGGCGAGCGACAGCGGGTCGCGCGGGTCGGGGCCCGCGATCGCCGACAAGAGCATCGCGACGTCCGCGACGTTGCGCGCCATCGGTCCGTGCACGCCGAGCGTATCCGTAGGCGATGCATGCAGCCGCGGCACGCGGCCCGGCGAAGGCCGGAAGCCGACGACGTTGCAGAAGCTCGCGGGATTGCGCAACGAGCCGCCGAGGTCGGTGCCGTCCGCGAGCGGCACCATTCCGCAAGCGAGCGCGACGGCCGCGCCGCCGCTGCTGCCGCCGCACGTCTTCGAGAGGTCGTACGGGTTTCGTGTCGCGCCGAACAGCGCGTTGAAGGTTTGCGAGCCCGCGCCGAACTCCGGCGTATTCGTCTTGCCGATCACGATGCCGCCCGCGCGCTTGATGCGCTCCACATAGAGCTCGTCCGACGTCGGCACGAAGTCGCGGTAGATCGGCGAGCCGAACGTCGTGCGCACGCCGCGCGTCAGGCTCAAGTCCTTGATCGCGAGCGGCAGCGCGTGAAGAAGACCGACCGGCTCGCCGCGCGCGAGCCGCGCGTCCGCCGCGCGAGCCTCTTCGAGCAACTCTTCGCGCGGGCGCAGGGTCGGGATGGCGTTCACGCTCGGATCCAGCCGCTCGATTTGCAGCAGGAACGCGTTCATGACGTCGACGGCGGACAGCTCGCGAGAGCGCAACGACGCCGCGAGGCGGCGCGCTTCGAGGAAGCAGAGGTCGCCGAGCCGCACGGTCAGATCCGTGCCGGGCGATGTCCGTACAGGCCGTAGAACACGATGTAGAGGTAGCAGAACACCGGGACCAGGAACGAATTCAAGATTCCGACGTGGTCGGCGAAGTAGCCCTGGATCACGGGGACGATCGCGCCGCCGACGATCGCCATGCAGAGCAGCCCGGAGCCTTCGCCCGTGTGTCGGCCGAGGCCCGCGAGCGCGAGCGCGAAGATCGTCGGAAACATGATCGAGTTGCAAAGCCCTATCGCGAGCACGCTCCACATCGCGGCGTGGCCGGCGCTGACGAGCGCGATTGCCAGAAGCACGACGGCGGCCGTGGCGTTGAACGCGAGCACGCGGCCCGGCCGGACATAGACCATCGCGAGCGCGCCGACGAAGCGCCCGACCATCGCGCCGCCCCAGTAATACGAGAGATGCTGGCCCGCCGCCTGCTGCGGCAGCCCGCCGACCGCCGGGTCCATCATGAAATTCACGAGCAGGCTGCCGATCGCAACCTCGCCGCCGACATAGACGAAGATCGCCACCACGCCGAGCAGAAGATGGCGGTGGCTCAGGAGCGGCCCGGTCGGCGAGCCGGCCGCGCCGGAGTCACCGGCTCCGACCGCGGGCAGACGCAGCACCGCGAACAGCACGGCGATAGCAAACAGCACCGCCGCGAGGCCGAGATACGGCATCTGCACGAGCGCCGCCTCCGCGGTCGGCCCGGTCGCATCGGCGATGCGTGCCGCGCCAGAGCCGCCCACGGGCGTCGACAGGATCAAGATCGCGCCGAGGTACGGGCCGATCGTCGTGCCGGCCGAGTTGAACGCCTGCGTGAGCGTGAGCCGGCTCGACGCGGTGCGCGCCGGACCCAGGATCGTCACGTACGGGTTCGCCGCGACTTGCAGCAGCGTGATCCCGGACGCGAGCACGAACAGCGCGCCGAGGAACAACGGATACGACGCGGCGGCGGCGGCGGGATAGAACGCGACACACCCGGCCGACGCGACGAGCAGCCCCACGATGATGCCGCGCTTGTAGCCCATCCGCTCGACGAGCCAGCCCGACGGCATCGACATCACGAAGTAGGCGCCGAAGAAGCTGAACTGGATCAGCGTGGCCTGAACGTAGCTCAGCGTGAACGCGGCTTTGAGGTGCGGGATCAGGATGTCGTTCAGCGAGGTGATCAAACCCCACATGAAGAACAACGACGTGAGCGCGACGAGCGGCCCGCGATATGAGCGTTCGTGCGCCTCCGTCGCGCCCGGGACGCGCACCGCCTCGGTCACGCCGCTAGACCGCTTGCGCTTGCTGCTGGTCGCGCGCTAGAAGCGCGCGGCCGATGGCCGCGAGCACGGCCTGGAGCGAAGCGAGCGACGTGTCCTCGTCGATGCAGCACGCGGACGCCTGTTGGCCGCCGGCCTCGATCGTCACGGACGCGAGCGCCTTCGCCTCGGTGCCCGGCGACATCGCGTGCTCGTCGAACTCGACGACGGCGATCGCGACGCCGAAGCGGCGGCTCACCGCATCGACGAGCGCCTCGATCAGTCCCTGCCCTTCGCCCGTCAGCTGCAGCTCGGCGCCGTTGGCGGCGAGCCGGAAGCGGCCGTGAGTCCGCTGCGTCGCGGAGTGCAGGTCGTAGCCGAGCAGTTGCCACCCCTCGGGCACGGCGAGGAATTCGCTCTCGAACAGCGCGAGGATCTGCCGCGACGAGATCTCCTCGCCCGTGGCGTCGGCCTTCGCCTGCACGACGCGGCTCACGGCCGGGTGCAGCCACTTCGGCAGCGTGATCCCGTGATCGCGCTCGAGCACGAGCGCGACGCCGCCCTTGCCCGACTGGCTGTTGATGCGCACGACCTCCTCGTAGCGGCGGCCGAGATCCTTCGGGTCGATCGGCAAGTACGCGACCGTCCAATGCGGCAGCGAGTGCTCGCGATGAAACGCGAGCGACTTGCGGATCGCGTCCTGATGGCTGCCCGAGAAGGCGGCGTAAACGAGATCGCCGGCCCACGGATGCCGCGGATGCACCGGCATGTCGGTGCAACGCTTGTAGACCTCGATGATGCGGGCCATGTCCGCGAGGTCGAGCTTCGGGTCGATGCCCTGCGAATAGAGGTTCATCGCCATCGTGACGATGTCCATGTTGCCCGTGCGCTCGCCGTTGCCGAACAACGTGCCCTCGATCCGGTCCGCGCCGGCGAGGAGGCCGAGCTCCGCTGCCGCGACCGCGCAGCCGCGATCGTTGTGCGTATGCAAGCTCACACGGATGTGCTCCCGCTGCGCGACGTTGCGACAGAAATACTCGACTTGATCCGCGAACACGTTCGGCGTCGTCATCTCGACGGTCGCGGGCAAATTGATCACGACCTTCTGGCCGCGCCGCGGCTGCCACACGTCGATGACGGCGTTGCAGACTTCGACCGCGTACTCGGGCTCGGTGCCCGAGAAGCTCTCGGGCGAGTACTCGAACGTCCAGTCCGCGGCCTGCACACGCGCGGCGCCTTCCTGGAGCAAGCGCGCGCCGTTGACCGCGATCCCGATGATCTCGTCCTTGCTGGCCTTGAAAACCTGCTCGCGCTGCACGGGCGATGTCGAGTTGTAGACGTGGACAACCGCGCGCTTCGCGCCGCGCAATGACTCGAAGGTGCGCTCGATGAGCTCGCGTCGCGCCTGCGTGAGCACTTGCACGCTGACCGAGTCGGGAATCAGGTCCTTCTCGATCAGCCGCCGCGCGAAGTCATACTCCGTCTGCGACGCCGACGGGAAGCCGATCTCGATTTCCTTGAAGCCGAGATCGACGAGCAACGCGAACATCTCGAGCTTCTTCGCCACGGACATCGGCTGCACGAGGGCCTGGTTGCCGTCGCGCAAGTCGACGCTGCACCAGTCGGGCGCTCGCTCGATCGTTCTGCCCGGCCACCGGCGGTCGGCGAGATCGATCGGCCGGTAGCGGCGGTACTTGCTGTGGTCGAACGAAGTCATCTCGGCACCTGTGCAGACGCGACGATTGGACGGATTCTAGGCGTCCGGGACCGGCAGTGTCGACCTAATTCGCCCCGGAACTGGCCCGTTTTCGCAATTTCGATCTAAAATTCGGCCCGAACTCGGCGAATGGTGCTGCGATGGCCCTAAACCTCGACGCTTTCGACCTCAAAATCCTCGGCGAGCTGCAGAGGAACGGGGCGCAAAGCAATCAAGAGATCGCGGACCGGGTCGGTCTATCGGCGTCGCCCTGCTCGCGGCGAATCCGCCAGCTCGAGGACGCCGGCGTGATTCGCGAGCGCGTGGTCCGTCTCGAGCCGCGCTTGCTCGGGCTCGATCTGACGGCTCTCATTCACATTCGCATGGACCGGCACACGCCCGAGCGATTCGACCAATTCGAGGCCGCCGTTCGAGCGTACCCCGAAGTTCAGGAGTGCTATCTGATCACCGGCCAGGAAGCGGACTATCAGCTCAAGATCACCGTGCCGAACATGGACGAGTACCAGCGCTTCCTGCTCGGCAAGATCACGCGGATCGAGGGCGTGATCGGCGTGCACTCGTCGTTCGTGCTGCGCAAGGCGGTGGACACGACAGCGTTGCCGTTGTCCTACGCGCCGCGATGAAAGACGAGCGAGCCGGCGAGGACGCTAGCTCTGGTGGCGCTCCGGCTGGTCGCTCTTCTCGGTCGGAGAGGCCGTGTTGGTGTTGGTGAGCTGCTTCGGATCGCGTGGCTCTTCGTCTTGCTCGTTCGTCGCCATCGCCTTGCGGAAGCTCTTGATCGCGCTGCCGAGATCGCCGCCGACTTCCTTGAGCCGCTTCGTGCCGAAGATCAGCGCCACGATCACGAGGATGATCAGCAGCTGCGGAACGCTCATTGCAAGACCCATAACGCTCACTCCGTACGAACGCCCATCCGATGGCGTCCGGAAAAAGGTCATTCTGCGCGCGCCCTTACCGAAAAGCCAATTGCCGAGCGGCGCTAGCCACGTGAATTAGGCCGCGAGAACCCCAACAAGTTCGCCCTTCCAAGGACCATCCTGACGGGGTGTCGGGCGCGTGACTACCAACTGGCGCACACGTCCGCGTTTCGGTGCCGTAACGAGGCTCAAACCCGGGGCGGCGCACCGTCGCGCGGGCCGGGATGACCCTCGTGCGCCGCTTGGATTATCCTCCGCACCCAATGACCGCCCGAACGCCCGCACGGTTTGCAGCGCTGCTGCTTGCCCTCGTCGGCTCGTCCGCGCTCGCGGACGATCCGTTCGCCGGGGCACGACAGGTTTTCTTGCTCGCGTATGCGGCCGTCGAGGCCGGCGCGCCGCTGCCGAGCGCAATCGATCCCGAGGCGCTGCGCGCCTATCCGCTCTACCCCTACCTCGAGCGCGCCCGGCTCACGCACGCGCTCGGCCGAGCTCAATCCGACTCGAGCACGGTCGACGACGACGTTCGCGCGTTCCTCGCCGAGCACGCGGGCGAGCCGGTCTCGACCGACCTTCGTCGCGCGTGGCTCGCGAGCCTTGCCTCGCGGCAGAAATGGGAGACGTTCCTGGCCTCCTTCGAGCCCGCGGTCGCCGATGCCGAGGTGCGCTGCGATCGCGCACGCGCCAAGGTCGCGCTCGATGCCGAGGACGCCACGCGCACCGCGATCGAGTTGTGGCTTGCGCCTCAACGATTGCCTACCGAGTGCGAGGCCGTGTTCGACTGGCTGCGCGCGCGCGGCGCGCTCACCGACGATCTCGTCGAGCAGCGCGCGCGCGCACTGCTCGCGAACGGTCAGGCGCCGTTCGCGCGCACGATCGCGCGTGATTTACCCGCGGCGCGCGCGGCGCCGTTACAGCAATGGGCCGACCTCCTCGAGAAGCCGGAGCCGACGATCGACGCTCTACTGCAGGATCCCGCGAACCTGCGCGTCGGCGACGGGGCGCTGCTGGCCGGCTGGACGAAGCTCGCGCGCAGCGCACCGCTCGCGGCGCAGGCGCGCTACGAGCAGGTCGCGGCGCTCGTCGGCTCGGAGCGCGCCGGCGACTACGCGCTCGCGCTCGCGTTCGGCCTCGCATGGGACCGCCGCGCGCCCGAAGCGCTTGCCGCGTTTGCCAAGCTCCCGGCTCAGCGGCTCGACGACAACGCGCGCGCGTGGCAAGCGCGCGCCGCGCTCTGGGCGCGGGATTGGGAGCAAGTCGATCGTTCGATCCAGGGCATGTCGGCGGCGCAGCAGACGCAATCGCGCTGGCAGTACTGGGCCGCGCGTGCAGCCGCGGAGCGCAACGACGGCGCGCGCGCGGAGGCGCTCTACCAGACGGTCCTGCCGAGCGACAATTATTACGCTGCGAATGCGGCGATGCGCCTCGGCCGCCGGGCGGAGCCGCATCCGCAACGGCTCGCGATCAACGAGGACACCGTCGCCGCTCTTGCGGGGCAATCGGGGTTCGTACGCTCGCGCGAGCTATTCCTCTGCGGCCTCAAGGCCGCGGCCGCCGCGGAGTGGGCGAGCGCGACGCTCGCGCTCGACGCCGCGCAACGCGCGCAGGCCGTGCACCTCGCGGCGCGCTGGCAGTGGCACGACATGTCCGTCGCGACGGCGACGCGCGAGCACGTCTTTTTCGACTACGCGCTGCTGTATCCGCAGCCCTTCGACGAGCAGGTTCACGCGGCGGCGAAGCTCGCCAACCTCGACGCGACGCTGATCTACGGCGTGATCCGCCAGGAGAGTCTGTTCCGCACCGACATCGTGTCGTCCGCAGGCGCCGTCGGCTTGGCGCAGGTGCTGCCCTCCACCGCCCGGCAGGTCGCGCGCGCGTGGCAGCAACCGGAACCGGCCACGTCGGAGCTGCTCGACCCCGGCGTCAACATCACGCTCGGGGCCGCGCATCTGCGTGACCTCATGAACCGCTATGGGCAGCAGACGATCGTCGCGCTGGCGGGCTACAACGCGGGCGAGCGCGCCGTCGAGCGCTGGCTGCCGACAGAGCCGATCGACGCCGACATCTGGACGGAGAACATCCCGTACAACGAGACGCGCGAATACGTTCAGCGCGTGCTGTGGCATAGCGTCGTGTTCGGTTGGTTGAGCAGCGGCGGCGACGAGGAGCGCGACGCCTGGTTGGCGCAGATCGCGCCGCTGGCGCCGCCCGTCGGCGGTCAACCGACGATCTGAGCGCACCCGCACCGCGATCGGCGCTCGCGCGCGCCGACGGCCTCTCGGAGCAGAACCCGGCGTCTAGCGCAGCGCCTCGATCTCGTGCGCGACTCGACGCGAGTCGTCGGTCACGATCCGCTCGAGCACGCGCACGCGCTCCTCGAGCTTCGCGATCGTCGCGTCCCGGCTCGCGAGCGCCTGCCGCACCTGGTCCGCGACCGCGTCCGGTGACGGGCTCCGGTGGACCGGCCGGCCGGCGCCGTCCTCGATCGGATAGCCATGCCTCGCGCGGATCCAGGTGTTCACGACCCACGCGAAGAAGGCAATCGCCATCACGGGCACGAAGAAACCACCGAAGTTCATTTTCAATGTCTCCCTGATTCGCCGTGCGCACCCCGCACGATATCATCGCCTGACCGTGTAGGGTCCCCCGCCGGGCTGCCGTTCGGGCATTTGGGGAGGAAGAACAGCAATCGGCTCGTTGGGCTGGTCAGACCGCTTCGAGCTGTGCCGACGGGGGACCCACGCGGACCGTTAGCACCTTCCGTGCCATCCGCCGCCGCGCGCGCAACCCTTTGATCTGACTCTTCGATTTCGCCAGAGGCGCATTGGCGAGCCAGAACGGCTTGTGCGAATTCGCGCCAGTTGTTGGCGCAAAAATCCCAGCGTCGCAAAAAAGTATCATTCATGACTCGCTAAGGCGCTTCACGGGCGCGGTGCGAATCGGCCGGCTCGAATGCGGGTCGGCGGTGGAGCGGCCGGTCGACCGCTCCGGAACGTTGCGGCCGTCAAGGACTCAGACACCCCTGGTGTGGAAAAGAGCGCCGCTCAAAGCGCTTTAGCGAGCCTGAAACAAAGAGGGCCGCTTGCGCGGCCCTCCGTGAGACGGGGTCTCATAACCTAGAAGGTTCAGCCGGCGAGTGCCTCGTCGTGACGACGGAAGTACTCGCTGCTCATCGAAACCCCAAGAATCTCACTAGACATGGGATCACCTCCTTTGGGTTGTGGGACCAGCCCTAAGCGTCTCCTATCGCCGCCTCAAAACGCAAGTGCACGTCGTCACGGTTTTCGCGTCGGCTCTCGCGCACGCAACCCGCAACCAAACCGCGGGCAGCGAGCATCTACCGTTACGCATCCGGCGGGGCCATCCGCGACATTGGCGTAGCCGACCGTGTCTCGTCTTTTTTCGCCAACGAGTAGCGCGATCGACCAGGCGCCGCCGCGGGGGCGCGCTACGGTCGATGCGAATTACCGAGCGCGCTCATGTAGTTGCAGCGGGCAAACGCAACTGGCACAAAAACTGCTACTGGGTCGTCGACGGTCGCCGCTGCGCCGGGGAGGGGAATTGATCACGCTCGCGAACGTATCGAAGCGCTACTCGAACGAGCCGTCGCTGTCGGCTGCGCTCGATCGCGTCGACCTCACGGTCGAGCGCGGCGAGTTCGTCGCGATCATGGGGCCGTCCGGAAGCGGCAAGACGACGATGCTCAACATCGTCGGCCTCATCGACACGCCGTCGAGCGGCCGATATGTATTCGGCGGCGAGGACCTCGCGAATCGCTCGATCGATCAGCTCGCAGACCTGCGCCGGCGTCACGTCGGCTTCATCTTCCAGAGCTTCCATCTGATCGCGGACCTCGACGTGCGCGAGAACGTCGGGCTACCGCTCCATTACCAGGGCGTTCCGCGAGCACAATGGCGCACGCGGGTGCGCGAAATGCTCGAGCTCATGGGTCTCGAAGCACGCAGCAGAGATTTCCCGGACGAGCTCTCGGGCGGCGAGCGGCAACGAGTCGCGATCGCGCGGGCGCTCGTCAACGATCCGTCTCTGATCGTCGCCGACGAGCCGACAGGGGGGCTCGACAGCGGCAACGACAACGACGTCCTCGATATGCTTTCGACACTGCATCGGGAGGGCGCGACGGTTCTGATGGTCACACACTCCAAGGACCGCGCGGCGCGCGCCGAGCGGATCGTCCATCTGCGCGACGGCCGCATCGTGGCCGCGAGGATCTGACGCATGCTCGGCCACTACGTCGCGATCGCGCTGCGTAACCTGCGCCGGGCGCCGTTTACTGCGCTGATCAACGTCGCAACGCTCGCGCTCGGCCTCGTCGCGTTCGTCGCGGCCTACGCGGTCGTCTCCTACTGGAGTCACAGCGATCGGCACTTCGCGAATGCCGATCGCACCTACGTAGTCACCGCGAGCCTCGCCCTGCGCGACGGCAGTATCTCCACCGGCAACATGCCGCAGACGAACGAGCTTTATCAGAAATACATGCGGCTCGAGTTTCCGGAGTTCCAGGCAATCGTGCGCGCCAATCCGTGGAGCAAGACCGCGTCCATCACGGCCGACGGTCGGCGCGCGCGCGTGGTCGCGGTCGCGGTCGACCCCGAGTTCCTCGACATCTTCGACCTGCCGTTCATCTCGGGCGACCCGCGCACCGCGCTCGCGACACCCGATGGCGTCTTGCTCAGCGAGGCTGCCGCCGTGCGCCTATATGGCACACGCGAGGTGGTCGGCAGGACGATCACGCTCGGCGGCAACCGCATCGACGCGACCGTGAAGGGCGTCATCGGCACGATCCCCGAGCCGTCGCACATCGGCAGCTCGCGCTCCGCGTCGCTGAATTTCGAGATGATCGCGCCTTGGGATCTCTACGATCGGCTACGACAGAGCTTCAACACGCCGCCGACTCCGCCCGCCGCGAAGCCGTCGGACGCATCCGCGACGCCGGCGTCGGCCACGGGCACCCAGCCGGGCCCAAAGGACAAAGCCGCGACCGACAAGGCCGCCAAGTCGGGCGCCGACGCGCCCGACGCCGCGCCTCCAGAGACGCAGCCGCAGCAGCAGAACGAGAACTGGCTCGGCGGCTACTGTTGCACGACCTACGCTCTGCTCAGGCGCGACAGCCATGTGAGCGGCGCAACGCTCAACGCGCGGATGCGCGACTTCGTCACGCATCACATGTCGCCCGAGCAGCTGAAGCTCGCGAGCGTCGAGGCGGGGCTCGTGCCGCTCAGCGGCATGATGGTGACCCAGCTCGACGCGCAGCTGCTCGGCGGCTCGCGCGGCGCGATCTCGATTACGACCCTGCTGCTCGGCTTGGGGTCGCTCGTGCTGCTCGTCGCCTGCGTGAACTACGCGAACCTCGCGACCGCGCGTGCGACCCGTCGCGCGCGCGAGATCGGCCTGCGCAAGGTCATCGGCGCGCGCCGCAGCCAGCTCGTCGCGCAGTACCTGCTGGAAGCCGGCGTGCTGACCTGCGCGGCGCTCCTGGTCGCGATCGGCGTCGTCGCGGCTCTCGCGCGGCCGGTCTACGACGCGATCGGCATCGACATGCGTATCGGCACTTTCGGGGATGCGGGTTTCTGGCTGTTCATCGCCGCCTTGCTCGTCGTCGTGACGCTGCTCGGCGGCGCTTATCCCGCGTTCGTCCTCTCGCGTGCACGCCCGATCGAGGCGCTGCGTATTGGGCGCGTGCGGCTCGGGCCGCGGTTCGCGTCCACGCTGCTCGTCGGCGCGCAATTCACGGCCGCGAGCTTCCTGCTGATCGTCGTGATCATCATGTATGCCCAGAACTCGGCGCTCGCGCGCACCGGGCTCGGCGCGACGCGCGACCAGCAGCTCGTGATCGAGAATTTCGCCCCCGTGTCCGGCGTCGACGGCGAGCTGTTGCGCGGCGAGCTCGAGCGCCTGCCGCAGGTTAAGAGCGTGACCGCGATGACCTCGACGCCGTGGGGCGACAACGTGAACTTGAACCTGCTGTCGCGGTCGCCGGAGGAAACGGCCACGCCGATCACCGCGTTCCAGAACAACGTGGGCTACGAGTTCTTCGCGACGCTCGACATTCCCGTGCTGGCCGGCCGCGTGTTCGACCGCGCGCACAACGACCTGCCGCCGCAGAACCGGGACCGAAACGCCCCCGGCCCGGCGCAGCCGATCAACGTCGTGATCGATCGCGTGCTTGCGCGACAGCTCGGCTTCGCCTCTCCTTCGGCGGCCGTCGACCAAACGGTCTACTTTCCGGGCGTGCTCGGCGAGCGCGCGCAGCCGTATCAGATCATCGGCGTCGTCCAGAACCATCCGCTCTACCTCCGCGGCCTCGGCGCGACGTCCAACATCTACGAGCTCGCGCAGGGTGCGGGTCTCACGAGCGTCGTCGTCCGCCTCTCATCGGACGACATTTCGGGCGGCGTCGCGGCGGTCGAAGCGGCTTGGCGCAAGGTCTCGCCGCAGACGCCGCTGCAGCGCCGCTTCCTCGACGACCTGTTCAACGAGAACTTCGAGAAGTTCGCGCGGCTCAGCCAAGTGTTCGTCGGGCTCACCGCGTTCGCGTTCTTCATCTCGATCATCGGTCTGTTCGGCATGGCCGTGCAGGTCGCCGGACGGCGGATCCACGAGATCGGCGTGCGCAAGTCGGTCGGCGCGCGGAAGTCCCAGATCGTCCTGATGCTGCTGCGCGACTTCTCGAGGCCGGTGCTGATCGCGAACTTGATCGCCTGGCCGCTCGGCTACCTGGCCGCGCAGACGTACCTGCGCGTATTCATCCAACGCATACCCATCACGCCTCTGCCGTTCGTCGCCAGTCTCGCGATCGTGCTCGTGATCGCGTGGGCCGCCGTCGGCAGCCAGGCCTGGCGCGCGGCGCGCGCGAACCCCGCGACCGTGCTACGGTTCGAATGAGCTCGCCACACATCATGGCTCGGCACCGCAACCGCGTGACCGACAAGCTGCGCTCGCTCGGGCGCCGCGGCGGCGTCTATGTGCTGTCGTTGCCCGAGCGCACGCTGCGCTCGGTCTCGGCGCTCGCGGGCGGGCTGCTGCGCGAGACCGCGGCCGTCGTGCTGCCGGTCGGCCTGCGCCGGGGGCGGCTCTATCGCAACCTCGTCGACGTGACGCTGCAGTTCCTGATCGAGAAGATCGGCCAGGTGGACTCGGCCAACACCCCCAGCCGGCAAGAGCTCGCGGAGAACTTTCTGGCGCGCCGCGCGGCCGGCAACGGCATCGAGCTCATGGGGCTGCTCACGTTCCGGGCATCGCCGGTCTGGGTGCTCGCCGCGCTCGCCGACGTCTGCGGGTTCGGGCGTCAGCTGATTCCCGAGATCGCGGACGAGCTCAAGAAGGCGGGGCTGCTCGCCGAAGGGCAATCGTTCGCGACGATGGAGCAGCTGCTCGGCGGCCTCGAGCGCAGCGCCGCGCAGCTGGCGGAGACGGTGAACGTGCCGCCGCTCGACGTCGCGGAGCTGCGCGCGGAATGGAACAAGCTCGTGACCGAGGTGAAGCAGCTGCCCGCGCTGCAGCTGCCGACGCGTGCGAGCGTGCGGCGCGTCTGGAGCGAGCTGCGAGCCGAAGCGGCGGCGCAGCAGCGCAGCGTGTTCGTGCTCTCGTCACTGCTCGCGATCTCGGCGATCGGCGAGCTGCCGCAGCGCGCTCTCGTGTTGTCGCGCTCCGCCGGGATCGCGCTTCGTCACGGCGGAACGGTGATGGCCGACGCGCTGCTCACGCATTACCGCGACGCGCTGAAAGAGATTCGGAGCACCGGCGCCGTGAACTACACCGTGCGCCAGCTCGCACCCTACGGGCGCGCGGCGCTCGCCGCATTTCACCCGGGCCGCGAAACGCTCACCGGCAAGCTGCTGGACAAAGGCGTGAGCGCGAAGAGCGTGCGCGCGTATCTCGCGAATCTGGTTCCGGTCTCGCGTAAAGCGCGAGCCGGCGTATCGAAACGATCTCAGCGACGGCGGGAGTAAGCCATGGGAGAACCCTACGACAATCCACAGAGCCCGAACGGCGGACACGCGTTCGAAAACCACTTGAAGTCTCGTTCGACGTGGCTGCGCCTCTTCTTCATGATCGTGCTCGCCGTGTTCTACGGCGTATCGCGGATCGTGACGGTGGTCGTCATCGTCGCGCAATTCTGTCACGTGCTGTTCACGGGCGAGACCAATCGGCCGCTGAAGGACCTCGGGCTCTCGCTCGCGACCTATACATACCAGATCGTCGCCTACCTCACGTTCAACACGGAGCAGAGGCCGTTCCCGTTCGACACGGAGTGGCCGCAGGGCAAGCCGACCTGAGCGGCGGCGGCTCCGCGAGCACCGCCGCCGCCCCGACGCGAACGCGCACGAGACGGCCGCGGGACCTCGCGCTCAGCTGCGCTCGAGCGCGGCCCCAAGCTCGACGAGCTTCGTGAGCGTGTTCCAGTTGCGCGCCGTGCCGGCCGAGTCGAGCCTGTTCTCGAGGAACGCGTTCGTGAGCTTCGACCGGCCGACTCCGTCGGGGTAATAGAGATAGACCTCGGGACCGCGGATCTCGATCATCTCCGGTCCCTTGTACTCCTTGAGCAGCGCGCTTTGGGCACGCGCGTCGGGCACGCGCGCGAGAAACATTACGAGCAGCTTGTTCGGATCCGCGCGCGGCGAGGTCGGGCCGCGCTCGACGAGCGTCCGGATCTCGTCGAGGGTGCGAACCAGCACTTCGACGGCCAAGTCGAAGCGCCGCTCGATCTCCTGCATGATCCGCTTCGCGAGCGCTTCCCGATCCTTCGTGCGGCTCGTGAACAACACGTTGCCGCTCTGAAGAAGCGTGTGCACGTTCGTGAGGCCGATCGCGATGTACGCGTCTTTGACGGCCGCCATCTTGAGCCGGCTGTGCCCGCCGACGTTCACGCCGCGGAGCATCGAGACGTAGACGGTCAAGCGTGTGTCAGCGTTTCGCGTCGACGAGCTCGAGGAATCGCCACTGTTGCCCCTCCGCCAGGCCCGCGAGCTCGCGGCCGAGCGCGCGGAATACCGGCGGCGAGGCGACCACGTGCTGCGTGCCGGCGTTCATGTCGCGGAACAGGCGCTGGATCGTGCCCGCGCGCAATCCGGTCGTGCCCGCCGACTTGTAGACGAACGAGGCCACGTCGTGTGCCGCCCAGGTCACGTGCGCGATGCCGAGGCGCATCAGCGTGTTCTGCCGCACCGAAAGCGCCTGCCCGCGCGCGAGCGTGTCGCGCACGTCTCGCCACGTCTCGTAGACGAATGCGCGTGCCGCGCGATAAGTGCCCTCCGCCGCCGCGTAGCCTTCGAGGAAGCTCTCGCTCGTGCTCTGCGTCCCCGCACGCCCGCCGCGCGCTCGAACGTTCGCCGCGAGCTCGTCGAGCAGGCGGCGGCCGATCCCGCACGCCCAGCCCGTGTGGCACATCGCCGCGAAGCCGATGATGCCGATCGTATAGAGAGAGCCGCCGCGCTTCGGCGTCTCGGTGATCGCGAAATGCGTGTAGGCGTCCGGCACGAACACGTTGTCGATCTTGTAGTCGATGCTGCCCGTCGCGCGCAGTCCCATCACGTCCCAGTTGTCGATGAGCTGCACTTGCTCGACCGGCAGCACGAAAATCCGCGGCTCGCCGGTGCCTTGGATGATGCCGAGCGTGTGGATGTGCGTGCCGTGCTTGATGCCGGACGCGAAGCTCCACGAGCCGCTCAATCGGAATCCGTCTTTGTCGGGAACTGCCGTGCCCGGACGCGTGCCTTGGCCCGCGATCACGGGCAGACGCTTGCCGGAGAACAGTTGCTTGACCGCCGAATCGCCGAGATACGCGGCGCCGGTGCCGATCGCGAGCGCGGCCGCCATGAGCACCCAGCCCGCCGACGGATCACCGTACGCGACGTTCTCGATGACCTCGAGCGAGCTGACCGGATCGAGCTCGGCGCCGCCGACCGCTTTTGGCGTCCACATGCCGAGCAGGCCCTCGCTGTGCAGCGCCTCGACGACGGGCTCGGCGAGCTTGCCGTTCTTGTCTCCGTACTCGGCGTGCTCGCTCGCGAGCGCACCGACGCGTTTCGCACGCTCCGGTAGGTTCATCGCATCCCCTTCGTTGTTCTCGAAAACTTGCGCACCCTAAATCGGCGCAGGCGAGCGCTGCAAGTCGATTTGACCGCGAGCGGGCCAAGGCGTGCCCTACGCTCCACGCGTCGCGGCCGTCCGGGTCGTCCAAGTCAGAGTTCCAGGAGCTCGGAGCCGTGCCTGGCGAGCAGGTGATGGAAGGTGCCGGGCACGTGCCGGCCGTCGTAGCCGCCCGCGTGGCCGCAGCGAGTCGTGTAGGCAACCGAGTACGCGAACGCCGCACCGCAAAGACGCCGCTCGTCGCCGTTGAATGGCGCGCCTCGCGCGCCCTCGTAGTCCGCGACGAACGCCCGCGCCTCGGCGAAGGTGGGCGCCTGACGCGGGTCGCTGCCGCTCCAGTCGGCGCAGAACGCGTGCGCCGCGAAGCCCGCGAGCGCGGCCTCCTCGCAGCGGCACACGCTTTGCCAGTCGTAGGCGAGCACCACGCGCCCGCCGGCGAAACGTAGATGCTCTACACGCCAGTCGCCGTGGCCGAGCACGCTGCGGCCGGACGGACTCAGCGCCGCGCGCGCGGCCGCGGCCAACGCGTCGATCTGCTCGGCTCCGGCCCGCGTCGCTTCGAAGTCGAACAGGCGGCTGTGTGGACGCGGCCAGAGAGCATCGCCCGCCCGCGCGAATAGCAGATGATCCGGTAGACGCGAGCCCGGGACGAGCGGTGCCAGCAACTCGACGACGTCGTGCAGAGCGGCCGCGATCGCGCGACGAACGTCCGGATCGTGGGCGTCGGCCGCCACGCCGCGCGCGTCGTGATCTTCGATGGTCGCGAGGCCGTGCGCGAACGGAAGGGGGCCAGCGAGTGACCGCGGCGCGAGTCGCATGGCCCTCGCGACGTGCGCCTGCATGCGCGCGAGCTCGGCGAGCGTCGAAGCCGACTGATCGGGTTGGTGGGCCTTCACGACGACGCGGCGGCCGTCACACAGCTCGAGGCCGGCGACCGCGGCGATGCTCGAGTTATAGAACAGCGCGCCGGCCGCTCGCGACCCCAGCGCCTCGGCGCAGAGATCGTCGAGCGCCGCGGCGATTCGGGCCGGGTCCGAGTGGCCGAAGATCGCGAGCTCGACGAACGGCGTCTCCCATTCTGCAAGATGGGCCGCGACGACTTGCTCGACGGTGCTCATCCGCATACGGACGCGCTCAACCGTCGCGCGCCCTCACTGCTTCTCGCCCGGTTTGCGGTACTGGAACACGTGCTCGAGCGGCGCGCTGAATGCGGCCGCGATCCGGAACGCGACCTCGAGCGATGGTGAGTACTTGCCGAGCTCGATCGCGTTGATCGTCTGGCGCGTGACGCCGACTTGCTCCGCCAGGGCCTGCTGCGTCATCTCGCCGTGCTCGAAGCGCAGACGGCGGATGTTGTTGTCGATCGGTAGGCTCGACATCTTCAGCCCCTCCGATAGAGCACGATCTCGCTGCCGAGCTTGATCAGCCAGGCGATCAAAATCGCGAGCAGCACCGTCCACATCAGCATGCCCACGCGCCCGTGCGCGTGGAACGCGGCCATCGCGACCACCTCGCCGACGACCAGCGAGTAGAAGCCGATGCGCGCGGCGCGCAGCTCGATGAAGCGCTCGCGCTCGTCCTTCGGCGTGCGCGCCTCTTTCGGCGCCTGCGCCGCGACGATCAGATGGAGAACCGCTTGCAGGACTATGAAGCCGACGAAAATTGCGAGCGCGAGGTGCAACGGGTTGATCACGTCGTTGCCCTGCGCGTCGTGCGGGTGGTGCAGCGAGAGCACGACGCCGAGCGTGAGCAACAGTAAGCACACGAACGAGATCCAGGCACTCTTCTCGCGGAACGACATAGGGCCTTCTCCAACTTTGTTGATCGCCGCGCACGTTGCGCCCTCGGGCAGGTCCCCCGCCGGCTAAAGCTGCCGGAGCTTCGGGGAGGAAGGGCCGGGCGAATTTCGCCGGCGGAGGACCCAAGACGGAACGGAGGCGCGGGAGCTCTTTGTAATCTTTACGCGACGCAAGGTACATTTAACCATACTTGTTGTCAAAGATATAATACATCGTGTCTGGTTAATCCGTCCTGCTAGGTTGCGCCGCACGGGCGTTCACTCGGGCGAGTAGGGCCGCGCGGGCCCCCAAAGTGGTACCCTCCTGCGCTCGGACCGCCGGCCCCGCACATGTGTGCGCGTGTCGCCGCGATCCGCCAACGTCATGTCCGCCGCAACCTCACCACGACTCACAGCGCCGGAGCTGTTTGGCTACCGGAAGTATTGGGCGCATCGGCTCACGCCGGCGCCGTTCCTGCCGATGTCGCGCGAGGAAATGGACGAGCTCGGCTGGGATCAGTGCGACGTGATCCTCGTGACGGGCGACGCCTACGTCGATCACCCGAGCTTCGGTATGGCGATCGTCGGCCGGGTGCTCGAATCTCAGGGCTTTCGCGTCGGGATCATCGCGCAGCCCGATTGGCGCTCGGCGGCCGACTTCGAGCGGCTTGGCGCGCCCAAGCTCTTCTTCGGCATCACAGCCGGCAACATGGATTCGATGGTGAACCGCTACACCGCGGACCGGCGAATGCGCCGCGACGACGCGTACACGCCGGAAGGCGTCGGCGGCCGGCGGCCGGACCGCAGCGTGATCGCTTACTCGCAGCGCGTGCGCGAGGCGTTTCCGGAAGCGGCGGTCGTGATCGGCGGCATCGAGTCGAGCCTGCGCCGGATCGCCCACTACGACTACTGGCAGGAAAAGGTCCGGCGCTCCATCGCGCTCGACTCGCGCGCGGACCTCCTGGTGTTCGGCAACGGCGAGCGGCAGATCGTCGAGATCGCGCACCGGCTCGCGGCCGGCGAGAAGCCCGCCGACATCAAGAACGTTCGCGGCACGGCCTTCGTCGGCGGCGCGGCCGGTGAAGGTTGGACCGAGATCGACTCGACGCATCTCGACTTGCCGGGACGCATCGACGAGCATCCCGACCCATACGCGATGGAATCGGAGATCGCGGCCGCGGCGCGTGAAGCGGCGGCGAGCGAGCCCGGCGTGAACGTCGTGCGCTTCACGCGCCGAGTGCCGACCGCCGATCGCGAGCGCAGCTACATTCGGCTGCCGAGCTACGAGCAGGTGCGCGACGATCCTGTGCTCTACGCGCACGCGTCGCGGATCCTGCACATGGAGTCGAACCCCGGCAACGCACGCGCGCTCGCGCAGCGGCACGGCGACAAGGACGTCTGGCTCAACCCGCCGCCGATCCCGCTCACGTCGCCGGAGATGGATCGCATCTACGAGCTTCCGTACCAGCGCCGGCCGCATCCCTCGTATGGCGACGCGAAGATCCCCGCCTACGAGATGATCCGGTTCTCCGTCACGATTCAGCGCGGCTGCTTCGGCGGCTGCACGTTCTGCTCGATCACCGAGCACGAGGGCCGGATCATCCAGAACCGCAGCGAGGGCTCGATCCTCAAGGAGATCGAGACGATCCGCGATCACGTGCCCGGCTTCACCGGCGTGATCTCGGACCTCGGCGGCCCGACCGCGAACATGTACCGGCTCGCGTGCAAGAGCCGCGAGATCGAGTCCGCGTGCCGCCGGCCGTCGTGCGTTTATCCGGGCGTCTGTCCGAACCTGAACACAGACCACGCGCCGCTGATCAAGCTGTATCAGAAGGCGCGCGCGTTGCCGGGCATCAAGAAGGTGCTGATCGCATCGGGCGTGCGTTACGACCTCGCGATCGAGTCGCCCGAGTACGTGAAGGAGCTCGCTCAGCATCACACGGGCGGATATCTCAAGATCGCGCCCGAGGCGATCGGCGAAGGGCCGCTCTCGAAGATGATGAAGCCCGGCGTCGGAACCTATTATCGGTTCAAGCAGCTGTTCGATCGCTACTCGCAAGCGGCGGGCAAAGAGCAGTACCTGATCCCCTACTTCATCGCGGCGCATCCGGGCACGACGGATCGGGACATGCTCGAGCTCGCGCTCTGGCTCAAGCAGAACGGCTACCGCGCGGATCAGGTGCAGGCGTTCCTGCCCGGGCCGATGGCGACGGCCACCGCGATGTATCACTCCGGCAAGAATCCGCTGCGCCGCGTCACGCGCGACTCGGAACAGGTGCACGTACCGAAGGGCCTCAAGGTGCGGCGATTGCACAAGGCGTTCCTGCGCTATCACGACCCGAACAACTGGCCGATGCTGCGCGCCGCGTTGAAGCGAATGGGGCGCGAGGACTTGATCGGCAACGGCAAGCATCAGCTCGTGCCGCGCTTCCAGCCGCGCGGCACGGGCAAATCGCCCGAAGGCAAGCGCGTCGCTCACGGCCGGCCGTTCAGGACTCAGCACACGCGCTGAGCGGAAGCACGCTGGCAGGGGAGCGGAACCGCTATCGCGCCGAGCGCAGTTACAGCGTGTAGCGCACGACGACGCGCGCGACGCGGCCGTGCTCGGTGGACCACTGCACGAAGCGCTCGCACACCTGCTTCGCGGTTGCATCGTCCGCGATCTCGGTCGGCTCGTCGGCGAAACGTGCCTGCGCGGCCTCTTGTCCCGGCATCACCCGGCTCGCGACCCATGACGCGTCGGAGTCCGCGGCGCGGACATACAGCTCGACGTCGTTGACGGTCGCGGCGGCGGGAATCGTCGCGCACAAGGTCACGGGAGTCGCATCGGCCTCCGTGCAGCCACCCGAAGGCGGCGCGACCGCGGGTGAAGCCGGCGGATCCGACGCCTCGACCGTGCTCTCGTAGAGAGCCGGTGTTGCGACGGGCGCGGGCTTGCATGGCGCCACGCTCGCCGTCACTACGACGCCTTGCAACCCGATGTTGCGCAGGACGCTCGATTCGATCTCGTCGTACGCGCCGGTGAGCCGGCCCTCCGTGCGGCTCATCTGCTCGATTCGCGCGCGCAGCTCGGCGGTGACGAGATCCTGCGCCGCGCGCCGGTGGTCGGCGATCCACTGCGACAACGCGAATCCGCACACGCCCGCGCCGACGAGCATCACGGCGATCACGAGCTGCGGCAGCCGGCTCTTGCTCCGCGTGGCCGGCGAGCGCGCGCGCGCCGCCACCTCGCGCGCGAACGACGCCTTGAGCTGCACGAGCGCGGCGAAGACAGTAGCGGTCGCTGCGATGATCGCAGCCAGCACTCCGTCGGACATTTCGGCGAGCCTCCCCGGGGCGCTCAGGAGGCTATCACGGCCGCTCGCGAGGCAGCCTGCGAAGAGCGTCACATCGGCGTACGGTCACGCCGAAGACTTATGTCAGCCGCGGCACTCGTCACGCTCTGCGTGAACGTGCTCCGGTACCGCGAGTCATCGGCGTGGCGAGCGCCGATAGGAGGCCAGCACGGGCATCACGGCGAACAGCAGCAGCCCGAGCACGTACGCGGAGCCCGACACGTGATCTCGCGATGCGGCGTATTCGACGAGCGTTTGGCCGCGCACGAACCACACGACCGCGAGCTCGGCGCAGAAGAGCAGCGCAAGAGCGGCGAGCCCGACGAGCGCGGCTGCGCGAATCCCGACGGCGCCGGCCCGGAGCATGAGCGCGCGCGCAACGAGGAAGCTCGCGACGACCATCACGGGGATCTCGACGAGCTCCGCGACGCGCTCGCCGAGCCGAGGCGCGATCCAAAGGGCGCGCGCGGCGCCGAGCACGAAGCCGATCGAGAAGACCGATGCGAAGTAAGCGAGCGCGACGCGCGCGATTAGGCCGGCGGTAGAGGGGATCACTCTTCGTCGAGCGCTCGAGCTCGATCCCCGACTAGCCGCCAGGCTTACCGCGCGGGCGCCGGCGCGGGGGCCGGCGGCGGCCGCGGCGCGTCGCCCGCGCGCGTCTGGTCGAACACTTTCGTCGCGAGCGCAATCATGCCCGCGATGTCGCTCAGATTCGCCGGCACGACGAGCGTGTTGCTCTTCTGCGCGAGGTTGCCGAACTGTCGGATATAGTCCTCCGCAACGCGCAGCTGCATCGCCTCGCGCCCGCCGGTTCCGCTCACGGCGTCGGCAACGCGGCGCAGTCCCTCGGCGGTCGCCGTCGCGACCGCGAGGATCGCCTCCGCCTCG
>Ga0335076_10000417_pt1 | contig 39007 bp, 36 predicted proteins | sample Lox_Sample_25_FD_206717 | JGI IMG/M metagenome (GOLD analysis project Ga0335076, IMG submission 206717) | Soil microbial communities from Loxahatchee National Wildlife Refuge, Florida, United States - Lox_Sample_2.5 | ecosystem: Environmental > Terrestrial > Soil > Wetlands | place: USA...
TCACGGCGAACGCGACGAGGACCGCCGGCTCGACCGGATCGGCCGTGAGTGAAGTGTCGCTTCGTGACATGCCGCCGGGACCGCCCCCCGGGTGGAGGGACGGTCACCGACGGTTTACGGACTGACGCCTAACACCGAGCTAACGGCGTTACGTGCCTGTTATCGAGTGCGATCTGCAGGCGTCAGGCGGCTGCGGTGTGCGGGACCGGAACCCCGGTCTCCCATGGAAGAACCTTGCCGAACTGGACCAGCTCTCCGTAAAAGGCAGGGTCGAACGTGTCACCCAGTGCGAGCTGAACGGGCCACGCCGCCGCCTCGGCTGGTGTCTGGGCGGAGCTCATGTCGTTGAACCAGGGACGGGAGGCGTCGGTGTCGATCAAGCCCGGGCAGAGCGCCATGAGCAGCTTGTTCTCGGCGAGGTCGCGGGCGCGCCGCTCGCGGGCGAGCGCGCGAACAGCCGCGACCTGTGCCACCTTCGAGGGGATGTTCAGCCAGGTTCCATAGCCGTCGTCCTCGGCACGCCCGTCGTGCACGGATTGGCGCCAGTCCGCGACGAGTTCGTCGACGGCATCGAGGTTCTCGTCGGCGACCTGCGCGAACCGGGCTGCGATCCGGTCGTCGAGCTTGTCGAGAGTGCCGAGCGCGCTGGCGACGATGACCAGCCTGCCGCCGGGGCGCAGACGAGGACCGAACGCGCGCAGCACGCTGGTCGTCGCGAGGTTGCTGGTGTCCGCGACCGCGTCGACCTCGTCGATGGGATCGGCCTGAGGACTCATGCGCGCGGTGGCGTTCGAGAACAGGATGTCGACCTCGCCGAGTTCGGCGGCGAGCGCGGCGATCGCGTCGCCGTCGCGGACGTCGAGCACGCGACCCTCAACCCGGGCGATCGCCGATCCGCCGGCGACGGCCGCCGCGGCGGCTGCGACGCGCCCAGGATCCCGGCCCGTGAGCAGAACCCGGTCTTGCGGAGCCATGCCAGCCGCCAGCCCTTCGGCCAGCGCGCGGCCAAGCCCCTGGTTGGCCCCTGTGATCAGTGCAATTCGTGGAGTAGTCATACGGTCAAGCTAGCGCCGGCCCGGCATGCTGTAAACGAGAACATCGCACAGGTAGTATGCGAAAGACGCATGGCTCTAGATTTCTCGCCCACCGGGCTACGGGTCTTGCGCGAGGTCGCGCAGACGGGGTCGTTCTCGGCGGCAGCGGCTTCGCTGGGATACACCCAATCGGCCGTGTCGCGGCAGGTCGCCGCGCTCGAGGCCGCCGCCGGGCGCCGCCTATTCGATCGCGCCCGCAACGGCGTGACGCTGACTCCGGCCGGAGCGCGGCTTCTGACGAGCGCGGTGCGGGTCCTTGACGAACTCGACTCCGCGCGGCGTGAGCTGGCCGGCGAGCAGACCGGCGGCCGGCCGGTGCGACTCGGCGCCTTCCCCACCGCGGCGGCGGGGATCGTGCCCAAGGCCATCGCGGCGCTGCCGCCGGAGCTCACCGTCAGCCTGCGCGAGGCAACCACGCCCGCGCTCACGCGCGCGCTGCGAGCCGGCACGATCGATCTTGCGATCCTCGCTCGCACGCCGCCCTTCCGCCCGCTCGACGCCGAGTCGCCCGCCTTTGATTTGACCACGCTGTCCGAGCGCGAGCTGGCCGTCGGTGTCTCCGCCAACCACCCCCTTGCGCGTGCCCGCGCCGTTGAGGTCGAGGAGCTCGAGGGACAGGTGTGGGTCGCAACCCGATCCGATGCCGGCGACACTCCGCTCGGAGTCTGGCCGGGGCTCGCCGAGCGCGCCGACGTCCGCTATGTGGTGCGCGACTGGCTCGCCAAGCTCCGGATCGTCGCCGCCGGCCTGGCGATCACGACGATCGCGCCGATCATGCTCGACGCGCTGCCCGAAGGCATCCGAGTCGTCGCCGTGCGCGGCGAACCGCAGGAGACGCGGCGGGTCGTGTTGGCACGCCGACCGGGACCGCTCGACGGCCCGACGGCACGCGTTGTCGACGCACTGATCAGCTCGGCGCAAGATCCCCTCAGCTCGCGGCCTTCTTCACAAGCGCGGCGATCCTCGCCTCGACCTCGGGGGTCAACTCGGTGAGCGCATAAGAGGTCGGCCACATCGGGCCGTCGTCGAGGTTCGCGGTCTCCTGGAAGCCGAACGTCGCGTACCGCTCCTTGAACTTCCGCGCGTCGCGGAAGAAGCAGAGGACCTTGCCGCCCTTGGAGTAGGCGGGCATCCCGTACCAGGTTCGCGGCGTGAGCTCCGGCGCGCTCGCTTTGACGATCGCGTGGAATCGCTCGGCCATCACGCGATCTTGTCCCTCCATCTCGGCGATCTTCGCGAGCACGTCGCTCTCCCCGTCGCCCTTGCCAGAGCTAGCGGACTTCATCTCTTTGACGCGCTCCCGCATCGCGGCCTTTTCCTCGGCGCTGAATCCTTCGTCGCCCGCGCTCTTCGCGGACCGCCGCGTGCTCCTCTTCACCGCTTGCTTCTCAGCCATCGCCTAGCGCCTCCTCGGCCGTCATCAGGTTTGAAAACGATGCGGTCACGTTAATGCGGCGCGGCCCACCGCGCTTCTTGAAAACTGATCAGTTCGGGCGCGCGAGGCGCAGAGTGGCCGACGAGCGGCGCCTAGCTCTGAGGCTGATAGCGCAGACCGTCGAGGGCGATGCGCAGGATGTGCTCGGTCTGAGCGGGATCGGTCGTCGGGATCTTCGCGATGCCGATCACCATCTGCATCACCTCCGGGAACTCGACGTCGCCGCGGATGACCCCGGCTTGCTGGGCGCGCTCGATCAATGGGCCGCCGGCGTCGTACAGCGACGTCCTACACACCTTGAACAACGCGGCGTCGGAATCGACGTAGTTGAGGAGCTCCTGCGCGAGCGCCTGCTTGGTCGCCAGATAGCCCATCAGACGCTCGAACCAAGCGTTGAGCGCCTCCCACGGATCGGTGCCGTCGAGTTCGGCAGCCGAGCGGCACACCTCCTCGACCTCGTTGACGTAGAGAGCCTCGAGCAGCGCCTGCCGATTGGGGAAGTGGCGGTACAGGGTCCCGATGCCGACGCCCGCGCGGCGCGCGATCTCCTCGAGCGCGGTCGACTCTCCCCCTTCGGCGAATGCCTCGCGCGCAGCAGCCAGCACCTTCTCGTAGTTTCGCCGAGCGTCCGCCCGCCTGGGCCGGGCAATCAGCGTCTCTGGACTGGCTTCGGTGGTGCTCATGGAGATTCGCTTGACAAACGGAGGGTCCCTCCATATAGTATTCGGAGGGTTCCTCCACTTATTTCGGAGGCGGCCTCCATTTTAGCGCCTCGCTGAATCACCGACAAGTTGGGATCTGTATGAATCTAGTTTCCTCGCAATCCGATCAAGCCGACAGCCGTCGTTGGACGGCGCTCATGGTCGTGTGCCTGGCGCAGCTCATGATCGTGCTCGACGTCACGATCGTGAACGTCGCGCTCCCCTCGATCCAACGCGACCTCCATTTCTCCCAGGCCAACCTCACCTGGGTCGTAAACGCGTTCCTCGTGACGTTCGGGAGCCTGCTGCTGCTCGCGGGACGAATCGGCGATCTCGCCGGCCGCAAGCGCGTGTTCCTCACCGGCCTCGTCACCTTCACCGCCGCCTCGCTCCTGTGCGGCGTGGCGCCGAGCCAGGGCGCGCTGATCGCCGCCCGCTTCGTGCAGGGCATCGGCGCCGCCGCCCAGGCCTCGGTGATCCTCGCGATCATCATCACCGAGTTCCCTGTACCGAGCGAGCGCGTCCGCGCGATGAGCGCATACGTGTTCGTATCGGTCGCCGGAGGCTCTCTCGGCCTCCTCGCCGGCGGGGTCCTCACCCAGGCCCTGAGCTGGCACTGGGTGTTCTTCGTCAACCTCCCAATCGGCGTCGCCACGTTCGTCCTCGGTCAGAGGTTCATCCGGGCCGACAGCGGACTCGGGCTCGACCACGGAGTCGACTGGATCGGTTCCGCCCTCGTCACCGCGTCGCTGATGGGCTTCATCTACGCAATCGTGCAGGCCACGAGCCACGGCTGGGTCTCGACTCAGGTCCTCGGCGTCGGCGCGATCGCCGCAGTGCTGATGGCGGCGTTCGTGGCGCTCGAGGCCCGCATCGAGAACCCGATCATGCCGATGCGCATCCTGCGCCTCCAGGGGCTGGTCAGGGCAAGCCTGGTCCGAGGCTTCCTGGTCACCGGGATGTACTCGACCTTCTTCCTCGGGAGCCTCTACCTCGAGCACGTCCGCCACTACAGCGCGGTGCAGACCGGCGCGGCCTTCCTTCCGTGGACGATAACGATCGCGATCCTGTCCCAGGGCATCACCGCGCGGCTCGTGGATCGGTTTGGGCCGCTGCGCGTGCTCACCGCGGGCATGGCGAGCGCGGTGGCCGGGCTGCTCCTGTTCAGCACCGTCGGGCCGAGCACGACGTTCTTCCCGACTATCTTCTTCGCCTGCTTCGCGCTTGGCCTGGGCATCGGCAGCGCTTTCATGCCGCTGCTGACGATCGCGATGGCCGACGTTCCGGCCGCTGACTCGGGCCTCGGCTCCGGGATCACCAATGTCTCCCAGCAGATCAGCGGTGCGCTCGGCCTGGCCGTCCTCAGCACGATCGCCGCGAATCGGACGAAGGGACTGCTATCCGCCCACGACGGAGTCACGAGCTCTTTGATTGGCGGCTACCACCTCGCGTTCATCGCCGGTGCGGCCACGATCGGCGTCGGCATCGTCCTCGCGTTCGCCCTCCTGCGGCCCAGCCGAGCACCGTCCGAGCTGCGACTCGCCGACGCCCCCGCGGCAGAAGACGCCGCCCACATCAACTTCGACATAGAGAGAGAAGCCGCATGACATACACAGATCGTTTCCCCGCCCACGCCACGACCTCGTCCCGCGCTGGTCGCCGCTCGGCGCACACCGAGCTCGATTCCCGCCGGCGCCCGAGCACCCGCCTGATCTCTGAGGCCGTCGTGGCGAGCTACATCCATGAGATCTCGCAACGGCACCGCAACGGCGTCCAGGCGTCCGAGGGTCGTTCGCGCCGGCCGTCACATCAAGCCTGACCCCCTCGCTCACCCGAGCCGCTACGCCGCCCCCGCAGCCGCGGGGGCGGTTCCCTTCCTGAGGCCGGTTATGGCCGCTCGCTCAGCGCGTCAACGGTGTCACAGCCTGAGCCGGCTGCTGAGGATCCCTTCGCCCCGCGGGATCGTCCCCCAGCCGGGCCGGCGGCCGATCATCGCGAAAAACGTGGCCTTCAGACGCCACCACGCCGGCGGTCCTTGAGACGCTCGACCAATACCGGCACCGATTGCTCGGAGCCGATCTTTCCGAGCATCTCGCACGCCAGCGCCCGCCGCCACGGTGACAGCCGCCGCGTGCCTCGACGCCCGAGCTCGACGACTCCCGACTCCTCGAGCGCGCGCCTCAGCGCCCGCGTTTCAGCCGGCGACGACGCCTCCCGCATTAGGTCGGTGACCAGCGCTGCGGCGATCGGACGTTCTGAGGCACGCATGCGCAGGAACGCCGGTCGGAGCGACTCCGCGAGGTGGTCCGAATCCTGAGTCTCGAGAAACCTGGAGAACACGGGCACGAGCTCGCCGCGAAGGCCCGCGAACGCGAGCCGCACGAACTGCCTCGAGATGCCGCGATATCCCGATCCCGATCCCGATCGCAGCCGCCGCGACGACAAGGATCCACACCGTCAACCGGAGCGGCGCCACGATGACCAGGAGCGCTCGCGGGAGCACCGCCTGGCAGTGTCGCATCCGGCCCAGGCGGTGTCGACCCGGCGGCAGTGTTTGTCACGCTCGCGCGCCCACCGGTGTCTTGATGCCACACAGGCAACGAACATGGAGGACACGATGGCGCTACGCGTTTCGAAGGCGGAGCTGCCCGCCGCGCTCAGTGAGACGATGATTTCGCGGTTCGGGGCCGTGCCTGAACCCGTCGAGGTGACATGGCACAACCCCAGGGTCGCCCAGGCCGCCATGGAGTTCGGGGCCAAGGTGGGCGAGTGGGATACGGTCGACGAGAGCCTCAAGTCGTTCGCGCACATGGCCGTCGCGGCACAGGTGGGCTGCAGCTGGTGTCTCGACATCGGGTACTTCCAGGCGCAGAACCAGGACCTGGACGTGGCCAAAGCGAGCCAGGTGCCCCGCTGGCGAGAGTCGGAGGTGTTCACGACGCTCGAGCGGGAAGTACTGGAGTACGCCGAGGCCATGACAAACACACCTCCTAGCGTCAGCGACGATTTGTCGGCACGTCTGCTCGGCCGGCTCGGCCCGGCCGCGATGGTCGAGCTCACCGCATTCATCGCATTCTCCAACCTGGCGACGAGGAGCAATGTGGCACTGGGGATCGAGTCACAAGAGTTCTCGGCCGCGTGCGAGATCCCGCTGGCGCGGCGTGCAGAGAGAATTCCCGCCTAGCGTGGAGGGCATGATCGAGGATCCGTTCGTCGCCCACCGCAGCCTGCTGTTCACCGTCGCCTACGAGATGCTCGGGTCCGCGGCGGACGCGGAGGACGTGTTGCAGGAGGCGTGGTTGCGGTGGGCCGACGTCGATCACTCGCAGGTGCGCGACCCGCGGGCTTACCTCGTCCAGGTCGTCACCCGGCAGGCGCTCAACCAGATGCGAACGTTGTCGCGCCGGCGCGAGCAATACGTCGGCGAGTGGCTGCCGGAACCGCTGCTCACCAGCCCCGACATCGCCGAGGACGTCGAGCTCGCGGACAGCGTCTCGATTGCGATGCTGACCGTGCTGGAAACGCTCGGGCCGACCGAGCGGGCCGTGTTCGTGCTCCGCGAGGTCTTCGAGATGCCGTATGGCGAGATCGCCGAAGCGATCGGGAAATCCACGCCCGCGGTTCGACAGATCGCCCGGCGGGCGCGCGAGCACGTAACGGCTCGCCGACCACGGGTGAAGGTAAGCCGATCCGAGCAACAGGCGGTGGTGGAGCGGTTCCTAGATGCATTCCGAACCGGGCAGCTCCAGGAGTTGATGGAAGTGATGGCGCCCGACGTGGTCCTGATCGCCGACGGCGGCGGGCTCGCGCGAGCAGCCCGGTCTCCCGTTCAAGGCGCCGAACGAGTGGCGAAGTTCCTCGCGCGCGCGCACCAGGTCGTGGCCGCACTCGAGACGACGACCGTCTGGATCAACGGCGCGCCCGCGGGCCGGCTCGAATTCGACGGTGAGCTGGGCGCCACCGTGAGCCTGGCTGTGGAGGACGGCCGGGTCACCCGGATCTACGTGGTGCGCAACCCGCGGAAGCTGGTGCGGGTCGATCAGGCGGTCGAGCTCGCCCGGTAAGCCCGCTGGTCAGGTCGAGCTCGTCGGGATCGCGACAGACAGTTCGAGCCCACCACCGGCTCGTGGGCGGGTGGCGATCGTGGCGTTGTGCGCTTCAGCGATCGCGCTGGCGATCGACAGGCCGAGCCCGACGCCGTCGGAGTAGTTCAGACGCTCCTTCGCCCTGACGAACGGCTCGAACAGCTTTGGAATCTGCTCGGCGGGGATGCTGGGCCCCGTGTTGGCGATCTCGAATACCGCGCTCCCGTTTTGCTGCATCGTGCGGACTCCGATCCAGCCACCTGGGTTGTTGTGGCGCACCGCGTTCTCGACGAGGTTCGCGATCATGCGCTCGACCAGCACCCGGTCGCCGCGGGCGAGCGCCGGCTCCAGCGTGGCTTCGACCTTGATGTGGCGCTGATCGATCCCCGCGTGGGTGGCGTCGAGCGCGTCCTCGGCGGCGGTGGCGAGATCGATCGATTCATGGGCCGCTGGGCCGAGCTCGCTGGTGGCGAGCGCCAAGAGCGCCTCGACGGTGGCTTCGGCGCGCTCGACCGAACGCTTCACACGATCCGCCATCGCCTCGAGCTGCTCCGGCGTCCTGGTCGGCTTGGAGAGCGTGACCTCGATCGCCGTACGCATCGCGGTGAGCGGGGTGCGGAGCTCGTGCGCCGCGTTGGCGACGAACCGCTTCTGGCTGGTGAAAGCGGCATCGAGCCGCTCGAGCATCACGTCGAACGTGTCAGCCAGCTCCTTCAGCTCGTCATCGGGGCCTGTGAGTGCGAGGCGCTGACCGAGCCGCAGTTCGGATGCTCGCCTCGCTGCCTCGGTTAGCGATCGCATCGGCCGCAGCGCTCGGCCGGCGACGAGCCAGCCGAGCCCGGCCGCGGCGACCGTGACGACGATGAGGCCGATCGCCGACGCCTGCCGCAGCGCAGCCAGCGTGTCGCCGCGTGCCTGGGCTCCGCCCCCAACGGTGGCGATCAGGTGGTTGCACTTCGCGAGCAGAGCGGCAGAGGTCGGCAGCGGCTTGCACAAGGCGAGCAGCGCCTGCTCCTGTGGCGTAAGCAACTTCGTCGGCGGCGATGCGGACGGCAGCAGCACGCTGGCCAGCAACGTGTAGCTCAGCGCCAGTAGGACCACGCCGGCCACCAGGAACAGGAGCGCATAGAAGACGGCGAGCCGGGTGCGCATCCGCCGCGGCCAGAGCCGCCGTACGGCGACGGAGAGGCCCGCGGGGGTCATCGCACGCGGTAGCCGGCGCCTACCACGGTCTCGATCACCTCGGGCTCGCCGAGCTTGCGCCGCAAACGCCCGAGCGTCACCGCGACCGTGCGCGTGAACGGGTCGGCGTTCTCATCCCACACGCGCTCGAGCAGCTCCTCGGCGCTGACCACGGCACCGTCGGCCGCGAGCAGCACCTCCAGCACGCCGAGTTCCTTCCGCGTCAACGAAAGCTCCCGCCCTCCGCGGGTGACGCGCCGCGCCGCCCTGTCGAGCGCCAGGTCGCCCTTGACCAACAGCGGAGGCCCGGCGGGCGCGCGGCGAGCCAGGGCGTGCACCCGCGCGACGAGCTCTTCGAAGGCGAACGGCTTGGGCAGATAGTCGTCCGCCCCGAGGTTCAGCCCTTCAACCCGATCGCCGATCGCCGCCGCGGCGGTCAGCATCAGGATCCGGGCGTCCGCCCCGCCATCGCGCAGCGCCACGCAAACCGCGTCGCCGTGCACGCCCGGCAGGTCGCGGTCGAGCACGATCACGTCGTAGCAGTACACCACGCCCTTCTGGAGCGCCGCCGCCCCGTCATACGCGAGGTCGGTCGCAATCCCGCGGTCGCGCAATCCCTCCGCGATGTCGCGGGCGAGCTGCACGTGATCCTCGACCACCAGTACGCGCATCCGAACATCGTCCCCCACAACAGATCACAACGCCATAACAGCCGTGTGAGCGCCGGCGTGTTGCACTCGTGTGACGGCCAGACGGCTATCACCTCCGTCATGTCCAGATCTGCTTCCAGACTTCAAGCGGCCGCCGCCGCGATCGCCGCCGCGACGGTGGTCGCCGCCTGCGGCTCGAGCTCATCCAGCTCATCCAGCTCGTCCGGCTCGTCGCCCTCCGGCGGTCAACCGAGCCGGGCGCAAATCCAGCAAACGCAGCAGGCGGTGGTCAGGTTCGCCGACTGTATGCGCTCGCACGGCGTGTCCAATTTCCCCGACCCCTCGACCGATCCTCGCGAGTTCAAGCAATCGCTCGATCCCACGACGGCACACTCTCCTGCGTTCCGGCCGGCGCTGTCCGCCTGCGGGCACCTCCTGCCGGGCGGCGGCCAGCAAAACCAGAACGCGCCGCCCAGTCAGGCGCAGATCACGGCGGAGCTCGCATTCGCCCGGTGTCTCCGCAGCCACGGGTTCCCGAATTTCCCCGATCCGAGCAGCGGTGGCCAAATCACCCACGAGATGCTCGCCGGCGCGGGGATAAACATCCATCAGCCGGCGGTGGTGCAAGCGGCCGATGGATGCGTCGGCGTCACGCACGGGCTACTCACCAGAGCAGATGTGGCCCGCTTCGTCGCAGGGCACTAGAGGCTGCGGGCCGGGCGATCCAGCACCGCGCGGCCCGCTCGCCTGCCCTGGTGACGTGGCCCTTACTTGACGACCCGGATCAGGCGCTCCATGCCGAGCTGGGTGTGCTCGCGGCCGTCCTGCGTGTCCATGAAGCACGCCTCGACGTAGTAGCCGGGCTTGGCGTTGAGGACCGCCTGCTGCATACCGCCGGGCGAGATCGGGCCCGCCAGGTTCAGGAAATTCCGGCTGGCCAGCTTCTGCGCCTTGCCGTCCTTGCCCGCGAGCAGCAGGGCCATAACCTCGCGCCCGGTGGCGGCGTTCTTCACGCCGATTCCGATAATCATGTGCACCAGATAGCCGCCGTTCTGCGCACGGACGATCGTGCCATCGTGCAGCACTGTCGGCCCGCGGAAGTTGAACTCGATCGCCGTCTCGGTCGCCGCCGCGTTCGGCAACGCCGCCGGTGACGCGGACTGGGTGACGGTGAACGTGGCGATTCCAGGGTTTCCGTTCCCGGTGATGTTCAGAGCGGCGTAGTTGCCCGGCGTCAGAACGGTCTGCGTCGGGATGCCGGCAGAGTTGTCAGCGAACAGTGACCCGTAAGGCGTGAGCGCATTGATGTCGCCGTGCGCGCTCTCGACGGCGCCGGCAGCCTGAAAGACCGATACGCCCGGGTTGAGTCGAACGAGCCCCCACGTGGGTCCGTTGCTATTGGGGCCGCTTGGAGCCTTGCCGGTGAACGTGGAGACCACGTTGACCGCGCCCGATACCTCGCTACCGGACACGGACACGCCGGTCGTGCCCGTGAGCGCGATGTTCAGGGTGGGCAGCGAGCCGGCGGCGGCGCCGGTTGCGCCGCTTGCGCCGCTTGCGAGCAGCAGCGCACCGGTGACCGCGAGGGCGCTCGCGGTCACGATTAGCGATGAAAATCGCTTCGTCATGTGGTTGAAACCTCCCCGATTTGAGTGATGGTCAGAGAAGACCGTTCGATCGCGATTCCAGGGCTGATGCGCGCGAACGCGAGCCGTGCCCGCTGGTTGACCTCGGTAACTGCCTCGGCCCGATCGGCGTCGAAGCGGCAGAAGCAGGCCTCTTCCAGAGCGAGGAAGATCGAGCCGCGGTAGCGGATCTCGGTCCCCGCCGCGCGCAGCTCAGCGCACGCCGCCTCAGCCCGCCCGAGCGCGGCGCGGATGTCGGCTTCGGACAGGCCCGGCAAGTAGCGCTCGACTAGATAGGCGTTCACGGCGGCAAGCTATGGGCGCCCCCGATGGCGATCAACCAGGGAAATCCGCGGATTTAGCCCGGCGTCATCGAGCTTGGATCCGGTGGTTCCCGGAGCCGAGCGCCTGGCCAGTTCGGTGCGCGAGCGGACTCCTAGCTTGCGGTAGAGCTTGGAGAGATTCCACTCCACCGTGCGTGCGCTGAGATGGAGCACGGCCGCAACCTCGCGGTTGGTGCGACCCGTCGCGACCAGCCGCGCGATCTCCGACTCGGTCGCGCTGAGCGCGCCCGCCGGTGCCGCCCGACGGCCCCCGATCCGCCCCAGCTCGACCCGCGAGCGCTCTGCCCACTGTGCGGCCCCTGCCGCTTCGAACAGCTGGAGCGCCGATTCGAGCAGCTCGCGCGCACGGGACTTGCGGCGCTGTCGGCGATGCAGCGCCCCATACGCCAGCAACGTGCGGGCGCGGTCGAGCGGGCGGTCCTGCAGGTCATGCTGGTGCAGCGCGCGCTCGAAGGCCGCAATCGCGACCGTCTCCTCGCCGCCGGCGTCGGCCACCACCGCCTCGCATCGCGCCGCCAGAGCGCGGATCCATGGGCGGTCGAGCCTGCTCGCAATCCGGCGCTGCTCGCGCCGGACAGCCGCTGCCTTCTCGGTCTCCCCGACCGCGATCTGCGCTTCGACCAGATCAGGCAGCACCGGGAAACGCCCGGGTGACTCGACCCCACCACCGGACATCAGGCCCCATGCTCTCTCCAGAGACGCCGCCGCCACAACCGGGTTGTCGACGGACAGCTCGAGCCCGCCCATCGCGGTCAGATTCCCGATCACGTACAGACAGTGGCCGGTGCGCTCCGCCAGCTCCAACCCTTGCTGCGCCGCATCCCGCGCCTCGTCGATTCGCCCGAGCCAGCCCGCGGCGCTGGCGAACGGCCACAGCGCGCCCGCCCGCTGAGCATCCTGGTCGGCCGCGGCCGCCAGCTCCAGATAGCGGAGTGCCAGCTCGCGCCCCTGCGCCGGGCGGCCAAGGTTCGTCTCGAGCGCGCTCAAGTAAGCGAGCGAATGGATTTCGCTCCAAGGATCGCCAGATTCGCAGGCGTCGCGAAGCATCGCTTCGAGCGGGGCGCGCGCCCGCTCCAGCTCGCCCGCCCACAGCAACACCACACCTTCGAGCGCCGCCGCCCCGATCTCCGACCACGCCCACGGCCGCTCGGTCTCCCCGGCCGTGTTTCGCACCTGCTGCGCAAACCCCGCGAGAACCGGCTGTGCGCGAGCGGCGAGCACGAGCGACACGGTCGCTGCGGCGGCAGCCCCGGCCGCCGGATCGCTCACTTCGGCGAGCCGCAGCATCGCTCTCGCGTGCTGCTCTGCTCCCTTGGCGTCAGCTCCCAGAAGCCTCAGCCACGCCAGCTTCTGGTGGAGGTCCGCGCGCAACTCGCGAGAGGTGCCGGGCTCGCGCAGGGCGCGGCGGTAGAGCGCGGTTGCGGATGCGATGCCCTCCGTGTCGCCGGCCACGGTCCCAAGTACGGCGAGGGCGCGCGTCCGCACGCTGGGCTCGGTGGCGGCGACGAGCCCTTCTCGCGCACGATCGGCGGCCAGCTCCAGGCTGCCCGCGCGATGGTGATATTCCGCGCTGGTCAGCACCCGCCGCGCCCGCTCGCCGGAGGCGGGCGACAGCCTAGCCGCCAGGTCGCACAGCTCGGCCGCGGCGCGCGGGCCACCGCGGGCTGCCGCCGCGCCGGCGGCAGCGTCGAGCTGAGACGCAATTCGCTCGTCGACACCCGGGCTTGCGAGGGCCAGATGGCGAGCCTTCTGTTCGAGATCGTCCACAAGCACGCTCAGGCGGGCGTGCATGCGTCGGCGCTCGGCAAGCGGCGTCTGGTCGTAATGCACAGAGGCGAACAGCGGGTGCGCGAACCGAACCCGCTCCGAGTGCGACGGCCCGATCAGGCCCGCGGCAAGCGCCTCGTCGAGTCCGGCGTCGGCATGCTCCTCCAGCCGCGAAAGGATCGCGCGGGTCGGCCGGGCGAGGGCGGCGGCCGCTAGCAGCACCGTGCGCGCGTCCGGCGACAGCCGCTCCAACCGAGCCTGGACAAGCCCGCTAACGCTCCCTGGCACGGGGAGCGCCTCATCTGGCGCCGGCTCGCCGCCACGGGCGATCAGCTCACGACCGATCTCGAGCGAGTAGAAGGGGTTGCCGCCGGCAAGCTCTTGCAAGCGCAGGAGCGTTGACCGGGATGCGTCGAAGCCGAGCCTGGCGACCAGCAGTTCATGCACGCCACCGACGCTGAGCGGCCCGACGTTCAGCCGCTGCACCCGTTCGTCGCCCAGCATCCGCTCGAGTTCGAGCGGCGTGCTTCGTCCGGCTTCGAGCCGGCGCGTGGCCACCACGAGGACGCGCTCGTCACGGAGTCGCCGGAGCGCGAAGCGCAGGGCCGCGGCAGACGAGGCGTCAACCCACTGCAAATCGTCAATCGCCAACAGAAGCGGAGCGCGGGCCGAGATCAGGCGGAGCGCCGACAGTGTCGCGACACCGATCGTCCGCTCGTCGATCGGGTCCTGTGCCGAGTCACTGTCACCGCGCAGCAGCGCGACCTCGAGGACGCTCCGCTGGGGCTTCGGCAGCGCCGGCAAGGCATCGTCGATCGCCACATCGAGCAGGTCTCCGAGCGCCGCAAACGCCAGCCGCGCTTCCGAGCCCGCCGGGGCGCTCGACAGTATCCGCCACCCGCGCTGGGCGGCGAGTTCGAGAGCGCGGCGCCAGAGCGCGGTCTTTCCGACGCCCGCATCGCCCTCGAGCACGATCGCCCGCGGCTCGGCGTCGCGCGCCTCGATTGCGTCCAGCAGCGCCCCGAGCTCGCGCTCGCGCGCGATCAGCTGTTCAGACGTTCGTCACCCTCGAAGTTCTCCCCCGCGCCTAAGCCCGTCCGCGAAGGATACCGACTCTCCCTATTCCAACTCAAATCTCACGGTGACCGGTCGGTCCCGCCCCTCCCCCCGCGTTCCTCATCTCCCCCCGGTAGCCTGAGCCCCGAAACGCGGGAACAAACCTGAGGAGGCTCGATGTCTCGCCGAGTAGCCGCAGTTCTTGCCGCAGTAGGGATCCTGTTCGTGTCGAGCTTGCCGACCGCCCTTGCCCTAGGCACCAGCCCGGTCCTCGGATCGAAGAAAGCCTTCCAGGCCGGCACGGGGTTCGGCACCGTCAAGCCGCGGACCGTCTACCTCGGTGGCGACCCGACCGGCGAGGTGAAATCAATCACCTGGCACAACTGGGGCGCCGCTCGCGCTGTGGGATACGGTCAAGGATGGTGCCCCGGCAAATCGGTGGCGTCCGGCCACCCATGCTCAGCCGCGCTTCATGTCAGCAAGCTCGGGACCTGCCACGGGCGACGGGCATACATTCAGATGGCGTTCTATTTCAAGACCGGAGCCACCTGGACCGCCGGAACCAAGTTGAACGCCTGCACCGGCCAATTTCAGCCGTAAGAAGGGTCACACAAGCCGAGCACGTGACACCGCCCGCGCGGGTTCGTCGCCTCAACTGATCCCCTGGCGGGCGAGCTGCAGCTCGGCGACCACGGTTGAGCGCTGGTTATCGATCTGCAGCCGGCGCTCGAGGATCGGCACAGCGGCGTGGGGCTCGCCGCTCAGCCGTTCGGCGCGGCCGAGATCGTACAGCGCGTACGCGTAGGTGAGACACGTCGAGCTCGCCGGCTGAAGACACGCACCGACGGTCTCACCGGTGGCAAGCACTGCCCGCTTTAGAACGGGTATCGCGTCCCCATACTGGCCGTCCTGGAGCAGGCTGTGCCCCTCCGCCTCGAGCTCAGTCGCAAGTGCCGGCGACACCGGCACCCGCGGTGACGGGTGCGTGGGCTCACGAGCGCTAGCCGGGCGCGCGCGGGTGCTCGCGACGACCACCCGTGGATGCGATCGCGTCGCGATCGGCGCCGGCGCTCGGCGATTCCCTCCGGGAGCCCAAATCGCGACTAATGAGGCCACCAGCGCAAGGCCGCCGAACAACGCGGCGAGGGCCAGGACACGCCTCGTGGGTTTCTCCGACGCCTGCCGTTCAGACGGCTCCGGCAGGGGTGCGGCCGGCTCGCTCGCGGGATCGAGGCGGACCGCGACGACACCATGCTGCTCGCCGGAGCAGCGCTCGATCGCGACTCCGGCCAGTTCCAGCTCGGACACCACGCTGGCCGGAAGGTCGACGCCCGCCGCACGCAACTCGGCAAAGCTCACCGGGGCGCCCGCGGCGCGACGCAATGCGCTGAGGACCAGCTCCTGCTGACGATCGCGTGCGTCGAGGGTCGTCGGAACCCAACCTCCTGGCCTGAGCGACTTACGGGCTAAAGGGGATTATCCGCCTCTGAGCCTCGCGTTCCCATAAGAATTCCGACGGGACACTCGAGCCGGGTCAGGTCCGGGCCGCGACGCGCCTGCCACCCGGCTCGCGCATCGTTACGCGCCCGGGTTGCGGTTGCGCTCCGCAGCCCGAGTGCTACGTTGCGGCGAACCGGTCACCAGCGTTGAGCCGCGCTCTCGGCGCGGCGGAGAGGAGTCCACATGCCCGGACTCGACGACCTCGAGAACATGGCGGATTCGGCCCTCGGAGGCGGGGGCTCGCCGGAGCAGGACGCTGAGAACATGGCGGTCAAGGAGGGCGAGCAGGAGCTCCAGAACATCGGCGGCCAGGGCGTCGCCTCCGACGTCGAGAATGCGCTCGGCGGTTCGCAGGGCATCGAGCAAGACATCAAGAAGGACCTCTGAGCAAACCCGAGGCTCGTGCGGCCGCCTGGCTTCGGCCGCACGGACCTCCCGTCACGCCTCCGCCCGCCCTCAGGCGGCCGGGCGTGATATGACGGGGGCGGAGCGCAGAAACGATCGAGAGGACCGCGATGCCACCCACAGCTGTTCATTTCAATGGTTCGGTCAATTTGCCCGATGCCGAGACCGTGATGAGAGAGATCAGCTCCCGCATCCCGGACGGCGTCCGTCGGATGACAGACGGGGAGACCGGGGACCGGAACTACTGGATCAACTTCCAGATCCAGAAGTTCCAGCAGATGCCGGAGTTCGAGACGGTCTCGGTCGGGAAGGCCTACGAGACGTCTCCCGACGCCCCGTCGATGCCTCAGCTGCGCCTCACCGAGGGAGCATCGGCCGAGATGATCGACTGGCCCAACCTCGGGTATGCCGATGAATACACCGAGTCATTCGCGACCTTCGAGCGGATGCAGAACGAGGGCGCGATCCCCGCCGACGTGCGACTCCAGCTTCAGTACCCGACGCCGCTGGCTTCGATGGCGGGGACGATCGCGCCGGACGACCTGGCCAAGGTCGCGCCGTCTTACGAGCAGGCGCTGTTCGCCGACCTCGACACCGCGCTCGAGCGGCTCCCGCACGACCGCATCGCGGTCCAGTGGGACGTCGCGGTCGAGTTCGGGGCGCTCGAGGGAGCGATGGGTCCGAAGGTGCCGCTTGACCGGATCGTCCCCGGGCTCGTGCGCTGCCTCGAGCAGGTGCCCTCCGTTGTCCCGGTCGGTATGCACCTCTGCTACGGCGACTACGGCCATCAGCACTTCAAGCAGCCCGAATCGCTGCAGATGCAGGTCGACCTCGTCAACGCCGTGAGCTCCGCAGCCGGCCGCCCGCTTAATTTCGTCTCGTTCACGGTGCCCCAAGCCCGTAAGGACGGTGCTTACTTCGAACCCCTCGCCGGCCTCAAGACGGGTCCCGAGACCGAGCTTTACTTCGCGCTCGTCCCGTACCACCCCGGTGACCAGGCCCCGGGCACGACCGCCGAGCAGATCGAACAGATCGACGCGGCCCTCATCAATTCCCCCGCGGGCGCTCGCCACTGGGGTATTTGCACCGAATGCGGGATGGGCCGGGTCGACGCCGGCGACGTAGCCCGGTTACTCGACCTCCACAGCGAGATCCTCTCCTCCTCACAAGCTGTCGGCGCCGACTGACAATCACGCCGCCTGTGACGAATGAGCGCGACCGTGACGCTCGAACCCTGGGGCGGCGGCGACCTGCCGCTGCTCGAGCGGCTGATGGGCGACCCCTCCATGACCGAGCACCTCGGCGGCCCGGAGAGCCCGGACAAGCTGCGCGAGCGCCAGGCCCGCTACGAGCGCCTCGAGGGCGGCGATCGCATGCTCAAGATCGTCGACGTGGCAAGCGGGGCCGGCGTCGGCTCGGTTGGCTTCTGGACGAAGGAGTGGCGAGACGGGCAGGTCTACGAGGTCGGGTGGATGGTCGTGCCGGAGTTTCAGGGGCGCGGCATCGCGGTCGCGGCGACCTCACAGGCGATCGAACTCGCGAAGAGCGACGCCAAGCACCGCTTCATGCACGCCTTCCCCAACGTCGACAACGCGCCGTCGAACGCGATCTGCCGCAAGCTCGGCTTCGAGCTGCTCGAAGCGTGCGAGTTCGAGTTCCCCAAGGGGCACCTGATGACCTGCAACGACTGGCGCCTTGACTTGCTGGCGTAGTCGACGCCATCAGACGGGAAGTATTCGCAGCGCGGTGACGGTCATCACCGCCGCGACGAATGCGTCGAGAAGCCGCTGGGCTTGCGGGCGGTGCAGCAGCGGAGTCAGCAGCCGCGCAGCGCGGCCCAGCCCGAGGAACCAGATCGCGCTGGCGGCTGCGGCACCGGCTCCGAACCACCACCGCGACTGCGGATGTGCGTTCGCGACCGAGCCGAGCAGCACGAGCGTGTCGAGGTAGACGGCCGGATTCAGCCATGTAAACCCAAGGGTCGCGGCCGTGACCCGTCGCCACGAGCCCCCGTGGCCAGCCATTGCGACCGGGGTCTCCGCGCCGGCGAGCGCACGACGCGCCGCGAGTGCCCCGTAGGCGAGCAGCAGCGCCGCTCCACCGGCGCGCGCGAACGTCAGCAACGATGGGCTGCCGCTGACCGCGGTGCCGACGCCCGCGACCCCGGCCGCGATCAGCACCGCCTCTGAAGCGGCGCAGATGACCACGACCGTGCCGACGTGCTCGCGCCGCGCGCCCTGTCGGAGGACGTACGCGTTCTTAGCGCCGATGGCCACGATCAGCGAGAGGCTGAAGAGCAGGCCGGAGATAAAGACCGTGATGTCCACGCAGGGCACCGTAGGTCCTGAGTCGACATTCATCAAACTAATATTTCTCATCCATCTTTAGCCACACTTATGCAGATGGATCTCGATCAACTGCAGGCCCTCGCGGCCGCCGTCGCCGAAGGAAGCTTCGACGCCGCCGCGCGGCGCCTGCATGTCACGCCGTCGGCGATCAGCCAGCGAATCAAGGCGCTCGAGACCTGCGTCGGACGCGTTCTGCTCATCCGCTCCCGACCCGTGCGTCCGACCGCCTCGGGCGAGACGCTCCTCAGAGCGGCGAGGCAGATCGAGGCCGTCACCGCCGAGGTCGCCCGGGAGCTCGGCGAGGAGGGTGAGGACCAGTTGCCCGTGATCGCACTCGCGGTGAACGCCGACAGCCTGAGCACCTGGCTGTTGGCAGCGCTGTCCGCGGTTGACCCCCCACTCGCGTTCGACTTGCGCCGCTCCGACGAGACACGCACGGCAGAACTGCTCCGCGACGGCAGCGTGATCGCGGCCGTGACCGCCTCCGCTGATCCGGTTCCAGGCTGCATCGTGCAGCCGCTCGGACGAATGCGCTATCGACCACGAGCCTCACCCGCGTTCGCCGAGCGCTGGTTCCCCGAGGGGGTCACGCCCGCAGCCCTGGCCCGCGCCCCGGTTGTTACGTTCGACCGCACCGACCAGCTCCAGGGCCGCTACCTGCGGCGGCGCTCACGCCGGCGCCTGGAGCCGCCTCGCCACTACGTCCCAGGCTCGTCGGCCTTCGCCCAGGCGGTACGACTCGGTCTCGGCTGGGGACTGGTCCCCGACCTCCAGGCCGAGGGCGCCACGCGGCTGGTCGACCTCGATCCCGAAGGCGCGATCGACGTCCACCTTTTCTGGCAACAGTGGCGGCTCCGCTCACCGGCGCTCGAACGCGTCGCCGCCGCGGTCAGTGCCCAGGCCGAGATCGCGCTCGATCCGCCGACAAGACGTCGAGCACTCCCGGACGACTGACAGAATCGCGATCCATCGATCTGCTGGTGGAACGAACCGGCCTGCAACGGACCGAGGAGTGACCATGGCCACAGCCGTAGGAACCGAGCTTGAGCACTTTCCGATGGTGATCGGCGGCGAGTCCGTCGAGGCGGCTTCGGGGAGGACGTACGAGACCGAGAATCCGTATCGCGGCGCGCCGTGGGCGACGGTTCCCGACGCCGCGCCCGAGGACGTCGACGCCGCCGTGGCCGCGGCGCGCGCCGCGCTCGAAGGCCCGTGGGGAGCCATGACCGGATTCCAGCGGGCAGCCCTCTTGCGCGGGCTTGCCGATCTCATCACCGAGAACGCCGAGCGACTGGCCGAGCTCGAGGTCAATGACTCAGGCAAGCTGCTGCGCGAGATGCTCGGCCAGACGCGAGCGCTCGGGGGGTGGTACCTGTACTACGCCGGCATCGCCGACAAGCTCGAGGGACGGCAGATCCCCGCCCCGAACCCGGACTACCTCGTCTACACGCGGCGCGAGTCGGTGGGTGTGGTGGCCGCGATCACGCCGTGGAACTCCCCGCTGTTACTCGGCAGTTGGAAGATCGCGCCGGCGCTCGCCGCGGGCTGCACGCTCGTGGTCAAGCCCTCCGAGCACTCGCCGGTGGCGACGCTCGACCTCGCGCGGCTCATCGGCGAAGCTGGTTTCCCGCCGGGCGTGGTCAACGTGGTCACGTCGCAATCGCGCGAAGTCGGAGCGGCGCTGGCCGGCCATCCGGGCGTGGACAAGGTTGCGTTCACCGGCTCCACGGCCACCGGGCGCGCGGTCGCCCACGCCGCCGCCGAGAACCTCAAGAAGGTCACGCTGGAACTCGGCGGCAAGTCGCCTCAGATCGTCTTCCCCGACGCCGACCTGGCGGCCGCGGCCAACGGCGTCGTCGCCGGCGTGTTTGCCGCCACCGGGCAGACGTGTATGGCGGGCTCGCGGCTGATCGTTCATGCCGACGCTCATGACGAGCTGGTCGAACTCGTCTCCGCGCGTGCCTCTGCGATCAAGCTCGGTGACCCGACGCGGCCGGAGACCGAGATGGGACCGGTGGCCAACCGCCCGCAGTACGAGAAGGTCGTCGGGTATCTGCGCACCGCGCGCGAAGAGGGAGCCAAGGTCGCGTGCGGTGGCGAGCCCGAGGACCGCCTCGGCGGCTTGTTCGTGAAGCCAACGGTGTTCACGGGCGTGACTCCGGACTCGACCGTGGTGCGCGAGGAGGTGTTCGGGCCTGTGCTCGCCGCACTCACGTTCACCGACGAAGACGACGCGATCAGGCTCGCGAACGCCACGCCATACGGGCTTGCCGGCGCCGTCTGGACCAAGGACGTCCACCGCGCGCATCGGGTCGCGGCGCGGGTGCGCGCCGGCACGATCTGGATCAACGCTTACCGCGTCGTCGCGCCGAGCGTGCCGTTCGGCGGCTACGGCCTGTCGGGCCTGGGGCGCGAGAACGGGATCGACGCCGTCAACGAGTACCTCGAGAACAAGTCGGTCTGGGTGGAACTCACCGGAGGCACCCGCGACCCCTTCACGCTCGGCTGAGATCTCAGCCCGGTCAAGCCGGCGCCGCTGCAATTCGGCTAGGGCTGCTCCGAGACGCCGAGAAGTAGACGCCGAAAGTAGGTATCGCGGGCGGCCAATATGGGTGGTCGTCCCGATGTGACTTTGCGGTGTCGCACGTAGCTTCCTGACCTCTGAGCGAACAAGCGGAACGGAAGGAGTCACATGCCGCGCTACATAGTGCAGCGCACATTTCCAGACCAGCTACAGATCCCGCCGGAGACGGCAGGGCTGAGGTCTGTCGCGCAGTGATCGAACAGAACGCCGAGCAGGGCGTGACGTGGATCACGTCGTTCGTGAGCGACGACCGGTCCCGGACTTTCTGCGTTTATGACGCGCCGACACCTGAGGCAAGCAGAGACGACCGCGGCCCGCAACGGGTTGCCGGTCGACGAAATAACCCGGGTGAGCGTGCTCGACCCTTACTTCTACTTCTGAACGGACGTGAGCAGATGGCTGTATCAGGCTGAAGGTTCGCGCCTCAGTCTAAAAGGCGTGGTGCGCAAACTCGGTCGCCCCCGGATGCGTGGGGCCGGCCAACTTGCCGGCACGCAGCAACCACAAGAGCACCGGGGGGTTGGTGATGAGCATTGATTCGGGCCGGGGTCGTTCGTCACGGAGAGGCTTCTTAAAGGGGGTCGGGGCCGCGGGGGCCGGGCTGCTGGCAGGATCCGTCGGAGCGGGGTCGGCGGCGGCCGATGCCACCCCCGCGACGCTTGCGCCGCGACGCTACGCGCACGGCGGTGGTGGAGCTCCTGCCAGCAGCGTCGACTTCGGGCGGATCTTCCCGTCGCTGCCGCCGTTCGCGGAGGCGAACGACACGGTCCGGGCCGCTCTACTCGAGGTCGGGAGCCCGGGCGGGATCATGGACGCCGGCGACCAGTTGAGCGCGGGAGCGAAAGCGCTCATCGTCGATCCGACGGTCAACGGCAACCCGACCGCGACTAACGCCTACGGGACGAACCCGGACAACCCGACGATGACCGCCGGCTCGACATTCGTCGGTCAGTTCACCGATCACGACATCACGTTCGATCAGACCTCGCAGCTCGGCGTGCCCCAGAACCCGCTGGTGTCGCCGAACACGCGCACGCCGGCGCTCGACCTCGACTCGGTGTTCGGCGGGGGCCCGGGCCTGCGCCCCGACCTGTACGTCGGCAACCCGGACGGGTCAGTCGGCCCGAAGCTCAAGATCGGCACCGGCGGCGTGCACGAGGACGTGCCGCGCGTCGACAACGGCGACGGGACCTACACCGCGCTGCTGGGCGACCCGCGGAACGACGAGCACGTGATCATCGCGGGTCTCCATTGCGCGCACATCCTGTTCTACAACCGGGTGCTGGACGAACTCGCCGAGCACGACCTGGGCCGCTTCCCCGCTGCCCGGACATACCGTGACGATGGCGGCAGCAACTACGTGGCGTTCCTGTTGGCCCGCGAAGTTACGCTCTGGCATTACCAGTGGCTGTTGGTGAATGAGCACCTGCCCCAGATCGCCGGACAGAGCGTGGTCAACGACGTGCTCGCCCGCGGCAACCGCTTCTACCGTCCACCGGCGGGCGAGGCATTCATGCCGATCGAGTTCGGCGCCGCGGCCTACCGGTTCGGCCACAGCATGGTCCGCCCGTCGTATCGCGCGAACTTCACGAGCGGCACTGGCGACAGCACGAGCGCCACCGCCGATCCATTTTTCGCGCTTGTATTCGACGAGAACGAGCCGGACTTCTCCGATCCGGTCACGTACGACCGCGACGACCTCCTCGGCGGCTATCCGGCCCCCCGTCGCTACGCGGGCTGGCAGACGTTCTTCGATCTCGGAGACGGGAACGTCAAGAACAACAAGAAGATCGACACGACAATCTCGAGCGTGCTGTTCACCCTTCCGCTTCCAGCGATCGCCCCACACACGCAGACAAGCCCGACGGTCCTGCCGCAGCGAAACCTGCTGCGCCAGCTCACGTGGGGACTGCCCTCAGGCCAGGCAGTCGCCCGCGCGATGGGCGTCCCTGCGTTGAGCCCGAGTGACCTTAGTGACATCGCGAGCGTCTACGGGCGATTCGCCACCAGCACGCCGCTCTGGTACTACATCCTGGCCGAGGCCAAGGTGATGGCGGACGGACTGAACCTGGGACCTGTGGGAGCGCGCATCGTGACAGAGACGCTGATCGGTCTGCTTCGGTCGGACCCCACGAGCTACCTCAGCATCTACCCTCGGTTTAGACCGTTCCTGGGGACCGACCTGGCGCTCGGTCCGAATCTGGACACGAGCATCACGGGGAATCGCACGTACACCCGCGCGCATTTTCTCTATTACGCCGGCGTGGTCAATCCGGGTGTCTACCGCTGAGCGGTGACTCCTTGACGATTCATCAGGTGCTGCAGATCGCCCAGACCGTGGTCGTCACGGTCGTAGGGCGTCGGCGCGCAAGGCTCCGAGGGAGCGATCGGAGCTGCCGGTCTCCACGCGGGTCCCCCGCGGTGGCTGCGGGACCGCTCTGGATCTAAACATCGACGCTCGCGGTCTAAACACCCGGGCGCCGATAACTAGGCGTGTGCCCGATGTGGCGGGCCGGCTTTAGACAGATCATCCCGGCGAGGCGTAAACCACAGCCAGCAAAGGGATTATCGATCATGACACTGAGCCGGACCTGGCGCCCATATCGCTGGCGCCACCGGATGATCACGCGCGCGGCGATCGCGGTGATGGCTGCATGCATCGGGTGCGCCGTCGCCGCAGCGGGGGCCTTCGCAGCGACGAAGTCCACCGCGGTGAAGATCGGCCTCGTCCTTCCGCTCAGCGGCACTTCGGCCACCATAGGTCAGGCCGCTGAGAACGGCGCGCAGCTGGCCGTGCAACAGGCAAACAGCGGCAAGCTGGTGCGCGGAGTGACCTTCAGCCTCCTGCCCGAGAGTGATGTCGGCGCGGCGGGCGCTCCCGACGGTGCCACCGGCGCGACCCAGATCAAAGGGCTGATCGGCGATGGTTTGGTCGCGGGGGTCGTGGCTCCGTTCGACACCACCACCGCGCTGGGCGAGCTGCCTTTCAGCAATGCTGCGCCGATCGCCACCGTCTCGCCGTCGGCGACCGACACCTGCCTGACGCTCACGGGAGCGCTTGGCTGTTCCGGCAGTGCGGCCGAGCTCTCGACCGTGCAGCCGACCGGGCGCACCACGTTCTTTCGCGTCGCGCCAGCTGATGCGCTACAAGGGACGGCGCTGGCGGACTTCCTGTTCGACCCGTTCCCGGGCCCCGCCTACCGGACGGCGTACGCGATCGATGACGGCAGCGCGGCCGGGGCGGCCCAGGCGACGACCTTCATCAACCGCTGGAGGTTCGACGGTGGGACGGTGACCGGTCATGCGTCGGTGGCGGCAAGTCCCGACTACATCAACCTGCTCACGTCGATCGCCGTGCTCCACCCGGCGGTGATCGTCTACACGGGCGGCGAAGGCGAGGGGGCAATACTGCGCGAGCAGATGCTCCAGGTCCCTGGCCTGAGCCAGACGGCGTTCGCCGGCACGTCCAGCGTGCATACGGCCGCGTTCATCCAGACGGTCGCCAGCGTCGGAGGCCCGGTGTGGGCTGTCGCCCCAGAGCCCCAGTTGTCCCAGTTGTCCCAGTTACCTTCGTCCGCGAGCTTCGCCACCAGTTACCAGGCGAAGTTCGGCGCGCCGAGCACGGACGCTGCGCGCGGCTACGACAGCGCAGAGGCGATGCTCCTCGCGATCAAGTCGGCGATCGCCGCCGGCGCGAAGCCGCCGGCGACGGCGGGGGCGACTGCCGCCGCGTTCCGCAATGCGGTGATCGCGGCACTCGTGCGGACGACGTTCACGGGCGCGGATGGACAGATCGCGTTCGCTCCGAACGGCGATCTGCAGCAGGGACCGGTCGAGGTGGATCGGCTGGGCAGCGTCAACGGAGCTGCGGGTTGGACGCCGGCGGATGTCATCCAGGTCGCCGATCCCGCTCCCGCTGCGACATTGACCCCGTCGACGCTCGACTTCGGTTGGGTCGCGACCCAGGGGAGCTCGGAGCTTGCCCTTCAACTCACCAACACCGGGATTATTCCGTTCAGCGCCGGCTCGGTGTCCGTGACAGGAGCCGGCTTTGAGCTGGCCGGCACGACCTGCACGACCGTGAACCTCGTCCCGTCGGGGCAGTGCACGATCACGATCCGTTTCGCGCCCGCAGCGGCGGGCAAGGCGACGGGCAACGTCACCGTGACGGATGCCTCGGGCGCATCGGTGCAGACTGCCACCCTGAGCGGGACGGGGGTGAAGCCGCTCGCCCTACCGGCCGCGGTATACGTCGGCAACGGAGGCAACAGCTCCGTCCGGTCGTTCACGCTGCCGCTGTCCGCGAACCAGGCCCCGGCGACCACTCTCACGGGCTCGAACACCGCGCTCGACGGCACCGGCGCGGTGGCACTGGACAAGTTCGGCGACCTGTACGTCGCGAACGGCGACTCCGAGACCATCACCGTGTATCCCGGCGACGCGACCGGCAACACGCAGCCGATGGCCGTGATCTCAGGCCCGGACACCGGGTTGGCGAACCCGTCGGCGATCGCGCTCGATTCCCAGTCTCGTCTGTACGTGGCCAACGCGGCGTCTGGAACGGTCACCGTCTACTCCCCGGGCGCGAGCGGTGACGCCGCCCCGATCCGCACGATCACAGATCTCAGTGGGCCGAGCGGTGTGGTCGTAGACGGAGCCGGCAACGTCTGGGTCGCGAGTTCCCCGACCAACAGCCTGGAACGGTTCGCCCCCACGGACACCCAGCCGTCGGCAACAATCACCGGTCCGGACACTCTGCTCGATGGTCCGCAAGCCTTGACCCTCGACGCGGCTGGGAACGTCCTGGTTGCCGACGAATACTCCAGCGCGATCAGGGCCTATGCCCCGACCGACAACGGCGACGATGCCCCGAGCTACTCGATCTTCGGATCGAGCACCGGACTCGATTTCCCGGACGGCGTGGACGTCGACGCCAACGGCAACATCTACGTCTCCAACCTGTTCGCCAACACGATCACGGTCTACGCCCCGACCGCGCGCCTCGACACCGCCCCCATCGCGACGCTGAGCGGGTCCGTAACCGGACTGGCCGCTCCGGAGCACCTCGCGGTGAGTCCGCCGCTCGCGATCATCACGCACGCGCTAACGCCGGCGCGAGTGAACCGGCGCTACCGCACGCGCTTGATCGCGACGTTCAGCGTCGGCCGCTATCGCTGGACCATCCGGCGCGGCCACCTGCCCAGCGGCGTGAAGCTAGACGCCCGGAACGGGCTCCTCGTCGGCATCCCTCGCCAGGCGGGAACCTTCCACCTCCGCGTCCAGGTGACCGACGGCTCACATCCGGCGAATGCCGCGACCGCATCGCTGATCCTGATCGTCAAACCGGCCAATTCGCGGGCCTTGCGATCGGGCTAGGTGCCGTCGCTGGACAGCACCTAGCCCGTGCTCTGACGCTGCGAACGGCCTGCCGGTCAGGATTTCACGAACGCCAGCAAGTCGGCGTTGATCGTTTCGGCCTGCGTCGTCGGCATGCCGTGCGGGAACCCCTTGTACGTCTTCAGCGTCCCGTTCTGCACGAGCTTCGCCGACAGCGGACCTGAGTCTTCGTACGGGACGATCTGGTCGTCGTCGCCGTGCATAACCAGCACCGGCACGGAGATCTTCTTCAGATCCTCGGTGAAATCGGTCTGGGAGAACGCGACGATCCCGTCATAGTGCGGCTTCGCTCCGCCCGTCATGCCCTGGCGCCACCAGTTCTCGATGATCGCCTCGGAGGGCTCCACGCCCGGACGATTGAAGCCGTAGAACGGGCCTGACGCCAGCGCCCGGTAGAACACCGAGCGGTTCGCGGCGAGCTGCGCCTGGAGATCGTCGAACACGCTCTTCGGCAGGCCGCCGGGGTTGGCGTCGGTCTGCACCATCAGCGGTGGAACCGAGCTGATCAGAACGGCCTTCGCCACCCGGCTCTCGCCGTGGCGGGCGATGTAGCGAACGACCTCCCCGCCACCGGTGGAGTGACCGATGTGGACAGCGCCCCGGAGATCCAGGTGCGCCGTGACCGCGGCAAGGTCGTCGGCGTAGTGGTCCATGTCGTGACCGTCGCCGGTCTGGGACGAGCGCCCGTGCCCGCGCCGGTCGTGCGCGATCACGCGGTACCCGTTCTGCAGGAAGAACAGCATCTGCGTGTCCCAGTCGTCGCTTGAAAGCGGCCAGCCGTGGCTGAAGACGATCGGCTCGCCCGAACCCCAATCCTTGAAGAAGATCTCGATCCCGTCTGGTGTGGTGATCGTGCTCATGCGGTGGTCCCTCCTTTGTCGTGTTTGACGGTACCTGAAGTAGTCGCGACGGCTCGGGCCACATTGTGAAGACGGTTTTGCCAGCCGCCTTCCGCGTGATGGGTCTGGCAGGATTGTTCGCGTGCCGAGCGCTTCGCGGATCGGTCACGCCGGCGTGGCGTTCGCACATCCCATGCCGGAGACGGCGGTCGATGCGGCCATCGCGGCGCTTCCACTGCCTGCTGAGCCGATGGTCCTGGACACGGGGTGCGGCAGCGGCGAGATCCTCCTTCGCACCCTGAGATCGCACGCCCCGGCACGCGGGCTCGGCGTCGATCTCGACGCGGACGCGATCGCGGAAGCCCGAGACCGCGCCAACGGCGCTCCGGCCCGGTTCGAGGTCCGCGACGCCGCGTCGGTCCGAGGAACGTTCGACGCGGTCATCAATGTCGGGTCATCTCACGCGCACGGAGGGTTCCCGGCGGCGCTCAAGGCGATCAGGGCACTGGGACCGGTTGCTCTGTACGGCGAGGGCTTCTGGCAACGGCCTCCGTCGGACGCCTTCCTCGCCGCGCTGGGAGGCGCCACCGTCGATGAACTGTCTGATCTCGACGGTCTGCGCGCCGCAGCTCGCGAGGTGGGCTTTGACATTGTGCACGAGTCGTTCGCCGGTGAACAGGATTGGGCGGACTATGAGGAGACACTTGCCGCCAACGCCGAACGGCACGGTACTCCGGAAACCCTCGCGTACGCGCGGCGGATTCGCGATCGACGCGCGCTGCCTGGCGGCACAAACACCCTCGGCTTCGCGTTACTCGTTCTTCGCGCCTAAATCGACGTCAGCGAAACGTGGTTTGCCGTCAGGCGATTGTTGCCTGTGTGAGTCTGTGCCTGCCCCTGAGCAGTGAAGCCCATCCGATGAAGATGGGGAAGATTACAAGTACGAATCGGGAGGTTGATTCAAGCGGCTCGTTCGAGGGTGTTGCATAAACCTCAGGGCGTCGTGAGGGCGCCACGGCCGACGCTCCGGCGGCCTGGCCGTCTCGGGTGGCGGGATAACGGGATCTCGACCCGGCGGGGGCGTCGAGATCCCGATTAGCGGTCATGGTGGCGGGAATTCGGGATCTCGACCCAACGGGGACGTCGAGATCGCGGTTAGCCGCCACACGGGCGTCCACGAGCACCTCGGCGTCCGCCGACCGGCCCACCGACCCCGCCACCGGCACGCGCCGGACCGGTTCTGAGTCGAGCACAACCAACAGCGACGCCTGCGGCTTTACGCAACACCCTCTTTGGGGTCGGAGACGTCAGTGCCTGTGCTAAGAGAGCGGCTGCGTAGGCGAAGTAGGTGAACGGGACGCCGCCTCACGCGCCGTCGGCAACCGACCACGGCCGGGTTAAGGCCAGTTAGGTGACAGGCTCAGAACTCAAACCGAGCGAGTTAGACCTCTGGCCACGATGATTCTGGTGGGAGGAGGAGTTCTTTGTGAGGCTGGCGCACCGACGACACTCCGTGATCCGCTATGACCATCGCGACACGGGACGGTCGGTCACCCGGCCGCCCGGACACTCGGACTACACGGCGAGCGATCTCGTCGTGGACGCCGCCGGCGTGCTCGACGCCTACGCACTCGCCGCCGCCAACGTCGTCGGCGTATCGATGGGCGGGGCGCTGGCGCAGTTGCTCGCGCTCGACCATCCCGACCGGGTGCTCTCGCTCGTGCTCATCAGCACCTCCCCGGCCCTGCCCGGACGGCAATCCCTGCCACCCGGCTCGGACAGACTCAAGCGGTTCCTGGCAACGGCGCAGGTCGACTGGTCAGACGCGGACTCGATCGTCGACTACCTAGTCGACTACTGGAGCGTGCTGTCTGGTGAGGAGCGCGCTTTCGCTGAGGCACACATCCGCGAGCTCGCGCGGCGTGACGTCGCGCGTTCCCATGACATCGCCGCCGCTCAGAACCACGCAATCCTGCCGGACAAGGATCGCCTGCGGGACCCCCCGCCGTCGATCACCGCGCCCGCGCTCGTGATCCACGGGACCGATGACCCATTGTTCCCGCTCGAGCACGGCACCGCGCTGACGAACGAGATCCCCGGAGCGAAGCTGCTGCCGCTCGAGGGAGCCGGCCGCGGAATCGATCCCGCCGATTGGGAAACGATCACGCACGCGATCCTCGACCACAGCAGCATCGTCTCGGGCGCGTACTTCCGCTCGTCCTGAACACGGCGAGACGCGCGCGCTGCGGTTAGCCTCGGGCGATGATCCCATCGATTTCTCAGGCCGATCCGCCGAAGTTGGGCTGGCGGATCGTGCGTTTGTTTCGGCCCCACCGGGGCGTGCTGGCGCTGATCGTGGGCATGATCTTGGTGACGTCGGTGTTGAGCGTGATCAGCGCGTTGTTGGTCCGTCGTGTGTTCGACCAGGCCCTGTTCGTTCGGGGCGGTCCCGATCTCTCGGTGCTGTATCCGTTGGTGGCCGCGTTGATCGCGATCCCGATCGTGAACGGGGTCCTGAACGTCGCCCAGACGTACCTGACCGAGGTGGTGGGCAACCGGGTGCTGGAGGAGCTTCGCAACCAGCTGTTCGCGCATCTCGAGCGGCTGTCGCTCGCGTTCTATACCGCGACGCGGAGCGGCGAGGTTCAGTCGAGGCTGGCCAACGACGTCGGCGGTGTACAGACGACGATCACGTCCACCGCGTCGTCGGTGGTCAGCAATGTGGTCACGCTAGTGTCCTCGGTGGTGGCGATGCTGCTGCTCTCGCCCCTCTTGACGGCCATCTCGCTGGCCGCCACGCCGGTGTTCGTGCTGTTCAGCCGACGGGTCGGACGGGCCCGGCGAAAGGCTCGTCGCGATGCGCAGGCTTCGCTGGCGGCGATGGGCTCGATCACTCAGGAGACCCTGTCGGTGTCGGGGATCCTGTTGGCCAAGGTTTTCGGACGCCAGGAACACGAGATTGACCGCTACCGAGCCGAGAACGCCAACCAGGCCGACCTCCAGATCCGGCAGGCGATCGTCGGGCGATCGTTCTTCGCAGTCACCCAGGCGTTCTTCGGAATCAGCCCGGCGCTGGTCTATCTGGTCGCCGGGCTCCAGGGCACGCACGGTGACCTCTCGGCGGGGACGCTGGTGGCATTCACGACCCTGCAGAGCCGGCTGCTGTTCCCGATCAACCAGCTGCTGCAGGTCTCGGTGGACGTTCAGTCTTCGCTGGCGTTGTTCGGGCGTATCTTCGAGTTGATCGATCTTCGGCCCCGAATCACTGATCGACCCGGCGCGGTGAGTATCGGTGCGGCCGACATTCGAGGTGAAGTCGCGCTCGAGCACGTGGCGTTTCGCTACGGCGGCGGTGAGGACGGAGGGCCGCTCGCACCCGAGGAGGCGCTGCGCGACATCTCGATGCTGGTCTCGCCCGGGCAGCTTGCAGCGCTGGTCGGCCCCTCCGGGGCGGGCAAGACGACGATCTCGTATTTGATACCGCGGCTCTACGACGTCGAGCGAGGGGCGGTCACGATCGACGGTCACGACGTGCGCGACCTCACGGCGGAGACGATCGCGCGGGCGGTGGGGGTGGTCACGCAGGAGAGCTACCTGTTCGGAGGCACGGTGCGCGAGAACATCAGCTACGGCAGGCCGACCGCCACCGACGAGGAGATAGTGGCCGCCGCGAAGGCCGCATTCATTCACGACCGCATCACCGCGCTGGAGCATGGCTACGACACGATTGTGGGCGAGCGCGGCTACCGGTTCTCGGGCGGAGAGCGCCAGCGGCTGGCGATCGCGCGCGTGATTCTCGAAGACCCTCCGATCCTCGTTCTCGACGAGGCCACCTCGGCGCTCGACACCGAAAGCGAGCGGATCGTTCAGCAAGCGCTTGAATCCCTCATCCAGCGGCGGACCACGATTGCGATCGCGCACCGGCTGTCGACGATCCGAGACGCCGATGTCATCTTCGCCGTCGAGAACGGCACGATCGTCGAGCGCGGAACACATGACGAGCTACTCGCTGAGGGCGGCGTCTACGCGCGGCTATACGAGGAGCAGTTCGGCAACGGCGTAGTCGAAGCCCACTGCAGCGACGGCGTGATCCTCGCCAACGGCCAACCGTGCCGACCGTCGAGCCAGCGACCGCGGTCGGCCGCGCTGGTGGCGGGGCTTCAAGCCACCGAACCACCGGAGTCGATGGCCGGAGTCCCCGCTGAGCTTCGCGCCGTTCTGGCGACGTAACGCCACCCGTTCACGAACGCGCCGGCCGAGTGCGCATTCGCGGCCTCGGCCGGATGGAGTAGGTCGGCACGGGCCGTCTCACTTGACGTGCGTCGTCGCGCTTGATCGAATCGCTCTTGAGATCCGACCAAAGGAGACGGAATGTCGGTAATGATGGGGCTGCGGGTCACTGGCGATACGGCACGAATCGAGCAGGCGCTGAACAGCGACCCTGAACGTCTGAAGGGAATCGCCCAACGAGCTCGAGATGCCGGATGTATCCATCACAGGTTCTTCGCGAACGAGGCTGGCGGCGAAATCCTCGTGGTGGACGAATGGCCCGACGCGGCGTCGTTCATGCGCTTTTTCGAGAGCAACCCCGACATCGGGGGGATGATGGCCGAAGCCGGCGTCACGGAACGGCCGACGCCCGTGTTCTGGCGCGAGCTGGACACGCCGGACAAGTTCTAATAGACAGAGACGGGGGTTCCTCCTCTGCCCGCGGAGGAGGAACGTTTAGCGGATTCGGTTCGGGGTGCCCGGGGTGGCTCGAGAGTGCCGTAGGCGCTTGACGGGTTTTGTAGGGCTGGGTCTGGACGCGCCATCACCACCACGTCGAAGCCGAGCCGCTGCGCATCCGTGTGATCCCAACGGAAAGGGCCGGCTGCTGGTCAAGTCTCACCGATACCGCGTCGCTCTCCGCTTGTGGTTCCACCTACCCTGACAATTCCAGTCCCAAAGGCGATTTGAAGTCAAAGGAAGCGAGGATTGATGGCGACAATTACCGAGCATGAAGAACGGCAGGTCAAGCGGGCGAATGCGTCCGGACGTCAGCCCGTCGTGTTCATTCACGGTCTGTGGCTCCTGCCGAGCAGCTGGGATCGATGGGCGGCTCGGTTCAGGAAGTCTGGCTACACAACGCTCACACCGGGCTGGCCAGACGACCCTGAGACGGTCGAGGATGCTAAGGCCCACCCGGATGTGTTCGCTCATAAGAGCATCAAACAGGTCGCCGATCACTTTGCCGACCTGATCGCGCAGCTTGAGAGCAAGCCGGCCGTGATCGGACATTCTTTCGGTGGGTTGATCACGCAGATCATCGCGGGACGTGGGCTCGCTGCAGCGTCGGTCGCGATCGACCCGGCGCCGTTCCGCGGCGTGCTGCCGTTGCCGATCTCCGCGCTCAAGTCGTCATCGCCGGTGCTCGGCAAGCCGGCCAACCGCAACCGTGCGGTCCCGCTCACCTACGAGCAGTTCCGCTTCGCGTTCGCGAACGCGGTGAGCGAGGACGAAGCGAAGAAGCTGTACGACACGTTTGCCGTGCCGGCCTCCGGCAAGCCTCTCTTTCAAGCGGCCAGCGCGAACCTCAACCCGTGGACGGAGGCGAAGGTCGACACCAAGAACCCTGAGCGCGGGCCGCTGTTGATCATCGACGGCGAGAAGGACAACACCGTGCCGTGGGCGATTGCCAACGCCTCATTCAAGCGCCAGCAACGCAACGAAGGCGTGACCGAAATCGTCAAGATCCCCAACCGCGGCCACTCACTCACGATTGACGGCGGCTGGCAGGAGGTCGCTGACACCGCCCTGAACTTCGTGCAGGGGTTCGTCAAGCCCTGATGCGCCTCTGAGGCTCGCGCAGTGGCGGCGAGCCCGCCTCGCGTGCCTGCAAGCGGGGCGAGGGGATGCCTCATTGCGAGTGGCCTACTCCGGAGGGCCTGTCCCGGGAAGGCTATCGGCGGTTCGGAGTCGGTGGCGGAATGGTGCGATCGGCAAGCCATTGAGTTTCCAGGCCTCGAACCCACCGATAACGTCACCGGCTCGATAGAAACCGAGCTTGACGAGGTTGCTGGCGGCGAGAATCGACGAGTAGCCGTGGTCGCAAATGAGGATCAGCTGCTGGGCACGGTCGCCGAGGTGGAGATTTCGCCACGGGCTCTCAAGCGCGACCCGCCACTCGAGCACGGTGCGCGGGATGTGCAGGCTCCCCGGAATGACGCCGTGGCGTTTGCGGGCGTCCTGCGAGCGAATATCGATGATTACCGCGCCGGCGGCAGAGACCGCAAAGGCCTCTGGGGCGTCGAAGCGGGTGATGCTCGCCGCTGCCTCGTCGATCAGCCGGTCGAGGTCGCTGCCGCCATCTGACGACTCGAGGGTCGGCAGACCTGGCGCCCGCACGACGTCGTCCCTGCTCGATTTGCGATTCGATGGAGAGGTTCGGTGCGCTCGAGCCACAGAGGAACCGTACCGGCTTGACCCTGAACCCTCCGGCGCGCTTCGACGCCCTACCACCGAAAGGACCGCGGGTGCTCGCGACGGCCACCTGGTTCGGGGCGGTTGACAGGCGCCGATAAGGCGCTAGCGTCACCCGGTACACCGACGGGTCGCCTCTGCCTGTCGTCGCTTCCTCGCCAGCAAGGTCGCGCGACGCCGCTCACGTTCCCCGCCACGATCGCACAGGAGGGAACGATGCCCGACGTCGAACGTCTGCAGGCCGAGGCTGAGTAAGCCCAGATTCCCGGGGCACGTGGATAGGCATGTTCAGTGGCCGGAGTTGAGCGGCCCACGGTTATCGCGTTGTTCCTCCGGGTCGCCGACGCACTTGAGCAATCCGCACGTCTGGCCGAGCAGCATGCTGAGCGCGCGCGGGCCGCTCCGGTGACGCGGAGATACGAGCCGCGAGGCGGTCACGCGATGCCGCCGCACGAGCCCGGACCCTTGCAGACCAACTCTGACGGCACCCCGCCCCCGGGCCCTTAGCCCCAGTCGGGACGGATAGTATGCGCGGGCATGGGGCGCCCAGATCGATCGTGGCCTGGCCACGAGGCGAGGAGCTGAAGATGAAGCGATTGTTGAGAAGCCGCGCGAACTTCGCGCTGGCCGCGTCGGTCGTCGTGCTGGTGATTGCGAGCGTCGGGACCTCCAGCGCAAGCACAGATCACAACCTGGCCGCAACCGGCATTCATCGTGCGACCGTGGCGAGCGCGGGCGCGGTCACGAAGACGTTCTCGTTCATCGGACCTCGCAACTCGAAGACCGCGACGGTCGTGAACATCAACGGTCTGACGATCAACGCTCGATGCAATAGCAACGGCCAGCCCGTGATCTTCGCATTCTCAAGCGCGTCACAAGCGGACATCCTCGGTCGCGTCTTCGACGGACAGGGCCGCCTTCACAGCATCCACAACACCTCGTTCACCAAGGGTGTCAGTGTCCAGCTGTCGACGAGCAGCAGCGACTATGACGCGAGCGGTAGCGTGCTGTTCGAGACGTCCGCAGGCAAGGTCGTGACCGTGACCTACGCGTTCGACAATGCGACCACACTCGGCAAGCAGAACGTGTGCACCGTGTACGGATCGTTCGTGGCGACGTAACGGGAGCGCAACCTCGAATCACCGCCCCCGTTCGCGGGTGCGGCTTCCGCACGGCGCCGGGTGCCTTTACACGGAGGCGTCGGCCGTGGGAGGGGCGTGAGTCTCGTCCGCGTGCGTGGCCGCCGGCTCGTGCGCCCGTTTGGCAATCCGGAGGCCGAGCATCGGAAACACGAGTGTCGAGAGGAGTGCCGCACCGACCAGGGCAGCCGCCGTGGAAGCGCGCATGTGACCGCTGCTGGTCGCGAGCGCCGTGATCGCCACGACCAACGGAAGTTGCGTTGAGCTGAGCAGCGCGAGTGCGTGCCGTTCGCGCCGGTCTAGGACGCCGCGGTAGAGCACCAGGGCCGGGGTGCCTCTGACGACCAGGAACAGAACGAAGAACAGCGCGATCTTGGCGACCCCCCCGGGGCTGGCGAACAGGGCCGTCACGTCGAGTCTCATGCCGCTGACGATGAAGAAGAACGGGACAAAAACGCCGAAGGCGACCGCCGTAAGCTTGGATTCAAACGCCACCAGTTCGTAATCTCGCAGCAGTTGCCTCGTAATCATTCCGGCAGCGAAGCCGCCGAGCAGCAGGTCGAGCCCGAGGCGGTAGGCCAACCAGGCGAGCGCGAAGATGAGGACGATCGTCCATCGAACCGCCAGTTGGGAGCTGTGCTCCAGCGTCCGCTCAAGGACGGGAAGAGTATGCCTCGAGAATCGCTGCGTGAGCACGGCAACCGCGACGGCGACGGCGACGAACGCGAGCAGGATCAGCGTGTCGTGGAGGGTGCCCTGGGCGGACAGGAACAGCGTCACGAGCAGCACGGGTCCAATCTCGGCGACCGAGCCGGCCGCCAGCAGGTAGGTGCCCAACCGCGTGCGAAGCTCACCGGCATCGGAGACGATCGGCAAAAGAGTCCCGATCGCCGTCGTCACCAGGGCTGAACCCGTGTACAACAGCGATAGCACCACCCCCGCGGCGGCCAACACGGCTCCGATGCCGTACGCGATCGCGAGCGACATGGCCCACCCCGCGAGCCCTAGCCGAAGCGGCACGCCCGCGACCCGGCGCAGGTCCAGTTCATACCCGGCGAAGAAAAACAGGAGACCTAGCCCCAGGTCCGCGAAGAAGCTGATTGGGGGTGTGACCTTGATCCCGAGAACCTCAGGTCCGATGACGATTCCGAACACGAGCTCCAGCACGACCGTGGGCACGACGAGCGGGCCGAACCTGATGACAACGCTGATCGTCGCCGCGAGTGCCGACGCCGCGACGATGGCCAAGAACGGGTCAGGCGAGATCCCGAACGCACCTTCGACGAGCATCGGTGCCAGCCTATGCGGTGTGGGCGGACCGAGCCAACGAAACCACCCCCGCGTCCGCCGTCTCTTGCTGGGCTGGCGCGGCGTGCGGGGAGTTGCATATCGTTGCGATCATGCTCTGGCTTTCGGCCATCGCCATCGCGGCGGTGTCGAACCTCGACAACCTCGGTGTCGGCACTGCGTTTGGGATGCGAGGCGCGGGGATCTCCGCGTTGGCGAATGTGATCATCGCGGCGGTTACGACGGCCGCTACGGCGATCGCGTTGGAGTTCGGTCGTGCGCTGTCGCATCTGGTGGCCCCCTGGATCGGGTCCGTTTTCGGGTCAGCGATCATCATCGCGGCCGGCGTCTGGACGGTCATCACGTCGATCCGCACGATGAGCAGACCAGAGCGCTCGCTGATCGCGGCCGGCGCGCCCGCGACGACCCGGTTCTCTCGGAACTCGATTTCCCCTCGCGAGGCTCTCCTCCTGGGCGTCGCGCTCTCTATGAACAACCTCGGGACTGGTATCGGTGCGGGAGCCGTCGGCGTCCCTGGGCTAGCCACGACGCTGCTCGCGGGTACGTTCTCGCTGCTTGCGGTTGGCAGCGGGTCGCGGCTGGGTAGGTCCGTCGGCCGGCCCGTCTTCGGCCGCGGCGCCCCGTTGATCGCCGGACTACTACTGCTCGCGGTCGGTTGCGCCACGCTTCTGGGCGCCGGCTAGGTAAGGCGCCCCAACCGGCACCCTAGTCCCTGAGCTTGCGCGCGTAATCCCAGCCGCCGAACCAGCCGAGCGCCTCGATCCAGGAGACCGCTTCGACGGACCCGACCTCGGACCCCTTCGCGTTCATCGAGTCGATCAGCCTCCTCAGCCGCACCGCAAGCGCGCCAAGTTCGGCCGTCAATGCATCGGGTGGTCCGGCCTGCTCGAGTATGTGGAGACGACAGATCAGTCCGTCGCCTCCCAGGCAAGTCGGGCATGCCCGCTCGAGCACAACGTCGCCCAATTCTTCGAACATTGCCAGGGTGCCGGTGCGCTCGTTCACGCGTCCCAGCGTGAGACTGTTGGGTGCGCCCTCCCCCGGGTCTCGTCCACCGTCGACCATCGACACGTAGTCGCATGTAAAGCAAATCGATCGCGTCCGCAGCTGCGAGCGAACGCGGGTCCAAGGCTTGTGCCGCTGTCCGACTAGTCGCGCCGCATGTCGGGCCAGATCCTCATAGAGAATCGCTGTCGAGAACGGTCGTCCGCGACGCACCTCGATCTCGGTTACCGCGTAGCCCCAGGCGTGGCGCGGACAGAGCCCCCAGCCTTTCCGTAGATGCTCACGGATATCCGGTGCCATGATCGCTCCATCGACGAACGACCAGAGCTGCTTGAGCTCGCTTTCGGTGAAGTCGAGTGGACCCACATCGAAGGCCGGTCTCGGCATGGTCGCCAACTTAACCACGAGGATGTGAAATCGATCGTTGGGCCGGCGAGCGGCGCCGGGAAGGCACGAATGCCAACCCCGTTCACGGGATGGTCACGAGCCGCTTGTCATGCTGATGGGTATGCCGGCGTCCAACGCACGTCCCCCGATCCCACCCGCGCGCGTCGGGCGCGTCGAACTGGCGGCAGGTCTTGCGACGATCGTGGTCGGCATCGCCCTAATCGCGGTCGTTCCGGAGCTTCGGCACTGCATCAGCCTGGTCATTCATGGGAAGTTCGCCGCCCTTCGCTCCTACATTCGCTCGCTCGGCGCCGGCGGGTTCGCGCTGCTCCTCGGCCTAATGCTGGCCCACGCGATCGTCTTCTACCCCAGTGAGATCGTCACCACCACTGCGGGCTTTGTCTACGGGTTTGGGCCCGGCTTGGCGTTCGTTGTCGGCGGCTGGCTGCTGGCCGCGCTCCTGACCTACGCACTGGGCCACAGCGTCGGGGGCCCGGTGCTCCGGCGCGTCCTGGGCCGCCGCTTCGCCTGGCTGACGGCGACGATGGAAGCCGGCGGCGTTCTCCTCCTCCTCAGCGGCCGTCTGATCCCGATCGTTCCGTTCGCGCTGATCGGCTACGCCGCCGGTGCGACGGGCATCAGCCTGTGGCGCTTTTCGTGGACCACCGTGCTCGGCTACCTGCCGTTGACGATCGCAGTGGTCTACCTCGGATCCCGAGCTCAGACGCTGTCGATCGGCGACCCCCTGGTATGGGTCGCCGTCGCTGTCCTCGTCGCGCTGCTCATCGGCGAGCACCTGGTCCGCCAGCATCTACTTAGCGATCGGCGGCCGGGCCTCAAGCCGTAAATGCAACATGACTCATGGTGGCGAGCCTCGGAGCCCGAACCGCGCGATCGGCCGCGCTTACAGGGTCTGGTAGTAGACCAGCTCTCCGGGAACGGCGGGCGACTCGGCTCTGAACAGGTAGAGCGCGACGACGAGCACCTGTCCGCCGGCGTCGGGCGCGGGAAGTACGGAGACGACCGGGTTGGCGACCGACCTCAAGATCGCCTGCGACCTGAGCCCGGCGTCAGTCGGTAGAGATGCCCGGTGGACGTGTCCTGGAGGACGACGCGCCAGCTGCCGAAGTCACCCCAGGTGGCCTGTGCCTCGTAGATTCGCCAGCGATGACCGGCGAAGCTGAACTGGCGCCAGTCGCCGTGACTTCCGTGCAGACCGGCACGATCGAGCGCCGCGTCCACCGGTCTCTGAGCCCGTGCCGTCCAGCGTCTGAAATCGACCAGCGTGCCGATCGCCTCGCGGTCCGGGCCGGGCCGCCCGCTCGCTTCGGTCTCGTAGTGAAAGCCGATATGGATTACCGAGCGCCAGAGACGGTGGCGCCAGGTGACCGAGAGGATCGTGGGCGTCCCGTTGTTGAACCCGGAGAAGGTCTGTGGCAGGTCTCGGGCCGAACTCGGTGTGGTACACGCCGATATAGCCCCCGGTCGGATCCGTGATTGGATCGAGCACATCCATCGACCCGCCGACGTCGTCGGTAGTGCCGTAGGACATCCTCTCGCTGTCGGCACAAGGGACGCTCTCGATCAGGCCGCGCAGCTCGGCGACGGCGCTCTGCGCTTGCGGAGTGACCGCGGAAGCCGGTGCCTCGGTCTGGCACGGCGGCACGGTGCTCGGCGGCCCCGCCGCCCGGGTC
>Ga0335076_10000418_pt1 | contig 38952 bp, 38 predicted proteins | sample Lox_Sample_25_FD_206717 | JGI IMG/M metagenome (GOLD analysis project Ga0335076, IMG submission 206717) | Soil microbial communities from Loxahatchee National Wildlife Refuge, Florida, United States - Lox_Sample_2.5 | ecosystem: Environmental > Terrestrial > Soil > Wetlands | place: USA...
CTCGAGGATCTCGAGCGTCAGATCTACGGCTACGGTGTCGGCTTCACGGCGATGCTGACCGCGGTCGCGCTTCGTAGACCGCTCCACTTCGTCGGCTTGGCGGCCGTCGTGCCGGTGTGGCTGCGCTCGCTGTTCGATCCCGCATCAGCCAAGCGCGCCAACAGGACGGCCGACTTTCCGCCCGAGCTGGGCGGAACGGAGCTCCGCGGCATGCTCGCGGGGCCGGTGGCGTATCTGCGGGCGCGTGTGATCCAGAGGCGGTGGGCAGCATGAGCGCGCTCGCCGCCCGAACCGATGCGACGCGGTTTCGACCGATCAAGATCGCCACGATCGATGTCGAGAACTTCCCGGACGAGATCGAAGGTGGGCCCGACTACAGCGCCCTGTGGGCGCTGGTCCGGGAGCAGGATCGGCCGCGCGGGATGATCCGGATCCCGTTCCAAGACGGATCCGTCAGCCGCGGGCAGCTCGCCGTTGCAATCGCGGCACTTCCGGCGCCGCCGCGAACGCCAGCTGTGCCGTGTCCGCAGGCGCAGGCACTTCCACGAATCTCGGTTGTGGTTCCGAGCCTGCTCGAACGCGAGGAGGGCCTGCACGCGTGCCTCAAGTCGCTCGCCGGTCTCGATTACCCGGACTACGAGTTGATCCTGGTCGACAACCGCCCCGCCGGAGCGTCCCCGGTCGATTTGCCCGGCGTGCGCGTCGTCCGCGAGACTCGCCCCGGCATCTCGGCCGCCCGCAACCGCGGTCTTGAGACGGCTACCGGGGAGATCATCGCGTTCACGGACGACGACGTCGAGGTCGATCCTGGGTGGCTGCGAGCGATCGCAACGCGGTTTCTGGCACACCCCGAGGAAGCGTGTGTCACTGGCCTGACGCTCCCGAGCGAGCTCGAGACGCCGGCGCAGCTCACGCTCGAGGAGTACTACGGCGGCTTTGGATTGCGCGCCTTCGAGGCCGTATCGCACCGGATGCGGGCGCCGCGCGGTAGCTCGCTCCTGGCCTCGACGACCGTCGACGCGATCGACGACGACGGTCGCGTGCTGCGGAGCTTCTCGCTCTACGCCGCTGGAAGCTTTGGCGCCGGCGCGAACATGGCCTACCGTGCCGGCGCGCTGCGCGAGCTCGGCGGCTTCGATCGCGCACTCGGCGCAGGCACCGAAACCCACGGTGGCGAGGACCTCGCGATGTTTGCCCGACTCGCCTGGCGCGGCTACGCGGTCGCCTTCGAACCGGCTTCGATCGTTCATCACACCCATCGTCGCGAGGAGGCGTCGCTCGAGCGCCAGATCAAGGGTTACGGCGTGGGCTACAGCGCGTTGCTGACCGCGCTCGTGGTCGAGGATCCCCGCCACCTTTGGCGGATGGCCGCCATGGCCCGCCGGGCCTTGAGGATCATGAGCGCCGACTATCGCGACAAGCTCGTGGTCGACAGACAGCCGAATCCGCGCACACGAGAGCTTGCCCGGATGGAGCTGCGCGGGATGGCCGCCGGTCCGCTCGCATACCTCCGCAGTCGCTTGCGGAGAGCGAGATGAGACGTCTTCGGCTACAGAAGTCTCTGAGCGTAAACGCTGCGGCGTTGATCACGGCGACGATCGCTACGAACGCCTTCGGGCTCGCGTTCTGGGCCGTCGCGACGCACGTCCGGAGCACTGAGGTCGTGGGTCGAGCCGCAGCGGGCGTAGCCGCGCTGACGCTGCTGGCGACCGTCTCGCAACTGAATCTGACGAACGTGTTCATCAGATTGCTTCCGGCGGCCGGGCGCTGGAGCAGGTATCTGATCGTTCGCGGGTATCTGGCAGTGCTCGCCCTGGCCACGTTGATCGCGGCGGTCTACGCGGCGACCGGGTTGAGCGGCCAGGTGCTCGCCGGCGGTTGGCCCGCCCGAGTGATGTTCGTGATCGCGGTCGATGTGCTCGCGATCTTCGCCCTCCAGGACGCGGTGCTCACAGCCCTTCGGCTGACACCCTTCGTGCCGGTGGAGAACATCTCCTCGGCGCTGCTGCGCTTGGCGCTGATCCCGGTGCTCATCGTGCTGCCGAGCGCCAACGGCCTGGTTCTCGCCTGGGTGACACCGGCCGCCTTGGCGGTGATCGTCGTCAACAGACTGCTTTTCGCACGGGCCCTACCTGCGCTCGCCCACAGTGAGGGCTCACTCCCACACCGGCGACGACTGCTCTCGTTCACGGCCGGCGAGTACGTGCAGAGCATCTTCGCGACAGCGACGGCGCAACTGATGCCGTTGATCATCATCTGGCGGCTCGGACCGACGGCGGCTGCGTACTTCACCCTGCCTTGGCTGATCCTCGGGGGCATCTCGCTGCTGTTGTGGAACGTGGCGTCTTCGTTCGTGGTCGAGGTTGCCAGCAACCGAGGCGATCCCGAGGCCCTGCTGCGGCGCAGCTTGATGTTCTGGGGAGCCATCGTGCTTGGAGCGTTTCTGGTCTGCGTGCTCGGCGCCCGACCACTGCTCGAGGTTGCCGGGGGCAATTACGCGACGCACGGTGAGACGCTGCTGCGTCTCCTCGGGCTCAGCGTTCCGTTTACCGCCCTCGGGGCTGTCTGCGGCACGCTGCTGTGGCTCGAACAGCGCGTCTGGCTGCTGGCAGCCTGCCAAGTGGCCGCGGCCACCACGCTGCTGCTCGCATCATTCGTGCTGCTTCCGCGCTTCGGACTACCCGTAGTGGGATTGGCGATGATCGCTATCCAGGCGCTCGTGGCGGCCGGATTAACGCCGCTCGCGATTCGACGGATCCGCTCTCGCAAACTAGTGGTGGCCACGTGAGCCACGCGGGCGTATCACCGATGACCGAGATGGAATTGCGCAACCCGGTGCGGGCCGCAATAGGCGCCCTGCCAACCGATGGCCACCTGGCGCTGATCTGGCTCCGGCGGGGGCCACTCGTGACCTCGCCGCTGCTGCCGCTCTTCTTGCGCCGTGCGCTCCTGAGACTCGGCGGTGTGAAGATCGGCAAACTGGTATACGGGCTCGACCGCTGCTACTTCGGTTCGCGTCGCATTAGCATCGGCAGCGGCTGCTACGTGAACTCCGGATGCTGGTTCGAGGGCGCCGGAAAGATCGAAATCGAGCCGGACTGCATGCTCGGCCCGCAGGTCATGATCCTGACGTCGACGCATGAGATCGACGATGGCGGGCGGATCGCCCGCAGGAGCCGGTTCCAGCCGGTCAGGATTGAGCGCGGCTCGTGGCTCGGCGCGCGTGCGATGGTGCTTCCCGGAGTGACGATCGGCGCAGGAGCGATCATCGCTGCAGGCGCCGTGGTGACCAAGGATTGTGAGCCAGGCGGGCTATACGCCGGTGTGCCAGCGAGGCGCGTCAGATGAGGATCAACGTGATGCGATCGCGGTCCGATCGACGGACAACTAACCGACGGCTCGGCCGCGCCGAGTGGTTGCGAGCGGCGTTCGAGCTGGTCAGGAGTGCGTGGAGCACCGACGCCGAAGCGTTTGCAGCTCGCGTGGCGGCACACGCGCCGGCGAGGGGCGAATCCAGAGCCGTTGCGGAGGTCGCATCGTGTCGTTTCTAAGGACGGCTCGAGGCTGGCTGGGCGAAGAAGTGCGCTATTCGAGGATGAGCGTCGGCCTTCATGCGGTAGCGGCTGATCGCAAGTCGAGCGCGCTTATCTGCTGGTTGGGGCTGCCGATTGTCGCGCACCTACGGCAGCGTGTCGGGGCGGGACCGATTCGCGTCCGAATCTGCCTTAGGGACCAAACCTTCACCGTGCACTTGACCGGGCGGAACGATCTCGAAGTCCTGCACGAGATTGCGATGGACGACGAGTACCAAGCCGCCGACCAGGTCGAGGCGCGGACGATCGTCGACCTCGGCGCCCACATCGGGTTGGCGACGTTGCGACTGCTGGCCGCCAATCCGGCCGCCCGCGTTGTCGCGGTCGAAGCGGATCCGATGCTCGCGAGGCGTCTGCGCGCCAACGTATGCGGTCTCCCGGTCACGGTTGTCCATGCGGCGGTCAGCGCGTATGCGGGGGAACGGACCTTCTTCCGCGCCGATCGCTCGAGCTGGACGAACTCGTTGGAACAGCTTCTTCCGTGCCAGGAGCGGATCACCGTTCAGTCGATCACGTTGGAGGGGCTGATCGCCGCGCTGGGGCTCGAGCAGATCGACCTGCTCAAGATCGACATCGAGGGCGCCGAGTGGGAAGTACTTCGAGATGGCATCCCTGGTTCGGTTCGGTCCATCGTCGGCGAGTTCCACGCCCACGGGGGTCGAAAGCCGTCCGAGCTCCTGCGCTCGATCACGATCGGAAATGAGCTGGCGGTTCAGATAGTCCGTGAGGGCGCCGAGCAGCTGGTGTTCTTCGCCCGCCGTGAGCCTGCCCCGAAACCCAAGCGCGAATACGAAGGCCTGCGCCGATGAACAGGACGCGAACAGTGTTGACGGCGTACGCAGGAATCCTCGCGAGCGTCCTCGCGGCGGCTCTGCTGCTCGCCGCCCCGTGGAACGCCGCAACTCTCGCCGGCGCCCTGTTGCTCGCGTGTGTACCCGCGGGGGCTGCGGTCATGTGCTGGATCGATTCGGGCGAGGGCGCTGCGCAGGCGGGACTCACCCTGGCGATAAGCATTTCGGTGCTCGCGATCCTGAGCGCGATCATGGTCTGGACGTCGGTATGGGAGCCCCGCGCCTTGCTCGCACTCGCGGCGGTCAGCTTGGTTTCATGCTCGGTCCGGTTGCGCAACGAGGTGCCGCGATGATCCGCAGAGGACTGGCTGAGATCGTCGCGGAGGGCGCGGCCGATCGGGTTACGACGCGCCGGTGGCGTCGCACGGGTTTGTCCGCGCCTGAACAGCAGGCCTCGAGCGTGATTACTTTCGTCGCTTCGATTTCGGTGTCATTGCTCGGCGTCGGCGCCTGGATCGTTGGCGTTACGGAGCTGCGTCCGTCGGGAATCGGGCTTTACGGGCTCCTCGCCAGCGACGACCTCTGGTTCGTGCTGGGGTTCGCGCTGTTGGCGGCCGGTTTCCTAGTCGAGCTGCGGGCTAGTGCGCGCAACTGGGTCCTCGGTCTACAGCTGGTGGCCATCATCGTCGCCATTCATGCGTCCGTTCCGATCATTTTCCGCGCTCCAGAATATGCCTGGGTCTACAAGCACCTCGGGATCATCTCGGCGTTCTCGACCTACGGACACATCACCGACCCGACCAACATCTATCAGCAATGGCCGGCTCTTTTTGCGGGAGTCGCGGCGATTAGCTCACTCGCTCACGTTTCCGCGCTCTCTTTTGCGGCGTGGGCGCCGTTGGCGTTCGAGCTCGCCGACGCCCTGCTACTCATCGCGATCTTCCGCCTGATCACCCGCGAGCGGCGAGTCACGTGGCTGGCGATCTTCCTGTACGAGGGCCTCGTCAGCTGGGTCGGACAGGACTACCTGTCGCCGCAAGCCTTCAGTTACCTGCTTTGGCTGGCGATGGTTCTGATCCTCTTGCGCTGGCTGCGCGGCACGCCAGCCGTCACCGGGGGGCGGCTCGCGCGAGTGCGCGCGCCACTGGTCGCCGGACTCCCGCCTGCGGAGCAGACCACCAAGATCATGCGAGCCGTCGCGGTCGCGCTGCTGGCAGTCACCTACTTCGCGATCGTAGCTGCGCATCAGCTGACGCCATATCTTGCGCTCGCCGGCGTTGCTGCACTGGCGGCTCTCGACCTCGTCCGGCCACGATGGCTGTTGGCACTCATGGCGGCGATTGCGTTTGGTTACCTTGCCCCGCACTACGGCCTTATCTCGCAGGACTTCGGTGGACTCTTCAGCGGCGGAACGCCGATCCAGAACGCCTCCGGCGCCCACGGCACGTACCACCCCGGCGCCGAAGCGACCACGGCACTGATCGTCCGGGTGGTGGCGGCGGCGATGTGGCTTGGGGCAGTGGCTGCGCTCGCAATGCGGCGGAAGGCGCTCGGGCGAGTGATCGTCCCGGCGGCGCTTGCATTCAGCCCGTTCGTGGTTCTGTTCGTGCAGAGCTACGGCGGCGAGGCGATCTACCGAGTGTTTCTCTTTTCGGCACCATGGTGCGCGCTTCTGATCTCCTCGGCGCTGCTCGAGTTGCGTTTCCCACGTCGGTTGCCGATCCGCTGGCCGCTAACGGCCTGCGTCTGTATTGCGGTGTTGTTCGGCGGGTTGCAGGGTCTCTACGGCCCGGTGCGTGTAGATGCGTTTACGCCGAACGAGGTGGCAGCCAGCCAGTGGCTCTACGCCCATGCGGCGCGGGGATCTCTGATCGTGCTGCCAGTCGACAACTTCCCTGCACTCGAGGCGGCGGACTACAACGACTTCGACCTCGAGGTGATGCCGTCAGACCCGCAAGAGGGCGTGGCGTGGTTGGACGAGGGGGACATCCCGGCCGTCAAGCAGTGGCTCACGAGTCTGGGTCATGAGACCGGCTACATCGTCATCAGCCGCAGCATGGCTGCCAGCGCAGGCTACTTTGGTGCGCCGAAGGGCTACCACCAGCTCGCAGGCTCGATCCCGGCGTCGCTTGGCGGATCGGTTGTGTACCGGAACACCGACGCGACGATCTACCGCGTGAGTCTGGACTGAGCGGCCTGAGGTCGGGCCGGCGGGCGATCACCGCTTTACGCCTGGGCGCTGATGTGTCCGATCGTAGCGGTCGGGCGAGGAGCATTTACCGACGGCAGACCTAGCGCCGCAGCTTGGCGCCGGCTGCTCGCGCGAGGCTGACGGCTCCACCGGCAGCGGCGACCGCGACGCCGGCAAGGATCGCGCACGCGCGGGTGAACTCGCCGCTCGCCAGATCCCGCAGCACCGCGTGTGGAAGCGTGCGCGTCAGATACGACCGCTCGTCGTCGAGATTCCGTTCCTCCCCGAGGTGCGCCGACAGCTCGACCTTGCCGGCGCCTTCCCAGTAGGACCGGCGGAGGAAGAAGGCGAAGGTGGAACGCTCGCGCGGGACCACGTGGTCGACGATTGCAGTAGGCACGTAAGTCCACCAGGACTGCGGGGCGCTCGCGCCGATCCGGATGCAGAGATCGGTGTCCTCCGGCCGCGATGTCGAGCCGACCTTGCCGAACCCGTGCCGGAAACCGCCAACCGCGTCGAAGGCGCTCTTGCGGACCGCCATGTTCTCGCTCCAGACGTTGCGTACCGCGGCCTGCTCCGTCGGCAGCCCGGCATGCGAGGCGCCCACAACCCAACCGAACTCGTCGGGGAACCACCGCGGACGTGGCCCCTGCCAAGCAGGCATCGTCATCCCGCCGGTCCCGATCACGCGCGGGTCGACCAGCGGCGCGAGGAGTTCGCTCAGCCAGCCGGAATGCGCCCGCACATCGTCATCGAGAAACACCAGTAACTGATTGCGCGCGAGCCTCGCGCCGGCATTGCGCGTTCCCGACGCGCCTGGGTCGCCTCGGTGATCGACGATCTCGATTCCGTCCACTTCCGCACGCAACCTGCCGACGAGGGCCTCGTTGTGGTCGACCGCGATGATCACCTGGTCGGGCTCCGGAGCCTGCTGCCGGGCGGAATCGATCGCCTCCAGCAGCTGGTCGAACCGCTCCTCGGTGTGGCAAGCGATCACGATGCTGGCGGCCGTCCCGCTCACGCGCGACCTCCCTCGATGTTCCAATCCTGCACCATCCAACCGTGAAAACCCATCAATCTCCTGTCCATCTGCGATTCGCGTCGTCAAGGCGCTTAAGCTGCCCGCCGATTTCGAGCCAATGTTCCGGCGACCAACGATTCGGCTTGCCGGACTCGCCCTCACTTTGGCATGGACGCTGTTGAGTGGCCCGTCCGTATTTGCCGCAACCCCTTCCGCTTCCCGGTCGGCCGGCCGGCATCACGTCGTCAAGCGCCACCGGCGGCCGACCAAGTCCCGGCGTCCGACGAGCAAAGCCGTGAATGAGCCGGCGTCCGACCCGTCGGGCGTGCCGATGCCGACCACCAGCCCGCGGGGCTGGCGCGAGGTGTTCGCCGACGACTTCACCGGCAGCAGTCTCGACTGGCAGTGGACCGCATACTGGGGGGTGCCGGGTGGGGACCCAGGCGGGTTCTTCGACCCGAGCCACGTCACGGTTTCCGGGGGAGAGCTTGTCGTATCCGCTTACAAGGACCCGGCGGACGACGCTTGGGATGCCGGGCCGAACACGTACGTCACGGGCGGGATCAGCTCCTCGCCATCGTTCGCGCAGACCTACGGCGATTATCTCGTGCGCTTCCGGATGGACGCAGGTCAGGGAATCGCGCACGCAATCTTGCTGTGGCCGCAGAGCAACACCTGGCCCCCCGAGATCGACTTCAGCGAGGACAACGGAGGTCAACGTCAGACTGACTACGCAACCCTTCACTATGGATCCGGCAACACGCAGGTGCAAAAAAGCGTCGCGGTCAACCTGACTCACTGGCACACGCTCGGGGTCCAGTGGACGAAAGGTCAGCTCGTGTACACACTCGACGGCAGAAACTGGGCGACGGTCACCAACGCGAACGTCCCCGCGATTCCGATGGTGCTCGACATCCAGACTCAGGGGTGGGCGTGCGGGACCTCGACCTGGGAGCAGTGCCCCAACGCAAGTACGCCGGCCCGTGTCAACCTGTACGTCGACTGGGTTGTCGCGTACACGAAGTCCTAGTCCGCCCATCAGCCCCCCGATGCCGGTCAGCTGCCGCTCGCCGGCGCATAGGCTACAACCCAGTCGACGTACATCCTGACCACCCGTGGGGTGCTTGCGTCCGGACAACGCCCCCACGTTCCCGAGCATGGCCAGGTTTGAGTCTGTAGGTCAAGCACCATCGGCAGAGCCGGGACAACGCTGCCGGTCATCGTCTCCCAGATGCGGCCGTCGATCGTGTACCGGAGCTTCCCAGGAGTCCACTCGACCCCTAGCGTGTGCCACTGAGTCAGGTTGACGTTCGCCAAATACGCAGACCAATGCGTGTCGTGCTTGCCGTAGTGAAGCGTGGCGAGCGCGCCTGTGCGCCCGCTGCCGTTGTCCTCGCTGAAGTCGATCTCGGGCGGCCATGAATTGTTGGCGGGCATCAGCAGCGCGGCATGACCCACGCCGATGCCGGAATCAAGACGGAAGCGAACGAGATACTTGCCGTACGTCTGAACGAGTCCGGGACTACTCGACAGGCCTCCCGTTGCCCACCGGTCCCCGTCGCGTCGGTCGCGATAGGCGCTGATCACCAGCATTCCATCCGAGACGGTGACGTGGCGTGGGTCGAACCAGCCACCGGGATCGCCACCGGGCTGGCCCCAGTAGAGGCGCCACTTGGACGAATCGAGCGTCCGCCCGTTGAAATCGTCGGTGAACACCTGTCGCCAGCCGGGGATGTTGCCGACCGGCATCGGTTCCCGCTTGCTCGTCCCGATTCGCTTTGCCGGCATGTCGCGAACGCGCACCGTGGTGGCGAGTTCCGGGTCCGATGTCGCACCGCATGCGGACAGCGCGAGCCCAGCCCCACAGAGGAGCATGGCGCACAGAAGCCATCTGTTGATTGTCGAGTATGGGGCTCTGAAGAACATGCTTGCGGGCAACTCGGGGTCCGGGTACGGGCACGGGACGCCGTAGTCGTCGAGGTCCTTCAATACCCATCGGCACTTCCATGTCGAAGATAGAGCGTCGAATCAGGCATCTTCGGAGGTTCTTACGAAGTCCATCGACCGCGCCGATCGCGGTGGCTGCGCAGGCACTCGATCCGGCGCTCGCCCGGCCTTTGCGCAACGTCACGCGCCGATCAGCACAAGTGCGGCCATCACGGCAACGAAAGCACCATGCGGGTACTGAAACGAATGATCGGAGATCGGCCACAGCAGCGAGACTCCGCTATCGCCCTCACCCATATCGCGCCACAGATGAACTGCCAAGCCGATGGCAATCCCCAACAGCAGATCCCGGCGGCGTCGGACAACCGAGGCGCTCGCCAGCACGATCGCGATCGTCAGCAGCGAGTGTGTGTAGGGACGTGGAGTTCCCGCCGTAAGCCAGTCGACGCCCAGCCGGCCGGGGATGTGATCCAAGTCGATCGCCACGGAGGCGATCAGAGCCGGCACCAGGAACCGCTCGCGTGCCCGCGGACCGAGCGCCCAGAAGAGCAGAAGCGTCGTGAGCAGATGTGCGATCTCGTCGAGCGGCCCGCCGGGGATCACCGTGTCGCCCGCGAGCCTGGTCCCCCAGTCGGCACCGGCCAGGAGGACGGCCGTGACTGCGAGCGTAACCGGGGAGAGCACGGTCAATCGCCGACCGAGCGCCCGCCCGCCATGATCTGAGGTTCGTCCGTGAGCCGTCAACCTCCTCGATTATCGACGACGGTTCGGAGCAACGGCGCTTTCAAGCCCAAGGCGCCAGAGGAGAAAAGGCAAGCACGCGAGCAATTCCGCGCGGTTGCTCGCAATCGATGGCTGCAGCATCCGGTGCGCGCTGCCGTACGGGTCCTGGAAGCCTGGCTTACATCGCAGCGCCACCGAGCCTACGGAAACCCCTTTCTTTCCCTCAGGCTTTCCCTTCGAGCGCCGACACCAGCAGCCACGCGCGATCTGCCCGGTTTGAGCCGGTCTCGAAAACCGGTTCGGGTCTTTCGGCCCGACGAGGGTTCGAATCCCTCCCTCTCCATTGAAGCTCGCTGGTCGCGGGTAACCGCGGGGACCGCTCGCTAGCGCCAGTCCACAACCTCGTCCCACAAGGCCGGGTGTCGCTGCTTGACGTAATTGGCGTACTGGACCATGTGGTCGCGCATCAGTCTCTCGGCGTTCGCTGCCTGGCCTCGGGAAATCGCTCGGGCGATCGCCTGGTGCGCCGCTACCACGTCTCCGCGCCGCGATACCGGGAACAGCATGCCGCTCACGCGGTCGTGAAAGATGTCCTCGAGCGAGAGCCCGAACAGAGACAGGATCTGGTTTCCCCCCATCTGACCGAGGATGCGGTGGAAGTCGTTGCTCGTGCGCAGATAGGCGACGTCGTCCGACACCACAGATTGATCCTGCATGCCCGCGGCATCCATCAACTTCTTCACAAGCTCCGGCGGGCGTCGCTCCGCCGCGAGCCGAGCCAGGACCGGCTCGAGGATCAACCGAGCCTCGATCAACTCACGAAAGGTCATTCCCGCGAGGTGGTAGTAGAGAGCCGACATGCGACCGAAATCCTCCGTGTGGACGCCGGCGACCACCGGGCCACCGCCCGGCCCGGATCTGATCGAAATCAGCCCGTGGACCTCGAGAATCCGCAGCGCCTCACGCAGTGATCCCCGTCCCACGCCGTAGTCGGCGAGCATCTCCGCCTCATACGGAAGCTGAGTGCCCGGCGCGAGTCGTTCGTTCCAGATGCGCCGGACGATGTCCCGAGCGACCGCCTCGGCCACCTTCTCGCCACGGCGGATTGGCCGGCCGGGCCGCGCGGCCGGCGCGGTTTCGTCCGGCTCAGCTTCCTGGCGATCGCCGTTCATCGATCGCACAAACATACCGTCCGCGCGGACAGCCTCGGCCACGTCACGCGGTCCGCCACCGCGGCGGGCGCTTCTCCAGAAACGCCGTTGCGCCCTCGCTCAGATCGTCCCCCAGGAACAGGGGTACGTTGAGGAATTGGGCGGCGTCGAGCGCCTGCTCGGCGGTCAGATCCGCCATGAGCGTGAAGGCCCGCCGACCCAGCCTGACCGCGACGGGGCTGACCTGCTCGAACTTCCGCGCGTAGTCCTGGACAGCGGCTTCGAGCTCATCGATGGTCTCGACCAGCCGATTTACGAAACCGAGACGCCAGGCCTCGACGGCGTCGATCGGATCGCCCGTGAGCATCATCTCGAGCAGGAGCTTGCGCGGGACCGAGCGTGCCAGATGGGCCACGATGATCATCGGAAACAGACCGACCTTGGCTTCCGGCATCGCGAACTTTGCCGTACGGAGGGCTATCACGATGTCGCACATCCCGGCCAGGCCCATGCCGCCCGCGTAGGCTGGTCCGTTGACAGCCGCGATCACGGGCTTCGCGGAGCCCAGCATCAGCCTGTGCGCGGCGACGATCGGCTCGGGCCAGTCGAACGCTTCTTCCGCGGTCATCTCGGAGAACTGACGCATCTGGCGCAGGTCGCCTCCGGCGCAGAAGGCCTCGCCGGCGCCGGTAACGACGATCGAACGGACCGCCTCGTCCGCAATCTGCTCCTCGAGCGCGGCCAGGAACTCGGTTGCGGTGGCTCGATCGAGCGGGTTTCGAGCGTCGGGGCGGGCGAGCGTGATCCGACCGAGGCTCCCCTGCCTCTCTACCCGGATGCACTGCCAGCCGGCCACGTCAGGCCCCGACGATCATCAGCACGTCGGCCGCCCGGACACCCTGACCCTCAGGCAGAACGAGGAGGGGATTGACGTCGAGCTCCCGGAGGCTGTCCGAGTAGTCGACGGCGAGGCGCGAGAGCGCACTCACCGCCTCGGCGGCCGCCTCGACGTCCGCGGTTGGAGCGCCGCGATACCCATCGAGCAGGGGGCTCGCGCGCAATCCGGCGATCATTTCGCGCGCGGTCTCTTGATTCACCGGCGCGGGCCGGAGCGCGACATCCTTCAGTAGCTCTGCCAGCACACCGCCGATCCCCACGAGGACGAACGGGCCGAGCACCGGATCCACCTTGACGCCGGCAATGAGCTCGGTGCCGCGCTGGACCTGCTCTTGAACCAGCACTCCGTCGATCTCGAGGTCGCCGAGAAATCGCTCGGCGTTGGCCAGGATGCGTTCATACGCGAGCCGCACTTCCTCAGCGCCGCGGAGTCCAAGCGCGACGCCCCCGGCCTCGGTCTTGTGGGGAATCCGGTCACTCACCACCTTGAGCACCACCGGGTAGCCGAACTCTCCGGCGGCCGCGACCGCCGCGTCGACGTCCGCCACCAGCCGCTCACGTGGGAGCTCGATCCCGTAGTCGGCGATCACCGCCTTCGCGGCCAGGTCGGAAACGATCCCTCCCACGGCGGGGAGCCCGCGGACGACCGATGCTGGCGGGGTGGGCATGCGCTCAGGCACCTGCGCAGAGCGAAAGTCCTCGTAGGCGGCCAAGCGATCGATGGCAACGAACAGGTCGCTGAGCGACGAGAACACCGGCACACCCGCGTGCTCGTAGATCTCACGCTCATCGCCAGCGACCGCACCGTCCATCGCATAGATCGCGAGCGCGGCCGCAGCCGGCTCTCGCGCGGCGACCGCGATCGCGGCCGCCGCATCGACGCCGGCCGTTCCGGTCAGGTGCTTGCGGGCGTAAACGATTGTCGACAGGTCCTCCTCGCGGCCAAACGCCTCGTAAACCTGAGCCGCGAGCGACGGCTTGGTCGCGATCTCGCCGGTTAGGTCACAGGGGTTGAAGCCCGTGCCGAACGTGAGGACCTCGCTGAGCATCTGCTCTGTTTCGGCCGAGACTGCCGGCACCGGTATGCCCATCGCGCTCGCCTTGTCCGCGATCGCACCCGCCTGACCGCCCGATACCGAGAGGATCCCCACACCGCGCCCGCGGACCGGAGTCCGCGCCAGTCGCAGCTTCGCGACGGCGACCAGTTCGCTCAGCTCGCTCACCCGCAGGACGCCGGCGGAGCGGAACATCGCGTCGTATAGCTCGTCGTCGCCGGCCAGTGCGCCGGTGTGGGCGGCGGCGCGCCGAGCGCCCTGTTCGGAGCGACCGACCTTGATCAGCGCGATCGGCTTATCGAGCTCGGCCGCCATCTCGGCCACGTCCAGGAACTCGCGGGGCCGTCGTAGCGCCTCGACGAACGAGAGGACAAGCTTCACCTCCGGGTCCTGCACCATCACCGACAGGTAGTCGACGAGGCCGAGGTCGGTCTCGTTTCCGGCGCTGGCGTAGAGACGGCATCCGATGCCTTCCCGCTTGAGTCGGACCAGGAGCGACCCCGCAGTCGCTCCACTCTGTGTTGCCACAGCTACGGGCCCCGGCCTGATCCCCTCGCCGAAGAGCGGCTGGATGGACGCGATCGCGCCGGTCGCGAGGTTGCCGACTCCGTCGGTGTTGGTCCCGACGATGCGGAGCTTGCCGGGCCCCGCAAGGCTTGCAAGTTCGAGCTCCTTTGAACGACCGGCTTCGCCGAGCTCGCCGAACCCCTGGGTCGGCAGCACCACCGCCCTGACCCCCGCGTCGGCGCACTCGCGCACGGCGTCGAGGGTCCGTTCCGCGTTCATGGCGATCATCGCCAGCTCGGGAACGGTCGGCAGCTCTCCGAGCGATCGGTAACAGGGCACGCCGTCGATGCTGTCCCGCTGCGGATTGATCGGGAGGACCCGGCCCTGGAACCCGTTCTCGCGCAGCAGATGCAGCGGCCACCAGCTCAGCGCCCCGGGACGGCTCGACGCGCCGATCACGGCGATCGAGCCGGGATCGAACAGCCGCGCGACGTCCTCCTCCGCGCCGGTGATGCTACGCATCGTTCGCCGCCTTCCGGTGGCGATCCATCGGCTTCCAGCCGAGCGCATCGTCCGCGATCAGGACCGCCTGGATGTTGGCGGACCCCTCTCCGGTCTGCCACAGCTTGGCGTAGTTGAGAAAGATCGAGATCGGAAGCTCGTCCGAGAATGCGTACCCGCCGAAGATCTCGGTGGTCGCCTGTGCCGCCCGGTTGCAGACCTCCCCCGCGTAGTACTTGGCGATCGAGCTATCGCGTGTCGCAATGACACCCTCGTCGTAGAGCGCCGCCGCCTGGTACACGAGCGCCCGGAGCGCCTGCACCTCGCACACCATGTCGGCAAGTTGCTTCTTGATCATCTGAAAGTGACCGATCTTCTTGCCGAAGGCCATGCGCTGATCGGCGTATTCGGCGGAGGCGTCGAGACACGCTTGGGCGAGACCAAGTGAGCGCGCCGCGACGGTCAGACGTCCAAAGTCCATCGCGTTCATGGCAACGGTAAATCCCTGGCCCTCCTCGCCGAGCAGTTGGCGCTTCGACACGCGCATATCGTCGAACGTCAGCCCGTTGGTTGGCATCAGGTTCCCGAGGGCCGAGCACTTGACGCGTTGGGAGGCAAAGCCAGGGGTCGAGGTTTCGACGACGAAGGCCGAAACGCCCTTGTGTCGCTGCTCCGGATCGGTCTTGCAGTAAACGATTCCGACGTCCGCGACATTCGCGTTCGTGATCCACATCTTGGTGCCGTTGATCACGTATTCGTCCCCGTCTCGGACCGCGCGCGTGCGCATCGCCCCGAGAAAGTCCGAGCCGCCATCGGGTTCGCTCATCGCGTTGTAGCCGAGCAGCTCGCCGGAGATCAGACCTGGCACGTAGCGCTCCGCGAGCTCAGGCTCACCCCAGTTGGCGATCGTCAGGGGCACAGTCGCCGCCTGGAGATTCATCGCCGCGCTGATGGGGGGATAAGCGTACGCGAGCTCCTCGGCCACGATGGCGAGCGCCCGGTAGCCCGCGTTGGTCCCACCCAGCCCCTCCGGCGCGATGCACCCGAAGAACCCGAGCTGCCCCATCGTCCGGTACAGCTCGCGAGGGAACTCGCCCAACTTCTCGAGCTCACGGAAACGCGGTCGCAGCTCCTTGCGCCCGAAATCACGCACCAGATCCCGTAGCGCCTTCAGCTCGTCGGCTGAGGTCTCAACGATCGCCATCTTCCCCCTCCGTCTCGATCTCCATGCGCAGCAGCCAGGCGTACATGACCTTGCCTAGATGGTCCGACCGCAGCGACATCGTTCCGCCGCCGTTGAGCGCTCCGCGACAGACGAAGTTCAGGGCCCCGACGTTCGGCAGCTCATACCGTTCGACCTCGCCCTGGACGAGATCGCCGAAATGCTCCTTCACGCGCGCAGGCGTCAGCTCTCGCCGGAGCGTCCGGTAAGCCTCCTCGTCTCTGGCCACGAGCCCCACGTTGCAGACGTCGCCCTTGTCGCCCGAGCGTCCATGCGCCAGGTCGAAGACGCGGACCGTCGCCATCGCTACGCCTCCACCATGTCGACGTTGACCGGCACGAGCTCGCGCGGAATCAGGCACGGCCACAGCGCGAACAGCTCCTTGATCGGAGGCCGCGTGCCGATGCCACTGAGGCCGGCCGGACCATTGTTGTAAAGCGGGACGCTCTCGGTGAACACCTTGCGTGCGTCCTCCTCGGTGCGACATCTCGCAGCCCAGCGAACGACGATCTCCGTCAGCTCCGGATCGTCTGGCTCCGGAATCAGCCCGGGGCCGAACATGGAGTTGTGCCCCAGATACTCGACGCGGACCTCCTCGGCATGGAAGCCCGCCCGCTCCAGACGGGTCTCGAGGAACCTGATGCCGGCCCGTGCCTTCGCATACGCCTGTGGCCAGGTATAGGTGAACAGTGCCTCACCCACGTACCCGCCGCGGTAGCCCATATTCACCTTCAGCGTGGCTGGCGCCGGCTTGCCGGTGACTCCGCTGATGTGAACCCGATCGGGACCCACCTGGTCCAGCCGGATCTGACTCACATCGGCGGTGGAATCGGCGGTCAGGTAGTTGGCCGGGTCGAGGATCTCGTAAACGAGTTGCTCGCTCACCGTTCCGACGGTGACAGCCCCACCGGACTCCGGCGTCTTGCTGATGACGGCCTCGCCGTTCTCATACACGGTCGTCACCGGATAGCCGATCGACACCAGCTGCGGCATCTCCTGCCAGCCGCCCGAGTAGAGCCCGCCGGTGGCCTGACCGCCGCATTCGGCGAGATGGGCGATCCCGGTGCCGGCACCGATGAGCTCCACGTCATCGGCCGCCCATCCAAGCTCGTGACGCATAGGCGCCAGATACAGCGCGACATCGGTCACCCGCCCACTGATCACGATGTCGGCACCTTGGGCCAGTGCCTGGACGATGCCCTCGCAGCCGATGTAGACGTTGGCGTGCGTCAGGCGGTCGCGAACCGTCTCGAGCGGCTCACCGGTGTCCATGTTCGACAGATCGACCCCCGCTGCGAGGAGCTCGTCGATGCGAGGCAGGATGTCGTCGCCTGTCACGACGGCCACCTTTATCCCGTCCAGACCGAGCTCACCGCACAGTCTGACAATCCGCCGGGCGCACGACGACGGGTTCGCGCCGCCGGCGTTCGAGATGACCTTGATGCCCTTCTCACGGCATGTCGGGAGCACCGAACGGAGCAAAGGAACGACATCCGAGGTGTAACCGCGCTCTTCATCCTTGAGACGCTGCTTGGTCAGGATCGACATCGTCAGCTCCGCCAAGTGATCGCAGCAGAGGTAGTCGATGTCCGCGCGCTCGACCATCTCCTTCGCGGGGCGAAGCGCATCGCCCCAGAAGGCGAGGCCGGTTCCGAGAGTGACCGTCTTCATCGAGTCTCCTCCGCTGGGCAGCAATCTCTTCTAACTATTATCATAGACCTGGTCCGCCGCGAGCGCAAACTCCAGCCGGAGCGCGCGTCGCCAAGCTTGCGCGGATTCCTGATCATAGTTATAATTGTCCGGTGGAGCTGGAGCCCCGCTACCTCGAGCTGCGCGAGCGAGCGCGCGAGCTGGCCGAACGCCTGGAACCACTGGCGGACGAGGCCGACGCGAGCTCGACGCTTCACCCAGGAGTGCAAGATGCGCTCGCGGCCAGCGGCTTGACGCGGTTCACGGTCCCGGGCGTGTACGGCGGGGCGCTGGAGCGCGTGGACCCAATGGCGGTGTGCCTGATTCGCGAGGCGCTGATGGGGACCTGCTCGCATGCGGACTCGTTGCTCGCCTTACAGGGGATCGGCAGCTACGCACTCGCGCTCGCGGGTTCGACGGAGCAGCGCGACCACTGGCTTCCGCGCGTCGCCTCGCTCGATGCGATCGCCGCGCTCGCGTTGACCGAGCCGGAAGCCGGATCTGACCTGAAGGCGATCCAGACGACAGTGCGCCGCGACGGGACAGAGCTCGTGCTGGACGGCCACAAGTCGTTCATATCGAACGCCGGCGTCGCGCAGTTCTATACGGTGCTCGCGCGGGAGGACGACGCGTACTCGATGTTTCTCGTTGCGTCCGACGCGCCGGGCGTCTCGGTGGAGCCGCTGCCCGAGCTCATCGCTCCCCACGTCATCGCGGACGTCCGGCTTCGCGGCGTGCGGCTCGACGACGCATCGCGCATCGGCCGGTGCGGAGACGGCCTTCGCCTGGCGCTGAGCACGCTCGCGACGTTCCGGGTGTCGGTGGCCGGCGCCGCCGTCGGGCTCGCGGACGCGGCGCTGCGAGAAGCAGCACGTCACGCCGGCACCCGTCGTCAGTTCGGGCGAACGCTCGCCGAGCTCGGGCCGGTAGCCGCGCTGCTCGCGGACTCTTGGGTAGACGTCGAGGCGGCGCGGCTACTGACCTACGACGTCGCGCTCGCCGCGCGCCCTGATCCGCTCGCGCTGCTCGACCGATCCTCGATGGCCAAGCTCGCCGCTTCCGAGGCGGCTTCGCGCGTCGTCGACCGGTGCGTGCAGGTGATGGGTCGATGGGGGCTCGTGCGGGGCGGTCGCATCGAGAAGCTCTACCGACAGTCGCGCCCGCTCCGCATCTATGAGGGCGCATCCGAGGTTTTGCGTCTGGGGATCGCCCGCAGGCTGGTCCAGGAGGTGACGTGATGGACCTGGAGCTCGCAGGCCGCGTGGTGATCGTGACCGGCGCGAGCCGGGGGCTCGGACGGGCCACCGCGGAGGCGCTCGCCGACGAGGGCGCCACGGTGGTGGCGGTGGCGCGGAGCGAGCCGGCGCTCGATGAGCTCGCGCAGTCACGCCCTGAGCGCATCGTCCCGATGGTCGCCGACATGCGTGACGCCGCTCGCCTCGCCACGCTCCCAGCCGAGGTCGCCGAACGCTGCGGCCGCCTCGACGCACTGGTCAACAACGCTGGGATCGCTCCCGCCGGGAGCTTCCTCGACGACGCGCCGGACGTCCTGCGCGACGCACTCGAGGTCAACGTGGTGGCGCCCGGAATCCTCAGTCGCGGCGCAGCTCGGGTGTTCGTCGACGCGGGAGGTGGCGGCAAGATCGTCAACGTGGCGTCGATATCGGCGATCCGCGGCAAGGCCACGCTCGCCGCCTATTCAGCATCGAAAGGCGCGCTTGTGCAGCTCACTCGCGCGCTCGCAGCGGAGTGGGCTCGCCATCGCATTCAGGTCAACGCCGTGGCGCCCGGCGGTTTCATCACCGAGGCGCAGCGGCAGGTCCTGGACTCCGAGGAGATCCTGGCCGCTCGTGTGCGCAAGATCCCCGCGCGCCGCATGGGCGAGCCGCGCGAGATCTGCCCGCTGATGTGCCTGCTGTGCGCTCCGAGCTCTGAGTTCATCACGGGCAGTGTGTTTGTCATCGACGGAGGAGAGACGGCGAAGATATGAGCATCCTCGACGTCCACGCGCACGTCTGGCCGGATGCGGCCGCCGAGCGCGCGTTGGCCCACTCGATCGACGACCTGCGTCGCTACGGCGACGGGAAGGTCAGGGGCCTGCTTGCATCGATGGACAGGGCGGGCATTGACAGGACGGTGTGCCTCGGGGTTGCCATCAGCCCGGACCAGGTCGCCAAGGCGAACCGCTTCCTCGGCGCGCTCGAGCGCGACCGCTTCATCGGCTTCGGATCGGTGCACGCCGCCCTTCCGCCCGAGGAGAACGTCGCGGCGCTGCGCGACAACGGGCTCGTCGGAGCCAAGGTGCATCCGCTGTTCCAGGGCTACGGCCTGGACGACCCTCGCCTCCACGCAACCCTGTCGCTGATGGAGGGCCGCTTCGCGGTGATCGTTCACGTCGGCGCCGGCAAAGACCCGAGGACCAATCAGGGCTGCACGCCGCAGCTGCTCGCCGAGCTCGTGGAGCGCTTCCCCCGGCTCGACGTCATCGCTTGCCACTTCGGCGGCTATCGGATGCTCGACGTGGCCGAGGACACCGTCATCGGCCTCCCGGTGTACATCGACACGTCCTGGCCTCCCAGCCTGTCTGAGCTAGACACCGCCCGGATCAAAGGGGTGATCGAGCGCCATGGCGCCGAGCGCGTCCTGTTCGGCTCGGACTGGCCGATGGCCTCGCAGACGGACGAGGTCGCCGCGGTTCGCGCGCTCGAACTGTCGGCGGCTGATGAGGCCGCGGTCCTCGGGGGCAACCTCGAGCGCCTTCTGGCACGTCTGGAGGGCCGCAGCGCCGAATGGGAGGCTCCGCGATCCGACGGCTAGACCAAAGGCGGGTGATCGTGACCGGTGCCGCACAGGGGATCGGCGAGGCGACCGCTCGCCGCTGCGCGCAGGAGGGGGCGCGGCTCGTGCTGGTGGACGTCGAGCCGGCGGTCGAGCGCGTCGCCGCGGAGCTCGATGCCATCCCAATCACGGCCGACCTGCGCGAGCCGGGGCGCGCCGAGGCCACCGTACAGCTCGTCCGAGAGCGCCTGAGCGGATTGGATGGGCTGGTTAACGCGGCCGGCGTACACCGCGACGGGGACGTCACCGGTACGTCCGACGAAACCTGGTCGTCCGTGCTCGACGTCAATCTCGTCGCGCCGTTCCAGTGGGCGCGAGCGACGATTCCACTGATGCTCGAGGGCCAAGGCGGCTCGATCGTCAACATCGCCTCGATCGGCGCGACCCATACGCGGCCGCGCTCAGCGGCGTATTCCGCTTCCAAGGCAGGGTTGCTCGGACTGACGCGGGCGATCGCCATCGACTACGGCCGACGCGGCGTGCGCTGCAACGCGATCTCACCCGGGTCCGTCGAGACGGGCTTCCTGAAGTCCTACGTCGAGCGCAACCCGGCCGAGGGCGCCAAGCTGATCGACCTCAACTACGTCGGACGCTTCGGCACGCCGGCAGAGATCGCCGCCTTGACCGCCTATTTACTCGCAGACGAGTCGGGGTTCGTCAATGGAGAGAACATCGTCGTGGACGGCGGAAGGACGGTCGCAGGATGACGGGCAGCGACCGAGCACCGGAGGTTCGCATCCTGAGCTTCGTCAACCACATCCCGCCCGGACGCGATGTGGAGCGGTCGATCGACCGCGCACTCGAATGGGGCGTCGACTACATCGTGGCGCAGGGGACTGGCAGCGACTGGGGTCCGTACTGGCTGGGCTCTGGCGACGCCCCTGCGACCGACCTGGGCAACAACGTGCGGCCGTACCTGAGGGCCGCGGTCGCGCACCGAATCCCGTTTCTGTTCTCGTTTGGGATCGCGGGCGCAGACGTCCACCTCGAGCGGTCGCTGGCTGCGCTCGACCGCGTGTGCGAGCAAGAGGGCTGGAGCTTCCGGCTCGGGGTGGTCGCGACCGAGCTCGAGCCTGAGGCGTTGGCCGAGTTCGCCGAGGATGGACGCGAGATACGGCGCGCCCAGGAGGTTGACGAGCTCGCCGAGTGCCTCTCACCGGATGCCGCGCGCCGGCTCGTGCGCGCGGTGGGACTGATCGGACCCGAGCCGCTAGTCGACCTGCTGGGGCGCGGTGGCATCGACGGGATCGTGACGGGCCGCGCCCTCGACATCGCGCTGTTCATGGCACCCGCGATGTTCAGCGGGGTACCCCGCGCGGTTGCCGGCCACCTCGGCAAGCTGCTCGAATGCGCCGGGTTCGCGCTGGAGCCGGGGGACTCCGCGCAGCCTGTGTGGGGCCGGGCCGACGCCGAATCGGTGGAGATCCGCTCGCCCAACCCCGACTATCGAGCTACCGTCAAGTCGCTGGCGTCGCATTCGTTCTACGAGCGCTCGGACCCGACCAAGGAGGACAATCCCGGCGGCACGCTCGACCTGGGCGGCTGCGAGTACGAGATCGTCGGCGATGGGATCCGCTCGCGCGGAGCGCAGTGGCGGGATGCGCCGTACACGGTGCTCGTCGAAGGGGCGGAGCTCGCCGGCTTCCGGAGCGTCGTGCTGATGGGCGTGCGGGATCCCCTGCTGCTCGACCAGTTCGATCCGTGGGTCCAGGCCATGCGCCGCGACGTCGACGGCGCCGAGCGCTTCGCGGGGCGCGAGTACGAGATCGGCGTGCGCCGCTACGGCGACACGGCGGGCGAGACCGCGGTCGGAGTCGTGCTCGACGTGGTGGCCGAGACGCAGGAGCTTGCAAGCGAGCTCGCGTATTTCGCGTTCATCCGCCTGTTCGTCGGTCCGTATCGTGACCGCAAGACGACGGCCGGCAACGTCGAGGTGCCGTTCATGCCACTGGTGATGCCGACCGGTCCGGTGTACCGGTTCGGTGCCTACCACTTGCTGCCCCTCGAGGATCCGGCCGAGGTCTTCACCTCGTCGCGGCTCACCGTGCCCAGGAGCGGACTATGAAGCTGCACGAGTTCGCGTCGGTCGTTCGCAGCAAGAACGCCGGCCCTTTCCTCGTGACGATCGACATCTTCTTTGCCGACCGCGACGCCTTCGACCGCGTTCGTTCCTCCGGTCTGCTCGAGCCCGAATCGGTGGCGAATCTGTACGGCCGCGATGTCGCCGACGTCTTCGGCGTGTTCTGGGAGCCGGACGCACTAGGCGCCAAGGTCACGCTGCGAAAGCGGCCATCAGTCAACGATCTCTTCTGCGGCGACCTTTTCGGCTCGCACCAGCATGTTCCGATCGCCTACGCGGAGATCGGATGAGCGTCCTCTGGCAGCCATCGCCCGAGCGGGTTGAGCGTTCCACCTTGACTGCATTTCGCCGCTGGCTTGAAGACGAGCGCGGCTTCGCGTTCGCCGACTACGCGTCGCTGTGGCGCTGGTCGGTCGACGAGCTGGAGGAGTTCTGGGCGTGCGTGTGGGACTACTTCGCGCTTGGCCCCCGTGGCGCGTCCGTGCTCGGGCAGCGAGCCATGCCGGGGGCTCGCTGGTTTGAGGGCACGCACCTGAACTACGCCGAGCGCGCTCTCGCCCACGATCCCGAGCGGACCGCCGTTGAGTACGAGCGTGAGGACGGCGCCCGGCGGACGATGACGTTCGGCGAGCTAGGCGCCTCCGTCGGTGGGGCGGCCGCGACGCTGCGCAGCCTCGGCGTCGGACGCGGCGACCGGGTGGCCGGGGTGATGCCGAACTCGCCGGAGGCAATCGTCGCTCTACTTGCAACGACGAGCCTCGGGGCGATCTGGACGTCATGCTCGCCCGAGTTCGGCCCTGACAGCGTCGTGGCGCGCTTCGCTCAGGTCGAGCCGAAGGTGCTCGTCGCGGTGGACGGATACCGCTACGGGGGCCGGGAGCACAGCACTGTTGAGCGAGCGGAGGAGATCCGAGCGCGGCTCCCGACCCTGCGGGCACTCGTGACGTGCGACGAGCTGGTTTCCGAGCCGGAACCGCCGCGGTTCGAGTCCGTCCCGTTCGATCATCCGCTTTGGATCCTCTACTCGTCGGGAACTACCGGACTCCCGAAGGCGATCGTCCACGGGCACGGCGGGATCACGATCTCTGTGCTCAAGGACCTCGGGATCCAACTCGAGGTTGGTCCTGGCGAGCGCTTCTTCCGCTACACAACGCCGACCTGGGTGATGTGGAACGTGCTCGGATCGGGACTCCTGACCGGCGCCACGATCGTGCTCTACGACGGTCACCCGCTATACCCCGACGCTGGCGTGCTGTGGCGGCTGGCCGGGCGTTTGGGTGTGACGAACTTCGGCGCGGGCGCGGCCTGGATCGAGGCGTGCATGCGCGCCGGCATGGAGCCGGCGAAGATCGCCGATCTCAGTCGCCTCCACACGGTCGCTTCGACCGGCTCCCCGCTCTCGGCGGAGGGTTACCGCTGGCTATACGAGCACGTGGGCGAGGACATCCATGTCGCGTCCAACTGCGGCGGCACCGACGTGTGCGGACCGCTGCTCGGTAGCTGTGCACTGCTCCCGGTCCGCGCCGGCGAGATCCAGACGCGGCCGCTCGGAGTCTCGGCCGAGGCGTGGGACGAGGACGGCAGGCCGCTCGTCGACCAGATCGGCGAGCTCGTCGTGACCGAGCCGATGCCGTCGATGCCGCTCTATCTGTGGAACGACCGCAAAGGCGAGCGGTTGGCCGAGAGCTACTTCAAGCCCTATCCGGGAATCTGGCGCCACGGCGACTGGGTTCGGATCACGCCGACGGGCGGCGCCGTCGTCTATGGCCGCTCTGACGCCACGCTCAATCGCGGGGGCGTGCGCATGGGAACGGCCGAGTTCTACAGCGCGCTCGAATTCGTTCGCGGCGTGCGTGATGCGATCGTCGTCGACACCAGCTCGGCGGGCGCCGGCGGTGAGCTGATCCTGCTCGCGGAGCTCTCCGACGACGTCGAGCTCGATGACGCGCTGCGCGAGCGCATCCGCAACGAGCTGCGTACGCGGCTATCGCCCCGTCACATCCCCGACCGCATCCTGGCGATCCCTGCGGTCCCGTACACGGTCACCGGCAAGAAGTGCGAGGTGCCGGTCAAGCGCCTGCTGCGAGGCGAGCCAGCCGAGCAGGTCATCGCCCCTGAATCCCTTCGCAATCCCGAGAGTCTCGACTCCCTTCTGGAGGTGGCGGCCCAATGTCCGTAAAGCCCGTGAGCGTCAACTACCCCTCTACCGAAGGGGCCGAATGCCCCTTCCCGGTGTACGAGTACTGGCGAGCCCAGGCGCCGGTCTACAGGCTTCCCGACCGCCCCAACGTCTACGTGATCTCGCGCGACGAGGACGTCAGGACGGTGGCACGAGACCCCGTGACGTTCTCGAGCGTTGGAAGCCGTACTCGGCTGAACGGTTTCGGCTACGTCGGCAAACCGACGACGGGGGACACGATCGTCGAGTCCGATCCACCGGCGCACAAGGCCAAGCACGACTTGGCGTTCAAGGCGCTCAAGCCGGGACGGATCAAGGAGCACGCCGGGTGGATCCAGGAGATCGTCGATGGACTCATCGACCGGTTCATCGAGCGGGGCAAATGCGAGTTCGTCGGCGAGTTCGCGCGCCGACTGCCGGTTGCCGTCACGGCGCGGTTCTTCGGCATCGGAGACGAGGACCTGCCGCTACTGGAGCAGTGGGCCGACCTGGAGGTGTCCGGGCTGTCGTGGATGCCTCAGGACCGCCTTGACCGGCAGCGTCGCGACGGCCTTGCGATGGGCGCCTATCTCGAGCGCCTCGTGCGTGAGCGCAACGAGGATCCCGGCGAGGACTTCGTCAGTCAGCTGATCGTCCTGCAGACCGAGCGCGACGGGCAGGCGGACCTGGTCGAGATCCTCGCCATTGCCAGCAACGTGTTGGCGGGCGGCGCCGCGACCACCCAGCACATGCTGGGAGGAGCGATGCTGCTGTTACTCGAGCATCCCGACCAGCTCGAGCGCTGCCGCCAGGAGCCGGCGTGGATCCCCCGGGTCCTGAACGAGGCGATGCGGCTCGAGTCCTCGGTGCAGTGGGTCCCTCGGATAGTCACAAGGGACACGGAGATCGCCGGCACCCCCATCCCCGCCGATACGTACGTCCTGGTCGTGTTCGCCTCGGCGAACCGCGACCCGGAGCGCTTCGACGACCCGGACACGTTCGATCCGTCGCGGCGGAACGTCGGTGACCAGATCGCGTTCGGTACGGGGATCCACACGTGCATCGGCGCCCCGCTCGCCCGGCTGGAAGGGCGGATCGCCATCGAGCGCTTACTGACCCGTCTGCGGAACATCCGCGTCGCGGCGGGGCACGAGATCCGCCACGTGCCAAGCCCGTCCTTCCGGGGCCTCGAAGCTCTGCCGATTCTCTTCGACAAGGCATAGGCATGCGCGCCGGAATCCTTCTCACAGCAGTCCACGACGCCTCGACGCCGCCGGCGCAGCAGGTGGCCGAGCACCGCGAGCTCGTCCAGACCGCGGAGCAGCTGGGATTCGATCTGATCGTGTGTGGACAGCACTTCCTCGGCACCGAGTTGCGCTACTACCAGCCGGTTCCGTACCTCACCCACATGGCCACCGCCGCGCCGAGCATGCGCGTGGCGACGGGGATCATCCTGCTCTCGATGCTCAACCCGGTGCAGGTCGCCGAGGATGTGGCGACGCTCGACGTGGTCAGCGGTGGCCGAGCCACGTTCGGCGCGGCGGTGGGCTACTCCCCTCGCGAGTTCCAGGCGTTCGGCGTCGAGCGAGGCCAGCGCGTCGCGCGCTTCGAGGAGGCCCTCGGGTTGATCAAGAAGCTCTGGAGCGGTGAGGAGATCGAACACACGGGCGCACATTTCAGGCTTGAGGGTCCTGTGCGCCCATCGGTGTTGCCGGCGCAGAGACCGCGCCCGCCGATCTGGCTCGGTGGTCAGGCTGCCGGAGCGGTGCGCCGAGCAGCGCGCTTGGGCGACGCCTGGTACGCCCCGCCGTTTCCGACGCACGACGCGCTGCGGCATCTCCGGCAGCTGTTCGTCGAAGAGCGCGACCGGGCGGGTCTACCCCCGGCGGCGGAGTTTCCGGTCCGGCGCGAGCTCCTGATCGCCGACTCCAAGGTCGAGGCACGCCGCGGCGCGGCGATGCGCAGCCGCGCCCGCTACCGCACCTATCTCCAATGGGGCCTCGCCCAGGGCGGCGACCTGGACGATGCCGGCGGCGGCTTCGGCCAGGCCGATGACGCGGAGGCCGAAGGACGGTTCCTGCTCGGTTCACCGGCGGAGGTCGCGGAGGGGCTCGCGCGGCTCCGCGACGAGGTTGGCATGACCCACTTCGTGCTCAAGCCCCAGTGGCCTGGACTCCCGCACGCGGAGGCGATGCACCAGCTCGAGCGATTCGGGAACGAGGTCCTCCCGTTGCTGAGCGACGACCGGGCGCTCACGCCGGCGAGGGGCGAGATCGCAGGAGGTGGTGCATGATCCGGAGAATCTCCTTCACACGTCGTGCCGACGGCGTTGGCTACGAGGACTTCCAGCGCCATTGGCGCGGCCCACACGCCGAGCTGGCGAGATTGCTCCCCGACCTGCGCAGCTATGTGCAGAATCACGCCGTCCTCGGTCCCGACGGTCCGCTTCTTCCGTATCCGGGATTCGACGTGTGCGTCGAGCTCCAATACGACAGTCGCGAGGACATGGAGGCGTCGCTGGCGTCGCCCGAGTACCGCGGTGCGGCGGTCGCCGACCAGGCCGGATTCACGGACATGTCTCATCTGATGTCGATGCTGGTGGACTCGCCCGGCCTTGCGCCGGATTCGTCGGGACCCGAAGCGATCAAGCACATGACGTTCATCCGGCGTACCGCAGCAGTCGAGCCCGCGCGCTTCACGGACGCACTGCTCGGTCCGTACACCGACGCGATCGCCGAAGTGGCGCAGTCCGACCGCGAACTGCTTTTGCCCTCACCGCCGCGCACCGGCCACCCGCCGCCGGCGTTCGACGCCGTCGACATCGTGTGGTTCGCGGACGCCGAGGCGGCGGTGGCGTTCACCACCAGCGTGGCCGCGCAGCGGGCAAGGTGGGAGCTCGGAGGTCTTGCGGCCGGGGTCGAGCGGCTGATCGCCCGGGGACTCCGGATCATTTAGGCATCGGCAAGCGAAGGAACGAGATGAGATCAGCAGACCACGACGCGGTGATCGTCGAGGCGGTGCGAACCCCCGTCGGCCGAGGTCATCCGGAGAAGGGCATCTATCGCGATATTCACCCGGCCGACCTGCTCGGACGCGCGTACGAGGGCGTGATCGCGCGCGCAGGCATCGAGGCGAACGAGGTCGACAACGTCATCGTCGGTTGCGCTCATCAGGTCGCCGAGCAATCCACGGGGATCGCGCGCACGGCCTGGCTCCAGAAGGGGCTTCCGGAGACCACCGGTGCGACGACGGTTGACATCCGGTGCGGCTCCGGTCAGCAGGCTGTGCATTTCGCCGCGCTGCGTATCCAGGCCGGCGCGGACGACGTCGTCATCGCGGGCGGCGTGGAGCACATGGGGCGGGTCGGTTTTCCTGCCAACGAGGGCGCCCAGGAACAGTGGGGGCGAGCATTTGCGCCGGAGCTGCTCGCGCGCTATGACCTCGTACCGCAGGGCATCGGCGCGGAGATGATCGCCGACCGGTGGGAGATCGGACGCGCGGAGATGGACGCGCTTGCAGTGCGCTCGCACGAGCTGGCCCATCGCGCCACGGAGTCCGGCGCGTTTGCGCGCGAGATCCTGCCGGTCGAGGTCGACGGGACGGGCGAGGTTGCCGATCAGGGGATCCGCCCCGGCACATCGCTCGAGGCGCTTGCCGCGCTCAAGCCTGCCTTCCGCGAGGGTGGGCGCGTCACGGCCGGCAACTCTTCGCAGATCTCCGCGGGGTCCGCGGCGGTACTGTTGGCTTCGGGCGATGCCGCACGCCGGCTGGAGCTGACGCCGCGCGCGCGGGTCATCGATCAGGTCGTTCTTGGCGTCGACCCCGTGACGATGCTGACCGGCCCGATCCCGGCGACCGAGAAGATCCTCCGACGCAACGGACTGACGATTCAGGACCTCGACGCGATCGAGATCAACGAGGCATTCGCCTCCGTCGTGATTGCTTGGGCCCGTGTACACGAGCCGGACATGGACAAGGTCAACCAGCGCGGAGGAGCGATCGCGATCGGCCACCCGCTCGGGTCAACTGGGGCTCGGCTGATCACGACGCTGCTGCACACGCTCGAGGACATAGACGGCGAGCTCGGGCTGGTGACAATGTGTTGCGGCGGCGGCTTGGGAACGGCGACGTTGGTGCAGCGGGTCGCCTGAGCCGGGGCGGCTGCGTGCCGCGCCTGCTCAGGCCGTTCTTGACGGCAGCGCCGGATAGTTGAGCGGCGCGCCGCGCATCCCGAGCTCCGCCCGGCATAAGTGCTTGCGCCCGAGGTTCGAGACCACGAGCACGTCGCCATTCTCCCCGCCGAACGTGCAGTTGACCGGCGAGTTCAGGGTCATGCGGATCGTGTCCGCCGCGAGCACCTCGGGATCGCCGCCGACGCGAAGCACGTAGATGACGTCGGGCGCGTAGCAGCCGATCAGGAGCGTTCCATCGTCCGTGAGGGTCACCCCGTCGGGGAACGTCTCGGGCATCTCCGCGAGTAGCTCGCGCTCGCCGGCAGAACCATCGGCGAGTACCTCTATCCGAGAGACGCCCGGGAGTGAGGATTCGACTACGTAGAGCCAGCGTCCATCGGGGTCGAGCGCCAACCCGTTGGGGAACGCGGTCGCCGCGGTGGACCAGACGCGTGTCACGCCCGCGGGCGAGACGGCGTAGATACGGCCGTCGTTTTCCTGCCACTCCCCCGAATCGCTGAAATACAGCGTTCCGTCAGCGGCGAACGTGAGACCGTTCGGCAGCACCGCGGGAGCATCCGGCGTGCCGCGGGAGTAGCTCTCGACTTCCCCGCTCTCGACGCCGATCCGCACGACTTCCTGGCGGACAATGTCACAACCATACGCGCACCCGGCCCCGTCGAGGACGAGCCCGAGCAGGAATCCGCCGGTGTTCGCGAGCTCGGTCGCCGTGCCTCCGGCGACATCGACGCAATACAGCTGGCCCGCCTCGCCGCCCGCGTAGACCTGGCCGTCGGGACCGCGCACGACGTCCTCGGAATGGTCCAGACCATCGACGAGGACGGCGAATTCGGAGATGCGGTTCACGGTCGTCTGTCTCCTGGTGTAGTTCATGTTCCGGCGAGCCGGCCGCCGTCGACGACCAGCTCGGCCCCGTTGGTGAATGCGGACTGGTCGGAGAGCAGGAACGAGCAGGCGGCCGCGATCTCCTCGGGTCGCCCCAGACGACCGGCGAAGTTAGCGTCGATCTGTTCCTGGTAGCCGCCGGGGTTGGTGTCCTTCCATCCTGCGAGCATCGGCGTCTCGATCGATCCCGGCGCCAGCGAGTTACAGCGGATCCCCTCCCGACCGAAGTCGATGGCGATGCTCCGGGTGAGTCCCGCGAGTCCGGCCTTCGCAGCGATATACGCGACCGAGCGCGGGCGCGCGTGAGTGGCCACGATTGAGGTCACGTTGACAATCGAGCCTCCACGTCCACGCAGTCGCGGTATGGCAGCACGGCACCATCGCATCGGCGCCGTGAGGTTGACCCTCAGCACCCGCTCCCACTCCTCGTCGGTCACGGCTTCTGCGGTCGCCTGGTGGAAAACGGCCGCGACGTTGGCCAGTCCATACAGACCGCCGGCCTGGTCATCGGCGAGAGCCAGCGCTCGCTCGGCGAGCTCGATATCGGTGACGGCGCCAACGAGCCCGCGCGCTCCGAGCTCGTCGGCGAGAGCCTCGACCGCCGGCGCCGCGTCGACCAGGACGAGCGCCGCGCCCTCCGCGGCGCAGCGCTTTGCGACCGCGCGGCCGATCCCGCCGGCCGCGCCCGTGATGACGATGGAGCGTCCCTGGAGCGAGTTCATCGGCGTTAGGGAGCCATCCGGAGAGCACCATCGAGGCGCAGGACCGCGCCATTGATCATCGGGTTCTCGACAATGTGGACGACGAGGCGGGCGAAGTCTGCCGGGTCCCCGATGCGCTTTGGATGCGGCACCGAAGCGGCGAGGTCAGCGCGAACCTCGTCCGAGAGGCGGCCCAGCAGAGGTGTATCGAAGATCCCCGGAGCAACCGTCGCTACGCGGATTCGTCTGGCCGCGAGCTCTCGGGCGAGCGGAAGGGTCAAGGAGACGACGCCGCCCTTCGACGCGGCGTACGCCGGCTGCCCGATCCGCCCCTCGAAGGCGGCGATTGAAGCCGTGGCGACGATGACGCCCTGATCGGGGTCATCGCCCCGCCTCGGCTCGCGCGCCATGGCCTCGGCGGCCAGGCGCTGGACGTTGAAGGTCCCGATCAGATTTACCGTCACCACCCGGGTGAAAACGTCGAGCGGCATCGGCCCGTCGCGGCGCAGCGCCCGTCCGCCGCCCCCGATCCCGGCGCAACACACGGCGACATCGAGCCTTCCGCCGAGTTCCTCCGCCACGGCAATCGCGCGACGGACGTCGTCTTCGGAGGTGACGTCCCCGGCTACGAAGCGGGTCCGGTCGCCCAGGCGCGACGCGACTTCGTGGCCGCGCTCGTCGAGATCGAACAGCACAACGCGCGCGCCCTCGCGGACGAAGGCCCCCGCGGTCTCCGCGCCCAAGCCGGATGCGCCCCCTGAAATGAGCGCGGTCGCCCCCTGTAGCTCCATCGCCGGCTCTAGCCCTTCCGCTTCCCCAGCGCCATCTCCGCGATGAGCGCGCGGTGCAAGTCGTTGCTGCCCTCGACGATCTGCAACACCTTGCTGTCTCGCAGGAAGCGCCCGACGCGGTAATCGGGCGAGATGCCGTAGGCACCGTGGACCTGGACCGCGTCAGCAGCCGAGCGGAAGGCGACGTCGCTGGCGTACATCTTGGCCATGCTCGTGAGCTGGCGCGCGCGTTGTCCGGCGCCGAGCGCCTCGGCACACTCGCGGACCAGCAGGCGCGCGGTGCGGACGCCGACGGCCATGTCGCAGATCTTCGACTGAACGATCTGGAGGTCCGCGATCGGCGCGCCGAAGACGACCCGCTCGTTGGCGTAGGCGACCGTGTCGTCAAGGCATGCCTGGGCGACGCCGACGCTGCGTGCCGCGACGCCGAGCCGCCCTCGTTCGACCGCGGTCATCGCCACCCGGAATCCCTCGCCCTCGCTTCCGAGAACCGCTTCGGGACCGACGCGAACCTCATCCAAGAAGACGTCGCCTGTGGACAGCGGGCGGAACCCGACCTTGTTCTTGTACGGAGCGAGCTTCAGGCCCGGCGTGGGAATGGGGATGATGAAAGCGGTGATGCCACTGCGCCCCTGCCGGCGGTCGCGGCTGGCGAACGTCAGCAAAAACGATCCGATCGCCAGGTTCGAGATCCAGGCCTTCGCACCGGTGACCACGAACTCGCCATCCTCGCGGCGGTAGGTCGTCTGCATCGCCGCCACGTCGCTTCCGGACTGTGGTTCGGTGACCCCCGAGGCGCCGAAGATCCGGCCCTCCGCAAGCGGGCGCAGCCAGCGATCCTTCTGTTCGTCGGTGCCGTACCTCTCGATCGCCGCACCGGTGAGGCCCGACGGCATCGAGAGCAGCGTGCCCATCACATGGCAGGTTCTGCTGACCTCTTCGATCACCTCGGCGAACGTGACGTAGTCGAGGCCAAGACCTCCCCACCGCTCCGGGATGACTCCTCCAAAGAAACCGAGCTCGGCCATCCTGCTGAGGAGGTCGGGCGGAATGTACTCACCCTCGTCGTACTCCTGGACGCGCGGCCCGATTTCCTTGCGCGCGAACTCGCCGATCGCCTCAACAATCGCGCGTCGATCGACGGCAGGCTCATGCGTTTCCAACCGCATGATGCTTAACATTATCATAGATTGCACCGTGGCCTGGATCGGCGCTCACCTCCGCGGACCGTCCCCGACATGGCGGAGGGTTGGCCCCTCGCTTCGCTCAGCGTCGATCAGTGATCAGCTGGATGCAGCCGTACGTTCAGCGATCTCGGTGACCAGAGCACGAGCCCGCCGACGTCTGGCGCTTCCTCGAGCGGCTCGATCCAGGCCACGCGCTCGAGTAGCGCCCGCAACGCCTCGACGATCTCGACCTTGGCGAGCCGGGAGCCGGTGCAGTGGTGCGTGCCCGCTCCGAACGGCAGCACGTCTCCCGCGGAGGTGTACTGCCGATCGGGGCCGTCGAGGAAGCGGTCGGCATCGAAGCGCCGTGGATCCGCGAACCGCTCCGCGTCGCGGTTGGCGGACGCCAGCACCGCGACCGTCTTCTCGCCGGCGCTGATCGCGCGGCCGGCGACCCTGGTGTCGCTCAGCGCGACCCGATTCGCGGCGTGAATCGGCGGATAGAAGCGCAGCGCCTCCGCGCCGAAGCTCGCGAGCGCGTCGTCCGAGTCCCGAACCGCACGCAGGCGCTCCCAGAGCCGCCGATCCCTGGCCAGCCGCCGAAGCGCGCTTGTCAGCACGCGCTCGGTCGTCTCGACCCCAGCAGGCAGCAGCTGTCCGACGATCGAGACGATCTCATCGTCGGGGAGCGGCTGGCCGTCGTAGTCCGCCGTCACCAGGTCCGAGACGAGATCCTCTCCGGGGTTCTCACGGCGCTCTGCGAGCAGCGGCACGAGGAAAGCCTTCAGCTCCTGCATCGCCACCAGCGCGGCCTGGCGTGCGCCCGGGTTGCCGATGCTGGAGGTCCCGCCCGCCATGATCGTGTCGTACCAGTGGCGCAGCTTGGCCGCCTCGTCGATCTCGGTCAGCTGTGAGATCACGAGCAGCGGAACCAGCACTGTGAATCCCTCACGCAGGTCGACCGGCACATCGAGCGGCAACTCGCCGGCGACCGTACGCGCGATCCGGCTGACCTTGCCCGAGATCTCGACCCGCAGCGCCCGCGGGCTCCGTATACGCCGCCCGACGATCCCGGCCTTCTTGTTGTGCTCGCGTCCACGCCAGTGAAAGAAGCCTCCTCCGAACACGCTCGCACCGGGACCCTCTGTGATCGGAACGAATACATCTCCGTCCTGGAGGACCGCCTTCACATCGCCATAACGGGTCAGGACCCAGGCGCCCATCAGGTCGCTGTAGAAGATCGGCAGCTCGCGCCGCAGCCGCGCGAACACCTCGTGACGGTCGACGACCGGCGCCCCTGCCACCACCGCATCGAACTCGTCGATCAACTTCGAGTCGGTGATCGCAGACATAAGTTCCCTCCGTCTCCAGGCCCTGATGGCGATAGCTTGACAGGTCGGTCGATCCGTTATAACTATACGCAGAGTATGTCTATCAGTGGCAGTTCGACCGGAGGAGGAACGACCAAGACTGCGTCCGACGGTCGCGTCACCCGGTTCCCGCCCTTGTTCTCGCCCGAGGTCGCGGCCGACCCGCACGCGTTCTACCGACGGCTGCGAGCCGTGCCGGAGCTGCCGTACGACGATGCGGTAGGCGGGCATTTGCTCAGCCGCTTCGAGGACTGCGCGACCGCCTACAGAAATCCGGTCTTCACCGTCAGAGCCTACGACTGGCTGCTCGAGCCGATCCATGGGCGTACGATCCTCCAGATGGACGGCGCCGAGCACGGGCGGCGGCGCCGTTTGCTGAGCCCGGCCTTTCACGGCGAGGGTCTTGCTGCGATCGGTCCGATGATCACCGAGATCGCGGTCGAGACCCTGGAGAGCGTCGTGCAGCAGAGCGCGGAGAACCTCGTGAACGATCTGGGAGAAAGTCGCGAGGCCGACCTGGTCGAGGGTTTTGCGAACCGATTTCCCGTCAACGTGATCGCTGACATGCTGGGCGTCCCCGAACCCGATCGCTCCCGATTCCGCGGCTGGTATGTCACGATCGTCTCCGCCCTGTCGAACCTCGTCCGTGATCCGGCTGTCGATGTCCAGATCGCGGAGACCCGGCGCGAGATCGAGGCGTACTTCCTGCCGCTGATCCGTGCGCGACGCGCCGAACTATCGGGCGACCTGATCTCTAGGCTCGCGGTCGCCGAAGTGGAAGGCGACCGGATGAGCGACGAGGAGATCAAGGCCTATGTCAGCCTGCTGCTCACCGCCGGAGCCGAAACGACGGACAGGGCGCTCGGGAGCCTCTTCAAGAATCTTCTCGAGCACCCAGCCCAGTGGGACTCAGTCCGTGAGGATCGTCGCCTCGTGCGGGCGGCGATCGCCGAGTCGCTGCGGATCTCGCCCCCGACCCAGATCAACCTGCGTCAGACGGCGGAGGAGTTCGTCCTGGGCGAGACGGCGCTCCCGGCGGGCGCGACAGCGGTGATCCTAATCGGCTCCGCCAATCGCGATGAACGCAAGTACGAGCGCGCGGACGAATTCGACATCCATCGTGCCGATCTCGATGTCGATCGTGCCTTCACGCAGGCGGGTCACCTCGCCTTCGGTGCTGGACGGCACTTCTGTCTCGGCGCACATCTGGCCCGCACCGAGATGGAGACCGCGCTGAGCCTCTTCCTCGATCGCTTTCCTGACTTGCGGTTGGCGGACGGCTTCGTCCCGCGAGACGTCGGCCTCAAGATGCGCGGTCCGGTGCAGCTGCGCGTACGTCTGTGATCTTCGATCTCCAGGGGCTCGCGTTCTTGGTCACCGGCGGAGCCCGAGGGATCGGCGCTGCAACCGCCGAGTTGGCCGCGCGCAACGGCGCGAACGTGATGATCGCGGACATCCTTGACGATGCGGGTGAGCAGACCGTGGCGCGAATCGCGGATACCGGCGGCAGTGCGGCCTATCACCACTGCGATCTCACGGACCCTGGTCAGATCGGGGCCCTGATGGAGGCGACGGCGAACCGGTTCGGCGGACTCGACGTTCTGAACAACAATGCGGGCATTACAGACGCGCTTGCCGCAGGACCAGACGGCGACCTCAGCATTGAAGGGTTGTCCGTCGAGGTTTGGGACAGGGTGATGGCGGTCAATCTGCGGGCCCCCTTCCTTTGCGTCCAGGCGGCGCTGCCGTTCCTGAAGCGCAGCGCGGCCGCGTCCGTAATCAACGCGGCGTCGATCGCTTCGTGGGTCGCGCGCCCGTTCACCCTCGCCTACGGCCCGAGCAAAGGGGGTGTGGCTCAGCTGACGAAGACCCTGGCCTTGGCGCTCGCGCCGTACCGGATCCGGGTCAACGCTTACGGTCCAGGCGTCGTGGAGACGGAGCAAGCGAGCGCTCTGTTCGCGCTCGCGGATGACCCAGAGGCCAAGCGCAGGGCTGTTCTCGACAACTATCTCGTGACCGATTTGGGCCGCCCCGTCGACGTCGCAAACGTGGTGTGCTTCCTGGCCAGCCCGCAGTCGGCGTTCGTCAACGGTGTCGTCTGGCCGGTGGACGGAGGCTTCACGGCATGGAAGGCGACGCTCGCCGAGCTGTGACCGGCGTAGTCGGGGGACGCGCCGGCGAGGAGGTGCTGAGAAAGATCATCTGGCGCGGCCTTCCGCCGCACGGCCGCTCGCGCGCCGCGGCGGAGTCGCACTACGTCGGCGTCCACGTTCCGCTCTCGCGCCGCTTCCTGATGCTGGATCCCGCGCAGGTTGCCTACTCGACACTACGAGTGTGCGGGCAGCTCGACATCGCCGGCGGCTGGAACCATCCACCCTCCGCCTGGCGTTTCATCATTTTCCTCGAGGATCCATCGGCGCCCGCAGCGGAATGGACGGAGGAGCGCGTGCGGCTGCGGCGGCTGCTCTGGGATGACAACCCGCTCGTGATCGGCGAGTCGATCCGGTGTGAGGTGGACGAGGAGGCGCTGGTGGACCGCCGCAGCGGGCAGACGAGCTTCGCAAAGGCGGTGCTCGAGTTCGACCGGCGACCGGAAATCAGTCCAACCGAGGCGGAAGCGGAGCTGCGACGCCGCGTGACAACGCTGGCCGAGCGCGGGGCGATGGCCGACGGCCTACGCGGCATGACGGTGAACTGGGCGCGCCGCCAGCGACTGCAGCGGCTCCGCGACGACGGCGAGTACCACCTCACCGACTGGGCGCCCGAGGGACCGAAGATCGCCTATCTGGAGCTGCTGTTCGACAACGCCGATTGGGCCATTCAATTCCTCGGTTGCGACGAGGTCGTGGACGCCGTGTTCAGCCCGACGTACGCGGCTGCCGGCGCGTACCTCGTTGACGAGCGATGTGAGTTTGACCGGCGTTGAGCCTTCCGGACCGCATCTTAGGCTCCGTCTCGATCACTGCCGGGCCTCTCGCAGTTCCTGGCTGTTCCCCCGGCCCTCCTCCAGCGGAGCGTCGCGGTGGCGTCGGCGCGGATCGCACGACCACCGGGGGCAAACCGGTACGGGGCGCGAAACGCAGGTCAATGCGAGCCAACGCGGGCCAGCGCGCCAACGGCTTCATTCCCTCCCACTCTCCGCTTCCGGAGCGACCACGAGTATTCGGATGCGGTTGTCACTGCGCCGGGAGCCGGACTGGTTCGCGATCAATTTCTGTAACCCGGCCGCCGGGCACGGCCGTCGGGCCCCTCGGTCCGATCCCCCACGTACACAGCCGGTACTTCTCCCGCGCGCCATCGCCGGGCTGACGGCTCGGCGAGCGTTCCCAACCCAACCCTCATCGAACGGCGTGCCCACGTGCTCGACCCGCTTCGGGCCGACGAGGAGGTCGGTCGACGCGCGAGCGAAGACCCGCATTGATGCTCGCGCGGGGATAAGACGTCGGCGACTTCGTGACTGCCTCTGTCCCGAAAGCAGTTGTCTTAGGCGCTGGCCGCCCCGGACGAGACGACCCGTTCGCCGCGTGCTGGGCCACGCGGAGCGCGCCCTGCTTCGGTCTGTTGAGGGCTCCCGCGCCGTCCCGGCGGCTCGGCGTTCCACCGTAATAAGGAAGTAGTCGGACGGGATCCTGGCGCTGCCGTCCTGGACGGAGTTGAAGCGCCGCACAAGGTCGCTGAACGCCTCGATGAACGCCTCCCAACGGTTCTGCGGCTCGAGCGCTCGACGCGCGATAACGAACGGTCCGAAGTCCTCGGAGTACTGACTGACGGCGTCCTCGATAGACGGGAAGTCAAAGTTGACCGTCTCGTGGGCGATTGTCGCGCTTACCCCGGGGGCGCTGAATACCTCCGCCACGTGCGCCTCAACCTCCCAGAGCGGCGGCGGTTCAACCCCCAGCGGGGGAGGCGGCATGAAGGAGCTGGTCAGTTTGAACATCTCGCCTACGAAGCCGTCATTGACCCATGTTGTCATCGCGATCCGGCCACCGGGCCGACATACGCGGGTCAGTTCAGCGGCCGCCCGCCTGTGGTCGGGGGCGAACATCGCTCCGAACGTCGACGTCACGCGATCGAAACTCGCATCCGCGAACGGGAGATCCTGAGCGTCCGCCTCGATCCAGGACCCTTCGACCCCCGCGAGAGCGGCGCGACGGCGCGCATGCTCAAACAGCTCGGGCGTCACATCCACGCCTACCACCTCAGCTCCGCGCTGCGCGGCCGGGATGGCGACATTCCTGCCGGTTCCGGTCCCGACATCGAGCAGCCTGATCCCAGGCTCGGCGCCGACCCGATCGAGCACCAGCGCTCCGACTGGTGTGATCGTGCGCGCTAGCCGACGCGATCGCCAACCCCGCGCTCGAGCGCATGGCGTCCCGCGCCCTGGCATCTCCGAGCGGCGCGCGGTGAATCGCGGCCCGGACCAGCAGCTCGCGCATATCGCCGCGCGCGGCGACAGTTTCGATCTCCGCGATGACGTTCTCGACGTAGCCCCGGTCACACCGTCCGAGCGCCTCAGCCGCGAGCGCGTCGAGGCATTGCGCCTTGATATACGCGTAAGCGTCCGCAACCCGGCCCGAGCGAGTGACCGCGTCGCGTGGGGACTCCAGCGCAAGTGCGTGGTCACCCCGCGACCGATGAATCAGACCGGTGACACGTGCTCCAAGCCCTTCCCAGCAAGGGTCGCCGAGCTCGCAACCCAGCGCGAACGCATGCCTCGCGAGGCTCGATGCCTCACCGCTGCGACCCTGACGTAACCCCACCTCCGCAAGAAGCGATTCGGGCAGCGGCTGCAGCGCAAGCCAGCCTTCATCAGCGATCAGCTCAAGTGAGCGATCCGACACGTCACCAGCCTCCCGCAGCTGACCTCGGAGCAGCAGCGCACGCCCTAGGTGCGCCAGCGACCAGGCCTGCTGACGGCGATCCCCGGCGACTTCGGCGACCGCGACCGATTCGTTCAGCAACCCGATCGCTGCTTCATAGTGCGCACGGTCCGACAACGCCATACCCCGGACGCCCAGCACTTTCGCGCGCTCTCGACCGCCACCGACGTCTGCGCTGGCGCGAGCCAGCCTCCGCGGGAAGGAGGCGCCCTGCCCGCGAGCTGCAGGCGGCTCCATTCGATGTTCAGCGGTCACCGTACTCGCGCTGCCATTTGAGGCGTGGAGCAGCAGCCCTAACCACTGGCCTGCCCGATCCCCGTCGACCGAAGTTGCATGAACTTTCGGGGTCCGAGTTGTTGTTCCCGTTCGGCTTCGGCCCCTTGGACGATTTCGCGGATCGCTTTGCCCTCGGCGAGTTCCGCGGATGCGCTTGGAGCGCTGTTCGTTGGGGTCGGGTCCGCGGGTCAGGTATCCGAGGACATCGGCGACAGTTATGCGCCACGCCTTTGGTAACGCATGCTGCACCCGCAGCGCTGTTGGTCGATTCAGTGAAGCGCGAGTGATACGCGTGCGCTCCTGAGCTCGCGCGTTGGCGTCAGGAA
>Ga0335076_10000419_pt1 | contig 38930 bp, 26 predicted proteins | sample Lox_Sample_25_FD_206717 | JGI IMG/M metagenome (GOLD analysis project Ga0335076, IMG submission 206717) | Soil microbial communities from Loxahatchee National Wildlife Refuge, Florida, United States - Lox_Sample_2.5 | ecosystem: Environmental > Terrestrial > Soil > Wetlands | place: USA...
ATTGTACCGTCAGGAGCAGGAAAGCGCGGGCGGCGCTAGCGGGAAGGCGAGGCTGAGTGACCTGTATACCGTGGATGCGAAGGACATTGTGGATGGCAGCTCGATCATGGCGGGACTGACGCCCGGTACATCGCGGGTGACGAATCGAGATTTGGCGACATTTATGGTGGCGGTGAGCGACAACAGCGCGACGAACGTACTGATCGACCGAGTGGGGATGCAAGGTGTGAACGCGATGCTGGACTCCTTGGGGCTGCATCACACGCGATTGCAACGGAAAATGATGGACGTGAAAGCGGCACAGGAAGGGCGAGAGAATGTTTCCACGCCCCGCGAGATGATGGAGTTGTTTGCGGCACTGTACCGGAAGAAAGTGTTAAACGAAAAGCTGACGGCAGATTATTTCAAGGTGCTCGGAACGCCGAAGGCCAGCGACATTCCCCGGTATCTTCCCGAAGGTGTGGTGTGCGCGAATAAGCCGGGAGAACTAGCAGGAGTGAGAAATGATGTGGGGATCGTGTTTACGGAAAAGCGGCCGTTCGTGATCGTGGCGATGACGGCTTATCTGAATCGCGAGCGGGATGGGGACGAAGCCATCGCAAAAATCGCGGAGTTCGCGTACGCGTACTTTGACCGGGTGGGGCGCTCATCGGGGTACGGGCGTATCGTGTCCGAACGAGAAACGCACTGAGAGGGCCATGGCGGAGGGATCGAAGGTAGAACTCTCGCTAGAGCTGGGATGCGGGTTTTGATCGTGGCTTATTTAGGCTTGAGGCCCAGGCCGGGTCCGTTGGGCAGGATCAGCTTGCCCTTTTCTACAGTGACGCCGGAGTACGGGTCGTTGCTGATGAGGAGAAAGCCGTCGAGGTCGGCGTAATCGACGAGAGGGGAAAGGTGCGCGGCGGCGGTGCAGGAGCAGGAACTGGAAATCATGCAGCCCAGCATGACTTTCATGTCGAGGGCGCGGGCAATGGAAATCCAGCGGTGGGCCTCGAGGATACCGCCGGACTTATCGAGTTTCACGTTGATGCCGTCGTAAGCTTCTTTGAGCTTGGGGATATCGGCCGCGCTGGTGCAGGCTTCGTCGGCCATGATCGGAAGATGGACCTTGCTGCGAACGTATTTGACTTCTTCGAACATGTGAGCGGGCATGGGCTGTTCGACGAATTCAACGCCTTGCGTTTCGAGCCAGTTGATCTTGCGAATGGCTTCTTCCTTGTCGGTCCAGCCCTCGTTGGCGTCCACGCGTAAAGGTTTTTTGGTGACACTGCGGATGGCGGCGATGCTTTCTTCGTCAGTCTTGAGGCCGACTTTTACTTTCAGGACAGGATAGTCGGCGGCTTCGCGGGTTTTCTGGCGAGTGATTTCGGGTGTATCGATGCCGATGGAGAAGGTGGTTACGGGAGTGGCGGTTGGGTCGAGACCGAAATATTGGTAGAGGGGAACGTTGAGGCGCTTGCCGACCCAATCCATGACGGCGATGTCTACGGCAGCCATGGCCGCGCGCTGATGATCGCCGAGGCGTTTGCGAATGTCGGCGAGGAAGAAGGCGAAGGCAGCCGGATCGCCGGCGTCAATAGTGGTGAGATTGGCTTCAATGGCTTGCTTGGCTTCGGCGGGAAATTCTTTGTAGCGGATGATAGGCGCGCCTTCGCCAAAGCCAACGAGGCCATCACGGGTGTAGCGCACGTGGACGGTGTCACGATAGGTGCTGGAAGACATGGTGGTGGTCCAAGTGTGTTGAAGGTTGAGGCGTTTCAGTTCGACCGTAGTGGCGGCGCCAGCGGGAAATGGCGTAGCTGCAGCCTTGAGAAAAGAGGCTTGGGCGTTACGAGGAAAGACGGACGCGAAGCCTGCTATGCCGGTATGTTTGAGCAAATCGCGGCGATTCATGATTTGGGTCTCCTGACGGCGACAAGCAATTTGGTCCATGGCGGATCATCGAGGACGCTGATCTGGACTCCTGGGTGATCGTGAGTGGTGTCGTGGATGAACTGGCCGTTTCCGATGTACATGCCGGTGTGGGTGATGTGAGTGGCGTCATCGCCGAAAAAGAGGAGGTCGCCGGGCTGCAGATCTTTGCGATCGACCGGAGTGACGCCGGACCATGCAGCTTGCAGGTCCGCATCGCGAGGCATGACGATACCCCGCTGGCGCATGAGCATCTGCGTGAAGCCGGAACAATCGAAGCCGAAATCAGACGAGCCACCCCAGGTGTAAGTGACGCCGAGGAATCTCCTGGCGGTGGCGATGGTCTGATCGATGGTAAGGGGCGCAAAATCGCTGGAGACATCGCCGGTTTGGACGAGGGCCGAGGAGCCGTCGACGAGTTGGACTTTGAGCCAGCGATCGCTGTCGCCTACTTTGCCGGGGATCACTTCGAGGCGAGTTTCCCAAGGAACGGCAAGGAGCGGGGCATGCTTGGTGACGTCAGGTTCGCGATAGAGATTGGCGGTAAGTTGCGAGACACGAACGATGGAGCCATTCGCGGCGTAGGGCTGATTGACCCGCTTGCGCAGGTCGGAACTGCGAATCCAGCCAGAGTAATTGTCACCGGTGCGAACCTGAACCCAATGCCATTGCGATTTCAGTTTGGTGACGTTGGTGCCGTAGAGCGCTTGAGAAACAACATCGGCATGATCGCTGGGCTTGCTGTACATGTTAGCGACGGGTTTGAGGACGGTGTAATCGGATTTGGCAGCGGAGTTGGAGGAGGAGTGTTGTTGCGCGAAATCCGGAGAGGCGAAGAGGGAGGAGGAGAGGAGGAAAAATATCAGGAATTTCGGGATTGCGCTCCGACCGAACTGGTGAGAATACATACGGTGATTCTGAAACAACGGCGGGATTTGGTCAAAGGAGGAAGCGAGGCTAAAATAAGAGAGCTGTGAAGATCGGCATTGATTTTGGAACAACCCGAATCGTAGTGGCGGTCGCGGACCGCGGGAACTACCCTCTGGTGAATTTCGAAACGCCGGAGGGAGAAGTGAAGGACTGGTTCCCTTCCCTGCTGGCGATCTGCAAAGACAAACGAGTGTATGGGTGGGAGGCCCTGGCGCATCAAGGTGAGTCTGGGTGGACGGTGGTGCGTTCACTGAAGCGTTGGTTGAAAAGCGCGGGACCGCAGACAGAATTGGAGATTGCGGGACAACGGCTGCTTGTTTCGCAGCTGTTGATGGAAATGATGGAAGCGTTACGGCGGAACTTGCTGGAAAAATCGACACTGGGGGCGAAAAAACACGACAAGCTGCAAGCCATGTTGGGCGTGCCCGCGAACGCCAACAGCAACCAAAGATTTTTGACCCAGGAAGCGGCAGGCGCAGCCGGGTTTGATGTGTTGGGGCTGCTGAACGAGCCGTCAGCCGCTGCGGTGGAATACGCGTACCGAAACAGCAGCGACCGGAAACACCGGGGGAAAGGCGGGCTGCTGGTCTACGATTTGGGTGGGGGCACATTTGATGTGTCGCTGGTCGCGTTGGGCGACAACGAACATTCGGTGGTGGCTTCGGATGGGATTCCTGATTTTGGGGGAGACGATTTTGACGAGATTCTGGGGCGGCTGGCGTTAGCGAGGGCGAAGAAGCCGACGGAAGCGGAAGAGTCGTTGAGCCCAGGCGAGTGGTTTCTATTGTTTGACGAATGCCGCGAAAAGAAAGAGTCGCTGAACACGAACAGCCGAAAGCTGACGATCGATCTGGAGCGGGTGCGCAGGGACTGGAAAGAAATTTCAATTACCGCAGAGGCGTTTTACGAGCAGTGCCGGCCGCTGGTAGAAGCTTCACGGAACGTGGCGGAGGAACTTCTATCAGAGCATCCGGATCAAGAGATCGACACGTTGTATTTGACGGGGGGCGGATCGGAATTGCCGTCGGTGGCACGGGTGCTGCGCGAAACATTTGGGCGCAAGGTGAAGCGGTCAGCATACATGCGGTCGGCCACAGCGATCGGGCTGGCAATCCGCGCGGAGGGCCATGAGGCGCGGCCTTTCCGGGACCAGTTCACGAAACACTTTGGGGTTTGGCGGGAGGCGGACGGAGGACAGAATGTGGTGTTCGACGTGATTTTTCCGCGAGGATTGCGGCTGCCGTCGCGAGGCGAGGCACCTCTGCGAATCGTGCGGTCGTACCACCCAGCACACAACATTGGATATTTTCGTTACCTGGAATGCGTACACCTGGATGCGGAACGTCAACCGGAGGGCGAGATCAGCAACTGGGACGAAATCCGAGTGGCGTTTGACCCTGCACTAGGCGCGGACGCAGACCTGTCAGAGGAGATAGTGACGCGTTTTGCGAGCAAGCCGGAGCTGTGGGTCGAAGAAGCGTATACGTGCGACGCGAATGGGGACGTGCGGGTGACGATTCACAATACGGCGGCAAAACAGATCCACGAATACCGGCTGGGACGGTGGTCAAAAGGGCTGGCAAAGTCGGGGAAGAGAACGAAAGCGACCACCGGTTAGCAACGCAAAGCTTAAGGTATCCCATAGATAAAACTAATAGTTAGCGTGCGGGATCGCTTATATGTCGAAACCGCGTGGGGGAAGGGTGTACCTTAAGCCCCGCACAAATCGCTGCTGTGTAACCCGTCACAGCTTGTTTGCAGAGCGCTTGAAAGAATGGAGGTTAAGGCCGAGTGAGCGGGAGGGAAGGCATGTTTCGCATCGCGAAAGCGGGGTTGATTGCGCCGGGCATTAAGAGATTTGTGATTGAGGCACCGAGAATCGCCAGGAAACACGAGGCCGGGCAGTTCGTAATTCTGCGACTGGACGAGCACGGCGAGCGGATCCCGCTCACGATCGAGAGTTCGGACGTAGTGAATGGGACGATTTCGATCGTGGTGCAAGCGGTGGGAAAGACAACCTATCAGTTGAACGCGATGGGGGAAGGCGATTCTATACGGGACGTGGTGGGGCCACTCGGGAAAGCGTCGGAGATTCGGAATTTTGGGACCGTGGCTGTGGTCGGTGGGGGCGTAGGCACTGCGCTGGCGTACCCCACGACAGCAGCTCTGAAACGAGCCGGAAATCGCATCGTGACAATTCTGGGTGGTCGCAACCGCGACTTGGTAATTCTGGAAGAGGAAATGAGGGCAGTCAGCGACACGCTGTACGTGACGACGGATGACGGGAGTTATGGGTAAAAAGGGGTAGTGACCGACAAGCTGCGAGGGCTGCTGAGAAGAGAACGAATCGATCTGGTGGTGGCGGTTGGGCCGGTGCCGATGATGAAGGCGGTGGCGGACCTGACGAGAGGGATACATATACCGACGGTGGTGAGTTTGAATCCGATCATGATTGACGGAACGGGGATGTGCGGAGGCTGCCGCGTGCTAGTTGGAGGAAAAAGCCAGTTCGCGTGCGTGGACGGGCCGGAGTTCAATGCTCACGACGTGAATTTCGAAGTGTTGATGCAGCGTAACCGCATGTACCGGGAAGCGGAACAACAATCGCTGGAGAGTTATCGACACAGGTCAGCGGGCCACGAAGCGGATGGCGGCACTAGTGTGTGTCTGGCGAGCGGAGAAAAATCATGAGCGTGACGAAGGAACCGAGCGCGAACCCGCTGAGCCTGAAGGAACGGATGAAGCTGCCCCACCAGCACATGCCCGAGCAGGGAGCCGAGTTGCGAGTGATGAATTTTTCGGAAGTCAACCTGGGGTATTCCGAGGAACTAGCGCGGCAAGAAGCGTTGCGGTGCCTGGAGTGCGCAAAAGCGACGTGTGTGGAACATTGCCCGGTGGGCGTGAAGGTGAAAGATTTTGTGAGTCTGATTGTCGAAGGCAAATTCCTGGCGGCCGCCGCCAAGATTCGCGAGGACAATGTGCTGCCGGCGATCACGGGAAGAGTTTGCCCGCAGGAAGACCACTGCGAGGGGGCGTGTGTACTGCACAAGAAGGTGGACTCGCTGGGAGTGGGCTACCTGGAAAGATTCGTCGCGGATTATGAACAACGCTCGGGCGCCGCGATGGCGGCGAATGCGCCGGCCACCGGGAAAAAAGTGGCGATTGTGGGCAGCGGCCCGGCAGGGTTGAGCGCAGCGGGAGACTTGATACAGCGGGGCCACAAAGTGCATGTGTTCGAAGCGCTGCACGAAATCGGCGGTGTGCTGGTATATGGAATCCCGGAATTCCGATTGCCCAAGCAAGTGATCCGGCAACAGATCGACAAGATGCGAGAAATGGGCGTGGAGTTCGAGACGAATGTGGTGGTGGGCAAAACGGTTTCAATCGACGATCTGTTTGAGCAGGAAGGCTACGACGCGATGTTCATCGCCACAGGCGCGGGATTGCCGGTGTTCCTGGGAATCCCGGGAGAACATTGGAACGGGGTGTACTCCGCGAACGAGTTTTTGACGCGGATTAATCTGATGCACGCGTATGAATTCCCGAAGTATGACGAGCCGATGGTGAATCTGCACGGAAAACACGTGGCGGTGATTGGCGGAGGGAACACGGCGCTGGACGCCATCCGCTCGGCGCGGCGGCTTGGCGCAGAGAAGGCGTATGTGATTTACCGGCGCAGCGAAGCAGAGATGCCGGCACGAATTGAGGAAGTGAAGCACGCCAAGCAGGAAGGCATCGAATTCCGAATGTTGACGAACCCGGTGGAATTTCTGGATGACGGAAAGGGATGGTTGAGGGCCGCGCGTTGCGTGCGGATGGAGTTGGGTGAGCCGGATGCGTCGGGACGGCGGCGCCCGGTGGTGATCGAAGGATCGGAGTTCGAAATTCCCCTGCACTTAGCAATCATTGCCACGGGCACTTCCGCAAATCCGCTGATACAGTCCACGACTCCGGGTTTGAAAACCAATAAGCGGGGATATATCGAAGCGAGTGGGGAGACCCAACGGACATCCCGAAAAGGGGTGTTTGCCGGTGGAGATATTGTGACGGGTGCGGCCACGGTGATTCTGGCGATGGGTGCGGGCCGCCGAGCTGCGAAGTCGATTCACGAGTATTTGACAAGCGGAGAATGGTGAGACCACTCGAAGGCTGAACCACCGCATTGGTAGGAGAGAAGCGATGATGCCGAACAAGAAATTAGAAGCGCTGGCCTTTCACGCCGGGATGCGGCCGGGAAAAATTGAAGTTTCACCCACCAAACCGTGCAGCACGCAGCGGGATCTGAGCCTGGCCTACACGCCCGGGGTGGCCGAGCCGTGTCTGGAGATCCAAAAGAATCCCGGGGATGCATACAAATACACGGCCAAGGGAAACCTGGTGGCGGTAGTTTCGAATGGCACGGCGGTGTTGGGTCTGGGAAACATCGGGGCGTTGGCAGGAAAGCCGGTAATGGAAGGAAAAGGGGTGCTGTTCAAGAGGTTCGCGGATGTGGACGTGTTCGATCTGGAAGTGAACTCGACGAATCCCGACGATGTGATCAAGGTTTGCCAGTTGCTTGAGCCGACGTTCGGCGGGATCAACCTGGAAGACATCAAGGCACCGGAATGTTTTTACATCGAAGAGACGCTGCGACGGACGATGCAGATTCCGGTGTTTCACGATGACCAGCACGGAACCGCAATCATTTCGGGCGCGGCGCTGTTGAACGCCTTGGAGCTGGTGGATAAACGAATCGATGAGATACGCATGGTAGTGAATGGCGGCGGGGCGGCGGGGATTTCCTGCGCCGAGCATTACGTGCGGCTGGGCGTGCCACGGGAAAACATAACCTTCGCGGATACCAAAGGGGTGGTGTACGAAGGCCGAACGGAAGGCATGAATCCGTACAAGGCGCGATTCGCGCACAAAACCGAATGGAGGACGTTGGCGGACGCAGTGAGGGGCTGCGACGTACTGGTAGGGCTTTCGGCCAAGGGTGCGTTCACGGCGGAGATGCTGAAATCGATGGCGCCGCGGCCCATTGTATTTGCGATGGCCAACCCCGATCCGGAAATCACGTACGAGGAAGCGGTAGCGGCGAGGCCGGACGCGATCGTGGCGACGGGACGATCCGATTTTCCGAACCAGGTGAACAATGTGTTGGGATTCCCGTTCATATTTCGCGGGGCGCTGGACGTGCATGCGACGGCAATCAATGAAGAGATGAAGCTGGCGGCCACCACAGCGTTGGCCGCACTGGCGAAGGAAGACGTACCGGATTCCGTATGCCACGCTTACGGCGTGGGCCGGCTGCGTTTTGGTCCGGAGTACATCATTCCGAAGCCGTTTGACCCGCGCGTGCTGGTGTGGGAAGCGGCAGCGGTAGCGCGAGCGGCGATGGAGACGGGCGTAGCGCGCGTCCCGGTGGACCTGGTGGAATACCGGGAACGGTTAGAGAAACTGTTGGGCAAGGCGCATGAAGTAATGCGCACGATCATTCGAAAAGCGGCGCTGCATCCGAAGCGAGTGGTGTTCCCGGAAGGCGAAAGCGAACGGATCCTGCGAGCGGCACATATCCTAGTGGAAGAACAGATCGCGCTACCCGTCCTGTTGGGGAATAAAAAGACAATCGGAGAAAGAGCACACGACCTCGGGGTGGACCTAGCGCCTATTCGGGTGATCGACCCACAGGCGTGGCCGAAACGAGAAGAGTACATCCGCGGGTTATATGAACTACGACAGAGAAGAGGAGTCACACTTTCGGAAGCACGGGAGTTGATCAACGACCGAACGATGTTTGGATCCTTGATGGTGCTTGCGGGAGATGCGGACGCGCTGGTCGGAGGTATCGACAAACATTTTCCGGACACGATCCGGCCCGCGTTGCAGGTGATCAAGCCGAGGGCCGGGTCGCAACGGGTATCCGGGCTTTATGTACTGGTAACGAGGCGTGGGGATATGTACTTCCTGGCGGATTGCACGGTGAACATCGAGCCAAGCGCGGTGGATCTGGCGGAGATTGCGATTTGCGCGGCCGAGACGGCGAAACGGTTTAACGTAACGCCAAGGGTAGCGATGCTGTCCTTCTCAAATTTTGGAAGCACGAAGCATCCGTATGTGGAGAAAGTGCAACGAGCGGTGCAACTGGTAAGGGAAGCGAATGCGAGCTTGATGGTGGACGGCGAGATGATGGCAGACACGGCGGTGGTGCCGGAGATTATCGAAGAGACCTACCCCTTTTCAAGGCTGCGAGGCGGTGCGAATGTGCTGATTTTTCCGGATCTGACCTCCGCAAACACCTGCTACAAGTTGCTGCGGCGAATCGGAGGAGCGGAGACAATCGGGCCGATTCTAATGGGCATGTCGAAGCCGGTACACGTGCTGCAGCGTGACGCTGCAGTGGAAGAAATCGTGAACATGGCAGCAATCGCGGTTGTGGATGCTCAGGAGAGAACTGCAGAACAACAAGCGGCCACACGAGACGACAGACAAGAGCACGAAGTCGTGAATAAAGAGGCAGCTCAAACGGCCAGACCATCCTGATCAGGAGGTCAGGCGATCCAGAAGTTCTCCCGTAGGACCCACAAGGCGAATGTCTAGCGCCGGTTGACCAAACGTGTGGGTGGAACAACTGAGACAAGGATCATAAGCACGCACGACCGCGGACACGCGATTGATCATTCCTTCCTGGAGCTTTGCGCCATCGATGAAGTGTTCGGCAACCTGCTGGATACCACGACCCATCGCGAGATTGTTGTGGCCGGTCGCGACGATGAGGTTGGCCCAAACGATGGCGCCATCCTCGTTCACTTTGTAGTGATGAATCAGTACGCCGCGCGGGGCTTCAATCATTCCGACACCTTCGAGGGCATTGACGCCGCCCTGGGCACGAATGTGCGTTTCGAGGATTTGCGGGTCGTGGAGGAGGGCTTCGATGCGTTCGAGGGAGTAAATGATCTCGATCAAGCGGGCGTAGTGATAGAGGAAGGCGCTGTGAGCAGGATGGCCAAAGCGCTGACGAAATTCAGCCAGTTCGACATCGGCGCGCGGGGTACCACACTGGTCGATGGCATTCATTCGAGCAAGCGGGCCGACGCGATAGACGCCGTTGGGAAAACCTTGCGGTTTGAAATAAGGGGCTTTCAAATAGGATTCGCGGAGAGTGGCTTCGCCTATGTAGTCGGAATATTCCTCGGGGAGCATTTGGTCAAGGAGGAGTTGGCCATCGGGCGCGCGGAAGCGCAATGAGCCGTCATACAGCTGCAAGTTTCCTTTGCGGTCAGCCAGGCCGGCATAGGCGGTGGGGACCGAGCCGAAGAATTCGATCTCGTCTTTGTATTTGTCCAGGGCAGCCTTGAAGAAGCGGCTAGTGCGATCTGCGATGGCAACCGCGGGGGGCAGGTCTGCGAGGATACGGTCGCGCGCGGCACCGGAGAGCGGCGCGCCGACGCCACCGGGGACAATCCAGGTGGGATGAACCCGCTCCTGACACAGGCTTTCGATAAGCTGGAGGCCGAACTTGCGAAGTTCGATGCCGTCCCGGGCAAGTTCGGGATGACTGGCGATCACGCCAAGGACATTGCGGGCGGCGGGGTCGGAATCCATACCGAGCAGGAAATCCGGGGCAGAGAGGTAGAAGAAACTCAGTGCGTGGGACTGCACGGTCTGCGCACAATGAATCAATTCGCGGAGCTTGCGGGCGGCTGGCGGAATACGCAAAGCCATGATGGCGTCGCAAGCCTTGGCGGAAGCGAGCAGGTGGCTGATGGGGCAAATTCCGCAGATACGCGAGGTGATACCGGGCATCTCGTAGAATGGACGGCCTTCGGTGAACTTTTCGAAGCCGCGAACTTGGGTGACGTGGAATTCGCTGCCGGTGACGTGCCCGGAGTCGTCGGTGTGAATGACAATTTTGGCGTGTCCTTCGATGCGAGTAACCGGGTCGATGGTGATGCGCTTCATGGAAGCTCCTTAGCCGAAACGGACAGGCAAAGCGCTGTCACGTTTGCGCCCGTCGAGCAGGTCAAGAATGACCTTGGAAATGGATTTGGCGGGAGGCGGACAACCCGGCAGGCAGAGATCAATCTTCACGAATTCGCGCAGTGGGCGCGCGTGTTTCAGGAGAGGGGGAATGCCATCGGTAGGCACGAGTTTGTTCTCCTGCGAGCCTTCGACGTAGACACGCTGCAGGAGCCGAGTAACAGGAACGGAGTTGCGCATCGCGGGAACGTTTCCGGTAACCGCACAGTCGCCAAGTGAAATGAGAAGATGCGTACGCTGGCGGATTTTTTGCAATTTGTTGAGGTCGTCCTGGGAACTGACGGCTCCTTCGACGAGGGTGACGTCGACATCTTCGGGGAACTCCTGGGCGTCGACGAGCGGGCCGTAGACCAGATCGATGCGCTGGGCGAGAGAGATGATCGCGGCGTCCATATCGAGCAGAGACATGTGGCATCCGGAGCAGCCATCGAGCCAGACGGTAGCGACTTTAACTTTTTTCATGCGGAAACCTCTCGGCGATGGACCAGCGCGCTGATGCGGTCGTTGGATTTGACCATTTCAGCGACGGCCACACCTTTTTCGGAGAGCGCGCCGGTGGGACAGGCTTGCACACACTTGCCGCAACTGGTGCAGGTTCGAGAGTCGCCCCATTTGGTGTTGAGGTCGCTAACGATGCGCGCGTGAATGCCGCGGGAAGTCATTTCCCAGACGTGCGCCCCTTCGAGTTCCGCGCACACCCGGACGCAGCGGGTGCAGAGGATACAGCGGTTGTGGTCGAGGACGAAGCGAGGATGGGACAGGTCCAGAGAGAGAGTGGGATAGTTGTAAGCAAAGCGGACCGTGCTGATGCCGAGGGCGCTGGCCATGGATTGCAGTTCACAGTGACCGTTGGAAACGCAAACGGCACAGACATGATTGCGTTCGACCAGCAGGAGTTCGATAGACATCCGGCGGTATTGGGTGAGCTTGGGAGAAGTGGTGGTTACGGACATGCCATCCTGGATGGGCGTCGTGCACGCGGGAAGCAGGCGATCGATTCCCTGCACTTCCACAATGCAGAGGCGGCAGGCACCCACGGGAGTGAGACCCTCCAAATCACAAAGAGTTGGAATGTATTTGTTGCTGGCTTTGGCGGCTTGCAGAATCGTCTGGCCTTCGAAGGCGCTGATGAGTTCGCCGTCGATGCGAATCGATATTTTTTTCTGAGGCAAGGAGCGCTCCTTCCTAAGTCACATCGGCGACTTCCAGATCGCAGCGGAGACAGCGGCAGGCTTCGTCGGCAGCCTCTTCCTGAGTAAAGCCAGTGACAACTTCCGCGCTGGAAACGATGCGGAGGGCCGGCACCAGGATGTGTCCCGCATGGCGATGGCTGGGGCTGGGATTTTCTGGAATGGTCTGGCCGTAGGCGAAGGAGCGGAACAGCTTGTCCCAACGGTTGGTTTCCATCAGTTGCTGATCGATGGCGCGAGCCGCTTGTTTGCCATAGGCCATGGCGTTGGAAACGTTGGAGGCGCCCGTGATCAAGTCACCGCCGGCGTAGAAACGTGGGCGGCTGGATTCCAGGGTGAAGCGGTTGACGTCAATGGTGCCGTTTTCCTTGAGGCTCAGCCCGGAAGCGCGAGCAAAATCGAGGTCGACGCTTTCACCAACTGCAAAGATCACAGCGTCGCAGTCGAAACGTTGGATTTCGTCGGTGAGGACGGGCTTGCGGCGGCCGGATGTGTCGTATTCGCCGAGGCGGGTTTTGACGATTTCGATGGCCCTCACGTTGCCAGAGGAATCGCCGATGACGCGATGCGGAGCGGTAAGAAAAACGAATTTTGCACCTTCCTCGCGGGCGGCGTTGGTTTCCTCCTCGATGGCGGGCATGTCCTTGCGTTCACGGCGGTAGAAGACGGTAACGTCCGCACCTTTGCGCAGGGCGCTGCGGGCAGAGTCAATGGCGGCGTTGCCGCCACCGATGATGGCGACCTTGCGGCCGATGGCGACGTCTTCGCCTCGCGCGATGGCTTCGAGGAAGGTGAGCGCCGGGTAAACGCCTTTCAGTTCGGTGCCTGGTTGATAGACCCAAGACTCTTTCCAGGTGCCGATGGAAAGGAAGACCGCGTCGTAATGGTCGTCGAGATCGTTGAGCGGCAAATCGAAACCGATGCGGGTGTTGAAGATGAATTTGACGCCGAGGCGCTCGATGAGTTCGATTTCTTTGGCCAGAATCCCTTTCGGGAGACGATATTCCGGAAGGGCGAAACGCAACATGCCGCCGGCTTCGGGTTTCGAGTCATAAACGGTAACCTCGTGGCCGAGGAGCGCGAGATAGAACGCGGCGGTGAGGCCGGCCGGGCCCGCTCCGGCAATGGCGATCTTGCGGCCGGTGCCTTCGAGTTTGCGCGCAAGGATGCGCTGGACCATTTGTTCGTACTGGTCGGAAAGATAGATGGAATCGGCGATGAAACGATGAACTTCGCGCATGTTCACAGACTCGTCGAGAGTCTGGCGGCGGCAACGGGCGTCGCAGGGATGCTGGCATACACGACCCGTGGAGGCAGGAAGAGGATTGTCCATGATCACGGATTCGAAGGCGTCTTCGAGGCGGCGTTCCTTGAAGAGCTCTAAGAAGCGCGGGATGTTCATGTGCAACGGGCAACTGTTCTCACAGGGTGAGAGAGCCAGCTCCTCGCAAACGCCGGCAACACAGCGGTGGGCAACGATGTGGTCCTCGAACTCGTTGCGGAAATGGCGGAGTGTGGTGAGAACTGGATTAGGCGCGGTCTGGCCAAGGCCGCAAAGAGAGCACTCGCGGACGTATCGGCTGAGTTCGTCGAGAAGATCGAGGTGATGGGTGGTTCCAGCGCCTTCGGTGATGCGGTTGAGAATGCGCAGGGACTTGTTCAAACCGACACGGCAGGGGATACATTTGCCGCAAGACTCAGAGTGCGTGAACTCGATGAAGTAGCGAGCCACGTCCACCATGCAATTGTCTTCGTCCATCACGACCATGCCGCCGGAGCCCATGATGGAGCCGAGACGCGCGAGGCTTTCGTAGTCGACCGGCGTATCAAACATTTCGAGCGGAATGCAGCCGCCGGACGGGCCACCGGTCTGGACGGCCTTGATCTGACGGCCAGCAGGGCCGCCTTCGCCAATGTCATAGATAAAGGTTTTCAACGGGGTCCCGAGGGGCATTTCGACCAATCCGGTATTCTGGATTTTGCCGACAAGAGAGAAAACTTTAGTGCCAGCGCTGCGTGGGCTGCCGGTTTCGGTGAACCACGCGGGACCCTTGGTGACGATGGGCGAGACGTTGTACCAGGTTTCCACATTGTTGATGTTGGTGGGAAAACCCCAAAGACCCTTTTGCGCAGGGAATGGCGGGCGGGGACGGGGACGTCCCGCTTGGCCTTCCAGAGAAGCGATCAAGGCGGTTTCTTCGCCACATACGAAGGCGCCGGCACCTTCCACAATTTCGATATCGAACTTAAAGCCTCGGCCAAGAATATTTTCGCCGAGGACGCCATACTCTCGAGCCTGCTCGATGGCGCGGTTCAGGTGGTGCACAGCCAGAGGATATTCGGCGCGAACATAGATGATGCCCTCGGTAGCACCCATCACATACCCACCGATGATCATGCCTTCGAGCAGCGCGTGGGGGTCACTTTCGATCTCATTGCGATTCATGTACGCGCCGGGGTCGCCCTCGTCGGCGTTGCAGATGACGTACTTACGATCGGCCTTGGCTTTGGCGAGGAATTCCCACTTATTACCGGTGAGGAAGCCGGCGCCACCACGTCCGCGAAGCTTCGCCGCCTTGATCTGCTCGATGACGTTTTCGGGACGACCGTCGATCAGAACCTTGTAGAGGGACTGGTAGCCACCGACGGCGATGTACTCCTCGATGTCGTCGGGATTGATAAAGCCGCAGTTGCGAAGAACAATTTTTTTCTGGCCCTTGAAGAACGGGACGTCACTCCAAAGCGGAATTTCCGGATAGGCGCGACCGTACTTTAGCAAGCCGGTGATGTGGTCCCATTCTTCCACTTTGCAGTAAGCGAGCTCCGGGGGGATCGTTCCGAGCGATAGATCATGAAGGATGCGCGCTGCGTCATTGGCTTGCACACGGCGGAGAATGACCAGCGGATGGCCGGGAACGCGAACGTTGACGAGCGGCTCCTGGAAGCAGGCACCGAAACAGCCGACGTTGGTGAGCACGACGTTGGTACCGTTATGGATCAAAGCCTCGGAGAAGGCGTGATACAAGCCTTCGGCGCCATTTCCGCGGCCGCACGTGCCCATGCCCACCGCGATGCGAGGGACCGCCGGAACGAGCTTCGCCAGACCGGCTTCTCGGACGGCATTGAACGCGGCGAAATCCTGGATACGCGGCATTAGTCACTCTCCCGCTCAATGGTCTGAATTTCGCGTTGGAGGGTGCGCTCGTTCACGTGGCCGCAGATGCGGTGGTTGACTTCCACGACGGGAGCGAGAGCGCATTGGCCGAAGCAGGCTACGGTGCGAAGAGTGAACTTCTTATCGGGCGTAGTGAGGAGCAGCTTGTCGGATTCGCTGTCGCCGTTAGCGTCCGAGGGGGTCAGTCCGAGTTCGAGCCGAGCACTTTGGAGCAAAGCGCGGGAGCCGCGCGTGTGACAGGCGGTGCCACGGCAGATGCAGACGGTGTTATCGCCTTGTGGCTGAAGATTGAAGAGCGCGTAGAACGTGGCAACGCTGTAGATGCGGGAAAGTGGCGTGGCTGTTTTGAGGGCGACGTATTCGAGGGTTTCGGAGGGAAGGTATTTGTGGCGATTGTGTTCCTGGACAGCTTCCAGGATACCCAGGAGACTGCCGGGGCGCCCAGCGAGCTTGAGGACGAGTTGGTCGATAAAGACACGCTCAGCAGGAGGGAGTAGGTCGGGAGATGCAGTGTGCATGGATCTCCTTTCGAAGGGACCAGCACTTCGTTCCCAAGCGAGTTATTGCGCGATGACCCGGTGGCAGCCCTACCGCAGGAAGGCAGGAATGGAGCGGAAACGATGGCGAGCCAGAGGGGAGCGACTCAGCCAACCTGCGGAACGTAGGTGCGACCGAAGGCACCTAGAGAAGGCTAAAGGGAGGCGGGAGAGGATGCTATGATGGCGGTCACACAGGGGGGAGGGAGGCTGTCAACGAGAGCACCTCTGGCCATCATAATGTAGCTTTTGCGCCACATAATTATTATACTTTCGGTTTTTTGGAGGTGTGAAACTGAAAAGGGCTCCCGGCAGTCCTGTTTTCCTTGTAGATCTTTTTATAACTTTAATGACCTTATACGCGTCTATCGCGTGCTCTGGATGTAATGTGATGCCTCCGAGCATTACTTCCCAACCGACCAGCCAAACCGTCGTCGTCGGTCAGACAGCGACCTTTACGGTAACGGCGACAGGATCCGGTCCGCTCAGATATCAGTGGAACAAAGGCACGATAGCAATTGCCGGGGCGACTTCGGCGAGCTATACGACCGCTGCGACAACCGCCTCCGACAATGGGTCACAGTTCAATGTTGTGGTTTCGGGTGCGACGAAGGTCGTCGCAACGAGCGCTACAGTGGCGTTAACGGTGGTTCCTGCGACCGACGTACTCACATATCACAACGACAACGCGCGGACTGGGCAGAACATGACGGAAGCCATTCTAACCCCAGGCAATGTCGGGGCGGCAACTTTTGGAAAGATTAATTTCTTTCCAGTGGATGGATTTGTTGACGCGCAACCGCTTTATGCTTCAAACGAGAAGATCCCGAATCGTGGCACGCATAATGTGTTGATTGTCGCCACGGAAAACGGTTCCGTGTATGCATTCGACGCAGATTCCGGAATGCAGCTCTGGCAGATTTCTACCCTCCAAAGAGACGAGACGCCGTCCGATGATCCATCTCCAGCTTGCAAATCAAAATGCCCCATCGTCGGCGTAAACCCAACTCCGGTGATTGATCGTAATCGCGGGCCCAATGGAGCGATCTACATAGTGGGGGCTTCAAAGGATTCGGCTGGGAACTACCACCAGCGGATACACGCACTCGATCTTGCTCTGGGAACTGAGTTATTTGGCGGCCCTGCCGAGATCCAGGCGACTTATCCCGGGACAGGCGACAATAGCGACGGAACAAATGTGATCTTCGATCCCAAGCAATACAGGGAACGTGCCGCATTGCTTCTACTCAATGGCATTGTCTACACATCCTGGGCTTCACACTATGATAATCGACCCTATACTAGCTGGGTCATAGGCTACGACGCCTCTACACTGGCTCAGGTCAACGTGCTGAATATCACCCCTAACGGAGGCGCTGGCGCCATCTGGATGTCCGGAGGAGGGTTAGCCGCTGATAATTCCGGCAATATCTATTTTGCTGCTGGCAACGGAGACTTCGACGACGCCCTTGACGCCAACGGTTTTCCCAGCCGCGGAAACTATGGCAACGCGCTTATGAAACTCTCCACGTCAGGCGGGACGACTGCCGTGGCAGATTATTTTGAAATGTACGATGAAGCCCACGAAAACGCCGAAGATCTAGACCTTGGCTCTGGTGGAACAATGGTGTTGCCTGATCTGAGTGATGGAACAGGTAGGACCCTGCATTTGGCTGTTGGGGCCGGTAAGGACACGAACATTTACGTCGTGAATCGGGACTCTATGGGTAAATACGCCACGAACAATGCCAATCTCTATCAGGAACTTGTTGGCATTCTCCCCGGGGGCATTTGGGGATCGCCGGCCTATTTCAACAACACGGTGTACTACGGACCCGTTGGAGGTCCACTGCAGGCGTTTTCGATCACAAATGCGCGGCTATCAAGTAAGGCTACCGCGCAATCCATCAACAGCTTTGGGTATCCAGGGACTTCACCCAGCATCTCGGCGAACGGCAAAAGCAATGGAATTGTATGGGCTTTTGAGAATGCCGCGGTAGCTGTGTTGCACGCTTATGACCCTGACACTCTAAGCGAGATCTACAACAGCAGCCAGAGTGACACGCGGGATCAGTTTGGCTGGGGAAACAAGTTCATCACGCCGCTGATTGTGAACGGCAAAGTTTTCCTGGGAACTCCAAGCGGCGTGGCGGTATTCGGCTTGCTGGGATCTTCACCCGTCGCTCAACAACAAACTCCCTGATCCTTCTTCTTAGGAGCACCGGTCATCAGGGAATCCACTGCGCCACGTATGTTTTTCTTAAACGCAGGCACACCCCAATGAGAAGCGTGTTTGACTAGATCCTGAGTATTGAATTTCGACGCATCGAAGCGACGAACGCTATCGATGAGGGCATTTGCCGTCTGTTCGTGAAAAAATACGGCAGTCGGTGGAGCGGTCGACGGTACGCGGTCATCGAAAGGGATCATGGTCTCGGTAATACCGCCTTTTCCGTAACAAATTACTGGCGTGCCACTGGCGCTGGCCTCCAACGGAGTCAGGCCATACTCGAGGAAAGGCGTAAAGACAACAGCGATAGCCTCCGCGTATTCGCGGGCGAGAGTCTCATCATCGACCTGTCCCACAAAGGTGATGTTCGATTTGGCCATGGCCTTCAACTGGGCCTCCTGTTCACCCGTACCTACGATGCGAAGAGGCAGCCCCAGCCTGTTGAAGGCTTCAACGGCGTAGTCAACACGTTTCCATTGATCGAGGCGGGAAACAATCAAGTAATAGTTTTCCCGATTCCGCGCAGGAGCAAACTGGTCCAGGTTGATGGGGCAGTTGATGATCTCAGAACAGCGATTGTAATACTGTTTTATGTATCCACTTGAGGCCTGCGAAATCGCGACAAACTTATCAATTTTCTGAGCCGCGGCATAGTCTCGCCTGCGCAGATAGGGGAGAAATAGCTTCAACGCATTGGCTTTAAAATTGTTTTGAAAGTACTCGTCGAAATGCCAGATCGCGCGAGTCGGGATATAGCAGTAACAAATGTGCTTGCCGTTGGGAACTCTTACGTACTTGGCCACAGTCGCCGAGGAACTAAGCACGAGGTCATATTGGCGGAGATCGAGTGACTCCATCGCGTAAGTCGCAACCGGGAAGGACCATCGAAATGAATTCCTGGACCGTACAAACCTGTTCAGCCAAGTGGTTCGAATATCGCGTTTACTGAAATAGGGCAACGTTTTGCGTGGATTGAAGGCGAGCGTATAGGCATCGGCCTCTGCAAACTCCTCACACATGTATTGAAACACGCGCTCGGATCCTCCAACGTTGCAAAGAAAATCGTGAACCAAGGCAATTTTCATTTTCTATTGTTGGGACTGCCTCCTCGCAGCTCTGCACATTTTCGCCGGGAAATGATCAAAATCACCTGGTCAAACATCCGCACGAATCGTTCCCCTGAGGCTGGCTGTCCTTCGCTTTCGTTGCTTCCGATAAATCTTTTCAACGAGACGTAAAAGGAAGTTAGGCACAACAAAAATCGGCAGCACCTTCACCCAAAACTGTGGGTAGGACCAATACCGTTCGAAGTACAGATGAAACAGATCGAACTGACTCGCGATTCCTATCCCACTGGATTTGAGGACGGCCAAAGTTCGTGGCATTCGATCGTTGATCAGATTCCTAAAAACCCTTCTGTACGCTCCCGAATTGGTGGCTAAAAGAGATCCAATCGTGTCGGCGTAAGCGATGTGAGTCATCTGCTGTCTATTGTAGATCCCCACCCGAGCCGCAAAGGAATCGTTGCCACTGCGATAGCGAATGCAGACGTTGTGCACATAGAGCCACATAGGATTTCGCTCGAGCATTTTTCCGATCATGTAAACGATAATCCAGCTGTTGCAGTGGGGCGCTAGATCGTTGCTCTTGGCTATTTCCACCCACAAAGAGCGTCGCACGACTTGACAGGAGATAAAACCAAGGTGAATTCCTAAGACGGAAAGAACTTCATCACGATCGAGAAATAGTTGTGTTCGCCTAGTTGCTTTGTTGCTGATAGCTGCAACCGTAGCGATAGAGTAATTCATTCCCGCGTCATACGCGATATAGTTGAGACTGGCGCCTGCAAGTTCAGGATGCTCTTGAATCAACTGTGACACACGGCTCAGAGCACCCGACTCGAGCAAGTCGTCATCACTAAACAGCCAACAGAAGGTCCCTTGGGCCATAGCGACAGACTGGAGAATGTCACGGTCTACTCCGCTTTGAGACTCACTCTGGTAAACTCGAATGCGGGGAAAGCTAACCTTAAACGTTTCGATCACTTTCAATGTGTCGTCAGTTGATCCACCATCGACAATAACAATCTCAACAGATTCATCCGCCTGGCCAATTATGCTCTCCAAGCTCGCCCGCAATGCGCTAGCTCGGTTCAATGTCGGTATGCAGAAGGAAACACTGATCATGCATCCGCCGCTTCAGATTGAAATACAAGGTTAGAGGCAATCAGCATGCTTATAACAAAGTAAAAGTAGCCCAGGTAGAATTCCAGGCCAGTCAAGATGCCCATCAGGATTAGTGTGGCGAGACAGATCACCAAACCAGCGACGAGCACCAGCGCACCTCTATCTTGCGCAGCGCGTCCCACACTAACAAGCTTCAGAGTTTGAACGGACCGGTGAAGTACGTAGACACAAAGCACCATAAACACCGTCAAGCCTATGACGCCCGCGCTTACGAGCAAAAATGTGATTAGATTGTGGCTTGTCACCATAGCCCAGCCGACACCCAGAATGGGGTATTGTCTAAAATAGTCCCATGAATTCACGACCGAGAGCGTTCTTTCAATCGCAGAACCTGACTCATATTTCATCAGCAAGAGAGCGTTAACAAAGTCCTCAAAAATGGGCGACTCTTTGTAAGAGACAAAGCAAGCGGCGGAAATCAACCCCACGTACCCGGCCCAGCGCCAGCCGATTACATGCAAATACCGCAGCAGAAACGCGGTCAGGAGTATGCTGCAGATCACCCCAAAATAAGCAGTGGTGGAAGTTGTAAGGACCAATATCCCTAACAATAGAATTAAGACACATTTGTCGCGAAAAATGCTGAACAATGGTCTTCTCAGCCAGACCGAAACAAGCACGATGGGAAGCACGGTCAGCAGATATTTGCTGAAGATCGATGCCTCGTGAGTAACCGATGAAATTCTGGAGTAGAAATCTCCGCCTATCTCAATTTGCCATGCGTAGCCCTGCATAGATTCAATCTGCGCATTATTAAAGAGGTAGTAGGGATACTGGATGTTCAGGACGCTGTCGCATATGAATTGAAAATATCCCCAAAGGCTGACGAAAATCCCGGCCAGAACGTAAACCCTAATGGTCGAGCTGATTTTTTGGGCGGTGTTGTTCGTCGAGATCAAGCACATTGATAAGACCACACCAAAGATAACCGGAGCAGGATTCTTGATATTACGTGCGGTGAGCTGCAAAGGTTCTTCGTAGAGATCGTGTAGTTGATTGGAACTAACAGATAATCTGCCGTGGATGATCAAAGGCATAATCATCGACATGACGGCAACACCCATGAAAAGGACCATCAGCCACTGGGAGCGGTCTCCACGCGAAAATCTGAATATACGGCCGGCTCTGGGAGAAACAAACTGCCTGATGATAAATAGGGCGCCGAAGAATTGAAGGGGCGACAGGGGAACACCGGAACTGGAATCCAATAATGATGTGGCGGTAAATGGAATGGAAAATACAGTGAGCGTCTGAAGCCATTTGGGGGCGACCAAAAGGAGGACTATTCCTGCGGGAATTAAGAGTGCGCCAAGCCACGTAATTTCCATTTAGTCGTCTTTACCTTCTCGCGTTAGAGGCGCACGCGAAGCCATCGAACCACAAATGTCGACGCATACTTTGTATTCAGAAACACGGCTGCGTTAACGACCGATCGGAAGCGTCCCAAGAAACCATACACCGCTAGGGCCCTGCGCGTATATCCAAACAGTAATAATTTTGAAGTAATGTCCTTCCAAGCGGACGTTTGAACCGCCGATCTTAGCTTGATGAGCCTGTACCAACGGTGCTCCCGAGTCATGACTTGCAGAAATTCACGTTTGATTTGAGGGTCCGAAGCAAACAGCTCATTCGCCAGCAAGAAATAGCCATCAAAATCCAACATATACCGCTTCTCAATCCCTTTATCCGAAAAACTGTCGTTACCGGAACGGTTGAGGACTAAGGCGGAGGGAATATATTTTACCAAGCATCGTTTCTTAATAAACGAGAAGAGCCTGAAGACGTGAGCATAGCCAGTATTGCTAAAGCGTTCGTTGTACTCGACGTCGAGCCAAGAGGCTCTGCGAAACACAATGGAACTCATATAGCAAAAGAGGGCATTGTTCGAAGTCGCCAAATTCAAATAGTTTTGGAGCTGATTCTTGTCGCATAAGTCGAACACGTTATCAGAGCGGGAGTCTGACAGGAACTTGGTATCACGAATCGGCTGCATGGCAGAACTGCAGAGAGTTACATTGCATAGATAAATGTCAGCGCCGGAGTTTATCTCGTTCATCATTATCGTAATTGCGTCATGCTTCAACAAATCGTCGCTAGACATTAACCAGCAATATGCTCCTCGAGCCAAGTCGACGGCTTTTGCCATATCCCTGTCGACACCCATATTGCACTGACCACGATAGTAGACCAGGTTAGGAAAACGCTTTTGAAATGAGGCCACGATATCTGCTGTGCCATCCGTGGAAGCTCCGTCCACCACGACAATTTCGATCGCCTCGCAGGCCTGAGACACAATGTTCTCTAGCGTTCCTCCGATGAAAGCAGCTCTGTTGTACGTCGGGATACATACAGAGAGCTTTACAGGTTGATCAGAAGACATGCGGTATGTCCGTTTTTAATGTGTCGCTTTTGTGGAGTTGCTGCCAAAGCCCGACTGTCATGCGATGATCCAAGGTTAAGCGGAAAGCTCCGGGAGAGGGAAGACTAGCTTGCTGCTATGGCGGCTTATGCGCGCCTCAAAAGATCGCCTGAAATGCCAGGGAAGCACCAGCAAGTAGTCCGGGTTCATGTCCAGCAGTTCGCTCTCGGGGATTATCGGTATCCAAGTTCCGGGAGTATAACATCCGAACTTATCGGAATTAACTTCTCCTATTGAGACAATGTCCTCTCCTGTCAAGCCGCAGTATTGCAGCAAGACGTTCCCTTTCGTAGAAGCACCGAGTGCCGCCACAGTCTTGCCGCTATGCCGGGCGGTGTGAATAAATTCCAGTAAGTCACGTTTGGATTTAGCGACTCGGTTTGCAAAATCCTGGAAGGGAGTAAGCTCGTTAAGCCTCAAATCATTCTCTCGATCGAGAATTCTCTGCACGAGCGGCACAACAGTGGAATCGCCGTTCGCCTTGGCTGCTGTCACGGAAAAACTACCCCCGTTTATATCGTTAAATGCAACATCCAGAATTCTGAAACCGACACGATCCGTCATCCATTTGATTTGCCGGAGAGCATAGAACTCTAAGTGTTCATGACAAACAGTGTCGTAGGAATTCATGTTAAGCATGGCAGGCATGTAGCTCTGTTCAAAGACCCATATGCCATCCTCTGCAAGGATGTCGTAGACGTCTTTCATGAAAGAAAGCGGTCTTTCCAAATCGTAGAACATCGAAAACGAAGTGATAACTTTGGCGCTTTTCCCCGGAAAACGGTCTCTAAGGAGGGCAGAAGAAAAAAAATCCGGAATTAGCGTTATATGTTTGGGATAGAACAAGCTGAATTTAACACCCGTGGGATCAATGCCCACCAAGTTCAGCTCGTTAGGATAAGCCTGCAACGTTGAACCATCGTTGCTACCTATATCAACCACCAAATCGCCCTCTCGTAAGTTCGTCATGCGGAGAATTCTTTTTACTTTGCCGTGCAGGTGAGCAACCATACTGGCATTCAAGCCTGACCGGTAGCCATAGTTGTCTCCATACATCTCGGCCAGGTCGTAGGAGTGTTCCAATTGCAGCAATCCACACGGATTGCCGTTACCGACGCATTTGACCAAACGAAGCGGACCCTTCGTAATCTTAGCGTTTTTGTCACGAGGAAAGACGCCCGTGAGCATCTGTTCACCTAGATCCAGCACACAAACGAGGCGCGAATTGCCGCAAATCCTGCACGTTTCAGCTTTTTTGAACAAAGCCATTCCCTTTCATTGAACTCGATTTTTCACGCAGCGATTGGATTTCAGACTCAACCATCATGCACACAAGATCGCGAAAGCCGACGCTAGGCTCCCAACCTAACTGGCGTTTTGCCTTGAGACAATTGCCAACGAGCAAGCTCGCCTCTGCTGGCCGGTAGGCAGCGGAGTCCTGTTCGACATAGTTTCTGTAGTCGAGTCCCAGGTATTCGAAGGCATATTCGCAGAACTCGCGTACGGAATAAGTTTGTCCAGAAGCCAGCACGAAATTGTCCGGCCCGGGCTGCTGCAACATCAACCACATGGCTCGAACGTAGTCTCCCGCGAAACCCCAATCCCTTCGAGCTTCGAGGTTGCCAAGGGAAAGACTCTTCGCGAACCCCATTCTGATCCTCGCCGCCTCGCACGCAATCTTTCTGGTCACGAATTGCAAACCGCGCCGTGGGCTTTCATGATTGAACAAAACAGCTGAGCAAGCGAATATCCCATAATGCCGGCGGTAGATCCGGACCATCGAATCCGCAAAAAGCTTGGCAGCGCCATACGGACTGCGAGGATTGGGCGGAGTTTGCTCGGACTGAGGACTTTCCGAGTCTGCTCCGAATATCTCTCTGCTGGACGCTTGGCAAAAACGAATGCTGCGATCAATCCTGCGGATGGCTTCCAGGATTCGGACGACCGCCAAACCATTCACCTCACTTATTTCGACGGGATCGTCATACATCGCAGAGCCATAAGAACAGGCGGCAAAGTTATACAACTCCTGCGGCCGGCAGGAACCGAGTATTTCCGTGATTCTTTGCTGATCACCCACATTCCATTCGAGCAGTTCGATCTGCCCTAGCAAACCCGGGGTGAGATTCGTTTTCGCAAGCGATGCGTTCCGAGTCGTCCCGAACACCTTATACCCTTTCAAAAGGAGCAGCTCGGCCGTATAGGAGCCATCCTGTCCAGTGATGCCAGTGATGAGGGCTGTTCTATTTCCCATAGACCGGTTTTCTCGCTCCGACATTACTCAGGAGATGTTGGTAAAAGGAGAGGTGCTCTGCGGCAATCTGTCGCCATTCATCACGGTCCACGTTTTCATCGTATTTGCGTTTCCGTCCTGCATAGATATTGAGGGCGTGTTTCATCTCTTGAACGTCATCAACGTTTGTGTAGTACACATTAGATTTCGGCTCATACCCGTTCCTCTGCCGTGAAGTTGTAATCACGAATGTTCCTTGCAAGATGGCAGCATGAATAGAGGTGTTCCATCCACCGCCGCCAGATCGAAAAGGCAGAATCACCACATCCGCAACAGCCAACAACCCCGCGGCATGTTGAGCGGGAAGAAACCCCACGATGGTGACCTTGCCCCGCCAAGGCTCATTGGCAGCAAGTCCTTCCAGTTCTTTCCGGTAATGTCCGGTATCTCCAATATCACCTGCTATCACGATCTGATCGCAATCAGGATTGGCGATTTCGAAGAGCAATTCAACTCCCTTGTTGGGATTAACAAAGCCAAAGAAAACAACCAATCGCCGCTGCCCATTGAGATATCCGTTTCTTAGTTCTCTCTTCTGCTGTTGACTTAAATCGATGCGCGGAATCACAGAAGCATTTCGAATAAACTCTAATTTTTTATTCCACAAGGCCCACCGAAGGAAAAATCCCAGGCGCTCTTTGTATAGAGGCCGTACGACAACCAGGCCACCCGGAACCATGGCCCTGAACAGAAGTTTGGGAAGATCTCTGAAGGTCACATCTTCATGCCAGGTTTGCACTACTTTGGTTCCCATCAAAAAACAGATCAAGGGCAAGAACCAGGGAAGCAAAGCACTAGCATAAGCCTGGGTTGGATATTGCACGTGCACAATGTCCGGAGACCAGTTCCGAATCGCTTTCACGACTCTAGGTGCCTCAGAAAGTGACCAATGCTCCATGACAGACAACACTTCGACACCATCCTGCTTGCCTGATTCGCCACTACCGCATTTACTGGTGAGAACGCCGACGAATGTCCCCGGTACAGCAGCAAGCGTCTTTGCCAGGTTACAGCTGTAATCTCCGACTCCGCATTTCATCGGTGGGAATGATCCTGTTATTACCAAAACCCTCATAAGCAGTCTTTTTTCTGCAAAGCCAGCCATCCAAAGGTATATTTCCAGGCACCGTACTGGACCGTAGCCTCTCGTCCTTCATAGTTCAGTTCTCCGACCGGGTATAAACCAAAGGCCGCCGCATGCTCGACGAGTTCGGCGATATCTTGACGAGAGAAAATCTTCCAATCCATTCCGAATACTTTTTCTCCTCTTGTATCAATGGTGTCTGGCCAGTAGTCAAACGACGCGATGAAGTATCCTCTGGGTCGCAGGAGACGCGACATTTCGTTCAACAATGGCTGCTCCTCAAAACCATGTTCAATAACGGAAACGGAGGTAATCGCGGCGAAGGAGCCATTCTCAAAGCTTGTTTGCTTAAAATTGGCGATCTGATACCGGATGGCATCTCCGTGGGGCATCTGACTCACTCTCGAGTCTAAATCGATGCCCGCCAGATTCGTATAACCCAAATTATGTAACGCAACGATTGCCTCCGATGCGTAACAACCAATATCGAGTATGGGCTCGTCTTTTCGAACATTTTCTTCGATGAATCTTAGAATCGACAGAACATCCCAGCTTTTGACCTTGTCACCCACCGAGATGCCATCCACAAGACCTAAGCGCCGCAAAAATGCCGTCATCGGCGAACTGACAAAAGACGCTCCTTTGGCCACAAGCTCTTGACGAGCCCTATCGATTTGATTTTTATCCTGCAACACCTGCATAGCCATAGAACAGCCCTCGCAATATCTAGAAACCAGCAGTATCTACCCTAGCGCACTGGGCTTAAATCTCAATCCTCTGGCAATCGTCCTTAATCTGGGCGAAACCAATACCGTCAGCAGAAAAGTTGCGCCCACCCAGGCGACTCCGCTTAAGAGATTTGTGTAATAAGGATATCCGGACCTTTGGATCAATCCTTCACCAACTCCCGCTACCACGATGGTCACCGCCAAGGGGATCCCAACGTCGCCCAGCAACCATTTCGGTCCAATTCCTTTCAGCAAAGAGCGATGTGTCAACCAAGTTCCCAGAAAAAGATACAAGGCATTCAATAACGCCCACGCTGCGGCGCCGCCCACCGCCCCGTACGACTTTGCAAGAACAATAGTCAAAGGGACCATGATGACCACCAAGATCGCGTTAATCGTAAGCGGCAAGCGGGTCTCACCATACGCCAATTGCAGCGCATACGGAAAATGCATAACTCCATTCAGAGCAGTACCGATTACAAATAAGGATACGATCGGCGCTGAACTCACAGCTAGATTTCCGTTCTTTGTCCACAAATAGAGCAGATCCTTTGAGAATATGGCGACGGTAATTGTCCCGGGCAAGAGCAACGCTAAGCATAAACGAGTCCCAGTTTCATACAGTTCCGTCAGTTTTGCGGTATCCCCAATCGCGACAAGCGCAGACATGCGTGGATAAATGGCATTAAAAACGGGAGTAAGCAGGACGTACAGACCGCTGGCGACCAAACTCGCCAGGGAGTAGCGCCCGAAATCCTCCAAGGCAAGCATTCTGCTTAATACAACCTTGTCCAGCTGCATCAGAAGGATTCCGGAAATGGCAACACCGCTCATGCCTGCAGAAAACCGCCAGATCCGCTTTAACGCCTTGAAATCAAACTTGCCCATGCCCTCTCTGCCTATCGCCTTCCATGCGAAATAACGCATGGCCGCAACCCCCAACAATGCAGCGAACGCCTGCCATATGAAAAAAGCAGCGATGGTTCGAGAAATATGGGCCAGGATCACGACTGCGCCGAAATTCGCGCAAGCTACCAGAACAATGTTGACACCACTGGAGATAGTCAACCGTTCCAGACCCATCAATGCGCCTTGGTATAAGCCGATCGGCCAACGACATGCAATCACGAAACCCATCAACATGACGGCTTGTATCAAAATGGAGGAGGTAAAATGGCTCGACTGAAGCCAGTGGTTCGCGATGATTGGCGCCAGCGCGGAAATAAACAAGCCGATTACGGCCGCTGTCACCCAATAGACGGTTGCTAACGTACGAAGCAGGCTTCGGGCTTCGCAAAACTCGCCGGCGGCAGAAGCCCGGGCGATCTCGCGATTGATAGTTGGGGCGAGACCTAGATCCAAAAGCGAGAGAAGAACTTGGGTAGTCGCGAAAAAACCAATTAATCCATACGCTTCGATTCCAAGGTATTTAATGTATAAAGGCACAGAGATTAGGTTGACCAAAGCTGTCCAAAAAGAGTTCGCCAGTCCTGCAAGTAGATTCCGACCCAGCCTCATGAACGCTTATCCGTAGGAGGCGTTCGCGTAGTACCCATGTAGAGTAACAAGTTCATCGCGTTCGGCCGATTTCACATCTTCGTGCACCATTTCCCGGACTAACTCGTTAAATGAGATTTTGGGATTCCAACCCAGCTTTTCCCTTGCCTTGGAGGCATCGCCCAGTAAGCTTTGTACTTCGGCAGGACGAAAGTAACGAGGATCAACGGCCACTATGCATTTGCCGCCGGAATCGTAGCCTTTTTCGTTCAAGCCAGTGCCGTCCCATCGGACGGCAATGCCCAGTTCGCTAGCGGCAGCGTTAACAAAATCCCGCACGGTGTAGTGAATACCAGTGGCGATAACAAAATCCTCGGGCTGTTGTTGCTGCAGCATGAGCCACTGCATCTGGACGTAATCCTTTGCATGCCCCCAGTCGCGCTTGGCGTCGAGGTTCCCAATGTACAGACGCTCTTGCAACCCAAGCTTAATTCGGGCAAGGGCACGGGTGATCTTGCGCGTCACAAAGTTTTCTCCCCGAATCGGGGATTCGTGGTTGAAGAGAATACCGTTGCAGGCATAAATGCCGTACGCTTCGCGGTAGTTGACAGTTATCCAGTAGGCGTACAGTTTAGCGACCGCGTAGGGCGATCGTGGGTAGAACGGGGTCGTCTCCTTCTGCGGAGTCTCCTGCGCCATTCCGTATAGCTCCGACGTGGACGCTTGATAGAATTTTGTCTTTTTCTGAAGACCAAGGATGCGAATCGCTTCCAGTACGCGTAAGGCTCCCAAACCATCCACGTTGGCTGTGTATTCGGGCTCTTCGAAGGACACGGCAACATGGCTTTGCGCCGCGAGGTTATAGATTTCGTCTGGTTGCGTCTTTTGAATAACGTGAATCAGATTGGATGAATCCGTCAAGTCACCATGGGGAAGGAAAAAGCGAACTCCGTCGCCGTGAGGGTCACGATAGAGATGATCAACGCGTTGGGTATTGAAGCTGGACGCGCGTCGTTTGATTCCATGGACACAGTAACCCTTGCTCAGTAGAAACTCGGCAAGATAGGCGCCATCCTGGCCGGTGACACCCGTAATCAGCGCAGTTTTCCCGTTCCAATCACTCATGATTTATCCTTCCCGGCAAATTTGTAAACGGCTCTAGCTTTTGCATGTCAAGAACTCGCAGCGCCACTATTCAGTAGGCATTCTTACTAGAGAACATTTGTTGCAGCGTCAAAAGGATAATCTGCAGATCGAAGGTCAAACTCCAATTCCGCAAATAGAACAAATCGTGTTCGATGCGGGAATCTATCGAGGTATCTCCTCTCCAACCATTGACTTGAGCCCAACCCGTGATCCCCACCTTAAGGTAGTGCCGGGCATTGTACTTCGAAACATCGCAGAGAAATTTCTGGACGAAATAAGGACGCTCCGGGCGAGGCCCCACGATACTCATATCGCCTTTTAGAACGTTATAAAACTGAGGCAATTCATCCAGATTGAGCCTCCGCATGACGCCACCAATCGCCGTACAGCGTGGATCATCTTCGATGGTCCAGCGAGTATCACTTTCCGCGCCGCTGGACACCTGCATGGTCCGAAGCTTGTACATATTGAAAACTCGCCCATTCAAACCGACCCGTTCCTGTACGAAAAAGACGGGACCGCGAGAGGTCGCTTTGATCAAAAGAGCGAGAATCAGCATAAGAGGAGCACCGAGCAAGATAACTGCCAATGACAATGCGATGTCGAACATTCGTTTTGGGATCAAATAGGGTAAAGATTCTGCTGGTGTGGACTGCAAATCCAGCATAGAAATTCCGCTGAGATCGAATAGGCTTTCCCGAAAGAAGATGTCTTCCTCAAACTTCAGCACAGCACGAATAGGAACGCACAAAGGCTCAAGGTGCTTCATGATGGACGGAATTTCGTTGAACCGTTCAAAAGGAATGGCGATTACAACTTCGTCGGCGCTATGGCCATTGGTGAGAGAAGGAACGTCTGCCAGATCGAGGATGGGGCAGTTGGTAACCTCGATTGGAAGTCCCGGCAAGCGAATATATCCTACTAGGGTACACGGCATCAGCCGCTCGTTTTCGAGCAATTGTCCGACCTGGGCAGCATGCCTGTCGGTGCCTACAATCAGCGCCCGGACATAATTTTTTCCCCTTTTACGATTGTTCTCCAGAACAATGCGAAAACAGATTCTGGCCAAGAAAGCGAGGATGAACAATATGCAGGCGCTAAAGACAATGAAAGCACGGGAAAACGTAATGCTGCGGTAGAAGAAAACGGCGACAAACAGAATTCCGTAGGTGATACCAATGGCGACGAGAAGACGCCGGGTCTTTCCCCCGGTCGCGAAGAGATCGTCAAGACTGGTCAGGCCCAAGCGTTCGGCGGTAAGAGCCCAGACAGCAGTTACAAATACTGCTAAGAGAAAGTACGGGGCCGGATCAACTTTGCCTTCTGCCAAGAGCAGGACTCTGACATGGAATCTGATAAGACCAGCGACACCAAACGCCAAGAGCGGTAGGCAAAATACGACGAAACGCAGGCTAAACGTGACGTAGTTTAATCGCTTCCGGATCATACCGTCACCTTTCCAGGTGTTTAACCGAGATTAGAAGTATCGTCAGCACCGCGTCATCCTTAAACGACCATTTGGCGCTCTTGCTGGGTAGATTATTTGACGCTGGGGCTTTTGCCTAGCAGAGAACAGGCGGATATTTCGGACCAACTCCGAACTGCAACAAGAGCCGATTGGCAGAAATTGTTTCGCAGAACGCGCTGTAAATTGTTCGGCGACGCGTTTGTCGTGGTTGGGGTAGGTATGAGCCGCGTACCAAAGAGACCCGTAGTGCGCCTGCGCCATGAAGTCTGAATTGCACCGAGTTTTCAACCGCACACAATCCATAGGAGTTGCCTCAAGTCTATCGTAACTCTTGCGGCGCTCATAACTTCGTATCCTCACTCACAATACATATAGGTCCAACTCCTGACACCGCCGAGTGCTTAGGCTCAAAAATCGCCACTAACGGCCCTCCGGACCGTCGCCGTCCGCTACGTCGTCGTTTGTTGATCCGGCGGGCTTGGACCCATTCCAAAACGGACGCGACCTCGATCCACCCGTGTTACCATTTCGCGAAAACACGCGGAAATAGGCACTCACGGCAGTAAACACCTCTGTAGCGAAAACCCTTCGAGGGTCGGTGACGTCCACCGCGGACCACCGTTGCTTCCCAACAAGCCAGGCCATTGCAAAGGCGATACCCACCATGGTTCCTAGCAGCACAATCACTGTGCGAGGGGGAAAAGTCTTCTTCGTCGGGACAACCGCATCATCCAATATTTTAACTGTTGGGATCTCTTTGGCTTCTTGTACCTTGGCAAGTTCATATTGTTGTGTGAGCAATTCGAAGACAGTTTCCTGGATCTTAGTCTGTCGATAAAGGTCCGCATAAGTGACGCCCAACAGAGGCAACTTCCGAATGGAGGGGTATAAGGAGTTCACATCTTGACTTCCACCCTGGGTTCCACCGCTGCCGATGTCGTTTAATTTCCTTTGAAGCTCGGCGACGCGAGCTCGAATGGCGCGAACGCGCACATTGTTGTCTGTATACACCTGCTGCAATCCGCTAAGTTCGGCCTGAGCAGCAATCAATTGGCCTTGCAAAACAGCTGCGGCTTCCACCATGGCCTTGCCTTGAGCGGGAATATCGATCGCAGTGTTCTTGCTAGCGAATTCACTGAAGTTTTTGGCCGCCGAATCAAGATCCGTTTTTACGGAACGCAGGCGCTCTTCGAGGAAAATCCGTTCACGACGGGCTGAAGAGGTACTAACCTGGGCCACCAACCGGTCCAACTCTCTTACATAGGACTGGGCCATGGCCGCGGCACGTCTAGGGTCATGATCCGTCACAGCAATCGAGATGATTCCGCTTTTCCGGTCTTCCGAAACAACCGTATGCTCGGCAAGATCGGTACGAGTATCTTCAATTTTCGAATGATGATAGACCTTCATAAGGTGAAATTCGTCGATCAACCTGTCTTGAACCGTCTGGCTGCCAAGGACGCCCACAAAAAGTGCGCCGGAACTTTTCATTCCGAGAACATCTCCGGCAAGTCCCGAGAGTCCTCCGATGCCACTCTTACCGGCCATTGCCGCCAAGACTCCCAGTCCCGAAGTGGATTGGTTGTCTGGCGGCATGAGGCGCGTGACGGCTTGGTAGCGGACCGGAATTAATATCGCGATGATAATGCTCGCAAACAAAGCGTAGCATCCGGCACGAAACACGAATTTGCGTTGCTCCCAAAACAAACGGAGGTAGGGTAAGAGATTTACGGATTCGTCATCCGGAGGCATGTAAGAGGGAGGATGCAAACTGTCGCTGCCCTGCCCGTTGGCAGGTAGATCTCGAACCGGAACTTTGCCTGTCGCACTCAATTCGGATCTCCAAGGCTTGCCGACACACGGTGGAACGACGGGCGATGAATCTCTTTCGGCTCGAAACGAATGCCAACTGACGTCGAAAGATTCCTTTGCTCGCCCGCTTGGATCAAAGGGTAAAGCCAGCGCTCGTACTGGACAGAGACAGAAAGCTGTACTGTTTTGCGAAGGGCGAAATCGCCTTGCGCACCGACATCGGTAAGCGAACCGCCGCCGGGCAGGAACTGTTGGCTTACCTTTTCGTGACGGAAATTGAACTGGAGGCGGGTTCTGGGACTGAACCAGTAGTTGGTCCACACTTGAGCGCCCTGACCATCCCGGCCTATCCAGCTGCCTATAAGATTACCTTCATTGGAATAGCCGCTGATATAGCGACCGTTCCAATAGAAGAAGCCATGGCCGATGGCACCACCAGCGGGAACATCGGAATACACTCCTTCGAGGCGAACGTCGAGCTTAGGAATCTTGGGCAAATGCGAGATATACAGACCGCCGGTCCAAGAGGAACGATCCCAATAACCCACCGGAGAACTCTGGTCATCGGCAAATCCATCGGCGTAGAAGGTCGCATAATTGCGAAGGAATGGAAGACGATAGCTTAGATCAAAACCGGACCTGGTATCTCCCGGGTCTTGAGGCGTACCCGGTAACCCGTTTCGATTCGAACCAAACCGGAAGATACCTTTCAGGTAGGTATGAGTGGTAAAAGGTACGCCTCTGCCTGCAAACAGAGTTGTTACAGAAAAACCGAACTCGACATTCGGAGTAGGTTTAAACCCGATTCGTTCACCGGAAACCATAGGCTGGGGCGAAAAAGGGCTCGTCCAACTGCCAAGCAGCCCTGTAGACTCTCCAAAGATGAAATTCTGACCGGAAAGTTGCCCTAGGAAGATCTCTACACGCATAGGGCCGAAAACACCAAGGACACTGGGCAGCTTGAACGGGGAGACGCGGCTGATCCTGAACATGTTAATCGGGACCGCATTGTCGCTCAACATCATCGGGCCGCCAACACCAGGTCCCCACCAAAGACTTTGCTTGCCGAAAGTAAACTGCCAGTTGGCTAAGGTCATTCCGACATAGGCATCCAGCAACTCAAACCGATCGACCGAACTGATCGGGGTGGAAGGTGGAACCGGCACATTCTGGACTTGCGAAATGAGTTGAGCCGCAGAAGCAGTGATGGGAGGCGCTGATGGGGCATGCTGGAATTCGCCGCGGGCGTACACGGTGAAGTAGGACTCCGTAGCCCAGCCTGAAAAACCTGTGACGTTGTTGAAGCCTTCTTCGTAGGGACGACCGAAGTCATTAATAAAGGTCTGACCGAAATCGTAGTTGTAGCCCTGGGACAGCGGTTGGCCTGAAATACCGGTGAAGCGGGTATAGGCGGATTCGAAGCGGGCCCTGGTGTTTTCACCGCCACTCATGAGTCTGGTCTCGTCGCTGAACTCCTGAGCCAACTCCTGATAAACCTTGGCGACCGCAGAGGAACCTACATCCAGGTTATCCAATCGCTCGCCCGCCTCGACGACGAGCCGGGCACACTCAAACCGCGTCCAAGGCCGCATGTCGACCATGGCGGACTTGATGAAGCCCTGTGCGATCAATCGGTCCATCGCGGGATAAACCCAGCTATCGAGGGGTACATAAGGTGAACCCATGTTTGCGCTGGAAGTCGCATGGGTCTGCCGGAGGAAACTGCGGAAAGGAACCCACGAAGCGCCACCCAACTCGGGGTCGTGGTGCGAATTATAGATATTTTCGGCAACCATGTTGCCGATGATGCTACCGACTAGAACGTCTGATGGAAAATGTTGCCGAGCACGATACCGCGAATAGTCCACGAGTCCCGCCAGGCCGTAAGCCAGGATCTTGGTGAGCGGGCCCGGATATTCGTGTGCGATCACTCCGGCAACGGCCCAAGCCGCAGTCGCGTGCTCCGAGGGGAAGGAAACTCCTCCCTGGAAAAACGATCCGCTACCATCTCCTTGATAGGGACGTTCGCGACCGAGAGGATACTTCATGGCCTCCACAACTACCAAGCTGTTCAGTGCAGCTTCCCCAGCCAGGAATCCGGTCTCACGCCAATGCTCGTTGTGCTTTGGATAGCTGAGCAACCACATGGCTCCTGCGCCACCAATGAGGGCGGCAACGCTTGCATTGGAAAGCGTGTTGTAATGACTGAGGGTACTTGGTTTCTGAGAGATGTGACGGCTCATGTCGGCGTCGGTCACAAACAGACCGGCGGTTACACCGCTGAGCGGCATTAACCAATTTGCGTCCTGCCAGCGGAGGCGCGCCGGACTGGTCCAGATTTGCTTTTGGTCAAGCAAAAATCGCTCTCCTAATCCTTTGACTCCCGAAGGCAACGTCGTGTCGTCTTCGCGAATCGCGATTCTCGGCTTCGAACTTCCCTTCGGTTGGGTCTGACCACTCTCCTTAGTTTCGGGCGAGCTCTGCCGGTTTGACGTTTGTTGCGGCAGTGCTGTGGCATTTCTCACAAGTACCAAGCTCACACCGAGAAGAACGGCCACCTGCAACCTCCTCTGCATCGAACCCTTCCTAGCCTACCTACGGATGAATATATGCAACCGCCAGAGCGACTGAAGAGGCGACTTGTGCCGTCTGCATCAGAACCGTCCAGTTAACTCCTCCGATCTTAGGAGTCTTTTCAGGCACCACGACAGTGTCGCCCGGCCGCAATGAAGCATCCAGCGGGTTTCCGGCAAACCAGCCCATATTGTTGTTCTTGGCAGCGATTACCGAGCCATCGGCTCGAATCACAAATACGGCCTTCTTGTCGGCGATGGGAGTCAAGCCTCCCGCCTGGCTCAAGTACCACTTGGCGGAGCGGCCGGACTGCGTGCTGATGGCGGTTGGATTGAAAACCTGTCCGCTGACCACAACAACGTTACCTTTCTTCGGAATCGTTAAAGAGTCGCCGTCGCGTAAAACGATATCTGCGGGCGTGCCTTTCCACTGCTGAATGTCTGACGAAATGTGAATGACAACGCGGCCGATGGGTGGGTTGGAGGATAGCTGGCTCAAGGTAGAGTCGGTTTGCGCCAGCGCGTTCAGCTTGGCATTTTTCTCGTCGACTGTTCCCTCAGGAAGAGTCTTCAGTTGCAGGCGTTCCGTTTTCAGACGGTTAATGAGTTCCTGCTGATTTCGCCCTTCCACTTCGCGAACGTCGCGGCGAGTGAGGAGGGCGCCGTACGGGTAGGCATCGGGGGTATAGCCACCGGCGCGCTCAAGAACCGAGCTCAGTCGTTCCCCTGGTTGAATGCCGTAGGTTGAGGGGTGCGACACTTCGCCCGTTACTTTCACTGAAGCACCAATGTCGGTCCAGCCGGGCTTTTGGCGAATTGCCAAAACGTCGCCACTACGGAGTGGAACGTCTTCGGTCGCGTTGCCATTGTTGAGGGAGGCAAGGGAAATCTGGATCTGTTCGGCGGAACCACCGGAGGCCGCGTACCGCGTCAAGTCGGCGGTATTGGTATCCGCGCTGCGCTTCAGGCCGCCGGCGGCGCGGATCAGATCTTCCGCGTGCATGTTGTCGGTAAACGGATAACGACCAGGTTTTGCGACAGCTCCTGTGATCTCGACAGTGATGGGATCCACTCGCTCGATCACGCGGTGAATCAGCAGCCGATCACGGGGCAGCAAGAAAATGTTGTCGGCGGCATTTCCGTTCAGCGCACCTGCTAGATTGACGCTAAAAACCGTGGAAGTGCCGTCGGCGTTGAAACGAAAGAGTTGCGCGGTGTTCAACGCAGCATTCGGAGTCAGCCCTCCTGCCAGATACACCGCATCGCGAAGGGATGCTTGGCCGGAGGTGCGATAGGTGCCGGGCGAATGTACCTCGCCCACGACCGAGACAGTAGGAGCCGATTCGAAATCAAAGCGGCTGAAAATACGCACGGTGTCCAGTGGCTCCAAGGCCGGCGCCGACGAAGAATCCTTCATGGCGCTTGCCAAATCGAAACTGACAACGGTGGGACGGAAGTCTGGCGGGTTAAGCCGGATAATTTCGCCATAATGAGCGGCCGGCTCAGGCAGCAGGTCTTTGTATGAGGCGACAAGGTCCGTCAACTTCATTCCCTGGTGATAGGAGTAACGGCCGGGGCGTAGAACGTGGCCCTGAAGATAAATCGTATCTTGGTTATAGGCGGCAATCGGGAAGATATGAATCTGATCGCCGTCTTGCACTTTAAACGAGGTCAATTGGGAATTCGCAGCAGTCTCTGCAGACAGATCCAGGCTCAACATGGTGCGTTTTTCGTGCGCTTCGAGCCGTTGCACTTCGACATGCTGTAACGCGGCGGCTGGCAAGATTCCGCCGGCCAGTTCGAGCACGTCCTGAACATTCTTTTCGCCCTTCAACTCATAGATAGCGGGACGACGCACCATGCCGGTGACAGTGACCTGCGGGCCCAACGGGGGAACCATCAAGGTGTCGCCGTTTTGAAATTTCTGAGCATCGGGGGTGACGCCGTGGAGGAGCAAATCATAGGCATCGATGGTTTCGAGTTCCTGACGGCCCCGCATGTGCTTTAGAGAACGCAAAGACCCGCGCGGGGTTGCCCCACCCGCTGCCACTAAGGCATTCAGTGCAGTCGATAGGGAGCTGATGTCGTAGGCGCCAGGCTCTTCGACCTCTCCGACAACGTAAACGCGAATGGTACGAAGGCGCGACACAGACACATCAGCCGAGGTATCTCGATACTGCGTACCGATCGCCTTCTGAACCGCGAGTTGTACTTCACCCAGAGACCGACCACTCACCAATAGCGGGCCCGCTTCCGGCAACGTTACCCGCCCCTCGCGGTCGACGGTTCGCACCAATTTCGTCGAAATTCCGCCCCACAAGTCGATCGACAAACTATCTCCGGGACCAACGACGTAGTCGGGGCCAACGGGCAAGTCCATGGGAACGCCGCGGGGATCGCGAAGCCCGTCTCTGAAAACATCGGTGCCGAAGCGCTGAGGGGGACGGTCCCTTGATGGTGCCTGGACGTACAAGTCATATAGTGAAGGAACACTCGCATATGGGTTGGGCATCCGCACCATAGACCCAGGCACTGATTCACGATCTCGCGCAAGGCGGGGCTCTCTATTCAGGATCGCGCCAGAAGGAAGTTCCGAATTGCGATTCAGAATCGCTGAAGAATTGGACCGCGACGAAGAGACCGAACTGGGAAGATCACTTCCCAAATCCGGGATCCCGCCGGCGGGAACTCGGCCCATGGGAAGATTTCCAGTCTGGTCGGAGGAATTGTTTCCGTATGAGCCAAGGCCCAAGTCGTCCTGTTGCTTGAGGCGGTTAGAGGCTGTCTGTAGTGAGGCCCCATTGCTATAGCCGTTGAACTGAAACTCGTCTGGATTATTTTCCGTTTGGATGATTTGCTGAGACTGTGGCAGCGGCTGGCCGCCATTTGGATAGCTTGGGGTCACGTTTCTTTCGGGCACATTTCGGTCGGCAGGAGCAACCGAGCGTCCCGGACGGTCTGATTGCATCGGGTTGCACTGGCCCGTCCGGTAATAGTCTGCCGCGGAAGGGTCACAGGGCTCCGCTTTTGCCTGACTAAGTTCCGACTTCTGCGGCTTCAATGATTCGGTGTCTTCCTGGGATTCAATTTGCACTAAACGGCGGACGCGCTCCTTGATGAGGAGCTCCTGTTGCTTCCCCATTTCTGAATTGGGATCGATAGTAGGCAAAAGGTAGCCATAACGTTGCACCAAACGCGTGGCCACGGATCGGAATTGAATGTCGGTGGTTAGGCGGTCGAAGACAGCGTTGTCGGTGAGGTCATCGTCGCTGACGATCTGCCCACTGTCGGTTGCTTCCTTCGCAATCCAGCGCTTCAACTCAACCAGCAAACCCGGGTCTTTCACTAGGACCGCACGAATCTCAGGCGCCGAGGCCGCCACCCGGGACAAGTTTTCCTTTTCCAGATCCGAAATTTCTCGATTCGGAGGCCGAGATGCCGAAGAAGAACTCTGACGAGGTTCAGCGTCTGAATACGTCTGTTGGGCAGACGAAACCGCGCTGAAGCCTGCGATAAGCAAGACAGGCAATAAAATTTTGTAGAACTTCGTAGCTCGCGTCATCATCGGCCTCCCTCAGTTCACACTGCTCCCTCGGCTGACGGTATCGGCTACATTCTTAACGGCGCTCAGAAAGCCTTGTTCAGATGGCTCAATATCGTCGGAATGAATGTC
>Ga0335076_10000420_pt1 | contig 38914 bp, 33 predicted proteins | sample Lox_Sample_25_FD_206717 | JGI IMG/M metagenome (GOLD analysis project Ga0335076, IMG submission 206717) | Soil microbial communities from Loxahatchee National Wildlife Refuge, Florida, United States - Lox_Sample_2.5 | ecosystem: Environmental > Terrestrial > Soil > Wetlands | place: USA...
GCTACCTCGAGGCCGGAGTTATCGACGGGTTCGTCCGCACGCTGCGGGCGCGGCCGGAGGGCAGCTCGAAGACACCGGTGTTCGTGTTCCACCCGGCCGGCGGCTCGACGGTGGTCTACGAGCCGCTGCTCAATCGCCTGCCGTCGGACACCCCGATGTATGGCTTCGAGCGGGTCGAAGGCACGATCGAAGAGCGTGCGGCGCAATACCTTCCGAAGCTGATCGAGATGCAGGGCGACGGGCCCTACATCCTGGCCGGCTGGTCGCTGGGCGGGGTGCTGGCCTACGCGTGCGCGATCGGGCTCAAGCGGATGGGCAAGGACGTCGAGTGGGTCGGCCTGATCGACGCGGTGCGCGCGGGCGAGGAGATCCCGCAGACCAAGGAGGAGATCCGCAAGCGTTGGGACCGCTACGCCCGATTCGCCGAGAAGACGTTCAACGTCACCGTCCCGGAAATCCCCTACGAGCATCTCGAGCAACTCGACGACGAGGGCCAGATCCGGTTCGTGCTGGACGCGGTCAGAGAGACCGGAGTGCAGATCCCGGCCGGGATCATCGAGCACCAGCGCACGTCGTATCTGGACAACCGGGCGATCGACACCGCCCAGGTCCAGCCGTACGACGGGCATGTCACCCTCTACATGGCCGATCGCTACCATGACGACGCGATCATGTTCGAGCCGCGGTACGCCGTCCGGCAGCCGGACGGCGGCTGGGGGGAGTACGTGTCCGACCTCGAGATCGTGCCGATCGGTGGCGAGCACATCCAGGCCATCGACGAGCCGATCATCGCCAAGGTCGGCGCGCACATGACCCAGGCTCTGAACAAGATCGAGGCCGAACGCAGCCAGACGAGTGAGGTAGGCAAGTAGTGACGGAGACCGTGCCAGCTTCGGGGCCATCTCCCACCCAGCACACCACAGCGGAGAAGCTGGCCGAGCTGCACGCTCGTCTGGAGCTGGCCAAGGAGCCCGGCGGTGAGAAGGCCGTCGCCAAGCGCGACAAGAAGGGCATCCCGAGTGCCCGCGCCCGCGTGCACGCGCTGGTCGACCCGGGCACCTTCTTCGAGATCGGCGCGCTGGCCCGCACCCCGAACGACCCCAACGCGCTGTACGGCGACGGCGTGGTCACCGGGCACGCGATGATCAACGGCCGGCCCGTCGGGGTCTTCTCCCACGACCAGACCGTGTTTCAGGGCACGGTCGGCGAGATGTTCGGCCGCAAGGTGGCGCGGCTGATGGAGTGGTGTGGGATGGTCGGGTGCCCGATCGTCGGCATCAACGACTCCGGTGGCGCCCGCATCCAGGACGCGGTGACCTCGCTGGCCTGGTACGCCGAGCTGGGCCGCCGCCACGAGTTCCTGTCCGGGGTGGTGCCGCAGATCTCCATCATTCTCGGCAAATGCGCTGGGGGAGCGGTGTATTCGCCGATCCAGACCGACCTGGTGGTGGCGGTGCGCGATCAGGGTTACATGTTCGTCACCGGGCCCGACGTCATCAAGGACGTCACCGGCGAGGACGTCACCCTCGACGAGCTTGGTGGCGCCGACTACCAGGCCCGCTACGGCAACATCCACCAGGTGGTCGAATCCGAGGCCGCGGCATTTCAATATGTGCGCGACTTCCTGTCGTTCCTGCCGGCCAACAGCTTCGACAAGCCGCCGATCGTCAACCCCGGGCTGGAGCCGGAGATCACGCCGACCGACCTGGAGCTTGACTCGATCGTGCCGGATTCCGACAACATGGCCTACGACATGCACGAGATCCTGCTGCGGATCTTCGACGACGGAGACTTCCTCGACGTCGCCGCGCAGGCCGGGCCGGCCATCATCACCGGCTACGCCCGTGTCGACGGGCACCCGGTCGGCGTGATCGCGAACCAGCCCATGCACTTGTCGGGAGCGATCGACAACGAGGCGTCCGACAAGGCGGCGCGGTTCATCAGGTTCAGCGACACGATGAACCTGCCGCTGATCTTCGTGGTCGACACCCCCGGCTTCCTGCCCGGGGTGGAGCAGGAGAAGAACGGCATCATCAAGCGCGGCGGGCGATTCCTATCCGCGGTGGTGGAAGCCGACGTGCCGAAGGTGACCATCACGATCCGCAAGTCCTACGGCGGCGCGTACGCCGTCATGGGTTCCAGGCAGCTGACCGCCGACTTCAACTTCGCCTGGCCCACCGCGCGCATCGCGGTGATCGGCGCCGACGGCGCCGCCCAGCTGCTGATGAAGCGATTCCCCGACCCGACCACGCCGGAGGCACAGGCGATCAGGAAAGACTTCATCGAGGGTTACAACCTCAACATGGCGATCCCGTGGATCGCCGCCGAACGCGGCTTCATCGACGCGGTCATCGATCCGCACGACACCCGGCTGCTGCTGCGCAAGTCGCTGCACCTGTTACGGGACAAGCAGGTGTGGTGGCGGGTCGCGCGCAAGCACAGCCTGCTCCCGGTCTAGGCCGCATTACCTTTTTCGCCGAGTGTGAATCCGGCGACGTGCCACGCGAGAGCGTCGGCCCGTTCACACTCGAGGGTTGCTGGGCCGGCTCGACGAGAGTGTGTGAGCCGCGGCCCAAGTGACGAGTCACATCTGTCACATGAGGACCGCCGTACCCGGCATGTGGTGATCCCGAAAAGCGATAGCGCATGCGCTATCGCTTTTCGAAAGTGGGTGGCTACGTGTTGACGGTGCTTGAGTGGCTGGTGTGACAGCGGGTCTACACCCTCAACGCACCGTCCACCAACTCCTCGAACCGCTCCAGCCCCTCGTCGGAGTCGGCGTCGATGCCGCGCAGCGGACCCCGATCGGCGAGATAGCGCCGCGCGTACAGCCGGGTGACCAGCGCCTTGCGATCACCGCCGCGGGTGTCGCGCTCCCAGGCGGCCTGCTCGGTGAGCAACGCCCCCGCGTAGACGTCGCCCATGAACTGGGCCAGCGGGAACAGCCGCGCCTCGGCCACAGCCCTGTCCAATTTGCTCCACGCCGTGAGCGCCGCGTCGAGATCCTCGACGCGGCCCGCGACCAGGCGAGTGGTTTCGTCGTCGTCGGAGACCGACACGGCGTCACGCAACCGCGCCAGCAGGGTCTCGTGCGCGCGAGCCTGCTCGATGCCGCGCCGCACGTCGAGGCACAGGATGTTGTCCGGCCCCTCCCAGATTGTGTTCACTTGCGCATCGCGCAGCATCCGGGCCACCGGCCAGGTCTCGATATAGCCGTTGCCGCCGTGGATTTCGATCGCGTCGGACGCCGCGGTGATCCCCAGCCGGCACACCTTGAGCTTGGTGACCGGCACCGCGATGCGCTGCCGCATGCCGCGCGGCTGGCGGTGGTTGATGGCGCCGGTGCCGTCGAAAACCAGCGCAAGCGCGGCTTCGACGTCGACGATCATCTCGGCGAGCTTGCGCCTCATCAGCGGCTTGTCGATGAGCGCCCCGCCGAATGCATGCCGCTGCCGGGCGTAACACAACGATTCCACCAGGGCGCGACGCGCATTGCCGAGCCCGAACAAGGCGATGCCGAGCCGGGCGGCGTTGGTCAGTTCCATCATCCGGCCGAGCCCCTTGCCATCGGACGGACCAGCTTGAGCGTCTGAAGCGCTCGGCTCGCCGGACAGCAGAAACGCCTCGGCGTCAACGAACTCGACCTCGCCGGAGGCCACCGACCGGGTGCCGAGCTTGTCCTTGAGCCGGCGCACCCGCACCCCGTTGCGCGAACCGTCCCGGCGGGTGCGCAGCACGAGGAAATTCGCCACACCGCGGGTGGAATCGGGCGCACCTTCGGGCTTGGCCAGCACGACGAACGCCTCGCCGGCGCAGTTGGACGCGAACCACTTGAAGCCATTGAGCAACCACACGTCGCCGCTGCGGGTCGCGGTGGTCTCGAGCGCCCCGAGGTCGGAGCCACCGGTGCGTTCCGTCAGTAACTGTGCCGTCTCGCCCGCCCACTCACCGGAGGCGAACTTGGAGAGCACGTGCTCGCGTACGTCGGGCGGCGCGTACGCGGCCACCAGCGACTGGACCATGCCGCCACCCGTACCCAGCGCGCAGCCCATCCCGATATCGGCCTGATCGAGCAGATAGTTCGACGCGAACAGGGCCAGGCCCGAGCTCACCTGGGCGGCGCGCGCCTCGCTGCGCAGGGCCTGCTGAGCGTCCAGCACCGCGCGCTTGGACTGCGTGAACGATGCCGGCATGACGACCTGGCTGACGTCGTGTCCCCACCGGTCGTAGCGCTCCAGCCGGGGCGGGTTCCGGTCGGTCTCCTCGGCCCACCGCGCCACCGGACCGCCCATCAGCTCACCGATGCGCGTCAAATGGGGCTCTGCCACGGCCAGTTCGTCGGGCTGCAGGTAGTAGGCCATGGTGAACTGCAGGGTGGGATCGGCGGAGTACCAGTTGAGCCCCACGGCTCCGCGGTAGTTGTCCGTCTGGTACCGCTGCGACTTTTCCGGAGTGGAAAAGGGGAGCTTGCGCAGCTTGTCGCTGGCCTCCAGGTCGTACTCGCTCATGACGCGACGCTATTACAGCCGAAATGCCGAGTGAAAGGCATTCAGCCGAGCGCGCCCACCGGTCCCGTGAGGAAGATCAGCCGGAAATTGCCGATCCGGACCTCATCGCCGTTGGCCAGCACCGCCGAGTCGACCGGCTCACGGTTGAGGTAGGTCTTGTTCAGGCTGCCCAAGTCGACGAGGTGGAATTTGCCGTCCTCCTTTCGGAATTCGGCGTGCCTGCGGCTGACGGTGATGTCGTCGAGGAAGATGTCGCTGGCGGGATGCCGGCCTGCGGACATGACGGGCCGATCCAGCCGGAACTGGGATCCGGCGTTGGGACCCCGCTTCACGATGAGCACGCCCACGCCGCCCCCGAGCGTTTCTATCTCCTCCAGTGCCGCCTCGGCGACAGCCGCCGACGTGTCGAAGTCGTCGCTGCGCAACATCGCCGAGAGCTTTTCGGTTTCGTTGGACGCCTGGCCGTTAACGTTCACGTGCGGACACCTGGCTCAATCACGCAGCTTGTGGAAGATCCGGGGCCGCGTCTGCCGCTCGTGATTTCGGCCGGTTGGGGACCGGGGCCCAGCCAACGTAGGTCAGGTACAGCCCGACCACTGCGAAGACGACGCAGGCCGCGACCCACCAGGCTTTCGCGCCGATCATGCTGTTGGCCACCGAAACGAAAGTCTGGGGGAAGGCGAAAAGGAGCAGGCCGCGCAGCGTGATCATCCACCCGAGGAGGGACACGATGATCGCCGCGGCGCCGTGCCAGTATTGGTGGACGGCGACCACGATGAGGCCGAACAACAGAATGAAGGCACCGGTCACCCAGGTCCACAGCGAATTCGCCTCGAACTGCGACAGTAGTGTCTGCATGTCGGAGGCACGGGCTACGGCCGTGGCGTCGACGATGACCAGGAAAGGGCCTAGGGCGCGGGAGAGCAGGCGCGTCCGTGCCTGAGGTGAAGCGTCCATCAACGAGCCTCCGTTCTGGATCCCTGTATCGGACCATTCCGCCGAAGTGCCGAGATAGGGACAGAAGTCCCTTCGTCTGAGGCGTTCGTCCTCCGCTGCCTCTTTCTTCCCGGCCGGCCGAAGCGCATGATCGGCTGAGGTCAACGATCAAGGGAGTCGATGATGAAAGCCGATGTAGGTGATTGGCTCGTAATCAAGGGCGCGACGACCGAATTAGCGGATCAGCGCGGTGTGATCACCGAGGTCCGCGGCGCCGACGGCGCGCCGCCGTACGTGGTGCGCTGGCTTGCGAGCGGACATGAGGCCACCGTGTTCCCGGGCTCGGACGCTCTCGTCGTCACCGCGGCCGAACAACAGCAGGCCGACGAGCGGGCACGGCATAGGGTCGGGAACTGACCTTTACCGAATAGCTCGAGCGGCTTATACCGGCGCCAGGAATTCAGACGTGTAGAACTCGGCCGGGTTTTGGGAGTGTGCGTTCGGGCGCTCGATAATCACCCAGACGCCCGTCGTGCCGGGCCGAATGGCGTCTTGAACGGTCACCGTTCCGCTGCCGGCGGCGTCGGTGTCCATTCCGGTGAAGGCGGTGCCCGGATCGCCCGGACCGCAGGTCGCCGACGAGGGACGGGGCTCCTGGATCAGGCCGACATCGAAATGGGTGCCCGGATCGGGGGCGTCGACCAGATGTACCTCCGCGATCGCCCGCGACCCGGCGGTGTGTATGAGCGCCGAGCCGGTGCCCAGTCCAACTCGGGGTACAACCGCCGCCTCGGTCACCCGGCTGAAATCGCAACGTCGAAGAGCACCGTCCAAAACGACCGTCGTGCCGCCCTCGGCAGTCGCGTTGACGATTTCGATCGTCGCGGCGGGGAAGAGCACCGCGGTGATTGCGGCGGCGCACGTTCCCAAGCGTGTCAATGTGTCCATCGGGTCACCTTTTTATGTTTGTGTTAGTTGGCCCACAGGGGAAAGTAGGTATTAACCCGCGGATCCCGAAATTAAACATTTGAGCGACAATTACCCGAACGTAAATTCCCGTCGTTATTTGACTAATGACGAATTAATGACGACGGACCATAAAATCCGTTGTAATACAACTGCTTCCGCGTTTTAACGCGCCCGATTTCAGGGCTTGATTCGGATCTCTCCGGGCGACCACAACCCGCCGCGGGTCGCGGTGCCCAGGTCCAGTTGCGCTGGGCGCGCATCTGAAATGGTGTCGAACTTGCGCAAGGAGCCCCAGTCACGGCCCCAGTCGCGGGACAGATAGGTCGACATCACGTGGGCGCGCAGCAGCAGGTCGGTGATGCCCAGCAGGCCGCCGTTGACGCCGTCCTCCCAGGTGTCGGTGTCTTGCTTCTTGGCGTTGTAGTCCGGCGTGATGCGGAATTTCGGGATCTCGGTGACGCCGTTGACATGCAGCATCGGGTGCTGGCACGGGAACGCCAGCCCGACCGCCCAGTCCAACAGCACCGGCTGCGACGAGCCGATGTACTCCTGCACGGAGCGCAGCTCAGGCACTCGCGGCGGGGTCACGGCGATCCACTCGTCCGGCGTCAGGGAGAGGTCCTCGGCCACCAAGCGGACCGCGACCGCGTCGGCGGGCATCTTGTCCCGGCTGTAGCGCAGGTTGCGCCACGCCTTCGGCTGTTCCCCGTTCAGGTCGTAGGGCACCAGCCGCCCGGCCGGCACTATGTCACCACCGGGGCCGGGCTTGCCATATTCCAGCACCACGGTCTGTCCGTCGGTGTGCCCGTGCAGCACGCTGTTGCCGGCGATCTTGCCCGCGGCGGTCACAACGAGCAGCGGGTGACCGTCGTCTGGCCTGGGCAACTGGTACCACGCCGACGTCAGTCTGCTCTGTTGTTGGGCGCCGGTGGTGTAGCTCCCGGCCAGCGGAACCCGGTCGGGGTCAAGGCCGTAGGGCAACGGCACCAGCGATCCGTTGATACCCGGCGCCTTAAGCTTGGTCGGCGCGCGCCAGTCGTACGCGTACCAGTCGTAGTCCGTGCCCGGCTGCGGCACCGATGTCTCCTGGACCGCCTCGGCCACGGTATGGTCGGGTACGCCGTTGGGGGTGAACCCCACTGGGTTGACGCCGCCCAGCGGACCCAACGTGCCGTAATTGCCGGGCAGGGGCGCCATAAAGCCGGCGTTGCTGTCCGGCTCGACGAGCACGTCGTCGGCCAGTCCGCAGCCCCCCGCGAATTCGCGCAAGTTGGCCCAGCCATTGGAGTAGGTGGGGTACTGGCGCACGATCCCGGCGACCATCGATGCGATGAACACCAGCGCCATGAATCCGGCCGCGAGCGGCACCGGCGCTGCCGTCACCGCCCGCGCCAGCCGGCCCTCGCCGTGGCCCCGGGGGGCGAAGTGCAACCAGGTCGCCCAGAGTGCCGCGATCGCGAACAGGATGAAAAAGATTGTGCTGATGGAGATCCCGGCGAGCTTCGGCATGGCGCTGTTGAACGGCACGCCGTAACTGGAGACATACCACCAGCCGTTGGTGGTGGCGAAGCACAGCGCCAACAAGAACAACACCGCCGCCACGAACGCCATCCGGTTACGCGACCAGCGCAGCACCTTGGGCGACACCAGCACCGTCGTCAGCGCGGCCATCGCCGCGCCAACCGCGGCGAACAGCCCGAAGTGATGCACCCACTTGGTGGGGGTGAACATCAGGAAGAACATGGTGCCGAAGATGACACCCATCAGCCGCCACGCCGGGCCGCGGGCCACACCGGGGATTCGCTTGCGCCGCAACATGATGAACACGGCGGTGAACAGGCACAGCGCGGTGATCAGGAAGCCGAACCGGCGCGACAGTGAACCGTCGACGGTCGGCAGAATGAGGTAGTAGTAACGCAGGTTCTCGGTGTACCACGCCTGGCTCGGTCCGATCGCGGTGCGAATCCTGGTGGCCTCCAACACCGTTGACAATGTCTGGTCGGCGAACACCACGGTGAGGATGACCGAGCCGGCCGCCAGGATCGGCGCGACCAGCGGCCAGGTGCCCACCAGGCGATGCCGGCGGACCAAGATTCGCAGGATCGGGCGGCCACCGGCCACCAACGCGGCCACCGCGATCAGGCCGGTGGGCTGCACCCCGAGGGTGAACGCGGCGGTCACCACCGCCAGCGCCGCCGGGGTCAGCCGGGAAGCGCACATCGAGCGCTCGATCAGTACGTAGGTGATCAGCGAACCCAGCGCGATGATCGGCTCGGGACGAAGGCCGTTGTTGAACGGCATCCACGCGGTGAGCAGGACCATGCCGGCCGCCCAGTTAGCGGCCGTGCTGGAGGTCACCGCCGGCCCCAGCCGGGGCAACACCTCACGCGACAGCAGCAGCCAGCAGACCAGCCCGGCGACCAGGTCGGGCAGCCGCATCCACAGGCTGCCGTCGCTGACGTGGGTCATCAGTGCCAGCAGGTTGTAGTACCAGCCAAACGGGTCCTCCGGGCTGCCGAACCAACGGAAGTAGTTGGACATGTAGCCGGCGCGATCGGCGACCCGGGCCATGCCGAGGATGTAGCCGTCGTCGGAGGAATTAGCGCCGATCAAATGCCATAGCAGGAAGCCGAATATCACCGTGGCGTCGATCAGCGTGAACTTTCGCCAGCGGGTCGGAATCAACCGGTGCATGCGCCGGCCGTCCAACTGGTCCAGGCGCCACAGAGCGACCAGCGCGACGATGGTGGACACGATGGCCAGCACCATCGCGAACAGTTTCAGCGTCGTCGGGGTAGTGGAGAACCGGGTGTCGATGGTTGCCGAGAATTGCAGCCCGGGCGGCGCCGGACCGGCCAGATCCGTGAACACCCCGACGATCTGCGGGCGCAGGTTGGGATCGGGGAAACCACCGCCCACGGGCTTGCCCGCCGGATCGGTCAGCCCGACGAACGTGGCGAAGGTGCCGGCCCGTGTCGAGGTGATCTCGATGCTGGAACATCCGGGGGCGCGTGCGCCCCCTGCCGCCTGTTCCCGCGGCACGCTGGCGATCACCACGTTGCGGTCGGTGACGTCGACGCGCTTGCTGCTGACGACGACGAACAACGAGTTGAGCGCGGCGTCCTTGCCCTTCTTGGGCGCCGTACTCAGCACCACCCCGCCGTCGGGCGGCAGGTCGCGCACCACCGAACACGGCACCCTCGCCGTCACGTCGACCGGCGTCAGCGAAATCAGCGGCGCGGTAACGCTGTTCAACTGGCCGTTCTGCGGCCAGTTCAGCGTCGCGGTGGTCTGCACCACGGGCAGCAGCGGCGTCGCGACCGACAGAACGAAACCGATCACCCCGGCGATCGTCGCGACCCAGCGTGCCACCCGCGCATCGCGACGGGCGTCGGGCTGCGAGGTGGCCGCTTGGCGTTCGTGGTTGATGACGCTCATGGCAGGGCCCTAACCGGTCCTTGCCGGCTCCAGCCGTGCACGGTGGTCACACCCTCTTCGACGACGGCATCCGGTGCCAGATCTGCCGGCACCAACGCGTAATACTGTTCGACCGATCCCCAGTCGCGATACCAGTCTCCGCGCAGGTAGGTCGAGATCGTCGAGGTGCGCAGCATCGCCTGAGTGAACAGGAACGGACCGCCGGCCTCGCTGGCCTGCCACCCGTTGGACGACGCCGCGGTCTGCTTGTGATCGGGCAGGATGCGGTACTGCGGAAGTTCGGCAACGCCAAGGTGTTCGGAGAACGGCCGCTGGCAGGGGAAGTTTGCGGCGGTCGCGATGTCCATCAGCACTGGTGTGTGCGATCCGATCAGCTGCTGCAGAGTCTGCAGCACCGGGACACGCGGCGGTGTGAACGCGAACCACTGCTCGGAACTCAGATTCGGGTCGTAGGCGACGATGCGTGCCACGTTAGCCTCCGGCGGTGCCCAGGCCAGCGGGAACCGCAGGTTGCGCCACGCCGGCTCCGGCCCGATGTCAATGGGCTGCACCTCCGCGAGCGGTTGGGTGGTGCCGTCGGGGCGACTAACGCCCCACTGCAGTTTCAGCGATTGCCCATAGGTGAAGGTGCCGTCCTCCTTGTACGACCAGATCGCACCGGCGGCGGATACCACCACCAGCGGCCGATCCGGGGTGCGGGCGGGCAACCGGTACCAGGCCGAGGTTGCCGTGGCGGCCAGCGAGTTCTCGCCGTAGCTGCCCATCACCGGGGTGCGGGCAGGGTCGAGGCCGAACGGTAGCGCCGCGTGCGACCCGTTCACCCCGACCGGGCCTTTCCCGCCGGCCGTGCCCGCGGAGTCACTCATGGTGGCGTTGGGCTTGTTGGGTGACGCGTCGGAATTCACCACCCCCGGTTTGGTGACCACCGGGTTGGACCTCAGGTCATCGCCCACCCCGTCGGGTTTGAAGCCGACGGGGTTGACTCCCCCGAGCGGGCCGTCGGGCCCGAAGGTTTGTCCCGGAGCCGGTTGCAGCAGGCCGGCGTTGGGATCGGGCTCGGTCAGCACGTCATCGGCCATGGCGCAACTGGTGGGGGAAAGGCCCGAGCTGAGCGCCGCCAGGTTGGCTTTGGCGGTGGTGTAGAGCGGGTAACGGAAAACCGCACCCTTGGCCAGCGAACCGACTTCGCCCAGGACCATGATCACCGCGACCACCAGCAGCGGGGTGGACGCCAGCACGCGGTTGCGCCGGTTGTCCTTGACTTCGGTATGTCCGGCGTAGTCCATCCGGAAGTGCTGCCAGGCGGCCAGCAGACCGGTCAGGATCGACAACGTCAGGAACATCGACGTCACCGGGTGGCTGGCGATGACGGGCTGGATGTCGAACCACGGCACCCCGTAGTTGCCGACGTAGAACCAGCCGTTGACCCCCGACGTGGCCACCGCCAGCACGAACAGCAGCGCCGTCACGTACAGCGTGAGGTTGCGGCGGCTGTGCAGGCCGATGCGGGCGAAGGTGAATGCGGTGACCGCGCCCAGCGCCCCGGCCAGCCCGGCGAACGCGCCGAACTGCACGGCCCACTTCGTCGGGGTGAACGTCAACAGCAGCAGGCCGACCGCGGTGGTGCCGATCAACCGCCACGCGGGGCCACTGGCCAGCCCGGGCACCCCGCCGCGCCGGAGCAGGACCACCAGCATGCCGAACAGGCACAGCAGCAGCACGAGCACCGCGAATCGCCGCGCCATCGACCCGTCCGGGTTGGACTCCACCGTGAGGAAGTAGTAGCGCAGGAAATCCTGGTACCAGGCGATCGTCGGGCCGACCTTGTACTTGATGCGTGCCGACTCGGCGACCGTGGCCAGAGTTTGACTGCGGAACACCACCACGGCGATCAGCGAGAACGAGGCCGCCAGCACCGCCAGTGGTGCCAGCAGCCCGTCGGTCGGCTGGCGGCGCCGGATCACCTGGGCGATGGCCCGGGCCCCGGTCAGCAGCGCGGCGACGGCGATCAACCCCTGCGGCGCCAGGGTCGCGGTGAGCATCGCGACGATGATCGCGACCGCAGCCGGCGCGATACGCCGCAGCGCGATCGCGCGTTCCACCAGCATCCAGGTCACCATCACGCCCAGCGCGATCAGCGGCTCGGGCCGCAGGCCGTTGTTGAACGGCAGCCAGGCGGCCAGGAATACCGCGCCCGCGGTGAACACGACCACCCGGTTCGCCGCCAGGCCGCCCCTTCCGGGTCCCAGCCTGCGCAGCACCCAATGGCCGATGATCAGCCAACAGGCGATCCCGGCCAGCGTGGCAGGCAGCCGCATCCACACGCCGGCGGTGCTCACCGACGCCAGCTTGGAGAGCACCGCGAGATACCAGTCGAACGGCGCCTCCGTCGTCCCGAAGTAGCGGAAATAGTTGGCTACGTAGCCGGCCTTCGGCGCGACCCGGGCGATGGTGACGTTGTAGCCGTCGTCCGACGAGGTGGCGCCGATGACATGCCAAATCAGCAGGGTTGCGATCACGCCGACGTCGGCGAGCCAAGTCGCGAGCCCGACGCGCCACCACGAGGGCCAGTGCACGCGCGGGCGATACCGGGACAGCCAGGACACCGGGGATCGCCAGCTGATCAGCGTGTCGTCCCCGCGGCTGCGCCGATCCATGGCCGCCATCGCCAGGATGGCGACCAGGACGGCCAGCCCACCCACGACCATCGCGACCTTCTTTATCGCGGTTGGCGCCGTGATGAACCGGGTGTCGATGTCGATGCGGGCCGACAGCCCCGGCTGCGGCGCCACCTTCAAATCGGTGAAGATCCCGCCGACTTGTGGCTTCTTCTCGGACGGCAGTATCCCGGAGGCGCCGGGTATGCCAACGAAATCGGCACCGGCAACGCGCGCGTCGGCCCAGACGCGCAGCACGCTGCAGGCGCCTGCGGCGACCGCCGAGCGCTGTGCCACCGCGGCCACGGTGTCGCGGAACGCCACGACGACCACGTCCTTGTCGGCGCGCACGAACAGCCCGTTCTTGCCGGTGTCCACCCCGCCGGCCGGCAGGGTCGAGACGACCAACCCTCCATTGGGCGGCAAGGTGGCCATCGCCGAGCACGGGATGGAGATGTCCAGCGCGCGCGGCGCCCCGGCCACGAGCGGGGCGGTGATCTGGGTGACGCGCCCGGCGGGACTTGCTGCGGTGCCCTGGGGCCACAAAACCGTCGCCGTCGTCTGCTTCACCGGAAGTAACGGAACCATTGCGCATAACAGCAGACCCACGATTCCCGCGACGACGGCGATCAACCGGGGGATCCGCTGCGATCGCTCATTACCGTCATGGGGCACGAGGGTCGATGGTAGGGGACGCCGCTTTGTGCGGTGAGGACGCAGGGCCGCGCCGTAGGCGCTTCCCGGCTGCGTTTTCGTAGGCGCGCCACTTGAATTGTCGCGTGACCGGCCCGCCAAATCGACCGTCGTCGCATCACTTGGGTCAAAATGGTGAGCTGAGGCCGTCAACGACCCGGGAGGCTGGCAGCGCGATGACGAACGCAGGTCTCGGGTTCGGTGTCTTGGGTCCGTTGCTGATGACCAGCCACGGCGTCCGGGTGCCGGTGGGCGCACCGAAGCAACGAGCGGTGCTGGCCATGCTCTTGATCAACCGCAACCGGCCGGTATCCGTCGACTCGTTGATCAACGCGGTGTGGGATGAGGACCCGGTGCCGGCCGCGCGCACCAGCATCCAGGCGCACGTGTCCAACCTGCGCCGGCTGCTCCGCAGCGCCGGCGTCGATCCGTACCAGGTGCTGGCCAGCGCACCGCCGGGCTACCAACTGAGCGTCCCCGACGCCGACTGCGACCTTGGGCGCTTCACCGCCGAAAAGGCCGCGGGAATCCGGGCCACCGCCGCGGGACACTTCGAAGAGGCCAGCAGGCAATTCTCGTTAGCGCTGGGCGAATGGCGCGGACCGGTTCTCGATGACCTGCGCGACTTCGCCTTCGTCGACGCTTTCGCCACCGCGCTGATGGAAGAGAAGGTGGCGACCCACACCGCCCGCGCCGAGGCCGAAATCGCATGCGGACGTGCCGGCGAGGTCATCGGTGAGCTCGAGGCGCTTACCGCCGAACATCCCTACCGCGAACCGCTGTGGGCGCAGCTGATCACCGCGTACTACGTCACCGAGCGTCAGTCCGATGCACTCGGCGCCTACCGGCGACTCAAGACGGCCCTGGCCGAGGGGCTCGGCATCGACCCCGGCCGCACGGTGAGTGCCCTGCACGAGCGGATCCTGCGCCAGGAGCCGTTGGACGCCAAACGGGCCGCCCTGACCACCCACAAGCGCGGCGTCTACCGGCAGGAGTCGACGACCGACGGGATGCAGGTGGCGGCGTCCTCCCTCGCCGGGCTGCGTGACCGGACCGGGCGGCTCTATCCGCTGGCGGGTGCGATAACCCGGATCGGACGTTTCACCGACAACGACATCGTTCTCGACGACACCGACGTCAGCCGTCATCACGCTGTCATCACCGACACCGGAACCGGTTTCATGATGACCGATTTGCGGTCCACCAACGGGGTGGAGGTGCAGGGCCAGCGCATCCGGGGCAGCGCCACCCTGGCCGACGGCGACCACATCCGCATCGGCGGTCACGAGTTCACCTTCGAGGTTCGGCCCGGCTGACGGTCGGCCGCTCACGCACCCAGCCGCCCGGCCAGTGTGTCCCGGCCGGGCCCGGCCAGATCCGCGACCGCCGCGGGGCGGCCTGCCATCGCCATGAGGAGCGCCTCGCCCGGTCCTGTGACCTCCGGGCCGCTGCCGTGCGCCCAGTCGACGTCGGTGGCGCGCAATCTCAGCCCCCGAATGCGGCGTCCGGCGCCGAGTCTCGGGTTGCCGGGCACCAAGCCGAGAACCCGCACAAGCCGATCGCTGGGGATTGCGCGCGGCCGGCGAAGCGAGCGGCGGATGTCTTGGTGGTGAATGGTGCCGTCGACGAGCGCGATCATCCCGCCGAAGCCCGCGGTCAAACCCTTGGGCGTGAAGTGGTTGCGGAGAAATTCGAGAAGCTGTTGGGGCTCAGGGTCGAAAACTCGTCGACGCCCACCTGGTTCGCGCGCAGGATCCGGCCCTTCGCGAAGCGCCTCAGCAGTCCTAGGGCGCCCAGCTCTTCGTAGCTGATCACATGCGCGACAACGTCTTTGACGCTCCACTCCGAACAAAGGCTGGGTGCATCCCAGTCCTGCGGCGTCAGCGTGGCAAGAAAGTCCGCGAGGTCGGCCCGCTCGGCGCAGGCCATGCTCATCAAGGTGGCTGTCATTGCGTCACTTCCCCGGGTGGATCACGAACCGTAAATCTAGGCTTGCCGATGGCGGTCATCAACCGTCTCGTCCCGGCCTTTGATCGCGCGCCCGCGACCCAGGCCCATATCGGCCCGCGAGATGCGGCCCGAGCCCCGCGACCAAGCCGTCGGACAACCGGGCCTGACGGTCGCAAGAATTTCGCAAGAATCTCGCAAGAATCTTCCAACGGTCCGGCAAGCGGTCTGCGCCACACTTCTGCTGTCGGTAACCAGCCAAACGGAGGAGGAAGCGCAACGATGAATGCCAAACCAAAGAAGGTCTCCAAGCTGCGGATGGCGGCCGGTGTCGTTCTGGGCACCGTCGGTCTGTCACTGGTCGGGTCGCTGATGCCGGCCGTCGCGTCGGCTGACCCGTGGGTCCCCTACAGCGGACCCCTGCACCCGGTTCGGCATTACGCCGCGGACGTTCTGCACCCGCTTTGGACCCTCACGCACCCCATCCGCGCCGCCATCCCTTAAGCCCGACCAAAAGCGCGCCCGACCTTTAGCGTTAGCCGCGGCGCAGCGGGGCCGGGTTCCACAAGCCGCTGCGCGTCGCGGTCCCCAGCTGTAGACGGGCGGCCTGCGCGTTGGGGTAGTAGGGCGTCAACCGCTGCAGCGAGCCCCAATCGCGGGACCAGTCGTCCTTCAGATACGTCGCCATGGTGGTCGCCTTCACCAGCAACTCGGTGACGCCCAGCGGTCCGCCGCCGTTGGTGTCCATCACCGGTGAATTGGCCTCGGCGCCGAATCGGTCCGGCAGGATCCGCCATTTCGGTGTCTCGTCGACGCCGTTCTGATGGCCGAACGGACGCTGACAAGGGAACGCCAGGCCGACCAGCCAGTCCAGGAACACCGGGTCGTCCGAGCCCACCACGTCCTGCAGCGTGCGCAGCTGCGGAATCCGCGGGGGTGTGAGCGCGATCCAGTGCTGTGGTGCTAGATCTTCGTCGTCGGCGACCAAGCGGATCTCGGTTGCGGCGCTCGGGATCGCGGACAGCGGCAATCGCAAGTTGCGCCAGGCGGGCGAGGCGCCGACGTCGGCGAATTGGAAGGAACCGCCGGGGTGCCCGCCGGCCGCTTCGTCATCGGTGGCCCACTGCACCTGGACCTCGCGGGGGTCGAAGCGGCCGGCCGCGCTCACGACCAGCAGCGGCCCCGCCTTGTCCCGTGCGGGCAGCCGGTACCAGCCCGACCGCAGGTGAGCGGGCACCTGGATGCCCGAGCGCCAGCTGCCGAGCACCGGTGTGCGGGCCGGGTCGAGGTTGTAGGGCAGCTGGGCGGCCGAACCGTTGATTCCCGGTGCGGGGTTGGTGCCGCCCTCCGTGCCGGGTTCGGCGCCGGTGGTCAGCCTGTCTTCGTTGATGAAGCTGCGGTCGCCCGGACGCTCCATCACCGGGTCGGCGCGGACGTCGGCGGGAATGCCGTTGGGCGTGAAGGAGTCCGACAGGCCCGCTCCCAGGGCGTCGGCCACCGAAGCCCCCGCCGGCGTCAGCATGCCGGCGTTGGGATCCTGTTCGACCAGCACGTCCTCGGCGAGTCCGCAGGACTTGCCGGCGAGCGCCTGCAGATTGGAGCGGCCAACCGACCACGCCGGATACTGGTCCGTCATCGCCAGGGTCAGCGACACCACCTCGAAAATCACCAGCGCCCACGCCGCAATTGCCAACGGGGACTGGACGATTCCGGCCACTCGCGCGCCGTACCGCGTTTTGGGCGGCCCGTTATCGGTGGCGACGAAGTGGAACCACGCCGCCAGCAGCAGCACCAGCAGGGTCAGCCCCAGCAGCACGGTGGCGAACGCGTAATGCCACGCCGGGAACGAATTGGACCACGGCACACCGAAATTGGACACGTACCACCAGCCGTTGACGCTGGCGAACGACAATGCCACCAAGAACAGCACCACGGCGGCGAACACGGTGCGGTTGCGCCGGGACCGCATCGCCACGGACGTCACCGCGACCGCGGCCAGCGCGCCCAGCGATCCGGCCAGTCCCGCGAACACCCCGAAGTGGTGGGTCCATTTGGTGGGAGTGAACATCATCGCGACGAACGAGATGATGGTGATCCCGACGATGCGGCGGCTCGGCCCGGCGGCCGTGCCCGGAATTCGGCCCTTGCGCAATGACATTGCCACCGTTATCCCGAGGGCCAGAACCAGGGCCAGCACCGCGAAGCGCCGGGCGACCGACCCGTCCGGGCTGGCCATGAACAGCCGCTCGTAGCGGATGTGTTCGTCGAACCAGCTCAGGCTGGGCCCGAGTGCACGCTTCAATGTGGTCGCCTGCATTTCGCCGGCCAGGGTCTGGTCGCGGAAGATCAGGATCACGGTGACGGTGACCGCGGCCAACACGGGCGCCAGCAGCGGTAGTGCACCGAACCGCTTGGAGCGGCGGTGCACGATGGTCCGCAGCGGCCCGACCGCGACCAGCAGCGCGCCGATCGACGCGATACCCGTCGGCCCGGAGAACAGGGTCAGGGCGCCGATGATGCAGGCGATCGCTACCGGCAGCAGCCGGCTGGTGGCCACCGCGCGCTCCACCGAACACCAGGTCAGCAGGATGCCCAGCGCGATGATCGGCTCTGGCCGCAGGCCATTGTCGAGCGGCAACCAGGTCGCCAGGAACAGCCCGGCGGCTGTCCACGCGGCCGCCCGGCTGGTCTTGACCGCATGACCGAGGCGCGGGATGACTTCTCGGCTGATCACCCACCAACAGGTCAACGCCATCGCCAGCGTCGGCAGCCGCATCCAGACGCTGGTGGTGGAGACATGGGCCCACACCGCCAGCAGGTCGTAGTACCAGCCGAACGGGGCCTCGGGGGTTCCCAACCACCGGTAGTAGTTCGCCATGTACCCGGCGTGCTCCGACACCCGGGCCATGGTCAGGATGTAGCCGTCGTCGGACGTGTTGGCGCCGACGAAATGCCACCACACCAGCACGGCGATGACGAGCGCGTCCAGGCCCTTGATCGACCACCAGCGCGCGGGCAGGAAGCGCCGGTGCCGGGTGCCGTCGGCGGTGTCGAGGACGTGCAGTGCGATCAGGGCGACGGCGGTCAGCACCACCCCGAGGATCATCGCGGCCATCTTCAGCTGCGTGGGGCTGCTGCTGTACCGGGTGTCGACGGTCGCGGCGAAGCTCAACCCCGGCGGCGCAGGCCCGGACAGATCGGTAAAGACGCCGACGATCTGCGGCCGGAAGTCGTAGCCGCTTTTCTCGCCGCGCAGTGGCGAGCCGGGATGCTCGGCGTTGGGCCCCTGCGTCAGCCCGACGAATTCGGCGGTGACCCGGTCGGCGTGCGCGGTGAACGTCAAGCGCCGGCAATCCGGGCCGAGGACCTGACTCAACGGCGCGGTGACCACCGGGACGTTGCGCACCACCAACACGAGATAGTCGTTGGCGCGCTGGATCAGCAGCCCGCGGTCGACGGCCTTCGGGGCCTGCTTGGGCACCGTCGACAACAGCACCGTCTTGCCGGCGTTCTGCGGTCCCGCCAGCCCGGCGGCGGCCTGACACGGCACGGAGACCTTCAAATCGGTGGCGACGTACCCGATCAGCGGTGCATCGACGCTGTCGAAGGTGCCGTTCTGCGGCCAGTTCAGTTGGGCGGTGGTCTGGTTGACCGGCAGCACCGGGGTGACGATCGCCAGCAGGGCGCCGAGCAGACCGGCGATGGTGGCAACCAGCCGAGCGGTCCGGTGGTTACCTCCCGCGTCGTCCACGGGGGTAGATGGTAGTTCTTCGGCCAAGTCAGCCGGGGTTTCGGTGGCCATCAGCCGCTACACACCCGGCTTGCGGATGGCCAGGACGAACGGACCGATGCTGTCGACGACGAAACGGGGATCGGCGAACAGGGCCGCCGGCAATTCGACGGTGTACCGACGGACGTTGGGCTGGTTCGGGTACACGTCCTGGGCCAGCCGCAACGTGTAGTTGCTGTTCGCGCCGCGGCGCATGAGAAATACCGTAGGCGGGGGCCACGGCGACGTGTCGAGCGCGTGGATGAACTCGTCGGGGGTCTTGAGCTTGGACCACTTCTCGATCTGCGCGGCGCGCAGGTCGAACTGGGCGAGTGGGTTGGCGTAATGCGACGTCAGCCCCTGGAATCCCCAGTAGGGGTAGTAGGACAGGAAGCTGTAGTCGGCGGTCATCACCACGGTCTGATCGCGCGGCTTGCCGGTCACCTTGACGATGGCGGCGTCGATGTCGGAGTAGAACTTCTCGGAGCTGGGCGGCCGCCGGTCGCCGCGCCGGCCGTGGCCATCGGTGTCGGTGTAGGCGATGGTGAGATCCGGCCGCAGCACGTCGGGGATGTCCTGGCTGAACGCGATCGCGGCGGCCAGGCCGATGGCGCCGGCCACCGGGACCATCGTTCTTTCCAAGCCCCGGCCCCGGCCCCGATCGGCGCCACGGTCGGTTAACGCCCGGACCGCCTCGATGAAGCCGAACGCGCCGGCGGCAACCAGTAGCACAGTCAGCGTCGGTTGCAGCCGGAACGACAACAGCGTGGTGCGCGCCAGGGTGGTCAGCATCGACAACAGCGACCACAGGTAAACGGCCAGCACACCGACCGCGAGGGCGCCGGCCCGCACCGATGTGCGTGCGCGCACCACCAGCCACAGCGTGCCGAGCATGCAGATCGCTCCCAGCAGCGAGAACTGCAGCATCGGGAAGGTCAGTTCGGCGCCATCGGCAGGCAGGTAGTGCTGGGCGCTGCCCGTGTTGCTGACCGGGTTGCGGGCCGCGCGTAACAGGAACGGCAGCCAGGTGATGCTCGCGATGGCCGCCGCGACAACGGTGATGACCGCCAGCCGGCGCAGAGGGTCGAACGCAGCCTTGACGCCACCCCGCCGCCAGCGAGAGCCGGCCAGCAGCAGGGCCATCAGCAGCACCGTGAACGCACTGAAGGCCACCAGCAGCGTGTACCAGGTGGCCGCGAATCCGAGGAATATCCCCGCGGCGACTACCGCGGCCCAGCCGCCGCCCGCCCTTGGCCCGGGTGTCACGCCGGCGTGACCGTCGTCGTCCACCGCCGCGCTGGCGTCGCGGACGCCGGCGCGCAGGCCCGACCATGTCAGCACCAACACCGGCGGCAATAACACCGTGATCATCGCCGCGTAGGGCTCAGGTGAGCTGTAGGCCAGCGTCACCGCGGCGGTGGCGGTGGTGACGATGAGCGCGTACTCGAAGCGGATCATCCGCCACCACAGCACCAGCGCGACGGCGACCGCGATGGTGATCGAGGTGATGGCCCACGGCTTGTAGATCTCCCAGGCCGGTATTCCCGTCAGCGCCGCCACGCGACCGCCGATCCAAAACCAGCCCGGCGGGTAGAACGGCGGCAGCCCCAGATAGGTCATGTCGCGCAGGGTCGGGCTGTCCGCGAGCCGGGTCAGGTACTCCGTGCGGAACTGCTGGTCGACGGAGATGCCGAACAGGTACAGCTTGGTGGCGCCCAGCGGCATGCCCAGCGTCACGACGGTGAAGGCGGAGACGAACACCAGCCCGCCCAGCTGGGCCAGTCGCCGGTATCGCCCGCCCCGCCGCCACACCCACCCGACGGCGACCAGCCCGGCCAGGCAGCCGACCTGCCCGACGGTGGTCAGCGCGTGCAACTGGTTGGACGACGGAAAGGCCGGCCATTGCACGCCCGCGATCGCGACCAGCGATGGCACCGCTACCAAGACGGCGACCACTGCCGCGGCGGCCATCTGGACCACCGTGGCCAGTGCGTTACGCATGGTCAGATTGGCAGCTTGCGGAAAATGCGCCGCGGGATGTGTCGCAACACCATCATCACGTAACGGAATGCTGCTGGCGCCCAAACCAATTCCTTACCTTTTGCGGACGCGGTCACTGCGAGGTTGGCGACGTACTCCTTGTCGACGGTGAGCGGGGCCTCCTTGATGTGCGCGCTCATCCGGGTGCGCACCTGGCCGGGCCGAATCACCAGGACGTGAACCCCATACTCGCGCAAGGCCTCCGACAAGCCCAGGTAGAACCCGTCCAGGCCGGCCTTGGTGGAGCCGTAGACGAAGTTGGACCGCCGCACCCGTTCGCCGGCCACCGTGCTCATCGCGATGATCTGACCGAAGCCCTGGGCGCGCATCTTCTCGGCGAGCAGCACACCCACCGAAACGGCTGCCGTGTAATTGATTTCGGCGATCTGCACGGCCTTGCGCTGGTTTTGCCACAATTCTTCGGCGTCCCCGAGCAAACCGAACGCCACGATGGCCACGTCTATATCTCTTGGGCCGCCGTTGGCCCCCTCTTTAAAAGCCTGATCCATCATCTTCGGGTGGCCATCGGTATCGGTGGCCTCGAAGTCGATCAGCTCCACCGACCGCGCGCCCGCGGCCTTCATCTGGACCACCGCGTCGTCACGGCCCGGGTCGTCGGGCATGGCGGCCAAGATGATTCGGGCGTGTGCGTTCTGCAGGTAGCGCTCGCAGATGGCCAGCCCGATCTCGGAGGTGCCCCCGAGCAGCAGGATGGCCTGCGGATTTCCCACGGCGTCAAGCACCATTAGAGCAGCTCCAAGCGGCGGGCCAGGTCGGAGGCGAACACCCGCAGCGGGTCAACCTTGCGGCGCACGGCGATCCACTCGTCGATGCGCGGGTACATGGCGTGAAAGGTGTCAGCGGTGGTGCGCGAGTCCTTGGCGGTGTAGACCCGACCGCCGAATTCGAGCACCCGGTGGTCGAGTTCGTTGAGGAACTCGTTGAGTCCCGGCTTGATGGGGAAGTCGACGCACACGTTCCAGCCCGGAATCGGAAAGCTCAGGGGAGCCCGGTTGCCCGGACCGAAGAGTTTGAACACATTGAGAAACGAGTAATGGCCGGACTTTTGGATGTCGCGGATGATTCCCTTGAACTCCTCGACGGCGGTGGTGGGCACGACGAACTGGTATTGGCCGAAACCGGCGGAGCCGTAGGCACGGTTCCATTCGCCGAACATGTCCAGCGGGTGGTAGAACTGCGTCAGGTTCTGGATCTTGCCGCGGTAGGTTCCGGATTTGCGATACCAGAGTTCACCGATCGGCATGAATGTGTACTTGTTGGCCAGCCCGTTGGGGAAAATGTCGGGCAGCGTAAGCAGTTGTGGCGCATCGAATTTCAGGGGATTACGCCGTAGCTTCGGGGGCAACTGCTCGACGGTGGCCAGGCGGCCGCGCGAAATCGCCGCGCGTCCCAGTTTCGGCGGTGCGCTGATCGCGTCGAACCAGGCACTGGAATAGGTGTAATCGGCTTCGCTGCCGTCGCTGTGAAATGCGATGGTGTCGTCGAGGCTGGCGGTGACGTCCCCGTCGGCGATGAAATACGCCGTCTCCGTTGGCGTCATCTCGACGGTGGCCCGCAGGATGATCCCGGTCAGGCCGTTGCCGCCGACCGTGGCCCAGAACAACTCGGACTCCTCACCGGTTGGGGTGAGGTGGCGGATCTGGCCATCGGCGGTGAGCAGGTCCATGCTGCGCACGTGGTTGCCGAAACTGCCCGCGCTGTGGTGGTTCTTGCCATGGATATCGCAGGCGATCGCGCCGCCGATGGTGACCTGGCGGGTCCCCGGCAGCACCGGCACCCACAGCCCGAACGGCAGGGCCGCCTTCATCAGCTGGTCGAGGTTGACCCCGGCGTCGAGATCGGCCAGCTTGGTGTCGGCGTTGATCGAGTGGATGGTGTCGAGCCGGGTCATGTCGATCACCAGGCCGCCGCCGTTTTGGGCGTTGTCGCCGTAGGAGCGGCCCAGCCCGCGCGCGATCACACCCCGTCCGCCACCCGCGAGGTCAGAGGCGACCCTGGCCACCGCCTTGGCAACGACCTCGGGATCAGGGGTGCGAAGTACCTCCGCCACCGATGGCGCCGTGCGTCCCCACCCGGTCAGCCGGGTGGAGGTGGTGGAACCGGTGGTCAGGCCGGAGGTGCTCGACATCGTCAAAGAGGGTACCGCCTGGGCCGCGCGGCTCAGCGGATGCGGAAGATTACCGCCCGCTGCACGACGAAATTGATCACCGTCGCGGTGCCCTGCGCGATCACGAACGCGACCGGTATCGCCCACCCGCGGTAGTGCAACAGCGCCAGGCACAGGTGGTTGAGGCCGACCTGCACGGCGAACGTGATGGCGTAGAGAACCATGACCGCGACGAACCGGGCGGTGCTCGGCGCCGCCTGAAACGTCCATCGGCGGTTGATCAGGTAGGCGGCGATGGTGCCGACGACGAAGCTGATTGCTTTGGACACGTCGACCTGTACACCCACGCCCTTGTAGAGGATCAGGTAGAGGCCGAAGTCGACAATTCCGGCCAGACCGCCGGTGACGACGAAACGCCAGACCTGCGTCGTCAGACTCAGGCGTTGCGGCGCGGCTTGAGGCATGGGTGAGTTAACGCGGCAGCTTCACCGCGATCAGCTCGACCTGATTCTCCCCTGCGGGCGTCGAGTAGGTCACCGTGTCGCCCGGTTTGTGCCCGGCGAGTGCCTGCCCCAACGGGCTGCGAGCGGTCAACGTCTCGGCCTCGCGGCCAACGGGAGTCTCTTCCACGATGGAAATGACGTACATCGTGACCACTTCCCCGTCGGGGAACCGCAGGGTCACCTCCGTGCCGCCGGGCAGCGTTTCCGAGTCTTCCGACCGCGATGGTCCGCTCCGCAACCGCCGGTCCAGTTCGTTGATCCGGTCGCCGAGGACGACGAGCTCGTCCGCGCGTTGTATCGCCTCGGCCGCGTCTCCGTGATCGCCGACCATGCCACGGTCGTTTTTGACCTCGACCTCGAGGCGATCGCGCCGCTGCTTTAGCCGGTCCAGCTCCGCGGCGAGGTTCTCCCGCGCCGCTTCCGCCGCTGTTTGGACTTTTTTCCTCACGACCGTCGACCTGTTTCCTGTCTGCCGTCACTGCTGACCTGTAGCGCTACAGTGTTGCACCACCGCCAGGCAGCCGCCACCCTACGCGGCACGCAGTCTCAGTTGTTATACACGCGCATACCCAATTGAGCGCCGATTGTATCCTCGTTTGCTCGCGCCGCTAGCGGCCATGGCCCGTCTCGGAGTTGGCAACGAGCGGCGCTTGAATATCAGGGCTCTCTTCGTTGTCGTAATCCATCACGTCACCGCGCAGCGCGTCGAAGATGGCCTTGCCCTGGGAGACCAGGCCGGTGGCCATTTCGCTGAGCCCCTCGGCGCCGTTGAGCACGGTCAGGTTTGCGCTGGAGAGGCCAAGCGCGGCCTTCTCGACGATTTGCGGCAGCTGGTCGATGAGCATTCTGTCCAGCGCCACCCGGTCATGGGACGCCGCCGCCTCGGCCTGGATCTTCATCTTCTCGGCGTCGGCCACCGCCATGATCCGGACGCGCTCGGCTTCGGCCTCGGCGGGCTTGACCACCTCGGCGACCAGCTCCTGCTGCCGCAGTTCGGCGGCGCGCTCGGCCAGCTCGGTCCGCATTTCCAGCACCTCGCGCTGGGACTGGGCTTCGGCCAGGGGGCCGGACTGTGCGGCTTGGGCCTGAGCCTTGTCGACCTCGGCCTTGTACTGCGCCTTGACGATGGCCGTCTCGCGGGCGAACTCGGCCTGCTTGCGCTGTGACTCCTGCTCGGCTTCCGCGGCCGCCTGGTTGGCCTGCGCCTGCGCAATCTGCGCTTGCTGCTGGATGGCGGCGTTGTGTGGTGCCGACATCGCGGTGATGTAGCCGAGCCCGTCGTCGTCGATGGACTGGATTTGCAGGGCGTCGACGGTGAGGCCGATCCGGGCCATCTCCTCCTTGGATCCGTCGAGAATCTCGGTCGCCAGCTTCTGGCGTTCCCGGATGATCTGCTCGACGGTCATCGAACCGATGATCGACCGCAGGTGGCCGGCGAAGATGCGTCCGGTCAGCACCGACATCTGGTTCTGGTCGGACAGAAATCGTTGCGCGGCACTGATGATGCTTTCGGTGTCGTTGCCGACCTTGAAGGCGATCACCGCCCGGACGTTGAGGGTGATGCCCTGTTGGGTAACGCATTTCTCGCCGACCTCGGCTTCACACATGGCCAGCGTGAGGAAGCGAACCTTCCGGAAGAACGGCATGATGAAGGCGCCGTGGCCGGTCACGACGCGGAATGGGGCGTTGCCTTTGGTTCGGCCGCCCGAGACGAGCATCGCCTGATCGGGCGCGGGCACCCTATAACCGAGCATGTTGGCCTCCTTGTGGTTTCGCAGTTTTATATCTGGGATTTTCGGCCGTCAATTCAGATCAGGCGAGGCCTTCCCATGGCTCGACGACCACCGTTCGGGCCCCCCGGACGTCGACGACGAGCACTTTGGCGCCCTTCGGCAAAGGTTCGTTGGACCATGCCAGAAAGGCTTCTTTCGACCCCCGCACGGTCACCAACACCTCGCCGGCTCCTCGTTCCCCGCGGGTTGCCACGCTCAGCGTGCCCACGCTGCCGATTGCCGAGGCGTCGCTCACGATCGCATACTCCTCCTTTGCAGGTTTCCGCGCTACGCCCAGGTTGGCCCGTTACGCCCAGCCGTGAGCCGTCACCGGTCCGGCGGTGAGGGTGACCAGGTTGTTGCGGCTTTCACTCGCCTCGATCCGAGACACCCACACCCGGCCACCGGTTGCCAGCGCGACGATGCGCTCGGAAGTGTCGAACACCCAGGCCGCCGAGCCCTCCAGGCCGGTGTTGTCCATGTTTCGCAAGTCGATGACGCCCCGCTCGGCCAGCAGTTCGAACAGGTCGCGCTGCGGGTCGTCGTCTGCGATCAGCGTCGTGTGGTCAAACTGGTATCGCAGCGCCGCCCGGATCTCGTCGAGAGCACCGGTGTCCACCACCAGGCCGGTGCCGGGTTCGGTTTCCGCGCAAGCGAACTCGACTTCGAATGTCCGCTCGCAGCCGTGCAGGAAGAAGCGCTTCCCGGGATTGGCCCGCGAGCGATGGCAGCACGGCAGCTGGTCGAAAACCTTGCGCATATGAAACCGTGCCGTCCGCCCGCTCGGTGGGTCGGCGCGGTGCACCGTGGCCACGTACACGTCGTCATCGAAAACCGTGTCGCTCATCAGTCCGGTATTCCTTCCCGAATCCCCTGCGTGTGCGGCTCAGCGTCGGGTCGGTGCCTTGAAGGATTCTTGGAGGATCCTTGGCGTCGCCGCATGCCTCGACGTTCGTGCCGCCAGTAAACGGCGACGGGGTTGCCTACCGATCCCAAAAGGTTGCCGAGCCGCCTTAGCTGCGATGGCGATGTTTAATGCCTGAACAGGCCCCGCGGCAGCGAAATGAGGGTATTGCCGATCGGCGGAGCGGTTTGCCAACGCCCTTGGGCGGGCAGCGGTTAGACCCAGTAGGGGACTCGGGCGCGGTACTGCCGCATCGCAACCGCCGCCAACACCCAGCCGACGGCCGTGAGCACCAAGACCACCACCCAGTGCCGCAGCTCCTGGTGGGAGCCCAGCAGCGGGGACCGGACCATGTCGAGATAGTGCAGCAGCGGGTTGAGCTCGACGATGCTCGACCAGCGTCCGGCGCCCTGCTGCCGCAACGTGTCGTCGTTCCAGATGATCGGCGTCATGAAGAACAGCAACTGCACCACCGAAAACAGCAACGGGCCGATGTCGCGGTAGCGGGTCGCCAGGATGCCGAAACACAGTGACACCCATATGGAATTGAGCACGATCAGCGCCAGGGCCGGAATGACCGACAGGTCGGCCCACGACCACGGTTTGGGAAAGATGATGGCGACGACGACGTAGATGACGATGTTGTGCGCGAACAGGATCATCTGCCGCCACACCAGCCGGTAGACGTGCACGCTCAGCGGCGTCGGCAATTGCTTGATCAGTCCCTCGTTGGCGACGAACACGTCGGCGCCCTCCAGGATGGCGGCATTGATCAGGTTCCAGATGATCAGCCCGAGCGTGACGTAGGGCAGGTGCACCGACAGGTCGAGGTGGAACAGCTTCGAATACAACCCGCCCATCGCGACGGCGGTGGTGCCGGTTGCGATCGTGATCCAGAACGGCCCCAGTACTGAGCGGCGGTACCGCTGCTTGATGTCCTGCCAGCCCAGGTGCAGCCACAGCTCGTGGCGACGAAAGCCGTCGACCAAATCGCCCCGGGCGCGGATAAACGTCCGCGACTGCGCCGCCGCGTCGAAGAAGGTCATCGGGCGCCTCCAGCATCGGACCTGCCGAATCGCTCGCGACGTCCCAAGCGGCGCAACCGAATCCATTCCCGCAGGCCCTTGGGGTCGCGGCGGGTGATCAGGAAAAACCAGCCGAATCGAAGCCATTCCTGGGCCAGCAGCTTGCGTAGGCCCGGTTGCGACTGCAGGTAGCCGCGGTTGCGGTAGGTGAAGAAACGCTTGGCGGGGTCGTCGGGATATTGGGTGTGCATCCGGCCGCCCAGGATCGGACGGAATTCGTCGGATCCGCACGGATGCAGGTAGACCGCGTCCAGACAGGTTCCAAACGGCAGGCCGGACCGAACCAGCCGGCGATGCATCTCCACTTCGTCGCCGCGAATGAACAGCCGCAGGTCCGGGACGCCGATCGATTCCAGCGTCGATGCCCGGAACAGCGCGCCGTTGAACAACGACGCAATCCCCGAAAGCAGATCCTGCCCCTCTTCGGTACGCAATTCGCTTGTGCGCCTGCGCCATACCAGGCCGCGCCGCAATGGAAACGCCAGCCGCTGCGAGTCGTCCATGTTGCACACCATCGGCGACACCTCGGCCAGGCCGTACTTCTCGGCGCAGGCCAGCAGGGTCGCCAGAACGTGCGAGTCCAGGGGTCGCCCGTCGTCGTCGGCGAGCCACACCCAATCGGCCCCCTGCGCCAGCGCGTGCAAGATGCCGAGCGCGAAACCGCCTGCACCGCCTAGGTTTCGGCGCGAACCCAAATAGGTCGTTGAAATCGGTTGGCCGGCTACCAGATCCCGGACCCTGTTGGCACTGGAACCGTCCGGGGGGTCTTGAGAAGCACCGTTGTCGACCACGATCAGGTGGTCGGGCAGCCGGGTTTGCGTGCTGAGCACATCCAGCGACTTGGCCAGCTCGTCGGGGCGCCGGTGGGTGACCACGACGGCGAAGACGGTTTCACTCATCCCCGGATGCTTTTTGTGCCAGCGGTTTTTCGGCTTGAGCCGCATAGTGCGTCTCGGCGAGCACCTCGCGCACGTGCCGGGCCGCGTCCTCACCCTCATACGCGCGCACCACGTCCTCGATGCCCCCGGACATGCGGATGACGCCATGATCGATCCACATCGCGGTCTTGCACAACCGCGCGAGGAATTCGTTGGAATGGCTGGCGAACACCAGGATTCCGGAGCGCTCCACCAAACGCTGCAACCGGGACTGGGCCTTCTTCAGGAAGTCGGCGTCCACCGCGCCAATGCCCTCATCGAGCAGCAAGATCTCGGGGTCGATGCTGGTCACCACGCCCATCGCCAGCCGGACCCGCATCCCGGTGGAGTAGGTGCGCAGCGGCATGGACAGGTAGTCACCCAGCTCGGTGAACTCGGCGATCTCGTCGACCTTGGACATCATCTGCTTCCGGGTCTGCCCGAGGAACAGGCCGCGGATGATGATGTTCTCGTAGCCCGAGATCTCGGGGTCCATGCCGACGCCGAGGTCGAAGACCGGCGCGACCCGGCCAGTGACCTTCGCCCAGCCACGGGTGGGCTCGTAGATGCCCGAAAGTAGGCGCAGCAGAGTCGATTTCCCGGCACCGTTGTGGCCGACGAGACCGACCCGGTCGCCCAACTCGAGCGTCATGGTGATGTCTCGCAATGCCTCGATGACGATGACGTTGGAGTTGTTGCGACCGATGGTGCCGCCCGCCTTGCCCAGGAAAGCCTTTTTCAACGACCGCGCTTTGGCGTCGAAGATGGGAAATTCCACCCACGCGTCGCGCGTCTCGATGTGGGGACCTGGACCCGGCACCGTCATCTGCTTAGAGATACTGCCCGTGTCCGGGGCCGCCCTGGCCCGACCGACTGATCCCCGGCGGCAGCGCGCCGTGGCGCATCTGCTCCAGTTGCGCGCGGGCGGCCATCTGCTGGGCGAACAGCGCGGTCTGAATGCCGTGGAACAGCCCCTCCAACCAGCCGACCAGCTGCGCCTGGGCGATGCGCAGCTCGGCGTCCGACGGCACGGCGTCCTCATTGAACGGCAGGGTGAGCCGGTCGAGCTCCTCACGCAGCTCCGGTGCCAGGCCGTCTTCCAGCTCGCGGATGCTCGTGGCGTGAATCTCGCGCAGCCGGTTGCGGCTGGCCTCATCGAGCGGTGCCGCGCGCACTTCCTCGAGGAGTTGCTTGATCATGGTGCCGATCCGCATCACCTTGGCCGGCTGCTCGACCAGGTCGGTCAGGGAGCGCTCGTCGGAGTCGTCGTCGGCTTCCGCGGCGCGGATCGCCATGATCCGCGGATCGACGCCGCCGATGACCTCGATGCCATTGTCGTCTGGGCCGTCGTTGCCGTTGGTCAATGCATTCACCATCCTCTTGTGGACCTAAGGGTGTGGCGCCGCGGCGTCTGGGCGCCACTCGTAGATTCGAGCACCACCGTTGTCGTAGATCATCGTCCACGACGGCGATTTATCCAGAGACACTAGCCCGTCGGGCGTAGCAAACCCTCTCACGTTGGGCGCGCTAGTCAAGATGTACCGGATATTGAGCGCTTTAATCGCCTCGACCACCTTCGGATCGGATTCGCCTTTGCGCGCGGAGGTCCAGAAGATGTAGCGGTAGTAGCCCGGGCCGGTCTGCTGCGGGAAGTCGTAGTGGGTCCACAGCGGGTGCAGGTCGGCCACGGCGTACATCCAGGCCGTGCCGTCGATATTTGAGTCGCCGATCAGGGTGTCGCGGGCGCCCGGCAGCTTGGCCAGATAGGCCATGGCCATGAGGTCGCGCTGGTCGATGATCACCGAGTCGTATTTGTCGCCGAACAGGACCAGGTGGCGGTACAAGTAGTGCCGGCCGGTCAGCACGGTGGCCACCACCAACAGGACGGCCGTGGCAGCGACCCAGACCGGGTCCGGCAGCCGCTTGAACCGGGCGGTGAGCCGTCTGGCCACCGCAACCGCGAGCGTGACGATCGCGAACACCGCGATGGCCGCCATCGGCGTCACCAGCATCGTCACCACCGCCGCGAGCCGGCGCGGATCGTTGTAGAAGAACTGGCTGAACTCTTCGATGGCACGGCCGACCGGGTTGCGAAACGGCGCCCCGGAATAGATGGTCGCCACGGTCAGCACCAGCCAGGTGGCGGGTGGCCACCAGATCCTCTTGTACAGCAGGATCACCATGCCGATGGCCGCCAGCACCACCAGGCCGTACTGGGTCGGGAAGTCGTTGAGGTGGCGGGTGTGCAGCAGCAGCGCATCGATCACGCCCTGCTTTACGCTCTTGAAGCTGGGGAACGCGTGCCCGGCGATGATGTCGGCCTGCCTGAGCACCCCGATGAACTGGGGGGCCAGGATCAGGGCAGTGGGCACGGCCACGGCGGCGAGGGTCAGCGCGTCGGCCGGGCGGCCGCGCACCGGATGCCACAACGCGTCCAGGAGCCACCACGCCAACAAGAACAGGATGACGATGAATCCGCCTGTGAGGTGCACCGAAAGGACTCCTACCAACGCCAGCACCGCCGCCGGAATGCGGTCGCGGTGCCGCAGGGTCGAGGCGATCAGGACGAATGTCGGGATCGCGACCCCATAGGCGGCCAGGTTGGGCATCGCGGCGACGCCGAACTCGACGTAGGGGACCGACGTGAACGACGCCGATAGCGCCGCGGCGGTGGCGGACACGGCCGCGGCGCGCCATGGGGTGCTGACGGGGCGCAAGAGGAACCAGGTGAGCGTGGCCGCGCTGGAGGGAAACAGCCACACCGAAGCGGCCAGCGAGCTGAGGGTGTAGCCAGTGGTGGGTGCCGCGCCGGTGAGCTGGCAGTAAACCGCTGTCAGGGCGTGGAACACCGACGGGTAATACAGCGGTTGGTGGGTCTCGACGTTGCGGAGCTCGCCCATGTGCGTGGACGACGCCTGGCCGGTGTCGAGGATGTAGCGAACCTCGTTGGCGTGCCAGACCGCGTCCCAGGTGCTGGGAATGGACTGCCAATGGGTGAGGCCGCGATAGCCGGCCCACATGATCAGCAGAGCGCCCAGCAGTACACCGGCCGCCACCGTCACCGCCTGCCACCCACTGACCCCTCGCGCTTCGGCGTCGGTGTCGCGGTAGCGGGCGAGCAGCAGCTGCAAACCCGTCGCCACCAGGCACACCACGAGCAGCGCGGCCAGCGCAGTCCAACCGTTCCAAGGGATTTCGAGCGCGCCAAAGGGAATGATCGCCAGCGCCACCACGCCATACGTCAGTGCCGGACCGATCGCGATAGCGACCGGCCAAGTTAGCTGAGTGATGCGTGCGACGATCGTCCCGGGCGTGATCAGCAAGAACAGTGCGAGCAGCGTTCCGATCCAGAGCCCCACTCGACTAGTATGGCTGGCCGGGTGACCTGGCTCGCCAAGCCTCTCTCCGGCTGGCCCGTTTATTGGGCACCCGCAACGTCACAATTTCGCGGAATTGCGGAAGCTCTAAGGTGGCTGGCATGGCTTTCGATGTCGCCCGGGTGCGCGGACTGCATCCGTCGCTGGGTGACGGGTGGGTGCACTTCGACGCTCCGGCCGGCATGCTCATTCCGGATTCCGTTGCGACCACGGTGTCAACGGCGTTTCGCCGGTCCGCCGCCACCACGGCGGGCGCGCATCCTTCGGCGCGTCGCAGCGCAGCCGTACTGGACGCGGCGCGTGCGGCGGTGGCCGATCTGTTCAACGCCGACCCGGCGGGCGTCGTGTTGGGCGCCGATCGCGCCATCTTGTTGTCGTCGCTGGCCGAGGCGTCGTCCTCGCGCGCCGGCCTGGGCTACGAGGTGATCGTCAGCCGACTCGACGACGAGGCCAACATCGCGCCGTGGCTGCGGGCGGCCCACCGCTACGGCGCCAAGGTGAAGTGGGCCGAGATCGATATCGAGACCGGCGAGCTGCCGACGTGGCAGTGGGAAAGCCTGATCGGGAAGTCGACACGGCTGGTCGCCGTCGCGTCGGGCTCGGCAACGCTGGGCACGGTCACCGATCTGCGGGCGATGACGAAGCTGGTTCACGACGTCGGCGGGCTGGTGGTGGTCGACCACTCCGCGGCCGCGCCGTTCCGGTTGCTCGACGTCAAAGAAACCGACGCCGACGTGGTGGCGGTCAATGCTCTCGCGTGGGGCGGTCCGCCCATAGGTGCCCTGGTATTCCGCGATCCGGGGCTGATCAACACCTTCAGCGCGGTCTCGAGCGACCCCTCCGCCGCCGGCCCGGCGCGTCTAGAGGTCGGTGCGCATCAGTTCGGCCTGCTGGCGGGGGTGGTCGCCAGCATCGAGTACCTCGCGGCACTCGATGAGTCCGCGCGCGGCAGCCGATGCGAACGCCTGTCGGTCTCGATGCAGTCGGCGACCTCGTATCTGAACCGTGTATTCGACTACTTGATGGTGTCGTTGCGGTCGCTGCCGTTGGTGATGGTGATCGGCCGCCCCGAGGCGCGGATACCGGTGGTCAGCTTCGCTCTGCACGAGGTGCCCGCCGAACGCGTCGTGCAGCGCCTGGCGGACAACGGGATTCTCGCCATCTGCAATGAGAGCTCACGCGCCTTCGAAGTGCTGGGCGTCAACGACGTGGGCGGCGCGGTCACCGTCGGGCTGGCCCATTACTCGACGACGGCCGAGGTCGACCAGTTGGTGCGCGCGTTGGCGTCGTTGGGCTGACTGTTTGGGTCGCGAGCGTAACGCCAGGGCGAAAATCCGGCCGCGAATTCGCCGCAGCGTTACGCTCGCGGGCCGCTACCCCCAGCCGGCTGGCCGCTAGACGGTCAGCACGATCTTTCCGGTCACCTTGCCCGCCACCAGCTGCTGGTGGGCGTCACCGGCCTGCCGGATGGGCATGCGCGCGCCGATGATCGGCCGCACCCGACCGTCGGCGATCATCGGCCACACGGACGCCGTCACCGCCTGCACGATCTCGCTCTTGCTGTTCGGGCCGCTCACCGGGCGGCCCCGCAGCGTGGTGCCGATGATCCGCGCCCGCTTCATTAGTAGCTTGCCGATGTTGAGCTCGCCCTGCGCCCCGCCCTGCATGCCGATGATGACCAGCCGCCCGTCGGTGGCCAGGGCGTCGATATTGCGGTCCAGATAGGAGGCGCCCATGATGTCGAAAATCACGTCGGCGCCGCCGGTCTCCTGCGCCAGCCGCGCCACGAAGTCCTCGTCGCGGTAGTTGATGGTGATCTCGGCGCCCAGCTCGCGGCAGAACTCCAGTTTGTCCGTCGACCCGGCGGTGACGGCCACGCGGGCGCCCAGCGCACGCGCGACCTGGATCGCGTGGGTGCCGATGCCGCTGGCCCCACCGTGCATCAGCAGTAGCTGGCCGTCGCTCAGGTGCGCGGTCATCGCCAGGTTCGACCACACCGTGCACGCCACTTCCGGCAACCCGGCGGCGTCGACGACGTCCACACCGTCGGGAATGGGCATCACCTGGCCGGCGGGAACGGCGACGTACTCGGCGTAGCCGCCGCCGGCCAGCAAGGCGCAAACTTCTTGTCCGACAGACCATTCGGTGACGCCAGAGCCCGTGTCTCCCCCGATTTCCGAGACAACGCCCGACACTTCCATGCCGATGATTTCGCTGGCCCCCGGCGGCGGCGGGTATCTACCGGCGGCCTGCAGCACGTCGGCGCGGTTGACGCCGGCCGCGGCGACTTTGATGAGTACCTCGCCGGATCCGGCGGCGGGGTCGGGTACTTCTTGCCAGGACAGCCGATCGGGGGATTCGGCGACGATGGCGCGCATGTCGGCCACGCTACTAGGGCAGCCCAACGGCGACGGCCGCCCCGTTACCCTTATCAGCGGTGGCGTGGCAGAGCGGCCTAATGCACTCGCCTTGAAAGCGAGAGACGGCTAAAACCGTCCGGGGGTTCAAATCCCTCCGCCACCGCCAAGTCAGTGCGTGGCAGTGTTCCCACCGCCGCCGCCCTCAACCGGTGGGAATCTCCGCGGCAACGGTGTCCATGAGGGCCGTGTAACGGCGAACTTCGGGATCGCGGCCCGGCTTGCCGCTACTGATCACCCCGGCGGCCAGGCCGCGCTCGGGGTCGGCCCAGATCGCAATGTTGGCCAGGCCGAGGTTCCCGAACGACTTGGACGCGTTGCGCCCGAACGGTCCGAACCGCTTCGTTCCCAGCATGTACCCGGTGCCCCAGCGGGCCGGCATGAGACCCACGGCGAAATCGGGCCGCAGCCGCCGGCATTCCTGGACCGCGCCGTACATCCTCTCCGGACTGATGATCCGCACGCCGTCGAGTTCACCGCCGCGGCGCCACATCTCGGCGAAGCGCGACATCTCGTTCGCGGTCGACACGGTATTGGACGACGGAACCACCGTGGACAGGAACGCCGGAGTGTTGGTGTAGGGGATGATCTCGTGCACGGTCCCGCCGATCGCCTTGCGGAAGATCGCCGCGATCACCGGCGGCAACGGCCTCCCGGTCGCGTGGCTGGGCGCGACCGACGGGATGTCCTGCTTGGCGACGCCGAAGTTGGTCCACCGGAATCCCAGGGGATCGAGGATCTCGGTGGCCAATATGTCACGAATGTCCTTACCGGTTGCGGCATAGACGATCTCGCGCATCAGTGGGCCCCAGGTGAGGGCGTGGTAGATGTGCACCAGTCCCGGCCGGTAGAGCGGCCTCAGCTTGCCGAGCTGTTCCTGGGCGTACTCGTGGTCGTCCGCGCGGCGAAGGTCCGGCCTGGGTCCGGTGGGGAACGGGACGCCCGCGCTGTGGGTCAGCACGTGCCGGATCGTGGTGCGGTGCTTGCCGTGGCTGGTGTAGCTGGGGATGTACTCGCAGACCCGGTTGTCGAGCGAGAAGTGTCCCTGCTCGACGAGCATGTGCACGACGGTCGCGGTGATGCCCTTGGCCGCCGAGTACACGCAGAACGGTGTGTCCGTCGTCACGGGGATCTTTTCGGCGTCGGCCGGGTCGGTGGGCGCGTTGCCCCAGCCGTGGCCGATCGCGCGGTTGAGCACGACGCGCCCGTGGTGCCGGATGCACAGCTGGATCGCGGGGTGAAAGCCGGCCCGGTACCAGTGCCGCGCGGCCTGCCAGATGCGTTCGACGGCCGCGTCGTCGACCCCGGAGTGGTCCTCTTCGCCGGTCGCCGTCACCGAGTCCAGGTCGGCCGGGACGCGGATTCTGCCGTCTGCGGTGTACGCCACCCCCGCGAGGGTACGTGCCGCCCGACGGCGGGAGCGCTACTCCCCGGTGAACTGGGGCGGGCGCTTCGCGAACGTTGCGGAGATGCCCTCGGTCAAGTCCTTCGACGGCAAGAAGGCCGCGTTCCAGGCCGCGACGTAGCGGAGGCTCTCCGACACCGCCGAGATGCGTTGCTGGTCGAGGACGTCCTTGATGCCGTGGACCGTCAGCGGAGGGTTGGCGGCGATCTCGGCCGCCGTCGCGTGGGCGGCCGCCAGCGTCTTGTCAGCGTCCTCGAACACGTCGTTGACCAGGCCGATCTTCTCGGCGCGGGCCGCGCCGATGTCCTTACCGGTCAGCGCCAGTTCTCGCAGGTGTCCGTCGTTCAGGATCAGCGGCAGGCGGGCGAGGCTGCCGACGTCGGCGACGATCGCGAGCTTGACTTCCCGCACGGAGAACTTGGCGTCTGCGCTCGCGTAGCGGATGTCCACCGCCGAGACCAGGTCGACCCCGCCGCCGATGCACCAGCCGTGCACCGCGGCGATCGTCGGCGTCCGACAGTCGGCGACCGCGCTGATCGCGTTCTGCATGCGCTTGATCTCGGCGTGGAAATCCGCGCGCGGGCGCGCCAGCGCGCCGTCGGCCAGTAGTGGGGTGAAGGACCCTCCCATCGCGGGCACGTCCAGGCCGTAGCTGAAGTTCTTGCCCGATCCGGTGATGACGATGGCCCGCACATCGCGGTCGGCGTCCAGCTCCGCGAACACCTCCGGCATCTCCGACCAGAATGCGGGCCCCAACGCATTGCCCTTGCCCGGCCCGATCAGAGTCACCTCTGCAACGTGGTCTTTCGTTTCGATGGTGACGGATTCGTATGTTTCGCCCATATCGAGACCGTAGCGTGGCGAATATGCCCCCTGATTTGCGACCCGGACCAGATTCCCCACCCACCGATGAGCTGCAGAGCGCCGAGGACACGCTCGGAGTGTTGCAGCAAGTCCTGCACACCGTCGCCGCCGACGACATGACCCGGCAGACGCCGTGCACGGAGTTCGACGTGACACAGTTAACCCAACATCTGCTGAACTCCATCACGGTCATCGGCGGCGCGGTGGACGCAGAACTGCCGCCCCGCGACGAGACCGACTCGGTCGAGCGGCAGATCGTCGCCGCGGCCCGGCCAGCCCTGGACGCCTGGCACCGTCACGGTCTGGGCGGCATGGTGATGGTGGGTCCGAACGAGGCGCCCGCAGCGGTCATGGCCGGCGTCCTGTCGATCGAATTCCTGGTCCACGCCTGGGATTACGCGATGGCCACGGGTCGCGATGTCGACGCCGCGGATCCGCTGGCCGAATATGTGCTGGGTCTGGCCCGCCAGATCATCACGCCGGAGGGCCGCGCAAACGTGGGGTTCCATCCACCGGTCGACGTGCCCGCAGATGCCAGTGCGCTGGACAAGCTGATCGGGTTCACCGGCCGCAATCCCGCCCGTTAGCTTCGAGCGCGCTTGCCCGCATCGAGTGTGAGGTCACGGCGTTGGGTGTGCGCGGGGCGCAATTCGGCTCCGATTCCCGCCCTGGATCCACACTCAAAGCCGTCACCGCACACGCATCGGCGTGAGCTAGACCCGCTCCAGGTAGAAGTAGTAATACCGGCCGTCATCCAGGACGCCCTTGCCGTTCATGATGCCCATCGCCGCGTGGTCGTCGATCTTCTTGAAGTGATCGTGGCACGGGTTAGACCGGGAAACATCAGTAGACCATGGTGGCGGTGACTTCGCCGCGGAAGTCCTCCAGCCACAGGCTGGCCTCGCCCTTGCCCATCGCCACGTTGGAGAACCTTTTCGCGTCGGCGTCCACGCAGACCAGCGGCTGCACGTCGCCGGCCGACTTGAAGGTCTTGCCGAACCAGCCGGCCTTTTCCAACTGGCCGTTCATCTTGTGACCGGTGGGGAATTCGCCGCCCTTCCACTCGCCGATCATGCCTTCGATGGTCGCCGGCTGCAGACTCGCCCAGAATTCGTCGAGCTCGGCATCGGCAATGTTGCCGCTGCGTTCCTTGAACGCGGTGAACTGCTTGCGGGCCAGGTTCATTCGCTACTCCTCAAGGCTCGATGCGGCTAATCCAGTCGCGGGCAAACCGCAGCAAGGCGTCGTTTTCTTCCGGCGCCCCGATGGTGACGCGGACACCGTCGGTGCCATATGGGCGGACCACGATTCGTGCCTCGGCGGCCTGGGTCACGAAGTCCAGCGTGCGAGGGCCCAGCGGCAGCCAGACGAAGTTGGCCTGCGACGGGGGCAGCGTGTACCCGGCATCCCGCAGGCCGGCGGCGACCCGGGAGCGCTCGGCGACGACGGCGTCGGTGCGGGCGAGCAACTCGTCGGCGGCGTCCAGTGAGGCGATGGCGGCGGCCTGCGAGATGCTCGTCACCGAGAACGGCACGTAGACCTGGTCCAGCGCGGTGATCAGGTCGGGGTGGCCGACCGCGTAGCCCACGCGCAGGCCCGCCAGCCCGTACGCCTTCGAAAAGGTCCGCAGTACAACGACATTGCTGCGGGCGCGGGCCAGCTCCAGGCTGTCGGGCAGCATGTCGTCGCGGATGTATTCGACGTAGGCCTCGTCGATGGCGATCAGGATGTGCGGCGGTACGGCCTCGACGAACCGGGTCAGTGCGTCGGGGTCGACGACTGTGGACGTCGGATTGTTGGGGTTGCAGACAAAGATCAACCGGGTGCGGTCGCTGACCGCGGCCAGCATCGCGTAGAGGTCGTATGCATGGTCGGTCAGCGGCACTTTGACCGCGGTTGCGCCGGCGACCTGGACCTGCGGCGGATAAAGCTCAAAGCTGCGCCACCCGAAGATAACCTCGTCGCCGGCCGAGGCGGTGATCTGAACGAGCTGCTGGCACAAACTGACCGAGCCGCACCCGACCGCTACTTGCTCGGCAGCGAAGTCCGCGGAGCTCGCCGAACTGAGGTGCTTGGCCAGCGCGGCCTTGAGCTGCACGCACGCGCTGTCGGGGTAGCGGTGCACCCTGTCGGTGGCCCGCTCGATGGCCGTGCGGACGCTGGGGAGCGGGCCGAAGACCGTCTCGTTGCTGGCCAGTTTGATCGAACCCGGCACCGTCTTGCCGGGGACATAAACTGGCAGCCCGACCAGCTCGGGTCGCAGGCGGGCGGTCACTTCGACAGCATATGTCGGCGCTGTGTACGCTATGCCTCCGGCGGTTCGGGGACAGCCAAAAGGGTTCGGGTACCCTCAGGAAGTCCGATGGAGGCGTGCCAGAGCGGCCGAATGGGGCTCACTGCTAATGAGTTGTCCCCCTTCAAGGGGACCGGAGGTTCAAATCCTCTCGCCTCCGCCACGCGAGACAACTGAAGACAGGCGCCCGTAGCTCAACGGATAGAGCATCTGACTACGGATCAGAAGGTTGGGGGTTCGAATCCCTTCGGGCGCGCTCACTTCCAGCGAAAACGCGTATCAGTTTGCAGGC
>Ga0335076_10000421_pt1 | contig 38905 bp, 30 predicted proteins | sample Lox_Sample_25_FD_206717 | JGI IMG/M metagenome (GOLD analysis project Ga0335076, IMG submission 206717) | Soil microbial communities from Loxahatchee National Wildlife Refuge, Florida, United States - Lox_Sample_2.5 | ecosystem: Environmental > Terrestrial > Soil > Wetlands | place: USA...
CAGCGCGGTTTTCATAGGCCGTTTTCCAGCCGGCAACGAGCAAGCGGTAGGTCAGGTCGGTGTCTTCAGCCAACGCGTTCTCATTCCAACCGCCGATTTCTTCCAGCGCGCTTTTTCGAATCCCAGCGACCGTGCCGCCATACTGGGGAACCATGTGCAGATTCATGCGCGCCTGCTGATCAACCTGGTAGCCGCCTGAACGTTCAAGATCAAGCAAGCGCGTCAAGAGCTTCTTGCCGACATTAAGCGGCACCACCCGGCCCATGACGGCTCCGATTTCAGGATCAAAGAACGGGGCGACCAGTTGTCGGATCAGCGCCTTGCCGGGGATATAGTCGGCGTCGAAGATAAGCACGATCTCGGTATTCACGAGAGCCATCGCATCCTTCAGCGCGGCTGCTTTGCCGGGTTTGCCTCCGACGCGATGAAAAGGTTCAATGCGCGGATGTATCTCGACGAACTCGTCGATGATTTCGCGGGTTCGATCAGTGGAGCGATCATTGACTGGGATAATCGTCAGCCGGTCTTCGGGATAATCGACTTCAAGAAGAGCCTTCAAGATGTCGGCGATCACCGCTTCTTCGTTGTGAGCGGCGATGAGCACAGTAATCGCGGGCCAATCAGCCGTTTCAATGTCGATATAAGGGTGTCGCTGCCGGCCAAAGAGGCGGTTCAGCGTGAAGAAATAATGCCGTAGTGTATAGATGCAGATCAGTAGCAGGGTCAGCCGAAATAAGGCCAATAACATACGCCGTCACCACGATTTTTTTGAGCGCCCGTTCACTTTTTGTGAATCAGGCTGCAATCTGTTCCGTGCTCCCCGCTCCCTGGAACTGTTCCGAATCGTGCAGGACGGGATCTTCACCTTCCAACCAGCGAGTCAATGCAGTAACGATTCTTTCGGAGGCGTGTCCGTCTCCATACGGGCATTCGCCTGAGGCCATCGATTGATAGATGAATTCGCTGCTCAAGAGACGGGAAGCTTCGTTCACGATTGCCTCGCGGGAAGTGCCGACTATCTTGGCCATTCCGAGCAATGAAGCTTCAGGTCGTTCCGTAATCCGCCGCAAGACCAGCACCGGCTTATTGAAAATTGGCGCTTCCTCCTGCACTCCACCTGAATCGGTTAGCACGAAATAGCAACGCCGAAGCAGGGAAAGAAATTGGAAATAATCGACTGGCGGAATCAAGTGGATGCGCTCGCGATTCCCGAGCAAGGCCTCCACCGTCGTCCGCACGTTTGGATTTAAGTGAACTGGATATACGACACGAACATTGGAAAACTTCTCGACGAGTTCGAGGATTGCCTGGCAAATCGCTTCGAGTTCTGCTCCCCAGGACTCTCGACGATGAGATGTCATCAGGATAAGCCGCGAGCCATCATCTGGAACCCCGGCTGGAAGAGGACGATTAATGGCGTCGGCCCTCAGCAGAGTTTCAACCGAGTCAACGATGGTGTTGCCCGTGACCACCACGTTGCTGCTTGGAATTGCCTCACGAAGCAAGTTCTCGCGTGACAGCGGGGTTGGGGCGAAGTGCAATTGGGTGACGACTGCCGCCAGCCTGCGGTTCCCTTCTTCGGGCCAAGGCTGATGCATGTCGTTGCTTCGCAGCCCAGCTTCAACGTGGGCAACGGGCACTTTCTTGTAAAAAGCTGCCAGCGCGGCGGCGAAGGCCGTGGTCGTGTCTCCCTGAACGAGAATCGAATCAAAACGGTTCTCGGTTAAAACGGTATCCATCGCGGAGAGAATTCGGCACGTCAATTCGCTCAGCGATTGATTGTTCCGCATGAGATCGAGTTCGATGTCGGCCGTGACATCGAAGGCCTGAAGCACCTGGTCGAGCATTTGCCGGTGCTGCCCGGTAGAGATGGCAACGGTTTCGAAGGTTTCTGGGTGCTTGCGCAATTCGAATACGACTGGAGCCATCTTGATGGCATCAGGGCGTGTCCCAAAAACAATCCCAACTTTCTTCTTCATCGGCGGCGCTCCCGAAAGGCGAAACTTAGAAGCTCAGTTTCTCGTTTCGGGTTGGCGTATCAGTAATTTGCGGTAGAACCCTGGTGTGCTTCGTGTAGGCCCGTCAGACGCGGCAACCCGCGCGCTTGGTTCTTACATCCATTGCGCCACCTTGAATAACTCTACTGAGCCCGCAGGCGGCCGAGTTGTAGACACTGGCAGGCGCCGTTTGCAGTTTTTTGAGTGCCTACCGGTTGCGTGCTATGCCTGCAATCGCGATGGCGAGATCACTGATTTCAATCAGCGCGCTGTCGAATTGTGGGGGCGGGTTCCTCAAGAATCTGACCGCTTCAGTGGAGCCCACCGGATGCTGGATTCTCGTGGGCGCGTGATTGCTCGCGAGGCTTCGGCGACGGCGACGCTGCTGAAGTCCGGCTTGAGTCAAGCGAATCGCGAACTGATTCTGGAGCGCCCGGATGGAAAACGGGTGACCGTCCTTAGCAATGTTGCGCCGCTGTTCGATGAAGCGGGAGCGGTTGCAGGAGCTCTCGATGTGCTGCAAAACATCACCGACCATAGCAGGCTCGAAGAAGCGCGACGGCTGGCAGAAAGAGTGACTGCGTCTGCACGCGTTGCGACCGAGGTTGCCCAACTCAAACCTTCTTTACTGTCGATTGGTAGCTGGCTCGATTTGCTGGGGCAGGACGCGACCCTCAGCGTGGAAGCACGCGGTTATACCGAACTCGTGCGGGTGGAACTCGTGCGTTTCGATGCCTTGGTGAAGCACATGGTGCTTCTTGCGGGCGCGAGCTAACGCACTGGAATAGACACTTTGGCCAACGTCTATCTCAATTGCGAAGTCAGCCACGGTCTGCGCTGGAGCACGTTCGCCGCAGGGTTGGCGCTCAACGCCGGCGCCCTGCTCTTACTCATCCTCGCAGCGCCTCATTTTGTCAAAATCGTGGAAGTCAATGCCGTTGCGAGCAGCCGATACACACCTTTGATCTCTCCATTCCGTGCTTCTGCGAATCCGCCGACAGTTATGCCCCGCAGTGCGCCGCGAGAGCTGAAGATCGCACGATTGGAGACACCAAAATTGGAAGCGCCGAGAGAGGTAGCGCCGCACATAGCCTCTCCCCGGCCTTCAACTGAAAATCCGAAGGTTAAAACGCCGGAGCCTGAGGCTACTTTCCCAGCCGTAAGCGTCTCGAATTCGGTTCCAAAGACAACACCTCGCGAAATCAAAACGGATGTCTTCGCCGCCGCCGAGAAGCAGACAGCCGTATCCCACTCCGCGCGCCAGGTCCAGACCGGCGGTTTTGGCGATCCGAATGGAATATCGGGCAAGGGTGATCCCAAGCGCAACACGCTGACGGTGGCGAGCGTAGGCTCATTCGCCTTACCGCCGGGCGGCGGAAGCGGCAATGGGGCGGCGGGAACTCGCGGCGCAAGCGGAACGATTCGAAACGCGGGCTTTGGGACCTTAACGTCTTCCCCACACCCGAGCAGCGGAGGATCTGTAACCGCAAGCGGATTCGGGGATGTCGTCGCTTCGGCGCCCGCCACGAAGGCTGCGCAAAGTCCGAAAGCTCGTGATCTTCAGCCGGTGGAGATCGTATTCAAGCCGCGTCCGACTTACACGGAAGAAGCACTGCGCCGGCGTATTGAAGGCGAAGTTCTTCTCGAAGTTGTGTTCGGCGCGTCTGGTTCATTGCGGATCAATCGTGTGGTCCGCGGATTGGGTTACGGGCTCGACGATAGCGCTCTAGCAGCGGCACAACACATCAGATTCCGGCCGGCAAGGCGCGACGGGCAACCGTACGATTGCGCCGCACTGGTTCACATTGTTTTCGAACTGTCGAAGTGAAGCTGTTTATCTGGAGGAGTTTCATGGGTCACATCAAGAAGGCGATCACTCTGAGTCTGCTGCTTCTCGCGATCACAAGCGTCTGGGCAATGGACGATACAAAATCCGGCACCGATACAGCCCAGAGCAACGAAGCATCGGCCAAGGCCAACGAGATCGCCGATCGCATTTTTTATCGCGAAGCGAAGTTCGTGCAAGATCTGAAGCCCTATACGCCGTTGGTTGAAACCTACATACAGAATTTCAAAGGGGACGAAGATCTTGGGCAGGTGCCGAGCAGCGACAAGTATTTCATCGGTCGCCTGATCATGAACAAGGGAATCCAGAACGTCTCGTTCCAGAAGAACACAAAGTCCACCGCCAGCATCATTCTTGAGAAGCTCGACGGCTTCTACAAAATGAATTATGTCGCCCTGGGCTTCATGCAGATGGTTTACATCAATGGATTCGACAAGAACAACTACGATCTGAGGTATCTGCACCAGGAGTTTATCGGTGACGTTCGGACGCTGGTTTTTGATGTTGCACCCAAGGCAAAAGTAAAAGGTCCCCACTTCGTTGGCCGCATCTGGGTTGAAGACCAGGATTACACCATTGTTCGCTTCAACGGAACCTATCTCCCGCAAAGACTGCTGAATTTTTATTTCCACTTCGACAGCTGGCGCGTGAACATGCGGCAGGGGGTGTGGCTGCCTGCCTTTGTCTACACGGAAGAGTCGGATGCCAAGTATGCGCTTTTCCGCAAGTTGTCGATGCGCAGCCAGACGCGGCTGTGGGGATATGATCTCAAGGTGCCGGTCGACAGCGATGAATTCACCGCTGTGGAAGTAGATGCCGCCTCAGATATCTCGGATCAGACGGGAAGCGCAAATGAGATCACCCCGGTCGAGAGTGAACACAGGTGGGAACGTGAGGCCGAAGACGACGTGCTCGATCGCCTGCAGCGAGCCGGATTGCTGGCCCCGGACGGCGAAGTGTCCAAGGTTCTGCAAACCGTAGTCAACAACATCGAAATTACCAATAAGCTGGAAATCCAACCTGAGATACGCGCTCGCGTTCTCCTGACCACGCCTCTCGAATCGTTCACCGTTGGACACACAATTGTCATCAGCCGCGGGCTCCTCGATGTGCTGCCTGACGAAGCTTCGCTGGCGATGGTGCTTTCGCATGAACTCGGTCACATCGTGCTCGGCCATCGCCTGGATACGAAGTATGCCTTCGGAGACCGGATGGTGTTTCCTGACGAAGAGACACTCACGCGCATCCAACTCGCTCGCGATCCACATGAAGAGGAAGCCGCAGATCGGAAGGCTGTCGAGTTCCTGCAAAACTCCCCTTACAAAGACAAGCTGGCCAATGCCGGGTTGTTTCTGAAAGCGCTCGAGGCGCGCTCGAAACACCTATCGGCGTTGATTACTCCCCAGTTCGGAAGTCGAATGGCAAAGGGTGACAGCGTTTTGCGAATGAGCGCCCTGTTGCAATCTGCGCCCGCACTTCGGACTGCTGACGTCAACCAGGTTGCCGCACTCCCACTCGGCAGCCGCATCAAGCTTGATCCCTGGGACGACCATGTCGAACTCAACAAGAACAAGTCAGTAGCTCTGTTATCAGCTCGGGACAAAATGGCCTTTGAAGTGACGCCGATGATTCCACATCTCGCTCGCTACCGGGATGCACAGGTTGCGACCGCAGTGGGCACCGGCAAGTAGCGTCGGGACAAGATCACGAATACAGACTGATCCTGGAGGGTTGAAGATGTCTGGCGCAAGGCTTCGTTAGGCATACTTCGCGGCGGTTGTTGGTCTTTTTCTGTTCCTGAACGGCTGTGCTGGAACCAGCAAGACGACACCCCCCCGCCTACGAAAACAGGTGGTAATCCGAGTCCGATTAACCACATTATCTTCGCTGGCCGGAGAGAATCGCAGCTTCGATCACTATTTTGGCTGGCTGAATGACTACCGCAGTGCCACACCGTTCAATCTCCCGCGCGAAGTCAACGGTCGGCCGGACGACTGCAGCAGCACAAACTCCGACTAGACTGCGCTGAATGCACGAGATGGATGGAGCGACATGAGCGACTTTCTTGATTTTAAGAATCCACCCTGGACGACTCCACCAGCGAATCCGCCGGCCGTGGTCAAACAGGCCTGCTACGACTCGCTGCCGTAGTCTTCATTGGAATGCGTATTGTGTAGTCCGGTCTTTGCGGGTGCGGTGCGCGATGGTTAACTCCCAGATTCTGTATGCTTGTTGGGAGTGGAACAGACTTCATCCAGCCCGGCGATTGAATTCCTGGACGTTTCCTATTTCGTTAGTCAAACGCCGATCCTCGCCCAGTTCAAGTTGCAAGTCTCTCGGGGCGAAACGCTGGTTTTGCTTGGGCGGAGCGGTTCGGGGAAAACGACGACGCTCAAGCTGGTGAACCGTCTTGTAGCTCCCACTGCAGGACAGGTATGGGTTAACGGGAAGTCTAACGCCGAAGTCGACGTAATCGAACTCAGGCGAAAGATCGGCTACGTCATACAAGAGGTCGGACTATTCCCCCATTTTTCCGTCGAGCGCAATATTGCCTTGGGCCCGAGAATTGCCGGGTGGCCTGATGCGAGGATTCGAGCCCGAGTTGAGGAGTTGCTTGCCCTGGTTGGGCTCGATCCGCAATTGCGTTCCAGGTACCCTCACCAGTTATCGGGCGGTCAGCGACAACGAGTCGGAGTCGCTCGGGCGCTGGCTGCCGATCCCGAGATCCTGCTGATGGACGAGCCTTTTGGCGCTCTTGATCCCCTTACACGCGATGAAGTTCAAAGAGAGTTTCTTTCTCTTCAGAAGAGGCTTCATAAGACGGTACTGTTTGTCACACACGATCTGCGTGAGGCCTTGAGGCTCGCGTCACGTATAGCCTTGCTCGAAGCGGGGCGGCTAGTCACAGTGCTGGAACCTCAGGAATTCATGCGGTCTAGCGATCCTTGGGCCGCGGCTTATGTCAGGGCCTTCGAATCTGGATGGGATCTCGCGAAAGGAAACAGGCCATGAACGTCCTGCGCTTCATGCTGCAGAACCAGACACAAGTGCTCGAACTTACCGGCGAGCATCTTTGGCTGGTCGGGTTGTCGACGCTGTTTGCCATTGCGATCGGCGTGCCGCTCGGCATCATGATTGCGCATCGCCCACGGATGAACAAACCCGTAATCGCAACCGCAAACGTTATCCAGACGATTCCCAGCCTTGCTCTGTTCGGATTCTTGCTTCCGACGCCGTGGCTGGGTGAGCGCGCCGATCGCCTTGCGATCTTGGCCCTCACGCTTTATGCTCTGCTTCCCATCATCCGAAATACGTACACCGGTATTCGCGGAATCGATCCGGCCATTATCGAGTCGGGCCGCGGGATGGGGCTCACTCCTTCGCAGCTTCTCTTTCAGGTGGAATTGCCCTTGGCGATGAGTGTGATTTTGTCGGGAATCCGTATCGCTGTGGTCATTTCCGTCGGGCTGGCGACAATTGCTGCGGCCATTGGGGCGGGCGGCTTGGGAGAATTCATTTTCCGAGGTCTGGCGATGGTCGATAACCGGGTCATCCTGGCAGGAGCAATTCCGGCGGCCATTCTTGCACTCAGCGCCGACGTCGCTGTCGGTTGGCTGGAAAGACGACTACAGCCCAAATGAAACGAGGGCCTTTACTTCATTTCGGCATTCTTCTGATTTTTCTGGTTGCGCCGCTACTCTCCTGCTCCAACTCTCATCCTAGGCGCGTTGTCATTGGTTCCAAGAATTTCACGGAATCCTTCATCCTGGGCGAACTGCTCGCACAACAGATCGAAGCTCACACCGCCCTCAAAGTTGAAAGGCGTTTCTATCTTGCTGGGTCCTACGTGTGCCAACAGGCCATCCTGGCCGGACGAATCGACATTTATCCGGAATATACCGGAACAGCCCTAACAGCGATTTTGAAGCAGAACGCAGAGGGCACTGAACATGACGTGTATCAGCGAGTCAAGGCCGAGTACGAACGGCGATTCGGTTTGACCCTAGGAGCAGCTCTCGGATTCAACGACACGTTTGCGATGGAGGTCCGCGGCGAGGATGCCCGCCGTTTAGGAATCAAAACGCTGTCGCAAGCCCAGCGATACGCCCCACAGTGGCGCGCCGGAGTCGGGTACGAATTTATGGAAAGGCCGGATGGCTATCGCGGTCTCGTGTCGACCTATGATTTGCACTTCGCCGAGCCGCCGCGTGTGATGGACCTTGGGCTATTGGCGCGAGCGCTACAGGCACATCAGATCGACATGGCGGCGGGCAACGCGACCGACGGTTTGATTCCAGCGATGGATTTTTTTGTGCTCGAAGACGATCGTCATTATTTCCCTCCGTATGAAGCTGTCCCGGTGATACGAAAGGAAACCCTGCGACTGCATCCGGAGCTAGCCGACATTCTCAACGCGCTAGCCGGAACGATCTCGGACCGGGAAATGCAGCAACTCAACTATGCGGTCGACGGCCAACATCAAGACGTGAAAGATGTGGTGCGGCAGTTTCTTGTCGCAAAGAAGCTCATACCCTGAAATCAGAGGGCCGATCTTGATCTAAATGATGAGGTCAGCCTTCTTCACAAGCACAGCCTGACCTTTGAGAATGACGCGCTCGCCAGCCATCTCGCAGTAGATGTCGCCGCCTCGTTCCGAGCGTTGGCGCGCGCGGAGATGCTCTCGGGAAAATCGCTTCGCCCAGTAGGGCGTCAAAACACAGTGGAGTGAACCGGTGACCGGATCCTCCGGCACACCATAGCTCGGGGCGAAATAACGGGAGACGAAGTCCACCTCCGTTCCGGGCGCGGTGACCGCTACCACATAGGGGTGCAACTCTCCGATCTCTCTTAGGTCCGGTAGTAAATGACGGACCGAATCTTCGTCACCGTACACGGCGATGTAGGTCTGGTTCCCTTCCAAGACCTTCATGGGGGCATATTTGGCGTTTAACGCCTGAAGCAGCTGCTCAGGATAATGGGTACAGTCTTTCGACTCTAGCGCCGGAAAATCCATCGCCAGGTATGTCCCATCTTTTCTGACCTTTAAGCTGCCGCTCCGTCGGGTTGCGAACCGCACAAAAGCGAGTTCAGGGGCTATCTCCTGGAGCACTACGTGAGCCGCAGCCAATGTGGCATGCCCGCATAGCTGGATCTCGCAAACCCGGGTAAACCAGCGCAATTCATAGTCCATATCCCCGCCAGACTTCACCAGAAAAGCGGTTGCCGAAAGATTGTTTTCAGATGCGACCGCTTGCAAACGCCAATCATCTAACCACGAATCCAGTACGCAAACCGCCGCAGGATTGCCAGCGAACGGTCGGTCCGTAAAAGCATCAACCTGAAAGAGCGGGATGCGCATCAGAATATCTTACCCGCTCACCGTCATCGCCAACCGCAAGCGGTGAACTGCGCGCCAGAGGAGGGCCAAATGCTCGTTGCTCAGGGTGAACTGACGCCCCGGCTGCAATTGCTCGAAAAGCTGATTGACGCACGGCGCAGGAGTGATCAGCTCTTCGATATTGTTCACCCCGCCTCGCTCTATGCCCGGCCGATCCGAGAGCGCCACCGGATCATCTTCTACATCGGACATCTTGAGGCCTTCGACTGGAATTTACTTCACCAGCGAGCTTTCGAACTTAAGAGCTTCAACCCGGACTTTGATCGTTTGTTTGCGTTCGGAATCGACCCCGTCGGGGGCGGGTTGCCCTCGGATCGAGCCGAAGATTGGCCGGCACACGAGATCGTGCGAGATTATGTCCGCCGAGTACGTGCGGCCCTCGACGATAAATTGAACGAGGTCGGCCAGGAAACGTCACCGACAAAATTCGAAGGCAATTCGATTGAGACTCTACTCAATGTCGCTGTCGAGCACCGCCTGATGCATGTGGAGACGCTGGCTTACATGCTTCACCAGCTTCCAACCGATCAGAAGGTGCATCGGGACGAACCGGCAACAACCCCCACACGAGCGGTAGATCATCGCATGGTTCAGATAGCCGCTGGCGATGTAACTCTGGGCTTGGCTCGGGACTCTAGCTCATTCGGATGGGACAACGAATTTGCCTCACATACACAATCTGTTTCGGCGTTCGAAATTGACAAGTACATGGTGACGAATCGGCAGTTCCTCGAATTCGTCGGTGCACAGGGATATGAGAACCGAGCCTGGTGGAGTAATGAAGATTGGGAGTGGAAGAACGCAGCCGGTATCTCGCATCCCGCATTTTGGAAGAGAGAGTCAGATACCTGGCTTTATCAGACGATGTTCTCGGAAATACCTCTGCCGCTGGACTGGCCCGTCTATGTGAGCCAGGCGGAGGCAGCGGCATATGCGCGCTGGGCCGGCAAGTCACTCCCAACCGAAGCAGAATGGCATCATGCGGCTTATGGCGAGCTGGAAGGTCAGCAACGACTGTACCCGTGGGGCGATCGTCTACCCGAAGCGGTGGCGGGCAACTTCCACTTCCGGCGCTGGTCGCCTTCGCCCGTGAATGCTTATCCCGATACTCAGAGTGCCTTCGGGGTTGAGGGAATGCTCGGCAACGGCTGGGAATGGACCTCTTCGGTCTTTGCGCCATTCCCCGGCTTCGAACCATTCTCTTTTTATCGTGGCTATTCGGCAGATTTCTTTGATGGCAAGCACTTCGTCATGAAGGGCGGCTCGGCGCGAACGGCGGCCTGCATGTTGCGGCCAACGTTTCGCAACTGGTTCCAGCCGCATTATCAGTATGTCTACGCAGGGTTCCGCTGCGTCAAACGATAATCCAAGGAGTGACATTGTGCTCGTTCAAGCGATTCCCACCAATACAGCTTACGAATTCGCCTCTGAAGTACGTTCCGGACTTATGCGGCAGGGTCAAAAGGAACTGCCATCGAAATATCTTTACGACGACGTCGGGTCGGCGCTGTTTGAGGTAATCAGCCACCTGCCGGAGTACGGTCTGACTCGGGCCGATGAGCGGCTCTTGCGGCGCCATGCGGACGAGATTGTCGACCGCGTCCCAGGTCCGGTTGCCGTCGCGGAATTGGGAAGCGGCAGCGGGAAAAAAACTCGCTGGTTGCTCGAGGCATTGTGCCGTCGCCAGCGCACTTTCTACTACCCGGTAGAGATCTCTCACTCCGCGCTGGTCATGTGTGAGCGGGAGCTCAGAGACATCGACTTGATCAGCATCGTGGGATTCGAGCGGGAATATCTCGATGGCTTGCTGGAGATCGCGGCCTATCGCAGACGGGGCCAGCATCTCCTGGTCCTCTTTCTGGGAAGCACGATCGGGAACTTCGATCGGGCGGCTGGTGTGAGTTTCCTGTCTGACATCCGGCGAATTCTGAATGCTGGAGATTCGCTCTTACTGGGAACAGATCTTGAAAAACCGAGCATGCAATTAGTCAGCGCATACGACGACGAACTGGGCGTCACCGCAGCTTTTAACCTGAATCTGCTTTCGCGCATCAACCGGGAACTTGGTGCTGACTTCGACCTTAGCCATTTCGTCCACGAGGCCAGAATCAATCAGGACGCTCGAAGCGTCGAGATGCATCTGCGATCGACGCGCACGCAAACAGTGAAGATTCCAGCGTCAGAAATCGAGGTTGAGTTTATGGCGGATGAGACGATATGGACCGAAAGCAGCCACAAATATTCTTGTGAAGAAATTCCGGAGATGGCTGCGACCGCTGGTTTTTCGTGTGTTTCTCAATGGGTCGATCAGGAGTGGCCCTTCGCCGAAAATCTGTTGATCGCCGAATAGACGGTCGCCTGTTTCCCTTGCACAGTCGCGAGTGGCTCAGTGAGAGACTCTAGGAAGTCCTCATCTTTCTCCAGGCATGGAGATTTATGCCGCTCATGATGATGCAAAACAGGTTCGCGGGTATGAATCCGAGTTGGGCCGTTCGAACGCCGATAACGCACATGATTATGCTGTTAATCGTAGCCAGAGCCCATCCTTCCCAGCACCGCCGACCAACGAGGATAGTGGACGCTATAGTTAGAATGCAGGATAAATAATCAAGCCGCACGAATGATTAACCTCCGTCATTATTGTGGAGGAGAACGGGCTTGATTTTGGTGATCTTGACCCTTTCGTCACGTGACGGAGGTCACTGTGCGGCAACCGGACGGTGTCCGGCCGAAATCAGGGCAAATTCAGTTCGAGCGCGTATACGTCCGAGGTGCTGTGTACCAGTGAGACTAGGGGCGAACCGTCAGGCGTCAGGCCGGTCATCGAGTAGCTCAGTACATCGGCTCGGAGCATCTCTCGAGACGATGTAACTTGCTCAACGTGGCGGTCCGCGATACGGACGCGAAAAATCGGTTGCTCCTGATCGCCAAATATGTGCTGGTAGTAAACATTCTTCGAATCTGCAGACCAGCGAATTCCCCACCCGTACGGAATCCCATCGGACAAATCCGACCAGGTACCTTTGCTGAAATCGAACAGCGCTAGCTTCTGGTGGCCACGATCAGACGCCGCGGCGAACCTTCCGTCAGGAGACCATTGCGGTCCTTCTATATCGGCCGAATCTGGTAATGACGTGATGTTGCGACTCTTGAGATCCAGAAGGCAAAGCGCGAGGGGTTGGATGAGGCGTGCGCCGGTGAATACGGGGATGTTCACGGGGGAACGGCACACGCCTGTTTTTCTCGTTGGGATCGGCTACAGGTGCGACACCGCTTCGTTTGCTCGCGGCTTGAGCAACAGCAATCCGAGATTCAGGATTGCAACTACAACAATCGTTCCAATGGTCCGGTCCATCCCGATACCAAATGCTGCCTTCAACTCACCCGCAAAGACCAACCGCTCGGCGATTCGCAACACGGCAACCAGAACAGCCGGATACACCAAGGCGGCGTAGCGCACTGGATTTGCTGCTATGAAAAGCATCATCACACCGAAGGCGACGACGTAGGCCCCCAGAAACTTTGCCAGGTAAGTGAACTGCGGATCCACGACAACATTCGCGTGCCAGAGAGTGTGCGCTCCCCAGGCCGCGGTCGAGCCAGAGACGATCCCAAGGCAACCCATAAGGATGTGGTAGATCCCCATGAAACCTGCTAGCAACTTGATCCCGGTATGGCGGCTCATAGTGGCTCCTTGAATGCATAAATCCTGCGCGAAAACGATGGTCAACGCCAGAGCCAATTTAGGCAGTTCCCCGGAAGTTACGGGTCAGTGCCGTGGCTACTTTCAATGCGGCAAACCTGCTCAATCTGGAATCGTTGCCGGACGCCGGGTGGCAGCTTCAAAAATCCTGCAGTAATCGCTCCCAGGAAATCCTGGTCATAGTCAAGACCCAACCTGATTGCATCGTTGGTCGGAGGGACATACGTCCCGAAGGCATGATCCCAGAGCGGCGTGAAGTTGCCGTAGTTCCCCTGAATATTGGCTGCGTGATGGATCAGGTGCTCCCTGGGAGTAATCAGAAAGAGCGCTCGAAAAAGAGTCTCGCATACCTCATAGCGTCGCAGAAAATTCGAATGGCTGGCGCTGGCGATGAATGCAAACGTCAGCAGCAGGAGCGGCACTATGTGCACAAATGTCGCGACGAGTTGCGGACGTCCCATCAGGCTGACGACCGCGAATATGGCGCCGCAGGATCCAACATTGATCAAGAAATTCGGCAGCACCACAAACGGGCGTGCCGCGATCCCGGGCATTACATTCGACACTACCGACGGCAAGTGATGATTCTCGTGCAAACGCCAGAAGACCCCGTGCAACAGAAAACGATGTACAAGATAATCGAAGAAAGTGCCGGTCAGGAAGGCGCCGAGAAAAACAGGAATCTGCCAACGAGTATCGATCAGGAATGCATCGGCATGTGCTGCCCGGGTTGCATAGTCGGCGATTCTGCCGATATTGGGAAACAACGAAGCCAGACCCACCTGGACGGCAAAGTAGACAAGACAAGCGGAGGCAACCGCCGCGATGAGTGACCGATAACGGGGAATGACGGGAACTCTGGTGGACTCGCGGGCGGACCTCCAGTGCTCGAACAGATCGAGAATAATGAATCCGATCTGTACATAAGCGAACAACCATAGAAATGTCCGTGCGTTTGACATCGATGGGTCAGCTCACAGGTCCCAAAATCTCGATGGGAGTCGCGTCTTCCGGCACTCGCTCCAGCCTGGTCTGAAATTCTCGCCTGAGGAACCAGAGATTTGTGAGTGCCTGGATCCATATGGAAGCGGCCGAAATCTGCCAGACATAGCGTAAAGTCAGCCCTGGCCAGCGCAACAACAACACCACCGGAACCGCAAAAACAAACAACCGGATGATTGAACTTGTGAATGGTGGACGCGTATTGCCAAAGCCTTGAAAGACGCTGGCAGAGGCGAATATCAGGCCGGTGGCGATGAAGGTGAGGGAGATGATCTGCAAGTAGTCGGAAGCGACCGCGACCACATCTTTCTGCTTGGAGAAGAACCCTGCAATGACGGTAGATTCGGTTCGACACAACGCCGTCAAAAGCAGCATAAGGATTGAAGCAACAACGCAGGCCGCCCAAAAACTCTGTCGGACGCGCGCCGGTTTTCTGGCTGAATAGTTCTGGCCGACGATCGGAGCGTTCGCCATTCCGACGGCTACCGCTGGCAAGATCAGGGACTGCATAATCCGCGCACCGATGGCAAATCCGCCTTGCGCGTCAGCTCCGAAATGGCGGATCACTGCATAAACCACAATGAGATAGATTCCCAGGATTCCAAGTTCCGCGCCGGCAGGCAGGCCAATGCCGAAGATTTCCCGCCAAGCTCTTAGATCAGGGCGGGTGCTAATGTTTTCGAGAGCCAGGTATTTTTCACGAACGACGAAATATCCGAACATCGCGGCAACCCCAATTGCCAGGGCAATAAACGTGGCCATGGCGGCTCCCCTGGCACCGAAAACATACCCTGTGCCCCAACCGAAAATCAGGATCGGGGCCAGCCCAAGGTTCAGGACTACTGTCAGTACAAGCACAACGACGGTCGGCTTAACGACTCCCGCACCGCGAAGCGCGGCGCCCATCGCAATCAACGGAAATTGCAGGAAAAGAGCCGGTACGAACCATGCCAGGTATTGCGTGCCCAAGCGCACGGTCTCGGGACTGGCAGCAAGCATCGCACAATAGGAATGACGCAGCAGAAATGCGACGGTGCAGAGTGCCCCTCCGCCCACGATCGACAGCAGAAACGATTGATTGAACACGAAGCGCGCCCGGGCTTGGTCTTTGACTCCGGTCGCATGGGAAATGAGAGTCGTAGTTCCGACCCCCATCATCTGTGTGAGAGCCAGGGTTAACGCCATCAGGTTCGCAGCCAGACCGACCGCCGCCACAGACTCCTTGCCCAGTTTCCCAACCCAATACATGTCAGCCAGCAGATAGAGGGCCTGCACCAGCATGCTGGCCATCAGAAAAACCGACATGCGCACCAGGTTTCCCCAAATTGACCCTTGAGTCAGATCTTTCAAATACAATCCTCCGTGTTCTGGCGCCTACTCCCTATGAAGATCTGGCACATTCTTGCGAACCTGAACCTGCTTGTTCTTGCCCTCGATCACCTGGTTACTGGTTTGGCGGGTGTCTTCTTCGCCAAGCGATCCGCCACTCTTTACCGGAGGCTGTTCGGAGCTCACTTCCCCGTCGACTCTCCGGTAGTCGTAGTGTTGCGACCCTGGGGCGCTCTCGGCGTTTTTGCAGGCATCACGGGCCTGTTACCGATCTACGATCCCATTCTTTTTCGCCCGATACTTTACGCTCTTCTGATTCTCCTCACCCTGAGGGTCTTCATTCGCCTCAGCTATGATTCCGAAACTCTGCAATTCTTCGAGTTGTCACCTCGTCGCAACTATTTTCATGTCTACCTGGTGGTGCAGTGTGCGGCACTCATTCTTATGCAATTGATGTGGTGGTGATCCACAACATCTCACGAAGCGATGCTTCCCATTGTGGCTTGCCTGCTTTTATCGCCTGCGCTCTTGACCCTAACGAGCACGGGATATTTCGGACGCAGCGTAATTTTCGGATCAAGCACCAGATTCGTTTCAGGAAGTATTTGAATGTTCCATTGCCGAAGAATGTTGGCCAGCACAATGGTTCCTTCCATGTAAGCGAATCCCTCCCCGATGCAACGGCGAGGGCCGACTCCGAAGGGAAAATAGGCGAACTGTTGAGCTTTCCCCTCACCCAGGAAACGATCGGGAAAGAACCGATCTGGTTCGGGGAAAAAACGGCTGTCGCGTTGTATCAAGTACTGACTGACGAAAAGAATGGAGTTCTTGGGCGCTACATACTCGCCGATTCGGCATGCCTCAGTGATGGCGCGGCCGAGAACCCAGACCGGGGGATACAAACGCATGGACTCCGCAAGGACTCGACGGGTGAGAGCCAGCTGATCGTAGTCGGTATCGCCTGATTCCTTGCCCCCGGTGACCTGGTGCACTTCGGATCGAACTTTCTCAGCTACTTCAAGATTCTTAGCGAGCAGGATTAGCGAATACGTCAGCGCGTTAGCGATTGTTTCATGCCCCGCCAGAAGAATCGTCAGGCACTCGTCGCGTATCTGACGTACCGATTGAACATCGCCGTCGTTATTTTTCAAATGATGACTGATCAGCATCGAGAGCAGGTCGGCGGCCTGTTGTCCATCTCTCGTTTGTTGCATGCGTTCTTCGATGAGGGCATAAATCAATCGATCAAGCCGGTCACGAACTTTCTTCAGCCGGTTCAGGCCAGGCAGAGGCAGGCGCATCAGCTGCTGAGAGAATGGCACGAAGACCAGGTCTACCAGCGACATCAGTTCGCTGACCGCCCCCGCGATATCGCTCGCATCGCCCTCGAGTTGGCGGTCGAAGAGAGCCTTGCCGAGGATCGCCAGGGTAAGTTCCATCATCTCTTTCCGAAGGTCGATGATCTCCCCTTCACTCCATCGCAGGCACGCCCGACGCGTGTACTCCGACATCATGCTCGCGTGTTGTGAAATCCGGTCGCGATGGAACCCAGGCTGAATGAGACGTCGCTGAGAAGCATGCAGCGGTTCCTCGCTGGTGAGAAGGCCGTCGCCCATCACCGCCCGGCCGCGCTGCATGATCGGACCACGAACGTGCTTACCGGCGTGTGTTACCAGAAATTCCTGCACCAGGTTCGGATGGTTCAGCAGGAATGCGTGTTTCAGGCCCAATCGGAAATGAACGATGTCGCCGTAACGCCGTGACATATCCTGCAAGTAGGCCAGTGGGGCCTTGCGGAAAGCGAGCACCTCAGAAACACCGAGCGGAGACCGCGGCCCAGGGGGAAGCGAACTTTTCATGCACTCGCCCCCTGCCATCCTCTGCCGAGCACGAAGCGGCGCCAGACGCAACGCCACAGAGAGCGTTCATTGAGAGATGCGTCAGTATGCGGATCGACGACGCGGAGATGGATCTGGGGCAACTTGCTCCAATGTGCATTTGGAAACATGTGGTGAGCGGTGTGATAACCGTTATTGAGGAGCACCCAATTCAGCAGCCTGCCCGTAAGATTCCGTGAGTGGTTGAACTCTGAAGTGGAATCGCAGCCCTGATGTTGCAGAAGATTGATTGTGACAAGAAACCACTGCCCAAAGAGCCATGGGCCGGCGCAATATTTGATGGTTGAACGCCAATCGAACAAAACCAGCGCAAAGAGAGAGCCGTACGTCAGCATACGTTCGGCGATCGCCTGCCGGTAGAGACGCGGGTCCGACTCTCGCCAACAGTTTAGGTCGCTCGGCTTGTTTCGGTACATCGTCTTGACCGAGGCAAAGAAAAAGGTCAAGAAGTTAAAAAGATTCGAGCGAGACTTCACCAGGGAACAGCGTACGAAGTCAGCATCCGTGTTGTTGTGTTGATGATGGAGGACGTTGTGAGACGTGATGATCCCCGACGTAGGATGCGCGGTCAGAATGCTGAGCCACATCTCGAAAGCGCTGTTCCAGGAAGAATCGCGGAAGGTAGGCGAGTGCACGTGATTGTGTTTCACGACCAGCGCTACAACCGCAAGAATATAGGTTGGCAGAAGCAGGTACAGGCTCCTCGCCACGCCAAGCCACTGCACCGCAAGCAGCGCGTTGAACGCAACCAGAAATCCGAGTGTGCGCAAGTCGGCTCGATAACGCAGCGGGCCGAAACGGGTTGTACCTTGGCCCTTCACAGGGTCGCAGCCTCCACATACGGTACGCGGCCATCGAGGCGACGATAGGATTCTTCCCCATCCGCAAATGTCACGCAAAACAGCCGGCCAAAAAACGGGGTCAGAGAATATTCGCGCAACGCGGGCAGAAATGGATCCCGCTCGTGCAGCGCCAGCATGGCGTACAGATAAGGAGTGCCGATGGCATCGTTGTAGGCTCGCCGAAGCAGCGCCCGAAACACCTGAATATCGTCTCTATCAACCGCGATAAAACTGATGTAGAAGTAAGGAACTTCTTCGCCGATCTCAGGAAATCGCGGTGCGCGGATAACCGGGCGCAGAACGTTTGCCAACGGAACAAGCCACCGCAGTTTTGATCCGTAGCCAACCACGCGCGTTTGCTTGAAAGGTCTCTGGTCCCAGGCTCCAAGAATGCCGACGATTCGCCCGTCTCGTACGGCGACGTAGAAGTCTTCGGGGCTGAAATGCAGAAATCCATTCTTGAAGTCCGCACTTGTGTAGACGCGCGAGAATTGCCGGCGGGCGTGATTCCGATTCAGGCAATCGACGATGCGCGGAAGACAATCCCATGATCCGCGCTGAATCTCGCAGTCCGCTTCGACGGGCGGCTTCCTGCCTCGAAGATTGATGCCGGGTGAATGCACAAGTCCCATATCGTGATATTGCGGTAGCCCGGCGCGACCGCTGGTAATCGTCGTGAGGGCGGAGTAGTTGTCGGCAAAGATTACCGATGTATAGAGTGCGGTGCGGCGATCTTCGTGAAGTTTGCGGAGAAAGCGGTAGCCACGCGCTATCAAGGTACCGCCGCGATACTCCTCTCTGAGGCGCAAATCAGCCAGATACCCCAACCGCACGGGGAAGCCATTCACGAATCCGTCCCGGATGGAACGCGTGCCCATGCCGATGATTTCTCCGTTGCGGCGATCGCGTCCGACGGCGACCTGAAAGAAATCACCACGAATTTTGCATGACTCGAAGAAACTTGGCTCGCGTTCGAAAGTAACGCTGATCGAGCCTGGAACCGGACTGCGCCGTAGCAATTCGCGCAGCCGATCGTCATCTTCCGGAGAGGCAAGCTCAATGGTGAAATATGGCCTGTCGGCTGACAGGTCGGGTATCGGAAGTACGGGAGCGATCATGCGCAGACCTCGGCTTGAGTCTGCGGCGCTCCTTGCTGAGTGAAGACCGTCTCCCAACCTGTTTTCTTATGCAGAACGGTCATCTTAACGTTTCCGGCGCGCTGCCCGAGAGTTTCGCAGTGCTTCAGATACGTCTCAATGGCGTTGCGTTCTATGTGGAACACGCGAATCTCACCCAGTTGTCCGAGTTTTCGGCAGTAGGCGTAGTGGGGATTTTCGCGCAGCTTTCCGTCGATTTGCGTGGCCAGGTCGCGCTGACACCGGGGACCTTCAAGGAACAGTGTGTATCTCGCCTCGTCACTCGACGGAGCCAGCATGGCGAACCGGGCGGATCGGCACGATTCCAACTCAGAGAAAACTTTAGCCACAAACAAGGCATTTAGCTTTTCTCCGCGCAGATCGGTTACGCAGTCTTCCTTGCCGACAAATTCCAGGATCGGAGTGCGCTCGGCAAATCCCGTGACTCGTACCCGGTCGCCGAGTTGATAACGCCAGAGACCTCCACCTGTAGTGAGCACAACCGAGTACTCCCGGCCCTGCTCAACACCCGAGACTAGCCGGCACTCACCGGAGTCCGGCTCGAGGAATTCCAGGAAGTGAGACGTAATTGCCGCGACACAGCCCTGGTATGTCTCCAGAGGAATCGACACCACCCCTTCGGTTGCAAGCAGTCCTTTGCCCTGAATCGCAACACCCGGAAATGCTCGCACAAGTTCTTTCTTGAGGGGAGCAGATGCGGCAGCGGTCCAGCAACTGATCAACTGCAGTCGCGGCCACAAAACACCGGGCTCGATCCGGCCACGCCGTAACATGGCACGGAGGTTTTCAGCTTGTGTGGCGTCGCGCCTCAGCGCAGACGTGACTCCTTCCGGTAAAGCACCAGCCAAGCTTGCTTGGCCCTCGTACAGATCTCGAACCAAACGCTCGCCGTGCAATTCCATCTGATTTAACAGAATCGGCAGGAAGCTCGGGCTCCAGACAGAAATAAATGTCAAAGAACGAGCCTGAAGCAAGAATCGCATCGTCAGATAGAGACAATCTTCGAGTTCGTTTACACGTGCCAAAGCATCGGGCACCGCAAGAATGTTCCGCAGCAGCCATCGATGCACAGGTCCGAAATATTCGGCATCGCTTTCGAATCCAACTGGGATTCCCCCAGTCGTAAACTCGCGTTCCCGAGAAAGCGGAGTAACCAGCCAATAGGCGGGACCACTGGCGACCTGCGGAAAAGAGAGATGGAGATCGGTGATCCATGGACCAAGGGCCGCCTGGAATTCCGTTCGCAGACCTGCTGTGTATGGAATGTACTTGGCGGCCGACGCTGAGCCACTGCTCTTCTCGAACATGACCACAGGGCCGCTGGTGAGGACGTTTCTTTCGCCACATTTCGCCCGCTCTACCCATGCGGTTACATCGTCATAAGCAACGACCGGAATCCGCCGCTGGTAGTCCTCTGCACTCCGGATCGATGAAAATTCATAGCGCTGTCCATAAGCGCATCCCTTATTTCTCCGTATCAGCTCCGACAACACTCGCCGCTGAGCATCTTCCGGATCGCGTAATGCCGCTTCGAATTTCGATGCGCTTTGGCGATATGCGGCAAGCGGCAGCGCATTCAACCCGCGGTACATCATCGCCCTGAGCATCAGTCTGCTCCTTGGCAGCAAACTTCATGGGCCTGCGTCTGTTGCAGGATTCGCCCGGCAAAAAGCTTCATATTCGATGGCGAAATCTCTGCAATGCATGCAAGTTCGCAGCCCGAGGCAAAGCCGGGATTGCGGTCTAGAAAAAAGCGAACGTGAGGATTCCGCAGGCGGCGTTCCGGAATCGTGGCCAGTTGCGGCTTGAGTTGGCCTTGCGACTCTCGAAAATGGATGACTCCAGTATCAGGTCGATAACATCCCGGGAATTTCGCCGCCGCAAGCGTATCGAGCGCTTGCTGTTCGAAGAGCGGGGTCGCAGTGTGGCAGTTCGGATAAAACGTTTCAAAAAAAAGGGGTAAATACAGATATGTTCTGTAGCCCTTCGAGATAAGGAACCAGTAGAGCGGGACGTCCGGTTCATCTGCAAACAGAGAGCTCACATACCGGCACCAGCAGCGGCCCAGTTCCTGTTCTCCCCAATAAGACCGATCGACAATAGTGTCTCCGGAAAACACGGCGCGCACAGGAACACCACCGATCATTACGCGCAGAAGCTTCTGCGTGGAGAAACCGCAGATCTGAGAATCCAAGTTTCGGAGTAGAAGGACGCAGTCTTTCTCGGCCAGGTCCAATTGGAACCTGTCATACGAGACGCAGTCGTAGTGCCGCGCAAAAATCTCGTACATCGACCGTACGTCGCGCTCCGAGATCTGCGCGACTGGGACTATTCGGCTCTGAAGCACGTGATTCTTCATAGGCTAGAAACAAATCGTGATCTCGCTCTCATGATCGGAGGGCGGTTGAGACCGTTCAGGACTGTCAGCGCGCCTGCGCATGGAGTGAATCTTCAGCCCGAGAAGATCGGTCTCCACATGCGAGAATTTCGGTCCGCCAAAGCAGCGCAGTTGCTCGGTTTGGGCCGCCAGAACATCCACATCCTGACGGATGATCTTGCGGCAGATTGGCTCCAGCAAAAGGCGCACTACGCGACCGATTCGCCCGAATTTGTAGGTGATGACTGTGTGTACCTCTGTTTCATATTCGGCCAAAGGAGTGCACTGGGAGGTTATGATGAAATGCCGATCAGGTCCGAAGTCGTAATCCACGCGGCTGATGTTGGGCATAAGAAAACGGTCGGTATGCCGCAGTTGCCTGCCTTTGGGAAAAAAAAAGCGGGAGACAAGGCTGGTTGTAATCGGTTCTCCCTGAAATTCGACCTCTACTGAATCCGGTGTGGAGCGAACTTTCGCCGATAACTCTCGCGTATCGTGATTGCGAAACCAGCCTTGGTGGACATAAACCGTGTGTGGGCAGTCGAGGAAATTCTCGAGACAAGCTTCGACGGATGCTTGAAAACGCGTCCGCATGCGGAAGCTGGTCCAGCCTTGCTCGCTACAGTGCGGAAATTCAAAAGGGTCGTTTTCAGGGATCGACTCTCCGGGATAAATCCAAATGTAACCATCTTGCTCGCGCATGGGATAAGCGCGCACTCCATGATTGGGGGGGCGGCTGCAGGAACCTAGAGATGGAATCTGCACACAGCGCCCAACAGCATTGAACTTCCAGCCGTGGTAGGGGCACGTGACACATCCATCGTCGACTTTCCCTAACGACAGCGCCATGTTGCGATGTGAGCAACGGTCTTCAAGTGCGGCAGCCTGACCTTCTTCCGTGCGAAAGAGAACAACTCGTTCTCCCGAAATCGAAGCTGCAACGGGATTTCTGTTCACATCTTTCGATTCAGCCGCGATATACCAATAGTCTTTAAGGCTCATGGTTCAATTCCTGGCCCATTGCGAAGGCGCTCGATATTGGATTGTGTGATATTGATCGAGCGCAAGGCCGCGAAAAGTCTGCGTCTCACCTCCGTACCAGTGAACTTCGACCTGAACCGGACCGGAGTAGTCGCGCAATCCGATCAACAGACGACGGTCGTTCTGGGCTGAAAACCCGTTGGCAATCTGCACCTCGCGCATTTGGCGAATTTGCTTGCCGTTATCCATGTAACTGACGAAGACCTGCGTCCCGATCGCCTCGCGGCTGATTCGTTGACCATCGCCATGCAGCGCGAGACCGATCCAGTGGTGAACGCGACCGCTTGCAAGATCCTGCTCATGGAGTGTGTTCCGGTAGAGAGTGAGTCGCCCGAACTGGTGCGTAATGGCAACATCAAGAACGCCAGCGTTGTTGAAGTCCGCGAGAGCTACGCCTCGGGAATTCCCCAACTGAGTAAGGCCAACCTGCGGTGCCACGTCAACGAACTGCATGCTCGTCTCATCGCCCCGAGACAGATAGACCCGATTGGCCTGATGGCCAAAGATTTCATATCCGCGAAGATCGGGCCATCGATCAACATAAGAGTGGACATCTGGCGGCGCGAGCATGACTTTCTCGGCCGTATACCAGTAATTGCGGGGTTTTGCGAAGCGGCGATCCATGCTGTCGTCAACCATCCCGTTGACCTGCACGAGGTCCAGCGAGCCGTCGAGATTCAGATCGCCCATCGCCGCGCCCCACCCAAAGCCTCCCTCATTCAACACGCCCCGGCTTGTTGCTTCATCGCGAAAGTCCGGAACGAAAGAACGATTCTGATACGTCTTCCACAGCAAACTGCCTTCAGCCTGCAGCGGCACATGAACGTTCGAAACGTAGATGTCGAGTTGGCCGCGATTGTCGAGGTCGCCGATGGAGGCGTTCATGCCCTTGTAAGTGTCTTTACCAATACTGCCGAACATTTTTCCCTGCACTCGAACGAAGCGGCGGCCATGGTCATTCAGATAGAGATCGTCTGGACCAAAGTCGTTCGCGCAGTACAAATCGGTGTAGCCATCACCATTGAGGTCTCCAGTGGCCACCGCCAGGGTAAAGTGCGTCTGGGGCATCCCCATGGCAGAGGTATCCATCTTTTCGTAGCGTCCGTCACCAGTATTGTGGAATAGAACTTTGGGTCCGCCGTTTTCCGCGTTGCTCCAGCTTTCATGCATGAAATGGAACATGCGTCGATCGCCGGCATACTCTGGCTGCGGAAGGGAAAAAATATTCAAAGGGGTGGGGACGGGATAGTTTCTCAACTGAGGCGAGAAACTGTTGCCGACGAGAAGATCGAGTTTCCCATCGCGATCGTAGTCGAAAAAGGTTGCTGCAACTGACGTGCTGTGCTCGCCGACGCCTGCCTGGTCTGTCACGTCCACAAATTCCGGCTTTCCGGTGAGCGGGAGCATATTTTTCAGAAGTCGGTTCTTGCCGTAGGCAAAACTCAGGAACAGTGATTGAGCACCGCTGTTGTCGTAGTCGACAAATGTTGCTCCGGCGGCAAAGCCATATTTTTCCGGATGCAAATTGATCTCGCGCAGAGCGGGAATCTCAACTCGCTGAAAGCGGAAATTCCCGAGGTTCCGGTAAAGAACATTACGATCTTCGGCTCGCTTGAGCGGATTCGTCAGACAGATATCCGGGAGTCCGTCGTTGTCGAAGTCTCCGATCGCAATCGCGTCTCCAACCGACATGAGCCACTTGGCAAAGTGCTCGATGCGGGGATCGACCTGGCTCATAACATCACTCATCTGCGAATCGATTCCGGAAACGGATGGCGGAACTTCGACAAGCTCGAAACCAGGGTCGCTGATGGCAAGGCGCGGATGAATCACATCGGCGTATGCAAGATATCCGCATAAGCCGATGGCTCCGCACACGGCGACGCGCGTAGCCAGTTGAAGATCGAGGGCTTCCCGGAGATGGCGCAAACGCCCTGTCAACAAAGCCCTCAGATGCAACCAGAAGAATCGCACAGCGCTAACAAGGAACAAGGCATAAAACAATGTGCTGAGCGACTCCATCGTGTGGAACCACAGGTCCACTACGACGACAGCTAAGCTCCATGCGACCTGTTGCCACTTCCCAGCCGGCGAGGTCTTGGGATCGGTCATCATGTAGAACGTAAACAAATAAAAACGCGCGGAAGTCAGCGTGCCCAGCATCAGCGTCTGCATCGGCAAGTGATCGCGCAGGATGTAGGCACGAAGCAGGGTTTGCAATGAATAAAAGAAGAGAAACGACAAGATCAGCGGCGTTCGCCCAATACGAAACAAAAACAGTGCGCATGCGGCCGTAATCATGAAGGCGACGATCGCCCAGGACCCGCCCCACTGATAAGCCGGCGCCGAAGAATACAGACCCTTGCCTAGAAGCAGGGCGCAGACTAACCCGAACAGCGAAGGATTGAAAATATGCCTTCCGCGAAAAGTGAACACGTACTTGGAGACGATCGTGAAAAATGCCGGCAAGAACAGCAGGTAGTAATTGTGGGAATAGTTCAACAACAGCGCGATCGACATCATGCTGATGTACGCGCTCAAGGGCACGAGCCGCTCGCGCTTGCAGAACAGCCAGTGCAGGCCCGTATCCAACGCGCATCCAGCGGCGACGGTAAGCAGAACCTGAAGCGGCGTACGATTGAAACCGAGGACGCTGCACCCCAGAACCGCGTATGCGGTCAGGATCAGAGCAAATGGAATTCTCGGATCGTTCTTTCGAGGGATCACCCACACCGAAGAGCGAGGGCGGGCGACGGCTGCCGCGGGTACCCCAGTGATCCCTGCGACGACACTCATCTTGGCCGAGTCACTCCGAAAAGTTATGGTCACGGTAGCAACTTCTCCTGCGCCCGATAAGTAGCATTCTTGGCTCTGCCGGTCGCCCCAAGTGAACCGTATGTGCTTATGGATGAGAACGTTATGTCCCGCATGCCGCCGTATCAGCTCTTTGTACACTCGAGATACGAACGCCTTCTTGGGCGACTCACAGCAGCGTACTTTGGCGCCGCTTTGACTGCTGAGTCATTGCGTACGGTTTTTCAAGTGTCACAGGCTCTAGTTTCCCAGGCCCAACTCGTCACAAAGTCGATCGCGATGCACCCGCTCGGCCAACGAAAATGGTGACGATTGCTTTTCTTCGCACGTCCGGATACGCACGCGTCCGCTGGTCGGTTTCCACGTTAGGTGCTGTACTCCAGGATTGACCCTCTGACACCTTGCCTTCGAATCTCACCAAAACTAAAGTGAACTCACCTTCCAGAATCCTGGTGAGGGAAGTTCGAACACAGATCCCCGCAGCGCCACCCGACCTGGTTCTTTCGTCCCGGATTCTGAGCAGCCTCCATTAATTTCTGGCCCGAACATCCTCGTTCGAAAACTCTAGCTCGGCCATGGGACGAACTGGTCTCCATGAGGAAGCTGCGTTCCACTTTAATGGACTAATTTCTGTGTGGAGGAGTGTGTCTAATGAAGTGCCGAAATCTGTTTCAAACAGTCTGTCTGAGCTCTCTCCTGCTTGCATCTAGCGTTCTGTTCGCTCAAAACCCAAACTGTACGATCATCATCCCGAATGCTCCACTCACCGCCGCGGGGCTGGCGACACCGTACCAGCTGACCGCTACAGATCCGACCCAGGGGAACTGCGACGAAGCAAACACCAATTCCTCGGCGTTCGTGCAGGCCGCTATCCTCGATCCTGCAACAGGGCAGATCTCGATATACAACCCGCTGGTGATCGATGAGGGGGCATCTCCCGCGATCAAGCCAGTTCCGCCAACCCTTCCGAGGAATGCGATTGTCGCGCTGTGGTTCGGATTCAATGGAACCAATTTGGTGCAGCAAGGAGCTTCCACCGGTGTTCTGCAGGCAAGTCGTTGCGTCAACGGATTGCCGAATAATGTGTTCGGGCAGTTCTCCTATTGCAACGCACCAGAGTTTTTCAAAGCCGCTCACTTTGCGATACGCCGCGGCCAATTACACGTTCCAGAAAGAGGATTTGCGAGCGACGGCTTGCGGTGTCCTACAGTCCGCAGCTTCTATGTTGTGGATCAGGACCAGAGCGACAACCTTCCGGTGACGTACCTTGTGAGTTCTGATGGATTGATCGCCCAAAATACGGCGGCGAACGCCGCGGCTCTATACGGCGCCACTGTGCTTGGAAATCCCAGCGACAACGGTCTGCTTGATAGATTCCTCGACCCCACCATGAATTGCACCCCATGGAAGGTCGCGGACCTGGCTGATCCCGGGCAAGTGGTTCCGAGCCTGGCGTTGAACGAACTACAGGCGCGCGCGCACCAGCGCCGTCATGTTGCGCTCATTCCAGCGGGCGACCCAATGGCCTTGAACATCGACGGAACAATCAATATCGCGAAAGTCAACGCGTACCGGCGAGGCGTCGATCAACACGAGATCCGCTTTATCGAGGAAGCTGACACCGCGCGCTATTGCCGCAGCATGCTCTGGACAGCACCGGCGCGGCTTGCCCAAAACCAGCCTGCCTTGACAGCCGCCCCCTCGCCTGTCACCTCCGCCGCAAACTCGCTTTTCACTTTTATGGCGCAACGGTTCGTGGCCAGTTTCGACATTCTCGATTGCGGCGGGCTCCTTGGCGTGGCGGACCCAGTTTCGTTCTCGCAGGATGCCAATGGAGTTGCGACCGGCGCCACGGTCGACATGAGACTCGTCGAGAAAGAGAGAAGAAAGCTCTCGCGGTTTGAGTTGAGAGACAGGGCCGCCGAGTTTGCTGAGGAGGCTGCGGAGTCCATGGAGTAGTGTCTGGCGACCGCGGCCGGATCGAAGTGGATGGAGGGCACGCTCAGGGTTGCGCCGAAACTTCCTGAGCGTGTCGTCCAGTTCAGGCATACGAGACTCTCAGGAAGACGAGCCCTTCGTAGCGTGTTCAAAACAACTATCGCGATTGGAAACATTCCTCTTGTCACGGCACTACGCAAATTGGCGAAAGCAGGAATTCTTGGAGGCATCGTGCTGAGCACTTTGTGGGGCGTGGTTTCGGCCGAGGGTCAGATCTCTCCCGGGCCGCTCTCCAGGGCTCACCAGTCAATCACTGGCTTAACGAAGTGCACCAGTTGCCACCAGATCTCCACCGGAGAACAGACTTACAAATGTCTTTCCTGCCACACCGAAATTGCCTCAAGGATTGCGGCGCGAAGAGGGCTGCATGCTTCGTACAACCCGCAGCCGGGATCGAGCCAGAAGTGCATCAGTTGCCATTCGGAGCATAACGGGCTGGATTTCACGATCATAAAGTTCGACCTCAAAACTTTCGATCATAACCAGACCGGGTACAAGCTTGAGGGCAAACATCTCGCACTCGAGTGCAGCCGCTGCCACCTGCCGGCACGGATTTCTGCGCGCGAGCGGGCGACTATCAAAGTGAGCAATCTGAGCAAGACCTATCTCGGAGTATCTCCAGAGTGCACGAATTGTCACCAGGATTCGCACAAAGGACGACTCGGCCAGAACTGCCTGCAATGTCACACCTTCACAGATTGGAAAGATATCGCGAAGTTCGACCATTCATTGACGCGATATCCACTCAGCGGCCTGCACGCAAATGTCGGGTGCAGTAAATGCCACACTCCGGGCCCCGACCAGCAACCTCGCTATGCGGGGCTGGCTTTTCGCGATTGCGACGATTGCCATGCCGATCCGCATCACGGCGGCTTTTCCCAGCGTTGCCAATCCTGTCACCGAACTTCCGGCTGGAAAACAATTGTCTCGTCAGAGATGGATCGTGCCTTCGACCACTCAAGAACCAGGTATCCCCTCCTCGGCAAACACTCAGTGGTGGAGTGCACTGGTTGCCACGCACATGGCGATTTTAAGAAGCCGCTACGTTTTCAGAAATGTTCGAATTGCCATCACCCCGATCCTCACGGCGGGCAGTTTGTGAAGCGTGCCGGAGGAAGCCAGTGCTCGAACTGCCACACGCTCGACGGATTCAAGCCGTCAACATTCGGCCAAAAGGAACATGCTGCGACCTCTTATCCGTTGGAGGGCAAACACGCCGCGCTGCAATGTCAGCGCTGTCACATTCCGAAGGGTGCGGCCACAGTCTATAAGATGAAATTCAAGTACTGCACCGACTGCCATGCCGACGTCCATGCGGCCCAGTTTGCATCGGCGCCACACTTCAATCGTTGCGACCAATGTCATAACGTACAGCGATTTGTCCCATCAACGTTTAGCCTGCGCAGCCACAGCAAATCGCCATTTCCGCTCAGTGACAGCCACTTGGCAGTTCCGTGTGATAGCTGCCACAAGCAAACCCGCCAGTTCAGCACGAAGTTCACGACGCAATACCAGTGGCGGGATTTCAGCTGCACAAACTGTCATGCCGACCCGCACAAAGGACGCTTTAACGCGGTCACGCGAAAAGTGGAAGACAAGGGTCTGGCGAAGGGCTGTGGCGTGTGCCATTCCGCGCGGACATGGGAGGACCTGTCGCGCTTCGACCATTTCGAGACCGCGTTTCCGCTCACCGGTGCTCACGACGCGGTGCAATGCAGCGGTTGCCACAAGCCGGCGCGTCCCGGCGACGGCCTGATGCGCGTCGATTTCAAGCTGGTGCGGAAGGAATGCGAAGCCTGCCATTCCGATATTCACGGTCGGCAGTTTGCTGACCACGGAATTACAGCCTGCGTGCGCTGCCATGACAGTAAGGCGTGGGCCCCGTCGCTTTTTGATCATGATAAGCAGACCTCGTTTCCCCTGAAGGGAGCGCATCGCAATGTGCGCTGCGAAAGTTGTCACAAGTTAAAGCGCGTGGTCGCAGGAAGAGCCGTGCTGTTTTACAAGCCCACTCCAAAGGAATGCGTCGCGTGTCACGGACACGGAGACCTAAAAGCGGCAGTGAATTGATATTGCGTAAAAGGAGAATGCATAGCGGATGTTATTGGTGCATGCGATTTTACTTCTGCAAGTGGCGGTCGCAAGTCCTCCACAGTGGGCCGCTAATGCGGACTCGAGCATCAGCCCGCATGGGCCAATGCAGGTAGCATGCGAAACCTGCCATACCGCATCGGCATGGAAGCCGATTCGAAGCAAGCCTGACTTTGATCACAACAAGACCGGCTATCCCTTGCGCGGGCTGCACACAGCCGTGAAATGCGAGGAGTGCCACGCGCATCCAGTGTTCGCAGATGTTGGCCGCAATTGCCAGGACTGCCACGCCGACATTCACCGCCGTAGGAACGGAGCACAGTGCGACCTCTGCCACCGGGTGAGCGGCTGGCAGGTTTCGGTCCACTCGATGAATGAGCATCAGGATCGCTTTCCGTTGATTGGTGCACACGCTGTGGCCGATTGCTATTCATGCCACACCGCGGGAGCCATCGGCAAGTTCAACCGCCAAGGACTTTCGACCGAATGCGTGAGTTGTCATTTGAGCGCTTTTCAAAAAGCGGCAGCGCCGAATCATCAAGCGATGGGATTTTCCACAGAGTGCCAGCAATGCCACACCAGTTTTGATAGCTGGATGACTGTCACTTCTGCGGTGGGTCTGAAGGCGAGAAGAAGGTAACCAAGCGTGACTTCGGACAATGAAGCAGCGCAGCGCCACTACAAGTCTTGGGAGCGAGCAGAAGTGAGGGGAATCGCAGGACTTTCGTCATTGATATTGCTGGTAGCGACTTGCTCGGCGCAGTCCGTGGGAGTGGCGCAGATTCGCAACGTGAAAGTCGTCAGGTCGGGAGAAGAAATGCGACTGGTAATCGCTCTTACCAAGCCGGTCACACCTGAAGTCACGGCTGCGACGAATCCGGATCGCCTGATTTTGGATCTCCCCAATGTGAAGGGGCCGTCGACACCGCGGCACTTTGCGGTGAATCGGAATGGCGTGATAGGCGTTCGCTTGGGACCCAACCAAACGACTCCGCCGATTACGCGTGCGGTGATCGACCTCGATGGCGAGCATCCTTACAGATTTTCTTCGGAGGCCAATACCGTCATTCTGATTGTGCTGCCCGCAGCAGCGACTGGGAGAGGTCCGGCTCCGGCCGCGAAACGCTCGCTGGGCAGGCGATTCACAGCGAGCGCAAAGGACAAACAGTCGGCCTCAACTACGGACGGCGAATCGTCCGATGCCAATCTACACATCAGCTTCGAGGTGAAATACGTGGCGGAAGGAGCCGCTTACCTTGCGGGAGGACGCCGCTCGGGACTGAAAGAGGGCATGAAGCTGATGGTGCGAGATGCCCAGCCGGATTCAGCAGGATCAGAGACAGCACCCGGTCCGGTTTTGGCGGAACTGCAGATCGTTTCGGTTGCCGATACTTCTGCAGTGGCCGAGATCCACAATGCAAAGCGCGATGTGAAGCAGGGCGACTGGGCTGAACTATCGCAGGACGACTTTGCCAAGTTAGGAGATCCAGCCAAGAGCACCGCCTCCAAATCATTCATACAACCAGTCGCCGCAGCCGAGCCCGCGTCAATTTCTCAAGTCTCGCGGGCTTCGATGCAAGAGGGACGGATTCGCGCCCACATTGGATTCGACTACAGCGGAATTTCGAGCAGCGGCACAACCATCGGGCGCAGCAGTTCGTTCGGGCTGGCCATTAATACCGATATGACGCAGATCGCCGGCACTCACTGGAACTTGCAAGGCTACTGGCGGGAAAGGTTGACGACGACCTCCCAACCCGACGAGCAGACGCTCCAGAACTATTTGGATCGAACGTATTTGATCCAGATGTATTACGACAATGACGACTCCAAATGGGTTGCGGGATTTGGCCGCCTGTATCTGCCATGGGCAGTGAGTCTGGATACGATCGACGGCGGGTATGTGGGGCGGAAAGTAGCAAAGGGCATCACCACAGGCGTCTTCCTCGGTTCAACGCCAGATCCCACATCGTGGCACTACCAGCCGGATCAACAAATCGCTGGGTCATTTGTCAATTTTGAAGGCGGTAGCTACGACGACTTTCACTACACCAGCACGGGCGGATTTGCGCTCAATATGCTGAAGTGGCAACTGGATCGTCCTTATGTATTTTTCGAGAACGGATTGTCCTGGCGCAAAGTCTTATCGATCTACCACTCGCTGATTGTCGACTGGCCACAAGGGTTGAGCACCGACGGCATCACGCCCGGAGGAGGAATCACCCGCAGTTATCTCACTGTTCACATCGAGCCGAAACAATGGATATCGTTCGACATCTTTCACAACTACTTTCGTGATGTTCCCACCGCCGCAACCGCCCTCGTAGGCACGGGTCTCGTCGACAAGTTGCTCTATCAGGGCGTGAACGGGAGCGTACGCGTAAAACCGGTGCGGAACTTCAGCATCTACGCCACTCTTGGGCGGGGTGACAAGACCGGCGACAGCCATCGGAGTATGAATCAGATGTACGGAATTACGTGGAACGAGATTTGGCGCACTGGAATTCGAGCCTACATTCACTACTCTAAATTTGATAGCGATTTCGCCCGGGGAAACTACAAAGTCCTTTCGTTGTCGAGACACCTCGCCAACCGGATGACGTGGGACGCACAGGTGGGAAGCCAGGATCTTAATTCTCCATTCACTTTGAACCAGCGCTCGACGTTTGTCGACATCAGTATCGATACCAACTTCACAAAACGCACATTCTTGCAGAGCGGTTACACCTTCGAACGTGGCTCTGCACTGAATTACCGTCAGTGGTATCTAAGCCTGGGTTATCGCTTCGATGAGAAAGGCCTGAAAAAATGAGCGCGTCCACAAGCACAATTGTTCCGGTAGCTTCGGCTAGCATCTCCTCCGAGATACCCAACCCCGATACAAGGCACAAGCACTTACTAACTTGGATTTTGCTTGTTTTCTCCGTCGGAGTGGTTGCACTCACATTCTACGGGCACGATTATTACCGCCTTGGCCAAGCTCAGCGGGCGCTTTCTCCGAAACATTATTTGTTGAAGCCCGGCGGAGTTGTCGGGATTAACTTGGGTTTGCTAGGCGTCGTGATGCTATGTGGAATCTTCCTTTATCCCCTGCGAAAGCGCTGGCGCTGGCTGCAGAAGCAGGGAAACTCGAAACACTGGCTGGACCATCATGTTGTCCTGGGAATTGCGGCGCCGGTTTGCATTGCGCTTCATTCCTCCTTCAAGTTTCGAGGTTTGGCGGGGCTGGCGTTCTGGCTTATGGTTGCGGTTTCGGTGAGCGGCCTGGTTGGACGCTATTTGTACGCCCAGGTTCTGCAGGATATCGCCGATGCTGAATCGATATTGCGCGAACTGCAGGCTGAAAATCAACGGCAAACGATCTTAAATCAGAAGGATCTGCGACGCATCCTGCCCACATTGCCAGGTTCGGGCCGCGTATCGCAATGGTCGCCATTAATGGCAACCCTTTTTATACTTGGCTCCGACCTCGCACGTCCCTTTTGGATCACGCGACTTCGCGTGCGAACTCTGGGAATTGCCGCGGGCATCCGTTCGATACTTACGGTCAGCGGGCGGCGCGACATCGCTTTCGAGGAAGTCATCCGCGTGGTGCGCAAGCAAGCCCTGCTCTCCAGGCGAATCCTCCTGCTCTCGCACGCAAAGAAAATCTTCCAGCTGTGGCATGTGATGCACAAGCCTTTCAGCTACGCTTTTGCAATATTGGCACTCCTGCATATTGGAGTCGCAATGCTATTGGGCTTTCTCTAATGCGCCGGCCCAAATATTGCATTGTCTTGGCTACGCAAAAGAAGATGATCCTGCCGCGGGAATCGCTACGCCTGTCCCATCTACATTCTGAAGTTGCTGCTTCAGACTATGTGATTCCGCAATCGTGACGCGGTCGCGCCCGTTTGCCTTTGACTGGTATAAGCACTGATCCGCGATCTTCAGCAAATCTCCGGCTTTGTCGCAATGTTCAGGAAAGGCGGCGACGCCAACCGAAACCGAAACCGGGCCAAGGGGACCGTCTTTGTACTTCAGCTTGAGTCGCTTCAGTTGAGCACGCAGTTCATCCGCGCGCACAGCGGCATCCCGTGGCGGCGCTTCCGGCAGAATCACCGCGAACTCTTCACCTCCACACCGGCAAGCCACATCATCTCCTCGGAAGAAGCCGCGCAACAAATCAGCCAGAGACTGCAGCACAAGATCGCCCGCGTCATGGCCAAACGTATCGTTGAAGCGCTTGAAGTGATCGATGTCCAGAACCAGAAGCGAGAGCGAATGCTTCTTTCGACGCGCCCTGATCATCTCGCGGTCGAGCGACTCCTGCATGAACCGCCGGTTGAACAACCCCGTCAGCGGATCGCGAATTGATTGATCGCGAAGAGTCTCGCGCAGTTGCAGGCTGGCAAGAGAAAGTGCAATCTGTCCGGCCACGGCGATGCCGAGTCGCTCACGAGCCGCAAGCAAAGCTGATTGCTCCATCGCGCCACCGCAGAACTCCAGGTGGATGACACCTAGAGTTTCACCCTGTCCAACCATGGGCAGACAAAGATGCGTGGCCGGCGCCCGCTCTTCCAGGTGAGGACACACAATCCCGTTCCCTCCAGTTTCACACCAGTGGGGACGGCCGCGCCGTAACGCCCAGCACGATTGAGGTGCGAAAAGCGGCTCCGCCTCCGCGCAGTTTCCCCACGAGACTGCCCTCTCGACCAAATTGCGAGACGCTCTGAACGTGAATAAAGTACCCGAAATGGCGTCGGGAAGCAGCTTTCCCACAGACTGCTGGACCACGGAATAGGCCTCTTGTTTCGATGCGCAACATTCCAGTAGCGCCCCCATCTCACTCAGCAACGTCATTTGATCGGTTTGAATCTTGAGTTCATTGACAAGTCGATTCAAGGATGCGGCGTGGTTCCTCTCTGCCACCGAAGCTTTCACCTGTTCGGAGATATCCTTGCAAATGGCGTACGCTCCCTGCACGCGACCATCGATGATGAGCGGTACGGCGTGCAGTTCCATGTCAATCGGCACTCCATCTTTCCGCACCCGCCGAAGAACAGGCTGCAGCCGTTCTCCGTCAAGAACCTTTGCCGACCATGGCATTTGCTGATCGCTGCTATCGGACAGAAAGACTTCATCCAGATTCCTGTCCTTCAGTTCGTTCCGCGTATACAGAGATAATTTTGTGAAGGCATCATTTACAAGGTCCACCAGTCCTTTGCGATTCAGTACCACAATTCCCAGAGGGCTGTTTTCGAACAGTGAGTTCAAGAAGGTAGTTCGTTCGCATAACTCCATCCCGAGATACTCACGTTCAGTGACGGTGGCTCCGACCACCAGTCCTGAGGCCGACACAACGAGCATAAGTAGCCCGATCTTGCCCAGCAGCTCCGGGTCTGGGGTAAAAATATGCGTGAATGCGACGATCCCGAAGTTCAGTGCCAGGCTTGCAATGACAACCTGGCGAATTCCGGACCGCATTGCGACCCACAGGATGGGAATAAAGCTTAGATAGAAAAGTTGTAAGTGAACCCAACGCGGCGACAACATAATCCAGAGCACCGCCAGCAGGCTCGCGGCCTGTCCGGCGTACTCTATCACCAACCAAGGGGCTTGCTGGTTCGAGTTCGATGGACTTTCGGCACGAGAATCGGCCATGCCTCCGTCTGAAGAAAGCCAGCGCTGTAACGGCGGAAAAACATAGATCAGGAGAAACGGGGCGAGAGCCACAAGTCCAATACCGTCCCCGATGAACCAGTCAACACAGGCCGACCAGAACTGATTCGGCGAGATCGAGCGGTCGCCAACCAGGCACAGGACTCCCGACAGTGTGGCACACAACGCGGCGCCCATGGTGACCGTCACGTAACGCACCACGTCCTTCCCGCGGCGTAACCCGGTGTCGATGCGCAGAGGACCGCGAAGGATATATGCGGCAGCGCCATACCAGGTGGCCAAAGCAATTGAGCCAATCGTTTCTCCGTACGAACCGATCGGTTGATGGTAGAAAATGAGCCCCGTCAGTGCGTCTGCGAAACACACCAAAACCGCATACCAGGGACTCAGGCCCAGAACCAGAGCAAGTTCGAGTCCGGTCGCTGGATACCATGCCGTTCGCCCCAGGTGAGAGAAGAGGATGATCCCCGGCTGTGTAAGCAAGAAACACAGCATGACAAAAACAACGGACAATACCGCGTGACGAGTAATTAGATCCTTAGATTTCAGACGTAACTCCCGGCATGTGCCTGTACGCTGACAAGGCGCGAAATCGTCTTACGCGTTCGCGAGATCTACCCTGGAGATCCTATATAGTCTGAATGCACTCAAATTGCCAAGATCGCCACAACCGGCGCTTGGGCGACACCAAGTCTGCTCAGTCATTCCGTAGGGGTTACACCTGATTACTTCGATGGGAATAGCTCTCGTGAAGCTTGGAGCTGTCCTCTTTCTTGACATTTGTCCGGGATTCGCTAGCCACCGGGCGTCAGGCCAGGAAACCTCTGTCTCCCTCCGCGCAGCTCCCATGAAATGAAGGGGTTCGACTGGGTTCAGTCTCCAATCGAAGTTTGTGGTTTGGACCGCCGTGTGCTGTGCACAAAAATGAATCACTCAAGGGATCACTATGAATGCTGCCGTCAAGCCTGCCCCAATTGCCGAGCTTACTGTTTCGAAGCCAATGCCAACATCTGCTTTGCTACAGGCGATGCTCAAGGTCTCAAGCAGGGTCAGCGACCTGATCATCTCGCCCGGCAGCTTTCCGGTTGTAGAAGAATCAGGCAAGTTGGTTGCAGTCAAAATTTCGGGCATGGATCCATTGACCCCCGACGATACAAAACGAATCGCGTATGAACTCATCGGCAAGAACCAGCAGGCCATCGACGCATTACAAGCTCAGGGAGCTTGCGACTTCTCGTATCGCATACCCGGTCATTGCCGATTTCGTGTCAACGTGTTCCAGCAGCGTGGCAGCCACGCGATTGTCATGCGCGTTATTCCGCAGGCAATCCCAAACCTTGCATCCTTGAATCTGCCACCGCAGCTTGCAGAAATAGCAGAATTGCGCAACGGCATCGTGCTGGTAACCGGCCCCACCGGGTCGGGAAAAAGTTCGACCCTGGCAGCCGTACTGGACCGCATCAACGAGACACACGCATATCACATCCTCACTATTGAAGAGCCCATTGAATTCATGCACCGGCACAAGCGCTCAATCGTTCATCAGCGCGAATTGCACAGCGACACCCCGAGCTTTGCGCTGGCCCTGAGAGCCGCGCTGCGTCAGGCGCCAAAGGTCATTCTGGTGGGAGAAATGCGTGACAAGGAAACGATCGAGATCGCGCTCGAAGCCGCGGAGACTGGACATCTGGTTCTCTCCACCCTGCACACAATCGATGCTTCGAAAACCGTCGAGCGCATCGTCGGAGTATTTCCCTTGGCAGAGCAACATACCATCCGCAACCGCCTGGCGAAGAGTTTTCGATTCATCGTTTCACAGCGCCTTGTTCCGCGGAAAGACGGCAATGGCCGGGTTGCCATTGTTGAGATTCTCAAAGCGACGGTTCGGACCCGCGAATACCTAGAAAAAGGTGAGCACGAAGGAAAAACCCTGCTCGAGGCGATGCGTGACGGTGATACCGAAGGCATGCAGCATTTCGATGGCGAAATCGAAAAGCTGGTTCGAGCGGGCGTCGTTGACCTGGAGACAGGACTCGCCTACGCTACGAACCCGGGAAATCTCCGCCTGGAGCTCGCCGACATGGGGACTTTTCCAAAGCTATAAGCAATCCGCCTCAGAACTCTCAACCCTCTTCTCACGGATTTCCCGCAGCAGCGCTCTTTCCCGCACCTAACACCTCCCGGACCCGCTGCCCCAACGCCTCCAGCCTAAACGGTTTCTGCAGGAGCGCGTGCTTCGGATCGAGAATCTGGCCGTTCGACAGCATGTTGTTGGAGTATCCCGACATAAACAGGACACGCGTGGCCGGCCGAGTCTTGACCAGCCTTTCGGAAAGTTCGCGACCGCTCATCCCCGGCATGATCAAATCGGTCAATAATAGATCGATGGAACCAAGGTGCCGCTCTGCCACCTGTAACGCATTTGGTCCTCCAGTGGCCCTTAGCACGGTATAACCCTGCTCCATCAAGTACTCAGCAGTAGATTCGCGGACACCGTCTTCGTCTTCCACCAACAACACAGTCTCCGTCCCGCGGGTCGGACCTGCATGAGTATGGTCATCCTGTAACTGAACCTGAGCAGCGACCAATGGGAAATAGATCTTAAAGGTTGTTCCCAGACCGGCTTCACTATAAACGGAAATCTGGCCTCCACTCTGCTTGATAACTCCGAACACGATGGAGAGCCCCAGTCCGGTACCCTTTCCTTGCTCCTTGGTAGTAAAGAACGGCTCGAACATGCGGGACTTTATCTCCGCGTCCATCCCGCAACCGTTGTCGCTCACGCTAATCATGATGTAATCACCCGCCACAACCTGGCCGGGCAAGACACACTCAAAGCCATGCAATCTGACATTGCTGGTCTCAATCACCAGTCGACCGCCGTCCGGCATCGCATCGCGGGCATTCACGACCAGATTCATCACGACTTGCTCCACCTGGCTTGAATCCGCCTTGATGCCCCCTACGCTTTCTCCCGGAACAAACTTCAGTTCGATATCTTCCGAAATCAGGCGCCGCAACATCTTCACCTGTTCTGCAATCAGGCTATTCAGGTCAAGCACCTTGGGAGATAGTACCTGCTTGCGTCCGAAGGTCAATAAGCCCTGCGTCAAGGAGGATCCCCGGTCAGTCGCCTTCAGAATTTCGCTTACGTAACGCCGGGTGGCGTCGTCTGTCAGCTTCCTGTCAAGCAGTTCAGCATAGCTGCTGATCGCCATCAGGATGTTATTGAAATCGTGAGCCACCCCGCCGGCTAGCCGGCCCACTGCCTCAATCTTCTGCATCTGTCGAACTTGCTGCTCCAGCTCGTGACGGTGAGTTGTGTCTTGTGCAGTTCCTTCAAAATAGAGAATGCGGCCGCTTGGATCTCGTACAGCGTGGGCATTCCCTGAGACCCAGATGATCTTTCCGTCCTTGCGGTGAGCCTGGTATTCGAAGTTCTCCACCAGTCCGTGCTCTTCCATGACCTTTACGAATTCCGCGTGCGTCTCAGGACTGACATATTCTTGAGTACTTACATCGGTACGGAGGCGAATTAGTTCTTCCGGCGAATCGAAACCAAACATGCGCGCCAGGGCAGGATTGGCGGAGAGATAATTGCCCGACGGAGTCGTTTGGTAGATCCCTTCAACTGCGTTTTCGAAGATGGTTCGGTACTTTTGCTCCGCATTCCGCAGAGCTTCTTGGGCGCGCTTTTGCTCCGTGACGTCGGTAAGAAACCCGATGATCCCCTTCACCATGCCCTTCGCAT
>Ga0335076_10000422_pt1 | contig 38872 bp, 27 predicted proteins | sample Lox_Sample_25_FD_206717 | JGI IMG/M metagenome (GOLD analysis project Ga0335076, IMG submission 206717) | Soil microbial communities from Loxahatchee National Wildlife Refuge, Florida, United States - Lox_Sample_2.5 | ecosystem: Environmental > Terrestrial > Soil > Wetlands | place: USA...
TCGCCGAGTTCCGTTACCCCCTGGAAGGCGTCAGCCCGGCCGCCGTCCGCGAGATCCGCCGCATCAAGGCGCGAATGGAAGCCGAACGGATCCCGCGCGGCGCCGACCGGATGCTGCACGTCAAGCTTGGTCCGGGCGGCCTGTCGGACGTCGAGTGGACGGTGCAGCTGCTGCAGTTGCAGCACGGTCACGCGCTGCCCGCGCTGCGCACCACCCGCACCGGCGAGGCCATGGCCGCCGCGGTGCAGGCCGGCCTGCTGTCCGCCGACGACGACGCCGAGCTGACCGCGGCGTGGGAGCTCGCCGCCCGGATCAGGAACGCGATCGTCCTGGTCCGCGGGCGCCCGGGCGACGCCCTCCCGGCCCGGCACGCCGAACTAACCGCGGTGGCCCGCCTGCTCGGCTATCCGCCGGGCGACGCCGCGCAGGCGCTGGAGCAGGACTGGCGCCGTGCCGCCCGCCGCGCCCGCGCCGTCATGGAACCGTTGTTCTACGGCTGACCGTCGATCCCGTCTAGAGCGCCGGTCAAGTAGCGGGCGGCTACCTGACCGACGCTTTAGGAACAGCCGGGCCGGGTCAGCGAGAGCCCGAGCCGGGCAATTATCCGCCGCCTCCGGGCGGCAATTAAAGCAAATGCCTGACTAATTGCTGGGATGCCGTACGGTGCAATTGATATCCGGGTTCACACCCGTATAGTTCAGCGGGCCGGCGAGGATCGTCACCGCGATCGTGCCTGCCCGGCTACAGCCCATGGATCCCTGGAAATCCCCCCGCTGTCCTGCCGCGATACCGCCGATGACCAGCCAGATGGCGAGAAGCACTGATCCGATGTGCATTTGGACCTCCTTCGCTAATCGCGATTACCAGCCTTTATGTTGGTCCGGCATCTCGAAGGAAGGATACCCGTGCCCGGCGATATCGAGCCCGCCGCGGGTAAATTCGATGGCTTTTCCAGGAATCTGGAAGCTAGCCCGGCTGGCGGGGCAGCGGCTCCCGCGCGACGCCGGCGAGGACCGCGGTCACCATCGTGCCGGCGGCCTCGGCCTCCGGCGGTGTACCCGGCCGGCCGGCGAACAGCGGGTGGCTGGCTCCGAGCTCAATTCATGTTCTGCCAGACGAGGGCGGCCAGTTGATCGACCGTGTCGATGCCGTACTGCTCGTCCGGGTTGCCGGTGGCGAGCACGGCCATCAGGTAGTCCCGGCCCTGACCGGAAACCCATCCCACGCTGTTGACCTGCCAGTCGGTGCCCGCGTTGTCCAGCGGGAGCCAGCCGTTCTTGAGCGCCACGGTCACCTGCGGCGGAATGCCGCCAGAGACCCCCCACCGCTGCGACGGGGTCACGTTCTCCATTAGCGACAACGCATAGCTGCGGTCGGCATAGGTGAGCAGCGGGCTGGGCTCGACCAGGTTTCTCAGCAAGATCAACTGGTCACCGGGGGTGGTGGTGGTCAGCCCCCAACCCGGCCACGGGAAGCCGGGGCAGTCCACGCACGAAGAAGGCGAAGTGTCCGTCAGGCCGGCCGCCGTGTCGAACGACCGGATCCTCGACGCGCCACCGACCTCATACCACAGGCTTGTCGCCGCGTCGTTATCGCTGTACTCGATCATCTGCTGGGTGAGCCAGCGGTCGCTGGCCGACAATCCAGTACCCGATCCAGCGCCGTTGCCGTCCTGTTCCGCCAGCAGCGTCTCGAGGACGCCGAGCTTGACCACGCTCGCCTCGTCCTGCGGCTGCCCGCGGCCCAGACGCCAGGTCTGGCCCGTGCGGATGTCGTAGACGGCGGCCAGGACGGTGCCCGCCCGAGTCGACAGGTAGCGCGCCGCCGTCCCGAACGGATCCCGGCGCCAGCCCGCGGGGCTCCGGGGCTTCGCGGCTCCCCGGGACTTTGCCGGGCCGGCTGACGCTGGCGTCGCCGACGCTGGGCCGGCTGCACGGGCACGGGTGTTCGGGGGAGCGGCGGTGCCCGGCGGGACCCGGGTGCTGGCGGAACCCGGCGCGGCGGTATCGGACCCAGATTGGCTGACCGCGAGGCTGGCGCCGACGATCAGCAGCATGGCCGCGCACGCACCGGTGAACACGGGCACGACCGGCCGGCGCCCGGTGAGTGCCCCCCTCGAGCGCTTGCCTCGCCTCCCAGATGACAACGTCCTGAGCTCCGTTTCAGCCGCGCCTCGGCTGCCGCTGCCGCCCCGCGCCTACCCGCGGGCAGACCTGGCGGAATGGCCGGATCCCAGCGTAGTCAGCCGACCCTTCGGCGGTGGCGGATTCGCCGCTAATGCGCGGCCGGCCCGCTGGGTCAGGTGAGGAGTCAGTCGCCCTGGATGGCCCGTTGCGTCTCGGGGTCGAGGACCTGGAGCAGCGGCGTGGACGCGATGGTGAGACGCTGCACCGCCTCGTCGAGCCGTCCGGGCGGGTAGCCGGCCGACCCGGGCGTCCTGGCCGCCACGAGCGCGCGGGCCATCTCGGCGCCGAGCGACTGCGCTTGCTCCAGGAAATTCCGCGAGGCCTTGGCGCCGATCAGCACCGGGGCGCCGACCAGGAGCATCATCATGTAGGTCCGGAGCTCGTCGCCCGCGGCGTCCCGGTCGCCCGAGCCGGCCAGTGCCTGAGACACCGCCTGCGAGGAGCGGGTGGCCTGGCTGACCATGATGGCGGCCTGGGCTGCCACCGCCCGGGCCCGGTCTTTGATCTGGCGCAGCCGGACCACCTGGTCGACCACCAGAACGGTGATCAGCAGCACGAGCAGCCCGGACACCGTGTCGGTGGTCATCGCGTGACCGGCCCACCAGGTCCGCAGTCCGTCGTCGGTCAAGTCGAGGATCACCAGCGCGCAGGCCAGCAGCGTGACGACGAGCGCGGCCAGGCCGCCCTGCCAGCGTGACAGCACCCCACGACGATAGCGGTGGTCATCCGGGCAGGCGCCGTCGGATGTACCATCCGAGCCGCCGGAAATATCAACCGGAAATATCAATCGGGGGCCGGCTCGGCGATCATGGCGGTGCCGATCTCGCGGAGGCCGATCCTGGCGTAGACCCGCGCCACGGTGGCGTCGCTGGCGGACAGGAACACGGTGTCCACCCCGCGGTCCAGCGCGTCCCCGGCCAGCAAGGCGGTGACGGCCGCGCCGAGGCCCATCCGGCGGGCGGACGGCAGGACGCCCACGCCGGTGATCTCCGCCACGCCGTCCACCGCCTGGCAGCTGCCCGCCGCGAGCGGTCCGTCGGGACCGAACGCCGCCGCCAGCACCGAATGCCCGGACCTGAGCCGTTCGCGCAGCATCCCGATCGTCCCGCCGTCGTGGTCCGCGGCGATCTTGTCACGCTCGGCCGGGCCGGCTTCCCCGGCGGCCGTGCCCGGATGGCCGAAGGCGACCGCCGGTACCGCCCATATCCGGTCGAGTTCGGTGTCCTCGGGGGCGACGACGCGGACAGTGACCTCCGGCGGGACCGGAACCGCGGCCGGGGGCCGCGACAGCACCATGAGCGGATGCGCGTGGACCTCCAGGCCCGCCGCGGTCGCGGCGGCGGCCATCTCTGGCGCGACCTGCTGGATCCATTCGAAGGACTCGGGGATGATCAGCTCACGCTGCCGGGCGCGGACGGCGCGGACGTCGGCGGCGGTGACCGTCGGCCTCGCGCCGCGCCTGGGCCTGGCGTAATAGGGCCAGCCTGGGCCGGTGGGAACGAACAGCACGAGCGGCCCGTGCTCGTCGGCTCGGGCCCGGCGCCGCGGGACGGCGTCGCAGAACGCGTCAATCCGCTCGATGACCTCGTAAGCTCTCACAGCAGTACTTACCTTAAGGTCCCAGGCGCGTCAGACCAACCGTGTTTAGCTGTGCCTGGGGGCGAGCCACGCGGTAACCGAGGTCCGGGAGGAATGGCTCGCCGCCCGCCCGGACCACCCCAAGGCCGCTCAACGCCAGGCCGCCGGGTCGGCGCCGTACCGGCTGAGCGGCCCGGGCCAGGCCAGGGCCTCGTCGTTGAGCCGCCCCGGCGGCCGCGACCCCGCCCGCGGCCACCACGAGGTCCTCCGCCTCGCGCGCGCCCAGCCCCGCTACCGCCGCGGTGACCGACTCCGGTCGCCGGGCCGGGGTCAGGTCGCCTCCGTCCACGTCGAAGCGGTAACGCCCCCGGGCGGCGAACCGGAGGCGTCCCGGACGGGACGCCGTCCTGGGCGGCTGAAAGCTTCCGCGCTGTCAGCCGCGGCGGCGTGCCCGGCCGCCGCCGAGCACGGTCCGCGTCCATGGCTACCAGCCTTTTACCGAGCCAGCAGCTCCCGCAGGTGACCGGCTTCTGGCGGGTTCGCCAGGCCGATCACTTGCTCGCCGAGCGCGCGCATCTCGGCCTCGGCATGCCGGCAGTGTGCCGCGAAGTACAGCTCGCCGAGCGGTGACCGCATGGTCCTGGCCCAGTAGCCGATCGCCACGGGTTTCAGCAGCGGGTGATGCAGCGTCGCCAGGTTGCGTGGCAGCCCGCGGACGCCGGCCTTGCGCAGGGTCGCGAACGCCTCGGTCAAGGCCGCGCACATCAGCCCGAGCGTCGCTCGGTCGGCCGCCAGCCGGGCGGGGTCGGTGCCGCAGCGGTACAGCGCCGCGGCGATGCAGGCCACGAAGGCCGCATGATAGACGAGCCAGCCGTCCATGTCGGCCACGCGCTGGACCGCGAACCCTCGTCCGCCGAGCGCCTGCGCGAACCCGGCCAGCCTGGCGTCCTCGCCGGCCTGCAGCGCGGTGGGCTGTGGCTTGATCCGTACGTACTCGGCGGTGCCGTCGCGCAGCACGCCGCCGATGCCGGGGAAACCGAGTATGACGGTACCGGCCACCGCATTGCCGATGGCCGGCCTGCCGCCGGGGTTGTTCCCGAAGAACACCACGGCCGGCGACCCGGACAGGCCGGCCAGCCGGCCGCATGCCGCCCGGAGCTGATCGCTGCGGACGGAGACGAGGACCAGGTCGAAAGCGGTGCTCGCGGCATCGGTCAGCACGCTCGCGGCGGCCTGGGTGGTGCGCCCGTCCAGCACGTCGCGTGCCCTGAGCCCGGCCAGGCGTATGTCGTCGGTCCGCGGCGGGTGGCTGAGCACCTGGACCTCATGCCCGGCTGCGGCCAGGTGCGCGCCGTAGACCGTGCCTACCACGCCCGCCCCGATGATCAGGACCTTCATGCCCGGTCCGCGGTGGCGCGCCGGATCCCGCGCTCGACCGCGCCGATCAGGTAGGGTCGCAGCTCGCCAGGGGAGATGATGGTGTCAACCGAGCCGACGGCCCTGGCCCGCTCGATGTTGTGTACCTGGTCGAACTCATCGGCCACCTCGGCCTGCTTCTCGGCCTGGACCGCGGGCCTGATCTGCTCGAGCTCCGCCCGCAGCCTGGCCGCGGCGGGCCCGTCGGCTCGCGCGATCCGTGCCCGCAGGTCGGCCAGTCGCGGATCGGCCTCGGTCCGCTGCTGTACCTCGGCGCCGAACACGACGGCGGCGGCCGCCCCGCCGCCGATCACCGAGGCGAACGAGCCGTCAACCGCGACCACCTCGAGGTTCTCGTTCAGCATGCTGGAGAAGACGACGAACGCCCCGCCGTGATACCTGGACACGACGCAGAACACCATCGGGCCGGCGAAGTTGACCACCGAGCGGCCGATCTCGGCGCCGTACTCGAGCTGCAGGCGGCGCAGCGATTCCGGCGATCCGTCGAAGCCGGACAGGTTGGCGAGGACGACGACCGGGCGGTTTCCGCTGGCCGCGTTGATGCCACGGGCGATCTTCTTGGACGACATCGGGTACAGCGTGCCGCCCGACCATGCGGCCGGCCCGTCGGCGGGCGGCAGCCCGAGCCGCGGCAGCGGGCGGGACTCGATGCCGATCAGCGTCACCGGGTAGCCGCCGAGGAACGCGTCGAAGACGACGGAGGTGTCGGCTTCCGCCATTCCCGCCCACCGTTCAAGCGGCTGGTGGTCGCTGTCGATGACGGCGTTCATCAGGGTCCTGATGTCGAATGCGTGCTTGCGTTCGGCGTTCGTCTCGGCCGAGAAGATCTCGCCGATCGTGCTGAACGCGGTGCCCTCGAGTACATGCCGGCTGTGCCTGACGTCGCGGTCGATCGGGTCGGTGGTCGCCGCCCTCCGCCCGAATTGCTCGCCCGGCGCCACGTAGCTGAACTCGTAGTACGACATCAGGATCCGGCACGCATCGGCCAGGTCGACGGCCCAGTACTGGGCCTGGCCGTTCGGCCCCATGATGCGGTCGTAGCCGCCGATGCCGAAGTTGTCGTCGGCGGCCACGCCGCCTGAATACTCCAGCGACTGCTTGCCGGTGAGAACCATCGCCCCGTCCGGAGTCATGATCAGGATGCCCTTGGTATGCATCAGCATGGTCGCCTCCGCGTTCCAGTACGCCTGGCCGCCCGCGTTGATGCCGGCGACCACGACGTTGATCTCGCCGCCCGCCTGGGTGAATTCGATCAGGCGGCGCAGCACGCGCGCCACCCAGTCCATGTTCTCCGTCCCGCTGTCCATTGCGATCTTGGCCCCGGCCGAAAGCGCGAGCCATTCGGCCGGCACGCCGAGCGACTCCGCCAGGTCGAGCGCCGCCATGATCCGACGGCACTCGGGCTCGGCCACCGCGCCGAGCGCCTTGGTGGGGTCGCCGAAGATCGCGACCCGCCGCATCCCTTCCGGGTAGCGGCTTGTCGGGGTGGTGATGACGCCGAATACGATGCCGGAAGAATTCTCGCCGTGCGGCCGGTCGACCAGGCCCGGCCGGCCCGCGTCGTCGAGGTCGTACTCGGTGAACCCGGCGCCAGGCGGCGCCTGGCCGCTCGCCGGCGATCCCCCGTCGGCCGTGCTGCGCAGCAGCAGCCGGAACAGTTCGTAGGGATAGGCGGCGTCTCGCCTCGCCGCCCTGATCATGAGCTGGGCGTAGCCGTCCAGCGGCTGCAGCGCCTGGTCAGGGGCGGGCGTCACCTCGAAGGCGAGGCCGGTGCCTGCCTTCCTGATCATCCGCAGCATCACCTCGCGGGTCCGGCCGTCGCGGTCCCTGGTCTTGCCCTGCACCCCTACCTGCTCGAGGCCGACGCCGCCGGTGCGCGGGGCCAGCGCCTTCAGCACCGCGAGCATGTCATCGGGATCCATGTCGATGACCGGCCAGGCCTGCATGACGATCCGGTTCCACTGCGGTGGCTCGGCCGGACCGAGGTCGGTCATGGCCAGCCTGACGCTTTCCAGGCAGCTGTCAAGTACCTGCTCGAGTTCGGGGATCGCGGTTACCCGTCCCGCGCCGTCCCGTAGCGGCGTGAGGTCATGCAGCTCCGCCAGGGCTATCAGCCGCCGGTCGCGCGGATTGCCGCGGCCGGCGGCTTCGAACAGGTAGACGTGCTCGGGCGCGGGGAGCCTGCGCAGGTCGAAGTGGGCAAGCCGCCATAGGTTGAGCCGGTCGGCGACCATCGGATGCAGGTCACGCAGGATCGGGTTCTCGGTGAAACCGGCGCCCTGGCGCTCGAACGTGACGTGCGTGACCTGTCCCGCGGGCGTGGGCACCGACACGGTTACCCGCTGCAGCTCGGCGGGCAGCGGGACGGCCGCCAGGGCGCTGGCCAGCCTGACCGGCAATCGCGGCTGATCCGGTGGTGCGTGGTCGGCGTCCCGCACGTAGACGTCGGCGACCGCGCTTGCCGATGGCCCGGTCTCCGCGGCGACCGCATAGAGCGCGGCGGTCAGGTTAGCCCTCGATGAGTTCGGGGTGCCGACGGCTATGACGCGGACCTGCTGGCCGGCGTCGGCGTAACGGCCCGTGACGCTGCGACCGCCGCCGACTTCGGTGCTCCGGACATCGGCCAGGTTCTTGAACTGGTAGTAACGCCGCGTCTGCACCTCGATGAGCTCACGCCGTCCGGCATTGTCGACGTCGCTCAGCGAGGTCATTAGCCGGATGAGCGGCTGCGGGCAGGTGACGAGTGCCCGCATGCTGGCCGACCGGTCCGCCGGGTCGGCCGAGCCGGCCAGCACGGACAGCCGCGCCCGCATGCCGGCCAGGATCTCGTCCTGTCTGGCCTTGATCATCGGGCCGTCGAAGAGCCGGAACCTGACGCTGCGCGCCAGCGTGCCGACGACCGGGTGCCTGAGCTGGCAGGCCAGGATCAGCCGGTCGAGTGTCTCATGCTCATCGTGACGCAGGTCAGCGGGAACCTCGATGTGGTCGAGGTGGAACCCGAGTATGGCGAGCACCGCGGGCAGCAGCGTGGCGTTGCGCTGCTGGGCCAGGAACATCCAGAGCAACGCGTCCTCGAGCGCGGGGGTACGGTCAAGCCCGTCCACCCCGTACCCGGCCACCGCGTCCCGCAGCCGGGTGACAAAGCCGGGCGGCAGGCCTGCCCTGGTCGCGTCCATGGTCTCGAGGAACGCGTGGAAGAACTCACCGGGACTGTGCACGGCCTCAGGGCCCTCGTCGGTACCGGTTCGCCGGTTCCTGCTCAGCACCACCACGTCGACGAAGGCGTTCAGGACGCTGAGTTCGCCCCGCAGCGCACCGGCGTCGTCGGGCGGCAGTTCGGCTCGCTGCCGCCAGTAGGCGGCCACGATGCGGCCGGCCTCCGGGTCGCTGTAGTCGTAGCCGAGCACCTTGTTGCCCATCTCGGCCAGTGCGGCGGCAACGCCGGCGGCGGGCGAGCCGGGCTCGGCCGCGGCCAGCGCGGTGAAGCCGGCGCGCCGCGCCGCTCCCGCCACCGCGATGCCGGGCGGCTTGGTCTCGATGCGGAACAACGGGCTGCCCGCGTCGACGGGCGCCCCGACCGCCGTGAGCACCTCGCGCACCCGGCCGCCGGTCGGCGCCCGGAGAGCGACTTCCATCTTCATGCTCTCCAGGATGGCGAGCCGGTCGCCCGCCGCTACCTCGTCGCCCTGACGCACCGCGACGTGGACGAGCACCCCGGTAGAAGGAGCGCGCACCATGCCGCCATCGTCAGCCGAGATGCGATACGGCCTGCCGTCGACCTCGACAAGCGTCTCGATGCCGTGCCTGACCGACACGACCCGATGCTGCCCGCCGCCGGCCGACAGCCGTCGCTCGAACGGGCCGCTCGACTCGATCGTCACGTCAGCCCGGCTGCCGTCCACCACCAGGCGGTAGGTTCGCGCACCGATCTGGTAGACGTCGACCTGGTAGGACTCTCCGTCCACGCTCAGGTCGGCGCGATGACCCACCTCGATGTCGGTCTGCGGCCTGCCCCTGGCCGCCGCGAGGAAGAAGCGCTCCCGCGCCGCCCGGCGGTTCCTGTCGTAGGCGTCGATGGCGGCGACCGAGAGCGCCACCGCCCTCAGCTCGGCCGGGGGATGCTGGTCCCCGCTCATCAGCCGGTCCAGCCAGGTGGTGTCGAACCGTCCGTCGATCACGTCGGGATGCTCGAGCAGCCGGACCAGGAATGACTTGTTGGTCGTGCCGCCGCGGATCACGACGGTGGTCTCGGCCAGCGCGCGGAGCAGCCTGGCCCGCGCCTCGGCCCTGTCACGCCCGTGTCCGATTACCTTCGCGATCATCGAGTCGAACTCTGCCGGTATGACCTCACCCTGGGCCAGCCCGGTCTCGATCCGTACTCCCGGCCCGGACGCCCAGGCCAGGTACTCCACGGTGCCGGGGGCGGGGGTGAAGTCGCGTTCGGGATCCTCCGCGTTCAGCCGGACCTCGATCGCGTGCCCGCGCGGCGCGGGCGGGTCGCCGCCGAGCACGCCGCCGCGCGCCAGGTGGATCTGCATCTTCACCAGGTCGACCCCAGTGGTGACCTCGGTGACCGAGTGCTCGACCTGAAGCCTGGTATTGACCTCGAGGAACACCAGCTGGTCTGATTCCGGCTGGTAGAGGAACTCCACGCTGGCGGCGCCGTGATAGCCGCTGGCCCTGGCGAGCGCGACCGCGGCCGCCCTCGCCCGCTCCTCGCCCTTCGGGTCAAGGGCCGTGGACGCGGATTCCTCGATGATCTTCTGGTGCCTGCGCTGGACGGTACAGTCCCTGATGCCCACCGGCCAGACCCCGCCCTCTCCGTCCGCGACGATCTGCACCTCGACATGCCGGCCGCCGGTGATCATCTGCTCCATCAGCAGCGTGTCGTCGCCGAAGCTTGACGCCGCCTCCCTGCGGGCGCTCTGGAACGCCGCCGCCAGCCCGCTCGCGCGGTCGACGCGCCTGATGCCGCGGCCGCCGCCGCCCGCCGCGGCCTTGAGCATCAGCGGGTACCCGATGGCCCTGGCGTGCCTGCGCGCCTCGGCCAGGCTGGTGACCGGGCCGCCGCTCCATCGGGCGACGGGCACTCCGGCCTCCTCGGCGAGCCGCTTCGCGCCGATCTTGTCGCCGAGACGGCGCATCACCGCCCCGCTCGGGCCGATGAACACCAGACCGAGGTCGGCGACCAGGTCGGCGAAGCCGGGGTCTTCTGACACAAAGCCCCAGCCGACCCATACCGCCTCGGCCATGCTGTCTCGCAGCGCCCGCTCGAGCACCGCGTAGTCGAGGTAGGGGTCCTGCCCGTTGCTCGTCATGAGCACGGCCTCGTCGGCCTCGCGCACGAACATCGCGTTCCGCTCGGCCGCGGTGTACAGGGCAATGCTGGTCAGCGGCCGGTCCTGCTCGACCGCCATCTCGCGGGCGGCCCTGATGAACCGCATCGCGGCCTCGCCCCGGTTGACGATGGCGACCCGGTCGAACATCTGCGTCCTTCCTCCTCACTCGTCCCGTTCGTCGGGCGGGTGGCCGAACTCGCGCACACCGTCCGTCACGGCCGTGGCCACCACGTCGAGCGCGAGATGGCGAGCCGATGACAAGTAGAAATGCCCGCCGGGTACCTGACGCAGGCCACGCCACCGACGCGAGTGGACCGCCCAGGCGGCCACGTCACGCTCGGGCGCTATCTCGTCCCCCGCGGCCGCGACCGCGGTAAGCGGTGTCGGCAGCGGCGGACCAGGCTGGTACCTGTAGGCGTCGCACACCACCAGGTCGGCCCGCAACGGCGTCAGCGCGAGGTCGAGGAACTCCCCGTCCGCCAGGAGCTCGGCGGGGGTGCCGCCCCAGGATCGCAGGATCTCGATCAGGTCCGTGTCGCCGCGCGGCTGCGGGCCATCGCCGACGTGCACCTGCGGTGCCTTGCACGCCGAGACCACGAGCGCCGCCGGCGGCGGGTGTCCCTGCTTCAGCAGCCGGCGGGCGATCTCGAACCCGAGCAGCGCGCCCATGCTGTGGCCGAAGATCACCACCGGCCGGTCGAGCAGGTCTTCCGCCGCGCCAGCCAGCTCGGCGGCCAAGGTGTCGGCGTCGGTGACCGGCGGCTCGGCGAAGCGCTCCCTGCGGCCCGGCAGGTTCGCGGTCCACACCTCGCACCGCCCGGCGAGGTCGCGCGCCCAGGTGCCGAAGAACCCCGCGTTGCCGCCGGCGTGATGCAGGCACAGCAGCCGGGGCGCGCCGGATACCTGCGCCAGCCGCGACCACGCCTTGCCCGGGGTCATCGGCGGCCCAGCCGATCTGCCGCGCCCCCCGTCATGACGCGGCTGGCGGGCCCGCCGGTGACCTCGCCACCTCCCCCTCCTCCTTCTCCACCACGGGCGGGCGGACCACGTCTGCGACCGGCAGGTAGAGCAGCGCCACGATGGCCGCGACCGCGGTGACGATCGCGACGGTGAACGACCCGGCGTGCAACCCGGACATGAACGAGTTCTTCAGCGCATCGACGGCCGGGCTGACCTGCCCCGGCGGGAACCGCGTTGCGATCTGGAGCCCGGCGGCCACCGATGCCCGCCCGATCGCCACCGCCGGATGCGGTACCCCCAGTGCGTCCCAGGCGGCGGCGAGCCTGGTGCCGTAGACCCAGCTCAGCACCGAACCGGTGACGGCCACCCCGACCGAGCCCCCGACCTCGCGGGTCGTGTCGTTCACCGCGGAGCCCACGCCCGTCTTCGCCGGCGGCAGGGACGCGAGGATGGCATCGGTGGCCGGGCCGGTCGACAGGGCCAGCCCCGCCGCCATCAGCACCATCGCGACCACGATGACGGTCCAGTAATTGCAGTTGACCGAGGCCCGGGCGGCGATGGTGAAGCCGCCGGTCATGAGCAGCAGCCCGCCCGCGACCACCAGCTTGGTGCCGACCCGCCGCATGATCAGGATCGCCAGCGGCGACAGCGCCCCCATCACGACCGCGAAGGGCAGCGTCGCCGCGCCCGCCTTCAGCGTGCTGTAGCCACGGATGAGCTGGAAGAACAAGGTGATCATGAAGATGAAGCCGAACAGCCCGAAGAAGGCCATCGAGATGGCCGTGACCGCGGCGGAGAATCTCGGATTGCGGAAGAAGTCGAGCTCGAGCAGCGGATCTACGCGGCGCAGTTCCCACCAGATGAACACGGCCAGCAAGACGGCGACGCCTGCGAACGCGCCGAGCGTGACCGGATTGGTCCAGCCGCGCCCGGGCGCCTCGATGATATTCCAGACGAGCAGCCCGATCGTGCCGACAGAAAGCACCGCGCCCGGCGCGTCGAACCGACCGGGCGCCGGATCGCGTGATTCACGCACCAGTCGGTACCCGGCGATCAGGGCGATCGCGGCCACCGGGATGTTCACCGTGAAGATGGCGCCCCACCAGAAGTGCTCGAGCAGCAGCCCGCCCGCCACCGGGCCGAGGCCCACCGCGAGCCCGGACACTCCGGACCAGATCCCCACCGCTATGGCCTTCTCCTTGCGGTCGGTGAAGGTGCTCGAGAGCAGCGCAAGCGTGGACGGGTAGATGAGGGCCGCCGAGATGCCCATGCCGGCTCGTGCCGCGATCAGCCTGTCCACCGTGCCGGACCTGGCGGCGGCGAGCGAGGCCAGGGCGAACAGCACCAGCCCGATCTGCAGCACGCGCTTGCGGCCGAACCGGTCACCGAGATGCCCGGCCACGAGCAGCAACCCGGCGAAGAAGAGCGTGTAGCCGGTCACCACCCACTGCAGGTCCGCGGTCGAGGCGCCGAGCCTGCGGCTGAGCGTCGGCAGGGCCACGTTGACTATCGTGTTGTCGATCGCGACGAGCAGCACGCTGATGCACAGCACGGCGAGCACCCACCACCTGTGCGGCACGGCGTCCTGCGCAGTTCCTGCCTCCGGCTGGCCGTCGGTCATACGACCAGGACTACCTTGCCCGTGGTCTGCCTGCCGCTGATCGCCCGGTGCGCTCGCTCGGCTTCCTCCAGCGGGAACGCGTGCCTGATCTCGCCGATGATCTTGCCGTCGGCGGCCAGCCGCAGCAGCTGCGGCACGATCTGCGCGCCGGCCGGGTCGTGCGCCATCCGGCTGGTCAGCCAGTAGCCGATCACGGACTGGTTCTTGTGCATGAGCTGGGAGCCGGCGAAGCTGGCCAGCCGCCCGCTGGACACGCCGAACACGACGAGCCGGCCGAACGGGGCCAGGCAGCGCAGGCTCTGCTCGCTGACGTCGCCGCCCACCGAGTCCAGTATCACGTCGGCGCCCCGATCGCCGGTGGCCGTGAGCGCCTCCCGCCACCAGTCCTCGCTCGTGTAGTCGATGCTGGCGTCGGCGCCCAGCGCGGTGGCCGTCTCCCGCTTGGCCGCCGTGCTCGCCGTGGCCACCACGGTCGAGGCTCCGAACAGCTTGGCGAGCTGGATGGCCAGCCCGCCGACGCCGCCGGCGCCGGCGTGCACGAGCACCCGCTCCCGCGGCGCGAGGCGGCCGCATTCGCGCAGCAGTTCCCAGGCCGACAGGCCCTGGACCAGGTAGGCAAGCGCGGCGGCGAAGTCCAGCTTGTCCGGCAGCGGGTACGTCATCGCCGCGCTGGCCACCGCGTATTCCGCGTACCCGCCCCTGACCAGGGCGGCGACCCTGGTCCCCGGAGCCGGACCGGACACCCCCTCGCCGAGGCCGACCACGACCCCGGCCACCTCGGTGCCGAGTATGCCTGGCAGCTCGAGTGCCGACTCCCTGGTGACGTAGACCCCCTGCCGGGCGGCGACGTCGGCGAAGTTGACCCCGGCCGCCGCGACCTGGATGAGCACCTGCCCGTCCTCGGGCTTGGGTGTCTCCACGTCCTCGACCCTGATCACCTCGGGTCCGCCGGTGGAATGGATCCGGATTGCCTTCATAGCGGCACCTTTCAATCCGACTCGGGCCCGGTGGCCTGCGCCTGCGGTGACTGCTGGGGCGGCGGCAGGTATCCGGTGTCGATGAAGTATTCGAGGTAACAGCGCAGCAGGGCATCGTCGAAGGGCGGGCAGGCGATGCCCGTGCCGGCCAGTGCCGCCCGGACGTTGCCGTCGTCGAAGTGGTTCTTCGGCATCTTGTCCAGGGGCAGCGTGCCGGACAGGAACGGCGCGAGCGCGCCCGCGGTGACGTCGTCGAGCTCGGCGGCGCGTCCCTCGACCCGGCGCCGCCACTGGTCGAACGTCAGCCGCTCGGCGCGGTAGCCGAACTTCTCCGCCCAGCCGACCAGGTCCGTCTCGGGAACCGGTTCCTGGCAGATCAGGTGGAAAGCCCGCCCGGCCTGCTCGGGCTGGCGTGATATGTGCACGAGGGCGGCGGCGACGTAGTCGACCGGGGTGACATCGATCTTCATGTCGATCACCGGGGCCGCGCCGAGCTCGATGGCGACCTTGGCCGACTGCCAGACGAAATCATAGGTCTGGCAGGCCCCGGTCACGCTGTGCCCGGCGACCCGGCCGGCCCTGAAGATATAGACGGGGACGCCGCGCCGGCCCGCCTCCATCACCATCTGCTCGCCCGCCCACTTGCTCTGGGTATAGCCGAAGGTGTGCTCCAGGCTGTGGGTGGGCGGCATGTCCTCGTAGAACTCGGTGCCGTTCGGGTAGCTGAACCGGTCGAAGACGTAGGTCGTGGAGACGAAGTGCACCGGCTTCACAGAACCGTCGCAGGCCAGCCGGAGTACCTCGGCGGTGCCCGTGACGTTGGCCGGCTTGAGCGCGGCGAACCGGCGCAGGAAGTTGACGTCGGCGCCGCAGTGATAGATCACGTCCACCATCTGCGACAGGTGGTACCACTCCGCCCGGGACAGCCCGAGGGCTGGCCGGTCCAGGCTGCCGAGCACGGGGATGATCCGGTCGGCGTACCCCTCGCGCGAGATCAGGTAGTGGTCGAGCACCTCCGTCAGGCGCCGCATGCCTTCGTCGTAAGTGTCGGCGCGGACCAGGCAGAAGACGGTCGCGTCCGTCGTCGCGAGCAGCTCGGCGAGCAGGAACGCGCCGAGGAACCCGGTCGCCCCGGTCAGGAACGGGTACTGCGGGTAGGCCACGGAATGCACCGGCGCGCCAGGGGCCGGGCGGATGTCCTCATCGAGCATGGACTCGGCCACCAGATCCAGGCTCAGGTCGGCGCCGGTCTCGTCCTGCGCCGGGCCGCCGCTCTCGATCAGGGCGGCCAGCCTGGCGATGGTCGGCCTGCCCTCGAAGAGCGCCTGGAGCGGCAGGTCGAGGCTGAACGCGGCGCGGATGCGGAACACCAGCTTGGTGGCGAGCAGCGAGTGGCCGCCAAGCTCGAAGAAGCTGTCTTCGACCCCGATCTGCTGCTGGCCGAGCACGCCCTGCCAGATCTCGGCCAGCCGTTCCTCGGTCTGGTTGCGCGGCGCGACGTACTCGGCGCCGGCCGGCTCCTCGGCCTCCTCGTCCTGGCCGGTCACCGCGGGCAGTCGCTTGCGGTCGATCTTGCCGTTCGGCGTGAGCGGGAACGCGGCCAGCGTGACCACCCTGGCCGGGATCATGTAGTCGGGCAGTTTGTCCCGGAGCCACGCGCGGAACTCGGCGGCGGCGGGCATCGGGGCCGCGGCCGCCTCGCCGTCGGACCTGGCGGGCTCGACGTAGGCCACGATCATCTTCTCATCGGGCGTGTCCTGCCTGACCACGGCCACGGCGCGGCCGACCGCGGGATGCTTGGCCAGGTGCGTCTCGATCTCGCCGAGCTCAATCCGGTATCCGCGCACCTTGACCTGGTGGTCCATCCTGCCTTCGAACTCCAGCACCCCGTCGGGCCTGCGCCGCACCAGGTCGCCGGTGCGGTACAGGCGCGGTTCCGGCGCGAACGGCGCCTGCACGAAGAACTTGTCCGTCAGGTCGGGCCGGCCGAGGTAGCCGGGGGTCACGCCGTCGCCGCCGAGGCACAGCTCGCCGAAGACGGCCGACGGCACCGGGTTGAGCGCCCGGTCGAGCACGTACACCGAGGTGTTCTGCACGGGCCGGCCGATCGGGATCGACGCCGTGCGCAGGTCCTCGACGGTGACCCGGTGCAACGTCGACCAGATCGTCGTCTCGGTCGGGCCGTACATGTTCCACACCTCGCCGCAGCGCGTCATCAGCTGCTCGGCGAGTACCGGCGGGAACGCCTCGCCACCGCAGAGCGCCTTGAGGCCCGGGCTGCCCGACCAGCCGCTGTCGATCATCAGGTACCACGTGGTGGGTGTCGCCTGCATGAACGTGACCCCGTGGTCGGCCGCGAGCCTGGCCAGCCGCGCCCCGTCGGTCACGTCGGCCGGCGAGGCCACGACGATCCTGGCTCCGACGGTGAGCGGCAGCAGCATCTCGACCGCGGCGATGTCGAACGACGGGCTTGTCACCGCGAGCAGCACGTCGTCTGCCGTCATGCCCGGCAGCCTGCGCATCGAGTCGAACAGGTTGACGACGTTGCGGTGCAGGACCTGGACGCCCTTGGGGGTGCCGGTGGAGCCCGAGGTGTAGATCGTGTAGGCCCGCAGCTCGGCAGACCGCCCGGCCGCCGGGTCGGCCGTGCCGCGGTCCGCGTCCCGGGCGATCTCATCGACGAAGATCACCGGAGCGTCGGTGTCCGGCAGCGAGGCCGCCACCTCCCGCGGGGCGACGAGCGCGGCGACGCCGGCGTCGGCGACGATGAAGCCGAGCCGGTCGCGCGGGTAGGCCGGGTCGAGCGGAATGTAGGCGAAACCCGCCCGCAGCACCGAGATGACCGTGAGCACCATCTCGACCGACCTGGGTACGAAGATCGCGACGTGCGCGCCCGGCCCGGCCTGGACGTTGGCCCGCAGGTAGGCGGCGAGCGCCGCGGTCTCTTCGTCAAGCTCCCGGTAGGTCAGTGACCGCTGGGAGTCTTTCGCCAGCCCGGCCCCGACCAGCGCGATCCGGTCAGGCGTGCGCCTGGCCTGCGCCACGATCAGGTCGTCCACGCACAAGGTGCGGTCGTAGTCCGTCGGCGCGTCGGCGGCCGCGTCGAGTACCCGCCGGTCGGCGGCCGGGAGCAGCGGCATGGACCCGATCGGGACGTCCCAGCCGGCCACCGCGGCGCCGAGCACGGCGCGGTAGCTGTCGATGAGCATGCCGATCGTGGCGGCGCCGTACACGTCGCTGTAGTAGTCGACGTGACCGGTGATCCGGTCGCTGCCGGCCACGAGATAGACGGCCAGGTCGAACATGCACGTGCCGTTGGGCAGGTCGGCGAGTTCGAAGCCGGGCCCGCCCGCCGCGTCCGACCGGTCGAACTGGAAGTTGAAAAGCACCTGGAACAGCGGGCTGCGACTGGGATCCCGCTTCGGACCCACCGCCTGCAGCACCTTCTCGAATGGCACGGACTGGTACTCGAAGCCGGCCAGCGTGGCGCGGCGCGCCTGGGCCACGACGGCGCCGAAAGACGGGTCGTCGGCCAGGTCGAGCCTGATCGCCAGGGTGTTGAGGAACGGCCCGATGAGCAGCTGCGTGCCGCTCTCGCCGCGGTTGGCCACCGGGATCCCGATGACAAGGTCGTCCTGCATGGCGTAGCGCTGGAGCACCACGGCGAACGCGGCGAACATCAGCACGAACGGCGTCACGCCGTGGGACTTGGCGCAGTCCTGCACGAGCCGGAACAGCGCGTCGGGGATGGCGAGCGGCATCCGCTCGCCACGGTAGGTCTCCCGGGCCGGGCGCGGATGGTCGGCGGGCAGCGTGAGCTGGGCCGGGGCGCCCGCCAGCTCGTTCACCCACGGGCCGAGCAGGCCGGCGCCCTCGCTGCCGTCCATGCGCTGGCGCTCCCACCAGGCGAAGTCGGCGAACTGGAAGGGCAGCGGCGGCAGTTGCGGCTGCGTGCCGGTTTCCCGCGCCCGGTAGAACTCGCCGAACTCGCGGAAGAGCACGCCGTTGGAGAACCCGTCGGAGATCATGTGGTGCAAGGTGAGCTGGATCAGGCATTCGCCCGGCCGCAGCTGCGCGATCGTGACCCGCAGCAGCGGCGCGGTGCCCAGGTCGAACGGCGCACGCGCGTCGCGGGCGAAGATCTGCTCCCGCTCCGCCTCGTCGGCCTCGGTGAGTATCCGCAACGGGACGGTCACCTGGTCGGCGATCGTGCCGACGGGGACGCCGTCGAGCATGCCGAAGCTCATCCGCAGGATCTCGTGCCGCTGCACCACGTCCTGCAGGCACTGCCCGAACAGCGCCGGATCCACGGTGAGCGGCACCCGCGCCACGCCCGACATGGTGTTGAACGGCTGGCCCGGCGCGAACTGCTCGAGGAACCACTGGCGTTCCTGGGTGAAGGAGAGCGCGACGTGGCCGCCGTCACGCGGCGCGGGGCCGATCCTGGGCGGTGGAGCGGCCTGCTCTTCCCTGGCGCGGGCCAGCCGGGCGCGAAGCTGCGCCCGTTGCTGCGGGCTCAGCCGGGCGATACGATCCTGCAGCTCGGTCATGCCTGCTCCGTTTCGGTCGGTCGGCCCTCGATCTCCGCGAGCAGCGTTTCCGCGGTGCCAGCGTCCAGATCGCCGAGTAGCTCGGCGAGGTCGTCCGGGGCTGCGGTCGCCCCGGCTGCGGCCGGGGTCAGCTCGCCGCGGATGAACTCGGCGACTCCCTCGACGGTGGCGCCCTGGAGCAGGAAGACCACCCGCGGCGCCACGCCGAAGGCCTGCTCGAGCCTGATCCGCAGCTCCACCGCGATCATGGAATCCAGGCCGAGCTGGATGAGCGGGTCTACCCGGGACAGCGTTCCGGCCCTGATCCGCAGCACGCCGCCGATGATGTCCGCGCACGCGTCGGCGATGACGGGCAGCACCTCGTCGGGGCCGGCCAGGCTGACGCGCTCGAGCACGGTCAGCTCCACGGCCTCGTCCTGGTCGCCCGCGTCGGCGGTCTTCTTGCCGAGGTGCTCGATCAGCCGCGGCACGATGGGGTAGCTGGCGATCAGCGTCGGCCAGTCGGCGGACACGACCACCTGCTGCGCCACGGCCGAGGCGAGTATCTGCTCGAACAGCCGCACGCCGGTCCGCTCCGGCAGCAGGTCGATGCCGCGGGCCGCGTACAGCGACTCCAGGTCGAGGTCGGCGATCATGCCGGTGTCCCACGGTCCCCAGTTGACCGAGACCCCGGTCAGCCCGAGCGCCCGCCGGTACTGGGCGAGCGCGTCGAGGAACGCGTTGCCCGCCGCGTAGTTCGCCTGGCCGGTGGTCACCACGACCGAGCTCACTGAGGAGAACAGGGCGAAGAAGTCGAGCGGCTCGGCGGCGAGGCTCTCGTGCAGCGCGAACGACCCGAGCACCTTGGGGCGCAGCACGTCCAGCAGTTGCTCGTCGGTCATCCGCACTGTGATCTGGTCCTGGACGCTGCCCGCCGAGTGGATCACGCCGCGGATCGGCGGCAGCCCGGCCTGGTACCGCCGGGAAACGAAGGCGTCCAGCGCGCCGCGGTCGGATACGTCCAGGCTGGCCAGCTCCACCGTGGTGCCCATGGCCTCGATCGACCGGATCGCCGCGACCTGCTGCCGGTGCGGGTCGGAGTCCCCCAGGGCCGCCCACTGCGCCCGGTCGGGCAGCCGGGACCGGCCCGTCAGGATCACCCGCCGGGCGCCGCGGCCGGCCATCCAGCCCGCGAACAGCAGGCCGAGCGCGCCAAGCCCGCCGGTGATGAGATAGCTGGCGTCCGCGCGGAACGTCACGGGGAAGGTGCCCGCGTGCCCGGCGGCCGGCTGCAGCCTCGGCACCATCCGGATCCCGTCGCGCCAGGCGATCTGGTCCTCGCCGGAGGCCTCGTGCAGCAGTTCCGCGGCTAGCGCGGCCACGTCGGCGCGGGCGCGCCGCGGGTCGAGGTCGGCGAGCCTGGCTTTCAGCGCCAGCGACTCCTGGTGCAGCACCCGGCCCATGCCCCACATCGGCGCCTGCATCACGCCGGCCGCGTCGATCTGGCCGTTGATGGCCTGACCGCCCTGGGTGACCAGCCACAGCGGGCAGGACAGTTCCTCCGCGTCGAGCACGCGGACCAGGTGCAGCACGGAGGAAGGGCCGGTCCGGACCGCGGTGGCCATGTCACCGGGGTCCAGGTCGGCGAGCGAGGCGTCACAGTTCCACAGGTGCACGATGCCGCGCCAGTCGCCGCCCGCGCGCTCGGCGGCCGCCCGCACCAGCCGGGTCAGGTCCTCGTCCGCGTCCGGGCGCAGCCTGAACTCATGCGGGCCTGCCGCGGCGAAGGCCTTGCCCGGCCTGGCCACGATGTAGTCGTGCCCGGCCTCGGCCAGCTTGGGGGTCAGCGCGTCGGCCAGGCCGGAGTCGTCGGCGAGCACCAGCCAGGTACCCGGCTCCACCAGGGAGTCGGCCGAGTGGTGCGCGGGCTGCGCCTCCCAGGCCAGGTCGTACAGCCATTCCGTGCCGAGCTGCGTGGACAGCGGGCGCTGGCCCGCGCCCAGGGCGCGCAGCCGGAAGCCGTGGACCTCGACGATGACCCGGCCGGAGTAGTCGTCCACGAGCACAACGTCGCCCGCCACCGCGTCGTCGCCGATCTCGGTCGCCGTCGCGTGGGCCCACAGGTCACCGGTCACCGGGCCGTGCACCACGATCCGGTCGACGCCGGCCGGCATCAGCGCGCCGAGTGACGGCCCGCCGTCGCGCCCGACCAGCGGCAGCAACGACTGGAAGCAGCCGTCGAGCACCACCGGGTCCAGGTTCAGCCCGCCGCGGCCGCGGCGCCACACCACCATCGGGTCGAAGTGCGCCACGGTCTCCTTCTCGCCGAGCCACATCCGCTCGATGACCCGGAAGCTGGGGCCGTAGCTGAACCCGTTGGCGCGGAAGTGCTCGTAGCACGCGCGCGCGTCCCATAGCATGCTGCAGCGCTGCCTGGCGTCGTCGACTCGCTGGGTCGGCACGGCCTCCGGGGCCGGCCAGATCCGCATCGAGGCGTTGAGCACCCAGTCGGCGCCGGTCGGCGCCTTGCCGTAGATCTCGACCACGGCCCGGTCTTTGTCCAGCGTCGTGTCGAGCGTGTGCGGCACGTTGGGCTCCAGCACGACAGGAGCCTGGAAGCGGACCTGCTCAAGCGTGCACGTGGCGGTCTCGTAGCACTCCCTGGCGACGCCGAGCGCCATCTCGACGTAGCCGGCCCCGGGGAACAGGTTGCCGCCCATGACCTCGTGATCAGCCAGGAAGGAGGGGCGGGTGCCGTCGAGCGTGCGCAGCCACCGGGGCTTGGGGTCGTCGATCCTGCTGCCGAGCAGCGGATGGTCGAGTACGCCCAGCCGGTCACGGCGGTTGCTGTCGGCTTCCATCCAGAACGTCTCGCGCTGCCACGGGTAGCCGGGTAGCGGCAGCGCCCGCTGCCCCGGGTAGTAGGCCGACCAGTCCGGGTTGTGACCGGTCACGTACAGCTCGGCGCAGCTGTGCGACAGCACGGCGCCGTCGCGCTCCTTGCGCTTGAGCGACGGCAGCGCGAAACCGTGCTTGCTGCGTTCCCGCAGGCAATCGGTCACCGACATGGCCATCACCGGGTTGGGCCCGATCTCGAGGAAGCCGGTGATCCCGTCGTCGATCATCGCGAACGCCGCCGCGGCGAAGCGGACCGGATCGCGCACGTTCCGCCACCAGTACGAGGCGTCGTGCACCGCGCCCGTGACGCGGCCGCCGATCGCGGTGGAATACAGCGGGATGGCCGGGGCCAGCGGCTTGAGCCCGGCCAGGACCTCACGCAGCTCGGGCTCGAGGCGGTCCATCGCCGGGCTGTGGAAGGGCACGTTGCCGTGCACGAAGCGGGCGAAGACGTCCTTGCCGTCGAAGTACTGCTTGACCTGGTCGAGGTGGTCCTGGGTGCCGGCCAGCGCCACCGAAGCCGGGCTGTTGACGGCGGCGATGTGCAGCAGGCCGTCGCGCACCGCGGGCAGCTCGAGCGCTTCGGCCTCCGGGATCGAGACCGCGAGCAGGCGGCCCTCGCCGCTGGTTCGCTGCTGCAGCCTGGCCCGGTGGAAGATGACGGTGATCGCGTCCTCGAAGCCGAGCGAGCCCGCCACGCAGGCCGCGGCCACCTCGCCCGCGCTGTGCCCGACGATGGCCGCCGGCTCGATGCCCATGGCCTTCCACAGCTCGGCCAGGCCGAGCTGGAGCGCGAAGTTCGCCGGCTGGAGCACCGCGGTCTCCTCCATCCGGGACGCGGACTCCGCGGCCGACATCTCCTCCATCAGCGACCAGCCAGCCAGCGGCGTCAGGACTGCGTCGCAGCGCTTGATCACCGACCTGAACAGCGCGTTTTCCTCGAGCAGCTGGCGCCCCATGGCCCACCACTGCGGCCCGAGCCCGGTGAACAGGAAGCCGAGCGGGTAATCGGTGCTCGGCGCCGCCGAGGAGTGCAGCGCGGGATGCGGGTTCCCCGCGTGCGCGCTGTCCAGCGCATCCTTCAGCTCGTCGAGGGAGTCGGTGACGATGGCCAGGCGCGCCTGCCTGTGGTGGGTGCGCCGCCGCGCGGCCGCCGCGGTGAGCTCGCCAAGGCCGTGACTGTCGGCTATCGCGCGGTAGCGGCCCGCCAGGTCGGCCAGCGCGGCCTGGCTGCGGGCCGCCAGTGGCAGCACCTTGACCAGGCCCTCGGCCGCCGGAGCGGTCCCCGCGTCCGCCCCGTCCGCCGCCGGGGCGACCTCGAGTATCGCGTGCGCGTTCGTGCCGCCGAAGCCGAACGAGTTGACCGCGGCCCTGGTCGTCCCGTTGCTCGCGGCCAGCGGCTCGACCGTGCGCGGCACCCGCAGGCCGAGCGCGTCGAGGTCGATCTTCGGGTTGAGCGTCGACAGGTTCAGGTGCGGCGGGACCTTGCCGTGGTTGAGGCACAGCGCGGTCTTGATCAGCGCGGCCACCCCGGCCGCGGCCTCTAGGTGGCCGATGTTGGTCTTCACGGACGCGACCAGGCACCTGCCGTCGGCTGGCCGCCCGGCGCCGTAGATCTCCCCGATGGCGTTGACCTCGATCGGGTCGCCGACGGGTGTTCCTGTGCCGTGCGCCTCCACGTACGAGACGCTGTCCGGACGGACCCCGGCGAGCTTCAGCGCGCGCCGCACCGCCAGCTTCTGGCTCTCGCCGTTGGGCACCGTGATGCCGTTGGTGCGGCCGTCCTGGGTCACCGCCGTGGCCCTGATGATCGCGTAGACGCGATCCCGGCCGGCCAGCGCCGCCGCGAGCGGCTTGAGGATGACCACCCCGGCGCCCTCGCCGCGGACGTAGCCGTCGGCTTCCGCGTCGAACGCGCGGGAGCGGCTCGTCGGGGACAAGAACCCGCCCTGCGAGGCGGCGATGGTGAAGTTGGGCGAGAGCATCAAGTTGACGCCGCCCGCCAGCGCCATGGCGCTCTCGCCGGACCAGATCGAGTTGCAGGCCAGGTGCACGGCCACCATCGAGGACGAGCAGGCGGTGTCGACGGTCATGCTCGGACCGAGCAGGTCGAACGCATGCGAGATGCGGTTGGCCAGCATCGTCAGCACGATGCCTGTCGCCGTGTGCGCCCGCAGGTTGGTCCTCGCCTGCTCCGCCCCGCTGAACTGAAGCTGGCTGTAGTCGAGCGTGAAGCCGCCCACGAACACGCCGGTGGCCGACCCGGCCACGCTGTCCAGCGTCGCGCCCGCGTCCTCCAGTGCCTCCCAGGAGACCTCGAGGAGCAGGCGTTGCTGCGGGTCGATATGATCGGCTTCGCGCGGCGAGATCCCGAAGAACGACGCGTCGAACCGGTCGACAGGCACGGTGAGGAACCCGCCGCGGCTGACCCGGCTCATGCCGGGGACCGACGGCTCGGTGGTGTAGAACTTTTCCACCCGCCAGCGATCTGCCGGGATCTCCACGATAGCATCGCGTCCGGCGGTCAGCATGTCCCAGTAGCCGGACGGGCTGTCCACGCCCCCGGGGAACCTGCATCCGATTCCGACGATCGCGATTGGCGGGGGTGACCCAGCCGGCCCGTCGGGCGCAGTCGGACCCGAGGCCAGGGTGCCAGATACGGTTTCAGGCATGGGGCATCATCTTTCCCAGCAGTCGAAATACCGGCGGTCAAGCCGAATACCGGCGGTGACAGGCCGGCAATGATCTTGTCACGCCGGGGGTAATGGCGTCAGAATTCGCGAACCCGTAATATTACGTTTGCCTGGTGGAAATACGGGTTTGCACGAGTAGCGCGGCGCAGGCGAGTAAGAGCCGAGATCATGACGGGGCTGAGCGCCAAGCACATTGTTAACGTACACCGCCTTCCTTCGGAGGCCGTCACGCAACGTCCCGAGAGTTTGGACGAATTGGACATTCAGTACATACTGCCCGCGATCTAATCGCCCAACCCGGACATTCAACGATCTAATCGCCCAACCCGGACATTCAACCACGTTCCGGGCGCTGACTGGGTTGGCAATGACTCGTGGGAGAGCTATGCGACAGCCTCTTCTGCCATCGGGTCCGGCCGCACATGAGTAGCAAGGAAACAGATACACGGTACAATACTCGAACGAGATTCCAGGCTGCTCGCGCGGGCTCCGGTGCTCTGCGGACAAGGCACAAAATTTCCCTTTCATGACGAGTATAAGCCGCTTTGCGGTGACTGGCAATGCCCGCGACCGGCGCTTTCCGGACAGCGGAAGAGTTTACTTTCAGGTTGCCGGAATGTCCGAAATTTACCATTGACGGCATCGCGGTGCCCGATCTCCCGGGCCGCGTGGGAGCGCGGCGGCCGCGCGGAACTGCGCCACCGCCTGCCCGTCCGCAGTCAGCGGAGAACGCCGGTGGACGCGTAGGTAACCGGCGCGTGGACTCGCGGTGACACGGCTGGAATGAACCCTCCGTAAACTACGGCGGACCGGATTTGAAGATCACGAACTTGGTCACCCGTGTGCTCCGCCTGCGGTACCTATGCGTCATATGAGCAACGGGAGGAGAGCGGGAATGCCACCATGGCCGACACTGATCGTCTTTGCCGTCCTGGGCTCATCTGCCGTCGTGATCGTGGCCGGGTACTTCCTGGGCAACCGGAAGGGCCGGGCCGTCGCCCTGGGCAACCGGACGGGCCGGGCGGTCGTCGGCCGGCCGCCCGCCGCCCGGGGGTCCGTCCCGCCCGGATGGGACCAGAAGGCGGCGCACACCGACAGCTGGATCTGGCGCTGACCTGGCTTTGCCACCCTTATAGTCGATCCTATATTCGACACGCGCGCATCCGGGGTGTACGGTGTGGGCATGGCCACCATGCCAGTCGGCGCATCCCGGCCCCCGTACCACTCCCGGCCCGGGCGGCCCGTGGTGGTCGCCGCCAGCCTGGCGGACCTCCGCGGGCCGGCCGAGGGCACGATCGAACTGCCGCTGCGGCTGTTCTGGAGCAGTCCCGATCGCAGCTTCGACCTGGCCAGGCCGCATATGGCGCGGTCGATGTACGAGACCGTCCTGGTGGAAGCGAGCCGCCCGGAGGACCTTACCGCCTATCTGGATGGTGACACGCTGATCGCCCTTTGGCCAGACCTGTGGCTGCCCAGGGGCGTCCGGCAGGCCTGGCAGGAACAGCACCCGGCGCTGCGGCCAGCGGGCGTCACCGCGGCCTGATGCCGGTCACTGACCTCCACCGCCAGGTGGCCGCCATCGCGCTGCGCGCCGCCGGGCGGCACGGCTTCGCCCTCGGCGGCGGCAACGCCCTGATGGCCCACGGGGTGATCGACAGGTTCACCGCCGACGTCGACCTTTTCACCGACCGGGAGGCCGGGGTCGCGGCGGCGGCCGACGCGGTGGAGGCCGCGCTGCGCGATGCGGGATTCGAGGCCGAGCGCCAGGGCAAGACGGGGGGGCTGGCCGGCATCTTCGAGGGCATGGGAGACGGGCTCGCCGAGTGGATCATCGCGGCCCCCGGCGGAGAGCAGATGATGCTGCAGATGGCCTACTTCGACCGCAGCCGCGGGCCGGTGATCATGGACGTCGGCCCCGTCCTTGACCTCGAGGACGTCATCGGCGGCAAGGTGTGCGCCCTGGCCAGCCGGGCCTACGACCGCGATTACGTGGACACCGGGGCCGCCCTCGCCCGCTACAGCGTCCACCAGGTGATCGGGTTCGCCCGGCGGCTGGATCCGGGCCTGGAGGACCGGGACTTCTCCGACGCGGGCCGGCGCCTTGACCGGATGGACGACGCGGCCTTCGCCCGCTTCGGGCTCGGTCCTCCCGACGTCGCCGAGCTCCGCGCCCGGTTCGCCGCCTGGCCACGGCCCTGATCCGCGCCATGTCCCCGCCGCAGGCCGCGCCGCCGCGAACCACCGGCCCTCGGCTACCTCACCCGGAACGGATGCAACGGGACGATGCGCAAGCCCGCGGGAAGATCCCGGATCTTCCCGCGGGCCCGGCCCGACACGGCCCGTCTGGCCGTCAGACGTCGAAGTACAGCTCGAACTCGTGCGGGTGCGGGCGCAGCCGAAGCTCGTCGAGCTCGGCCGTCCGCTTGTAGTCCAGCCAGGTCTCGATCAGGTCCTCGGTGAACACGCCGCCCTCGGTGAGGTAGGCGTGATCCGCCTCCAGGGTAGCCAGCACCGCCTCGAGCGACCCGGGCACCTGCGGGATGGCGGCCGCCTCGTCCGGGGGCAGCTCGTAGAGATCCTTGTCGACCGGCTCCGGCGGCTCGATCTTGTTCTTGATCCCGTCCAGGCCCGCCATCAGCATGGCCGCGAACGCGAGGTAGGGGTTGCAGGACGGGTCCGGGACGCGGAACTCGACGCGCTTGGCCTTCGGGTTGGTGCCGGTGATCGGGATCCGGGCGCAGGCCGAGCGGTTGCGCTGGGAGTAGACCAGGTTGACCGGGGCCTCGAAGCCGGGTACCAGCCGGTGGTAGGAGTTCGCGGTCGGGTTGGTGAACGCCAGCAGCGAGGGTGCGTGCTTGAGCAGGCCGCCGATGTAGTACCGGCCGACGTCCGACAGGCCCGCGTAGCCGACCTCGTCGTAGAACAGCGGCGAGCCGTCCTTCCAGATGGACTGATGACAGTGCATGCCGTTACCGTTGTCACCGAATAGCGGCTTGGGCATGAACGTGACGGTCTTGCCGGCCGCCTGGGCGGTGGACTTGATGATGTACTTGAAGAGCATCAGCCTGTCGGCCTGCGCGAGCAGAGGGCTGAACCGCATGTTGATTTCCGCCTGGCCCGCGGTGCCGACCTCATGGTGCTGCATCTCGACCTGGATGCCGCTGGCGAGCAGGTTGGTGACCATCTCCGAGCGCAGGTCCACGAAGTGGTCCATCGGCGGCACGGGGAAATAGCCGCCCTTGTACCTGGGCTTGTAGGCGAGGTTGCCGCCGTCCTCGTCCTTGCCGCTGTTCCACGCGCCTTCTACCGAGTCGATGTGGTAGTAGCCCTCGTTCGCGGAGGTCGAGAAGCGCGCCGAGTCGAAGATGTAGAACTCAGCCTCGGGGCCGAAGAACGCGGTGTCGCCAATGCCGGTGCCGCGCAGGTAGTCCTCCGCCTTGCGGGCGACGTTGCGCGGGTCCCTGCTGTAGGGTGCGCCGGTCAGGGGGTCGTGCACGAAGAACGTGAGGTTGAGGGTCTTGCGCGCGCGAAACGGGTCTATCACCGCAGTGCTCGGGTCCGGCAGCAGCTGCATGTCGGACTCGTGGATCTGCTGGAACCCGCGGATCGACGAGCCGTCGAACATGAGGCCGTCGGTGAAGACGTCTTCACTGAACGACACCGTGGGCACGGTGAAGTGCTGCATCGTTCCAGGCAGGTCACAGAACCTGACGTCGATGAACTCCACGTTCTCCTCCGCGATGAAGCGGAGGACCTCCTCGGCACTGCTGAACATCAACCCTCCTGGGTACAGGGCACGCTTTCGGTTCTCAAGGCACGCGATTGGGACGTTAGCCGTCGGCAATTTCCATGCCGTGTCTGACGTGTTTCACGGATGTTACGGGTCGGCGGCCGAAGTCCGGCTCCTATTATCACCCGCTGCCCGGCGCCGCGGCCGGGAACGGATATCGTGGTGTCATGGCCAGGAAATCCGGTAACCGGCGCGGCGCCGGCCCGCCGCGGGCCGGTACCTCAGGTCGGCCTGCCGCCCCGTCGGGGGCCGCCAGCCCGGCCGGACCGGCACCGGCGGGTACCGCGCAGCTGACCGCCCCGGCCGCCGGCGAGCAGGTGACGAGCTATCCGGGGCAGCGGTTCGGCCTGCCGGAGCGCGGACCCGGATCCGTGGCCAGCATGCCCAGGCGCCTGCTGGCGCTGCTGATCGACTGGCTGCTCAGCATGCTGGTCGCATACTGGCTCACCCATTCGCAGTTCTGGACGCTGGCGGTGTTCACGGTCGAGACCTTCGTGCTCACCGCGACGACCGGGTTCACGGTGGGCAAGCGCCTGGTCGGCATCCAGACGGTACGGACCGGCGGCGGCCCGGTCGGGTTCCGGTGGGCCCTGGTCCGGACGGCCATCCTGCTTACCGTTGTCCCGCCGCTGCTCACCGATCGTGACCTGCGCGGCCTGCACGATCGCGCCTCGGACACCGTCGTCGTCTGCGCGTGACCACACCCCCGGCTCGCCTGCCTCAGCGTGTCTTCGGCCTGGGCATCTTCGGCTGCCTGATGTTCTTCGGGATCGGCCCCTTCGGGGCCTGCAACGACGGCTGCAGTGCCTTGAGCCGGTGGTTGATGTCGCTGACCGCGGCCGGCTTGAGCTGGCGCGGCAGCCGCATGATCTTGCGCTGCAGCTTGCTGATCGGGATCTGCCCTTCGCCGTTCCCGACCTGGAACTCGCTGATGGGTACCTCGTAGGCCACCCGGGCAACCCGCTTCTTCTCCGCCGCGAGCAGGCTGGCCAGGCGGTTGGGGGAGCCCTCGCCGACCAGGATGACACCCGGCCGGCCAACGGCGCGATGAACCACGTCCATATTCCTGTTGGCGGCGACCGCGGGGGTTACCGTCCAGTTGCCGCGCATGTTCTCCAGCACCGCGGCGGCCGCGCCCGGCTGCCCCTCGATGGCCGAGTACTGCGCCGCCTGCGCGAACCGGCCGAACAAGATCGTCGAGACCAGCACGCCAAGGAGCACGCCCAGGGGAACGAGCAGCGCTGCCAGGCCGGTGAGCAGCCCGACGACCACGAGGATCACCAGGACGCCGAGACCACTGCCGATGACGATCGGCATCGCCTTCGGGTTGGATTTGTGCACCAGCCCGGCGACCATGCGGATCTGCTTCAGCCGCCCGGCGTTCGCCAGGTCCGCGGCGGTGTCTCTCGTGACGGCCGGGTCAGCGGCCCCGGACTTCCTTGACATGCGTGCCATGCTCCGCAGCATACGGTTAAGCCGCCCCGGACAGAAACCGCCCGGCCACCGCCAGCCGGTCAGCGGGTCAGCCCGGCACCTGGGCGGAGGCGGTCCGCTGCTCGATGGCCCGGGCGTACAGCCGCCCGGCCCGGTAGGAGGACCGCACCAGCGGCCCGGACATCACGCCGGCGAATCCGAGGTCCAGGGCCTCCTCGCGCAGTTGCGCGAACTCCTCGGGCTTGACCCAGCGTGCCACCGGATGGTGCCGCGGCGTCGGCCGCAGGTACTGGGTGACCGTCAGGAGGTCACAGCCGGCCGCCCGCAGGTCCTTCATGGCCTCGGTGATCTCGTGCCGCTCCTCGCCCAGACCGAGGATCAGGTTGGACTTGGTGAGCAGCCGCGCTTCGCGGGCCGCGCGCAGCACATCGAGCGAACGCAGGTACCGGAAACCGGGCCTGATCCGCCGGAAGATCCGCGGCACGGTCTCGATGTTGTGGGCGAGCACTTCCGGCCGGGCGTCGAAGACCTGCGCCAGCCGGCCGGGCTCGGCGTTGAAATCGGGGATGAGCAGTTCCACGCCGCACCCGGGGATGGCGGCATGGATCTCGCGGCAGACTTGCGCGTACACCCAGGCGCCGCCATCGGCCAGGTCGTCGCGGGCGACGCCGGTCACGGTCGCGTACTTCAGGCCCATGGCGGCGACCGACTCCGCGACCCGGCGCGGCTCGCCCTCGTCCAGCGGCAGCGGCTTGCCGGTGTCGATCTGGCAGAAGTCGCACCGCCTGGTGCACCGGTCCCCGCCGATGAGGAAGGTCGCCTCGCGGTCCTCCCAGCATTCGAAGATATTCGGGCAGCCCGCTTCCTCACAGACCGTGTGCAGGCCTTCGGTCCGGACCAGCGTCTTCAGCTCGGTATACGCCGGGCCGGTGCGGAGCCTGGTCTTGATCCACGGCGGCTTCCGCTCGATCGGGACCTGGCTGTTGCGGGCCTCGAGACGGAGCATGCGCCGGCCTTCGGGTGCGAGTACCACTCCTCCAGCCTATGTCGCCCGGTAACGGGAACGACATGACCCCGAGGTACGGTAAGCGGCTCGCCGGGCAGGCTAGCGGGCGGCCAGCGGCGCGGCGGCGGGTGCCTCGGGCCGCGGGCCGGCCAGCATGCCGGCGTCGTGGGCGTGCCGCCAGGCCGGGTATCCGAGGACGTCAGCCAGGTGGCGTTCGATGAGCGGCGTCACTTGGGCCACGGTGAGGTGGCGGTCCGTCTCGGCGGACAGCGTGGTCACCCCGGCGTCGCGGATGCCGCACGGGACGATCCGGTCGTACCAGGACAGGTCGCAGTCGGCGTTCAGCGCGAACCCGTGCATTGTCACCCCCCGTGCCACCCGCGCGCCGATCGCACCCACCTTGCGGTCGGGCCCGCGCTCGTCGGCCAGCACCCAGGCGCCGCTGCGCCCCGCCACGCGCTCGGCCGTCAGCCCGAACTCCGCGCACGTCCGGATCATGGCCTCTTCCAGCGCACGCACGTAGGCGACCACATCCACCGGCTGACGGAGCTTGATGATCGGGTAGCCGGTCAGCTGGCCGGGCCCGTGCCAGGTGATCTTCCCGCCGCGGTCCACGTCGATGACCGGCGCTCCCGCGTCGCCGGCCGGGCGGTCGGAAACCGCGGTCCGCTTGCCGGCCGTGTACACGGGTTGGTGCTGCAGCAGCAGGCAGCTGTCCGGAACCTCGTCGGCCACCCGCCGGGCGTGCACGCGCCGCTGCAGATCCCAGCCCTCGCGGTACCCCACCGCGGCGGTGCCGGAGTCAAGGTAGACAAGCTCACTCATGCAGATCCCAGCCCTCGCGGTACCCCACCGCGGCGGTGCCGGAGTCAAGGTAGACAAGCTCACTCACTTTTCCCAGCTTACGCCGGGCCGTGCGGCCGGGGCACTAACGCGCAGCCGGGCGCAGCGGCGCACCGAGCAGGCCTGCCGTGGCCGGCAGTCCGCCTCAGGGCCTGCCGTCGCAGAATGATTATGTGATCGACGAGGCTGAACTACGCCGGATGACCACGCAGGAGCGGCATCAGCTGGCCCGCACCCTAGCCGCCATGAACCTCGCGCACCCGCTGCTCGACCCCCGGGTCCGGCGGCGGAGGCGATTCGGCATCCTGTTCATGGTCGCATGCTGCGTGGGGCTGGCCGCCTGGATAGCGATCCTCGTCTTGACCTTGCCCGGGCACTTCACCTCGCGGGGCTGGCAGGCCGCGTGGGTCGGGCTGGACATCGCCGAGCTGGCGGGGTTCGCCGCCACCGCCTGGGCCGCCTGGCATCAGCGCCAGATCGTCATCTTCCTGATGATCATCACGGGTACCCTGCTGCTGTGCGACGCCTGGTTCGACGTGGCGCTGGATTACGGCTCGGGTGACTTCGCCATTAGCGTCGCCACGGCCGTGCTGGTCGAGCTCCCGATCGCCGTCCTGCTGTTCTCGGCCGCCCGGCGGCTCGTCCGGGTCACTGTCGAGTCCCTGATGCAGCTGACGGGTGTCCCCGGCCCCGCACCGCCGCTGTGGCGGATCCCGCTATTCGCGGACGGCCTGGAGGAGTGTCTGCCCGCCCGGCTCAGGTCCCCCGGAGCCGACGCTGATGTTACGGCCGCTCGGGGCTCCTCGTCTTAAGGATCACACGATCTCGAGGGGAGAACCGCGGACCCGAGCCACTTCACCGAATACCGGCCGCTGATGTTCTCCGTCGCCTACCGGATGACCGGCAGCGTCAGCGACGGTGAGGACATCGTCCAGGAAGCCTTCCTGCGGCTGGACCCGGGTGCTGCGCGACGGCGCCAGCATCGACTCGCCCACGGCCTACCTGGCCACAGCCACCACCCGGACCGGGACTTACCCTGGCGGTCATGGCCACCGACTTCACCGGGGAAACCGCCGCCGACGCGGTCGCGGACAGCTTCGCGAAGGCACCGGACCCGCGGCTGGCCGAGCTGCTGAGCAGCCTGGTCAGGCACCTGCACGCGTTCGTCAGGGAAACCGGGCCCACCATCGCCGAATGGCAGCGGGCGATCGATTTCCTCACCGCGACCGGCCAGAAGTGTGACCACGAGCGGCAGGAATTCATCCTGCTCTCTGACGTCCTCGGCATCTCCACGCTGGTGGAGACGATCAACAACAGGAAGACGAGCGGCGCGACCGAATCGACCGTGCTCGGCCCGTTCCACATGATCGAGTCGCCCCGCCGGGAACTCGGCGAGTCCATCGATTTCGTCGGCACGGGCACTCCGTGCGTGGTCCGCGGCCGCGTGCTCTCGGCCGACGGCGCGCCGCTGCCCGGCGCCGACCTCGACGTCTGGCAGGCCAACGACCAGGGCTTCTACGACGTCCAGCAGCCGGGCGTCCAGCCGCGGGCCAACGGGCGCGGCCTGTTCACCGCCGATGCCGAAGGCGCCTTCTGGTTCCGGACGGTGGTGCCGAGTCACTACCCGGTACCGACCGACGGCCCCGTCGGCCAGATCCTGCTCGCCACCGGGCGGCATCCCTACCGCCCGGCGCACATCCATTTCATCGTGACCGCGTCCGGGCATCGCTCGCTGACCACGCACATCTTCGTCGCGGGCAGCCCGTACATCGAGTCGGACGCGGTGTTCGCGGTGAAAAAGAGCCTGGTCAAGGAGTTCACCCCCGTTGATGACCCCGGACAGGCGGCCCGGTACGGCCTCACCGGACCATTCTGCCTGGCGGATTTCGACATCATCATGCAGCCGGCCGCGGCAGGCTGACCGTCGGCTCGGCCGCAGCCGAAGTGTGGTCCGGCTGGGCCGGACCCGGATCGCCACCTTCGGGCCGTCTCACTCTGGCCTCGGCGGACAATACCGGCCTGACCGTGGGGCTGTCGTGGGCGCTGGCCTCGTGGAGGCTGCGGGTAGCTCTCCCGGGCTGCTTCCGGGCCTGTGCCTGGGGTCAGACGCTACGGTGCGATGTTCTGGTTCATGCGGAAGAGGTTGCCGGGATCGTAGGCCCGCTTGACCTGAACCAGGCGATCGTAGTTCTGCCGGTAGTTGTCACGAATCCGGCCCTGATCGTCCTCCTGCATGAAGTTGATGTAGCCTCCGGGCTCCGAATACGGGGATAGCGCCTGGTAGTAGTCGCGCAGCCACTGGATCCGCTCGGTGTCCTTGGCCGGGTCGGTCCACCCGGCCAGGAACACCATCCCGTAGGTGGCGTCGCGGTAGGCGAAGGCGGTGTCGCTGGCTCCGACGCGATGGCACGCGCCGTTGACCGGATAGAGGTGCATCGTGCAGGTCACCTCGGGCACCGTGGATCCACGCTCGACGTGCGCCGCGATGGCAGCGTCCGAGAGGTCGTTGATGAAGGCACCCTTCCAGTAGGTACGGAGGCCCTTGGGGTAGAGGGTGTCGAAGGCGCCGTTCAGAGCCGGATAGGGCAGCGGGCCGCTGCCGTCGGCCACGACGGGAGCCACATCCCGGAAGGGCCTGAGGACTTTCTCCGCCTGGTCGATCGGACCGGCCCAGTGCACCACGGCCAGGCATAGGGTGTCGCCGTGCCTGTTCTCCGGGATGAATGGCAGCGGCGGGGCGATCTGGAAACCGGGGAACCCGCCGAACTGCTCCGGAGCGTCCCGGATGAACTCATCGAACATCCGCAGCACGGTGGGGGCGTCCTCCAGGTTGTAGAAGATCGGCCCGGCAAAGACCCGGTCGACCTCGTGGAGGCGATACTCCAGCGACGTCACGACGCCGAAGTTGCCGCCGCCGCCGCGCAGCCCCCAGAACAGGTCCTGGTTCTCGCGTTCGCTGGCGGTCAGGAATTTCCCGTCCGCGGTAACGACGTCGGCCGAGATCAGGTTGTCGATCGTCAGCCCGCAGCCGCGGGCCAGGTAGCCGATGCCTCCGCCCAGCGTGAGGCCGGCGATGCCCGTGGTCGAGATGATCCCGCCGGTTGTCGCCAGGCCGAAAGCGTGTGTGGCGTAGTTGAAGTCTCCCCAGGTGGCCCCGGCATCGGCACGGGCAGTCTTGGTCCGTGGATCCACCCGCACGGTCCGCATCTGCGACATGTCGATGACCAGGCCGCCGTCGTTCGTCCCGTACCCGGGCGCACCGTGCCCGCCGCCCCGCACGGAGAGGTCGAGTCCGTGCTCTCCGGCGAGGTTCGCGGCGGCGATGACGTCGCCGGCCTGTTCGGCCTGCAACACCGCCAGCGGCCGTTTGTCGAACATCCCGTTGTGGACCGCGCGCGCCTGGTCGTAACCCTCGTCCGCCGCAGTGATCACCCGGCCGCGCACCTGCTCACGCAGGGACCGGACCGCCCCACCCGCTGAGGACTCCACGGTGATATCTGCCATTGCCTCACTCCCTTTTGCTCCCAGACGACACCACCGCCAGGCCGCCCTATCGTGCATGCAGTCCGAGCGGATTGATCAGGCCGCAACCCCGCGCCCTTCCCGCCCCCTGCCTGCTGGCCTGCCGATCCAGCTGGCGCGTGTGTACTTGACTTTCCCGGCCGGCCGGATAAGTGTCTATACGCATATTGCGCACTACGCGCGCACGTAGCACCCTGGGACACGGCCATGCAGGTACCACTCGCAATGGCGCGGCGGGCAGTATCTCTTGTCAGCAGCCTCGCCGATCTGGAACACCCGGATGGATTCGCCGGGCTAGTCCTGCCCGGCCTAGACCGGGTGGTCGGCAGCGACGTGCTCACCTACAACGAGGTCGGTCCCGCGGTGGGCCAGGTGCACTACACCGACTACCCGGCGGGAACGCTGGCCCCGGCCACCCAGAAGATCTTCGCTGCGCACGTGCACGAACATCCGGTGATCAACTACTACCGCGCCACTGGCAGCGGCCAGGCCATGAAGATCAGCGACTTCCTCAGCCAGCGTCAATTCCACCGGCTAGGGCTGTATGCGGAGTTCTTCCGCCCTATCCCGGTCGAGCACCAGATCGCCATCAGCATGCTCGGCCCAGACGGCGACGTGATCGGTATCGCGCTAAACCGCGGGCGCAGCGACTTCACCGACACCGAGCGTGCCGTACTTGGCCTGCTACGCGGCCCGCTGATGACCGGCCTGCTGCGCGCACGGAACCGGCAGCAAGCGCACTCGGCACTGAGCACCACACGACCGGATAGCCTCGCCACCTTGACCGACCGCGAGATCCAGGTACTTGAACTGGTCGCTCGAGGCCGCACCAACGCCGCGATCGCCCACGCCCTGGGGGTCAGCCCGCGGACGATCGCCAAGCACCTTGAGCATATCTACCGCAAACTCGGCGTTGCCAGCCGCGCGGCCGCAGCCGTCCGCAGCGCACAGCTTGATTCCCTGCAGAACGCCACGGAACAAGAAACGGCCCCCGGCAAGTGACAGCAGGGTCAGTCTCCGACAGTCCGGAACGGGCTGCGCTGCCGGTAACGCGAATCACACGGGATCAGGCGGTGAGCAGGCCGTCGCCCAGTGCTGGCCGGGGGACAGGCCGGGTGGGCAGGTGAATACCGCGCTGCCCACGTGATGGATGTACTCGTTGAGAGCGTCGGTTGCCAGCGAGTTCTGCAGCTTGATGAACCATCGGGTTCTTCATGAACGCGATGAAGAACAGCCCGCCCACCAGCGTCCCGGCCTGGGGGTCGATGCCGTCGATGTAGGCGGACCAGATCCTTCCGCGCGCGATCAACCTGGCCCTGCGCGGAGGTGAGCTCGCGGGTCCGCGCGCCCCGCGGACGTGGTTACGCGATCACTTCTGCGGGCGGCACGAGCCAGCGCAGGTGCTCGCATTCGCCGACCAGCTGAAGCCGTCGCCACAGCACGGCGGTGGGCACGATCTGGGTGGCGTGCAGCAGGACGTCAACCGGTTCGCCGAAGGATGGCTGCGGATTTCACGATCGCGGACATTACGGCTTGCGGCCCATCCCGGCGTAGCAGGGGATCGGGTACTCCGACCCTGGCGCGCGCCACTCCGGGAGCGGGACGATGCCAGGCTCCACCATCTCCAGGTTGTCGAAGAACCGTTCAAACTCGGCCCGGGAACGCAGGGTCAGCTGGGTCGGGCCCATGCGCTGGTTCAGCCGCGCCGTGGCCTCGGTCACCCGACTGGTGTCGATGTCCCGAACCGTATCGGAGACCGTCAGGTAGCTGCCGGGTGCAAGCGGCTCGAGCAGGCGCCTGACGATTCCCCATGGATCGTCCCCGTCCGGGACGTACTGGAGGATCATCAGTGCCATGACCGCGGCCGGCTTGCTGAAATCGAGGGTTTCCGCCGCACCGGCCAGCACCTTCTCGGTATCCCGGATGTCGGCCTGCAGGTAGGCGGTGGCACCCTCGGGGGTGCTGGTCAGCAGCGCCCGGGCGTAGGTGAGGACTATCGGGTCATTGTCGGCGTAGACGATACGGGCATCTGGGGCGACGGCCTGGGCCACCTGGTGGGTGTTCTCAGCGGTCGGCAGCCGGTGCCGAGGTCCAGGAACTGCCGGATCCCGGCCTCCCCGGCCAGGTGGACCACCGCGCGGCCGAGGAATGCGCGGTTGGCGCGCACCCCGGGCAGGACGTTGGGGTTGGCGGCGATGACCTGCTTCGCGGCCTCCCGGTCGGCGGCGAAGTTATCCTTCCCGCCCAGCCAGTAGTCATAGACCCGGGGCGGGATGCGCCACGCTGGTATCGAGCATGACCTGCGGATCTTCCTCCAGGTCCGGGTCACCGGCGTTCGGCCAGTTCTCCGCCATGAGCTGTCATCCCTTCGAGGTCCGCGATCCCCGACGTGGCATAGCAGTGGCCCGTAATCCCCCGTAGAGAGTAACGCTCCCTCACCTCCGCGCAAGAACTCGCTAGGCCTCGCAGGTGATGTCGGCGAGAAAGCGAGCACTGCGGGCAGGTGTCAGCGCCTCGCCGCTCAGTTCGTTCATTACCTCGAGGTAATGGTCGACGTCCGCGCGGTCGCCGAGGTACAGGGCGCTGGTGAGCTGCTCGATGTACACGATGTCCGGCAGATCCGGTTCGGCAAAGCGCAATATGCTGAACGAGCCGCCCGCGGCGGCGTGGCCGCCGCCGCCGAACGGCACCACCTGAATGGTGACGTGTGGCAAGCTGGCGATCTCGGCAAGGTGCTCAAGCTGGGCGCGCATCACCGCGCGGCCGCCCAGCGGCCGCCGCAGCACCGCCTCATCCATCACCGACCACACTTGCGGCGGCCCGGGGTTCGCCAGGACATCCTGCCGCTTGAGCCGCAGGCTCACCCGGTGGTCGATCTCCTCGGCCGGCGCCGACTTGTGGCCGAGCAAGGTGACCGCGCGAGCATAGCCCTCGGTCTGGAACAGGCCGTGCACGAATTGCAGCTCGAAGCTGCGGATAACCGAGGCGGCCCCTTCCAGGCCCACGTATCCCTCAAACCAGTCGGGCAGGACGTCATCGTATTTCGACCACCAGCCCATGCTGTTGGCCTGCTGGGCAAGTGACTGCATCCTGGTCCGCACCTGCTCGTCGGTTACCCCGTAGAGGGCGAGCAGGTCGGCGACATCCCGGTCTTTGAAACCTACCCGGCCGTGCTCCATCCGGCTGATCTTGGAGCGGGACGCCCGGATCTCATATCCGGCCCGGTCCGGCGTCACTCCGGCGGACTCGCGAAGGCGGCGCAGCTGACTCCCGACCATTATGCGCAGCGCCGTCGCGCCCGGTGACTCATCATCGCGGCCGGCCGGCGGACCGTCACCCGGCGGAACTACGCTCATCCCAGCTCCCGGACCCGGCGCGTCAGCGCCCATCGCCTCCCCACCCGGGACACCCATGGTATCCACCAAGAAGGCGTTGGCATACGGCAAAATTAGGCATCCCCCATACGGCCTGGAAGCCGGAGACAATACCGGGGCTGCCGTGTCGCCGGCGGGCGGATGCCGCGGCTGGTATCCGCGCTGGCCGGGGCGCTGCAAGCCCGAATCCACCGTGGTGGCTTCCGCTAATAACACGACGTTGCCACCGGGGTGCAGGTCATCGAATTCGCCGTTTTTCACCCCGGTCAGGAACGCCGCCACCTCGGCGCGTGTGTAGACCAGGGCCGGGCCGGCCGGGTCACGGGAGTTACGGACGGCGATCACCCCACCGGGCAGCTCCGCCACCTCGACACAGCATCCGCTCGGGTTACTGGCCTGGCTCTTGCGCCAGCGCGCCATCGGCAGCTGAGTGGCCGGGATGCCGTTCGTGACCTGCATGACTGTCGTCCTGGACCGAGGCGGAATGCGACGAGAGCACGTATCACTCCCGATGGGTTCGCACAGCGCATCGTAACATGCCGATGCACGTGCAAAAGCCTCGCGCAAGAGCTCAGTGCATAAATTCTGTGCAAAGATTGCGTGCCGACGCCTGTTGCGCTCGCCGCTTGCGCGCGGGAGCATGACCGTGTACTCGATGTCGGCCGGCGGTCAGCGCACGGGCAGG